>Ga0302319_10000476_pt1 | contig 89891 bp, 86 predicted proteins | sample Bog_T0_2_FD_203319 | JGI IMG/M metagenome (GOLD analysis project Ga0302319, IMG submission 203319) | Peat permafrost microbial communities from Stordalen Mire near Abisko, Sweden - Bog_T0_2 | ecosystem: Environmental > Terrestrial > Soil > Wetlands > Peat | place: Sweden: Abisko, Stordalen Mire... | reverse complement strand
CAGTTCGTAAACGGTGGCGCCACTCTCGTAGCGATCAACCTATTTAAGCGCGTGGGCTTCAGTCAGACGTCTCTGTCGTGGACGAATAGGACCTACTAGTTGATAATCAAGGGTGGTGCGACTGTCCGACGTCAGTATCGGCGATTCAAAGACGCTTTCAATCAGGTGTGACCATTTGTTTGAGTCAGCAGTGGATAGGGCCACAAAAATAAATAGGTTGATTGAAGGCATATCTACAGATACCCAATCGTGCCCATACGCGGCCAACTATGCGCGCAATTCAATGTCAATAACTTCGCTAATTCACTGGCTCCTATGCGAGATTGCAGTGAAAAGTCACAAGGAAGGCGCCTACGACGTACCCTCTTGGAATGTGTCGAAACATCGTTACCCTCCGAGGACTCGAGCCACCAGCCACGATCGACGAGATTGAATCGGCTGCCCGCCAGTATGTAAGAAAGGTGAGCGGTGTTCAGAGTACTTCTAAGAATACTTTTGATGCATTTGAAACCGCTGTAGAGGCCGTGACGCGGGCGACTTCAATACTCCTCGAAGAACTACCTGCCCGTTCGGTATCGCCAAAAACGATTCCCCCACTTCGACGATCGTTACCGGGTGATAAGTGATACCTACTTGCCGACTGAAAATAGGCCAGAAGTGGAAACCGCGATTCGTCCAACAAACCCAAAAAATTCACTGCCTTGTGTAGCGACACGTTTCTGTAGCGATTCATTGGTTGCCTTGACCGAATAGTTAACGTCATCATGCATCGTGGGCGATGAACGATGTCTTGCTTGAGGACCAATGTCGTCACCGTCATCGCGGCCCGACGCCGAAGTTCGCGAGGCTCGGTTGCTCCAAATATCATCAGGTCAGTGAGATGGGGTTCCCAAGCTCGGAACGAAGTCTCGTTGGCTCACCAGAGCAAAGGCACCAATCGACCCGATCAAGGCAATAATCGCGGCGATGATAACAATGGTGTTCAGCGACGACGAGAATGCCTTCTGATACGCGTTAAGCAAAATTGCCCGCGCGGGTTGGGGCAATTTCGCAGATACCGCCCGCACGTCGCCGCCAAGGACCGCCGCGCGAAGTTGAGCCCCGCCGCGCAAGGCTATGGCTGCGCCCGTCTGTGTTGCGTGCAGGGCAGCATAAGTCTTCTTTACTAATTGGGATTGAAAGACCGAGCCCAACGCCGCAATCCCTGTCGCGATGCCGACCTGTCGAAACGTACTATTGGCCCCCGACGCCATACCGCTTCGTTCGGGGGGCACGACCGAAATGGCCGATGACGCGAGCACCGGGTTCACGGTGCCAATGCCAAATCCAGCGAGAAGAAAGCCCGGCAACAGCACGGTCCACGTCGAACTCGCTTGGGTAAAACCCGTTGCGAACAATCCTGCCGCAATGAGTAGTAAGCCCGCACCAAGCATGTAACGCGCGTGGACGTGTACCGTCAACTTTCCTGCGACGGGAGCGACAACAAACGCGAGCGCCGTAAGGGGAAGAAAACGTACACCTGCGGCGAGCGCCCCGTAGCCGAGATCGTCTTGGATATAGAGAGTGAAGTACAAGAACATCGCAAAAATAGACGCCGAGATGGTGAACGCCGCGAGCGACACGCCCGTCATGGCGGGCCGCTTGAACAGCATCAGGTCAAGCATGGGATCTGATTGCTTCAGTTCGCTAACGATGAATATGGCCATGAGCACCGCGGCCGCCACGAGAAGCCCTACGATCAACGAGCTCGACCACCCGTCATCGTTGCCTCGAATGAGCGCGAATACCAACAAAAAGAGCGACGTCGAAAACGAGACAAAGCCAATCCAATCAACTCGACGTTTGTTGGGGTCACGGGACTCCTGGATCTGCGTCAATGTGAGGATGATGGCCACAACACCGATCGGAACGTTGATGAAGAAGATCCATCGCCATCCAATGCCAGTCGTAATGGCGCCACCTATCAAAGGACCTACCGCGACCGCACCTCCCAGCACGGCCCCATAGATCCCAAAGGCCGTACCGCGCTCCTTACCCGTGAAGGCAGCAGCGATCAGCGCGAGGGACGTCGCGAACATGATGGCGCCACCAATCCCTTGCGCGGCCCTCGAAAGATTGAGCATCAACGAGGAATTAGACAACCCGCACACCAGCGACGCGACGCTAAAGATACCAAGTCCCACGGCAAAGACCTCGCGCCGGCCAAACATGTCACCGAAGACACCCGCCGTCAACAAAAACGCCGCGAGGGTCAACGAATAAGCATCGACCACCCATTGGATATCACTGAACGAGGAGTGTAAGGAACTTTGGATATTTGGCAGCGCTACATTGACCACCGTGATGTCGAGCAAGAGCATGAATGTCGCAGTGCAAACGGCGATAAGTGTCCACCACTTACGATCAAGTGCGGCCATGGCGTTCTCTCTCCTTAACCATTTGGACGCTGCGGAACTCGACGGCGCCGAAAGGAAGTCTTAGAGGATGGTAACTGGGTCTTCTCGATAGGTGACACGCTCTTCGAGCTTCACACTGCAAGTTTGAGGATTTTTCGCTCGCCAGAGGGTAAAAAACGAGCGAATCCAGCCGTCGCGGTGTCGAATCGGTGCAGAAAGGACGGACGAATGAGATTTGGTCACCACGTATACCTTTCGCACCTATAGTTCGCAGACGGGTTTGAGCGGAATCTGAAACTTCGAATGAACTCAACCCCTATCGTTGATAGGTTTTCGCTATGGCTGAGACGGCTCGCATCAGTCTCCCGGAGGCTGCAGAGCGCCTTGGCGTTCACTACATGACTGTCTACCGTTACGTTCGAACCGGACAATTACCCGCAATCAGAGTTGGCGCCAAGTGGAGCATCGATGTTGCCGACTTGGGGCTCACGAATAAAACCGTGGACGTTCGCTCAAGTCGCACCTTCAACCAGACCCAGCGCACGGCCCGTCTCCTCGATCGCTTGACCGCCGGTGACGGGGTTGGCGCGTGGACGATCATCGAAGGAGCGCTCGCGTCTGGTTCTGATCCAACCGCCATCTATCTGAACTTGCTTGCGCCCGCGCTGACGTGCGTCGGCGATGGCTGGAGAAACGACCAGATTTCTATCGCTCAAGAACATCGCGCCAGTGTGATCGCGACGCAGATTGTTGGTCGCCTCGGACCCCGCTTTGCTCGCCGAGGCCGTTCGCGAGGCTCCGTGGTGCTGGGTTTGGCGCCGGGTGATCAACACGCTCTCACTGCGCTCATTCTCGCCGACCTCGTTCGAAACGCAGGATTCGAACCGATTAACCTCGGCGCAGATACTCCTTCACGCTCTTTCGTTGAGACGGCCCTCAGCGCTGATCGACTCGTTGCCGTCCTCGTCGGCGCGACGAGCAACGTCTCCGACGACGTCGTCGTTGACCTGTTACATGATCTTCGCGCCGGTGGTGTGTCGAGACCGCTCCTTGTCGGTGGCCGAGCTGTCACAGACGTCGAGCACGCCAAGCGACTTGGAGCCGATGGTTGGTCCGGTCGTGACGCTCCTGATGCCTTGCGAGCTCTCGAAAATCTCGTCGTCACGGTTCGCTAACACTAGTAGCAACACGCCGGACCGGGAACGGTGGCGTCGCGATCAACACACCAGCAAAGGAGCGATCTCGCAACAGCAAAACAGCGATTTCGCAACGGCAGAAATTTTGTCGTGCGAAGCTCCGTTGTCCTTACTTCTTCATGTTTTTCGCGAACGCTGCGGCACATGACATCACAACGTAGATTTTTAATACTTATGTGCGGCAAGTGCGAATTTAGCAGTAAGGTCGCCCGCAAGGACGTCCGGCCCTCGCATCCTTCCTGAGCGACAACTCGTCGCGAAAATGAGAAGGAGGACGGATGCAATCTGTCACGAGAAGAGGATTCTTCAAACAGGTCGGGACGGTTGCTGCAATTGCAACGGTCGCCGGCGCCGCCAGCCCTGGATCACTGGGACTCGGATCAGCCGTTGCAGGTGCCGCAACGTCGAGTTCGGGTTTGAAAGAACCAGAACTCACGAGCGCAGAACACCTTGACTCACATGAGGACTTGGTCGCACACGTGAAGAACTCTCGCACCGGCGAAATCAGTCTCTTCATTGGTCAGCGTGAAGTCACATTCCACGATCGCAAGGTTGCTGCTCGCCTTGTTCGCGCGACTCGATAGGAGAAGAAATTATGTCATCTCATCGCGAAGCTCCAGAAATTGCCAAAGACCCTGCTGCCGACAGCACAGACCTCTATGCCTTCATCAGTCCGGACAGCCCCGGTACCGTCACCCTGATTGCCAATTACATTCCCTTGCAGGCTCCCGCCGCCGGACCGAACTTCTATGAGTTCGGCGACGACATCTTGTACGAGATTCACATCGACAACAACGGCGACGGTCTCGCGGAGGTCACGTACCAATTCACGTTCCATAGTGAGAACACCATTCCCACGACGTTCCTCTATAACGATGGCCCCATCGAGTCGTTGACGAGCGCCAACTGGAATCGACGCCAGCTCTATAGCGTCGCTCGAGTTGACGGGAGGCATTCGACGTTGCTTGGACAGAATTTGGTGTGTCCGCCGTGCAACATTGGACCCCTGTCCACACCGAACTATGCGGCGCTCGCCGCATCTGCCGTCTACAGCCTTGGTAGTGGACGATCAGTGTTCGTGGGTCAGCGTGCAGAAGCGTTCTTCGTAGACCTCGGTGCCATCTTTGACCTCGGTGACCTTCGTCCCATCGCAAACCTGCACGCAACCTTTGGGTCTCCAGCACTCGCGGCGTCGCCGGGCGTGAACTCCACGGCGCAAGTGAACGTGTCGAGCATCTGCATCCAGGTGCCGATCAGTGACCTCGGGGCAAATGGAGGCGTGCCCACCAGCTCGTCGGCGGTGGGTTCGTCGGTGGGTATCTGGACCGCCGCCAGTCGTCGCAAAGCGCGTGTGCTCACGACCGACGGTGGCGCGGGCGTCGAGACTGGACCGTACGTCCAGGTTTCGCGCATGGGCAACCCACTGTTCAACGAAGTCCTCGTACCGTTGTCGCAAAAAGACGAGTGGAATGCACAGCCACCCGGCAAGGACAGCGCCTACGCGAACGGCGTCGCTCACCCGGAATTTTCGAGTCTCTTGAACGTGCTCTACCCGGGCGCCTTCCCGAATCTTGCGGCGTACACGAAGCCCCGTGCTGACCTCGAAGCGATTCTGCTGACGGGGATTCCCGCGGGCGTCGTGTCCTCGACATTCTCGACTCTGACGGGCACGACCCAAGCGGACATGCTTCGACTCAACTTGGCGATCCCACCGGCGGCAACGCCCAATCCCCTCGGGGTCATTGGCGGTGACGTGGCGGGCTTCCCCAACGGGCGCCGGATCATCGACGACGTCGTGACGATCGAGTTGATGGCACTGGCGGGAGCGACGATTCCGCTCGTCGACAAAACCTTCACGCCAGACGCCGCGATTGCGGACGTCAAAGATGGGGTCACGGGAGCGGGACTCACGTTCTTGCCGACGTTCCCTTATCTGGGTACGCCCTACAGCGGCTACAGCGTTCCGGCCTGAGTATCGAAATGAGCGAACAGCTTCTTTCTCCCAGCTGGGACGGCAGTGTCGTCCTCGACATTGGTGAAGACGTAGGAGCTTTGATGCTCCGCGTCTCCGCCGATCTCGACGGCCACGAGATAGACATCCAACCCGACGACGCGCGTTTGCCACGCACCCATAGTGCGGTTCGCGAACGTCGACTCGCGAGTGGCAGTATCTACGCAGCCATTTACCCCAGCCTCACGCAAGGTTCGTACACGGTTGTCGCTTCGCGACAGCGATTTCACGTCACCGGCGGAAGAATCACCGAGCTCGACTTTGAGACGTCCTAAGCACAGAGAGGTGCGAGATCCAAGTGCGTTCTTGCACGACGAAGAATTTATTTGCGAACGTGAGAGGGGTCTTGGAAACCACGTCATTGGTTTGAACAAGGCATGACAAGAACATCAAGCGAAGGAAAGAAAATATGGATAAGCACACTGATGCAATGAAGAACCCGACAGACGACGAAAGCGACGTCATGGGTGAAGGTAATGACACAGACTCAGCCGACGACGTCATGGGCGGCGGCGACGCACCGGAGTCCGACGACGTCATGGGTAAAGGAGCCCCGAAGCACGACCACATGCACTAGCTCATAAGCCTTCGTGTGTCGCGAGCAGATGACCGTCGAATCCGTATCGTTGAACTCGACGGTCATTCGTCCGTGCGCGGACGGCACTCAGCCCTTCAAGACCTTCGAGATATACGTTTCAAACATCTCGAGCTGCCACGAACCGTCGTAACGCGTCCCATTCACGAAGAACGTGGGCGTACCGTTTGCTCCACTACGGATAGCACCTTCGAAGTCTGCTTCGACGCGCCCGCGTGGTTGTCCAGTCGCAAGATCATTTTGTATTTGACTCGTATCGAGACCCAGGTTCTGCGCGTAATGCAGCAAAGCACTTTCGCGAAGATCTTTCTGGTTCTCGAACAACACGTCATGCATCTCCCAAAACTTTCCTTGCAGTCCTGCTGCCTCAGCGATCTCAGCTGCGGCTTCGGCGTGCTCATGGACATCGACCAAAGGAAAATTGCGGAAGACGAAGAGTACTGCGTCACCGAATTTCTCCAGGAGCAGTTCCACGATGGGATTTGCTTCAGCACAGTACGGGCACTGGTAGTCCCCATATTCAACGAGCGTGAGCGGCGCATCTGCCGACCCTCGGGCGTGGTCTTTTGGTCCCACAGGTATTGCCAACGTTGCACCACTACTCACGACAACGCCTCCACTTCTCTCAGGGCGCCGTCGGCGCCCGGATTCTCGCCAATCGGAAATACCTCTCGCCACGCCACATGCTTCGTGGCATCAATAACGAATATGGCACGTTCGGTGATCCCGTCACTCTCTCGGTACACACCGAAGGATCGCGCAACGGCACCTTTTGGTTCGAAGTCGGCCAAGAGGGGGAATGAAAGATTGCGTTGCGCGTGGAACGCTTGATGGCACCACATGCCATCTACTGACACGCCGAGAAGTCGCGCGCCTCGATCCTGAAAAAGTCGATGGGCGGCACTAAAGACTGAGAGTTCGTCACTACACACGGGACTCCAGTCGGCTGGATAGAAAATCAAGACAACCGGTTCGTTAAAGTCCGCGAGCGTAACCTGCGAACCGGTTTGGTCGATGAGTGTGAAGTCGGGCGACCGAGCCCCTATATCTAAGACCATGCATCCTCTTCTCGACATCAGCGACGGCGCGCTTTTCGCGCGTCAACACAAGCCTACGAGTAGGGCGAACTTGCACGCGCGAGATTTCCAGATCTCTCACTTGCTAGAGCAACCTGATGTCGGTGGCGACGATTATGTCTACACTGACGCCACGTCGTCGATAATGATCTGGCGCCTGATTGTGCGAGGAGAGCCGCCGCCATGGACCTACGTATCTTTTGTGAACCCCAACAAGGGGCGTCGTACGAGCAGATTTTGGCGCTGGCGCTGGCGACCGAAGAGGGTGGCTTCAACGCGTTCTTCCGTTCGGATCACTACCTCAAGATGGGCGCGGTGAGTGGATTGCCGGGGCCGACGGATGCGTGGATCACTCTGGCGGCGCTGGCGCGCGACACGACGAGCGTGCGCCTCGGAACACTTCTCTCCTCGGCGACCTTTCGCCTACCTGGACCGCTCGCAATCAGCGTCGCCGAGGTCGACGCGCTCAGTCACGGTCGAGTCGAACTGGGCCTCGGGGCCGGTTGGTTCGAGGAAGAACACCTCGCCTACGGCGTCCCCTTTCCTAGCGTCGCGGAGCGATTCGACAAACTCGAAGAACAACTTTCGATCATCACTGGCTTGTGGGAAACACCAGCGGATGAAACCTTCAGTTTCACCGGCGCGCACTACTCACTGCACCAAAGCCCCGCACTCCCCAAGCCCGTGCAGAAACCTCGACCTCCCATCATCGTCGGCGGTCACGGTGCGAAACGCACACCCGCCCTCGCAGCTCGTTTCGCGGACGAGTACAACATTCCCTTCGCGTCTCTCGAATTCTGCGAGACGCAAATCCAACGTGTCGACGAAGCGTGTCGCGCGGCGAACCGAGAACCAGACTCACTGCTTCGCTCGGTGGCTCTCGTTTCATGCTGTGGACGCGACGATAACGAGGTCGAGCGGCGAGCAAGCGCGATTGGACGCGACGTTGACGAACTCAAGGTGAACGGACTTGGAGGACGTCCTTCTGAGGTAATCGACAGAATCGGGGCGTTCGCCCAACTCGGTATCACACGTATCTATCTGCAAATACTCGATATCGAGGACCTTGATCACGTCGCACTTTTGGCTGCGGACGTGAAGTCCGCGCTGCGCTAAGCCGTCGCCCCGCTGCGACCGAGGCGCTCGCGGCGGCGAAGACTCAGGCCCGTTTCTGTTCTGGCCATAGGAGACCGGCAAGCTCGGGAGCAGTCAGCGCAACGCCGAATGCGAAGCCATCGGGTTGTAGGGCTACCCCATCCTTGAGTGATCCCACTCGTATGGCGTCAAACCCGAGCTCGTCGACCAATCGCGATACCACGGCGACCGCCATTTCGTCGTCACCTGCGACAGCGATCGCAATGCGACCGCTATCGCCCGAAGGCCGACGCATTTCATCGATCTCGTGATACCCCAACTGATTGAACGCCTTAACGACGCGCGCCGTCGCGAACCACTCCTGTACGAGTGCGCTCGTGCCCCGCGGCGCGTGGGCGAGTTCCTCGTTGAAACCGTCAATCGGTTCCCAATAGTTCATCGCGTCAACGACGATTTTTCCGGAAAAGAGGTCGCGCGGAAGTTCACGAAAACGATGCGCCGGCACCGCCAACACAATGATGTCGGCATGCGCGACTACTTCAGCGCTCGTCATCACGCGCGCGCCCGGCGCAAGGACATCGACGATCAACGCTATTCGCTCCGCTTCGCCCGATCCCGCAATCGCCACGTCATAGCCAACCTCGAGCGCGGCCCGGGCGATCGCCGTACCAAGTTTTCCCGCTCCCACTATTCCCAAAATGCGACTCGCGCCGAGCGAATCCATTGTCTAGCCGACCTTGGCGACGGGCGTTGCTGCGTCACGCACTTTCGGGTCGTACTTCACGTCCTCGAGAAGTTGGCGCACCCTCGGAATCACCTCGCGACCGAAGAGGTCAATGGTGGCGAGTCGTTGTTCGAACGGTACTCGTCCGGTGGCGTAGGAAAGGTCGAATCGACTGAGCCCGAGTTGGCGGATTGTCGAGGACATCTTGTTCGCAACGGTTTCGGGTGAACCAACGTAGAGGGCGCCGCTTCTCCTTTCAAGCTGGAATTTCTCGAGCGTCGGCTTCGTCCAACCACGCTCATCGGACAATCGCTGCCAGGTGTGCACCCAATGAGGGAACTGGATCTCCACTGCTTCTTCGTCGGTGCGAGCCACGTAACCGTGCGAATGCATGCCAACTGGTCGAGTAGAAAAACCGTATTCGTCGAGAGCTCGATGATAGAGATCGACGTAGGGCTTGAATCGAAGCGGATTCCCGCCAATAACGGCCAACATCAAGGGCAGACCGTAGCGGGCGGCGCGCACTACGGATTGTGGACTCCCACCTACACCTACCCACGTGGGAATATGTCCTTCGGGCAGTGGTGGACTGAGGTACTGGTTCGTAAGCGCTGGTCGAAACTTCCCGGACCAGGTCACCGGCTGTTCGCTCAGGAGGAGCGTCAGTAACTCAAGCTTCTCCTCGAAGAGGTCCTCGTACTCGCTAAGTTCAAAACCGAAGAGACCGAAGGATTCCGTGAGCGATCCGCGACCCACGATGAGTTGTGCTCGACCGTTTGACACCGCGTCGAGAGTGGCGAACTGGTTATAGATGCGAACGGGATCCTGGGTGCTGAGGACCGTCACCGCCGTACCGAGGCGTATTCGCTTCGTGCGACCGGCGATCGCGGCGAGGATGACATCACCGGCGGAATCCATCATGTCTTGTCGATAGTGTTCGGCGATGTTGTACGAGTCGATGCCTACTTCATCGGCAAGTACCGCCTCTTCGACGGTGTTGCGAATCGTGATGTCGCCGGTCTGTTCCACGCCGTTCTCGTCGAGACTCGGGACCACGAAAGAATCCAATCCGAACTCGAAGTGATTCATATCCATATTCATGCCCTCAACTCTCAACGGACTCGACCCGCGTTCCTGACGCGGTCTCGCCACGTGCCAAAACCGCTTGAGCGATCGCGCCACCAACTAAGAGTATACCAAGATAATCTCTGTAACAGAACATCAACTTTACCACGCTTATAGTGTTTTCAGCTTATACTGGTGGGGTGAGCGTGCCCGTCCAGAAAAAGGAAGTCGCCCTCGTCCCGTGCCACGAGTTGCTGGTCGACGATCTTGGATGGGGTCTAGGAACGATTCTTCGTTCCTACGTCACAGCTGCCACCGCGGCGATGGAGGAACTTCCGGGCGGACCTCGCGGATATCAAATCCTGACCGCTGCGGCACACGGTGACGTCGCCAGTCAACTCGCACTCGCCCAACGGCTCGGCGTTGATCGAACCGTCATGACCTATTTGCTCGACGACCTCGAATCGGCCAAGTTGATTGAACGCTGTCCAGATCCCACCGACCGGCGGGCGCGAAGAATCGTTGCGACCCGCACCGGCCAGGACATGCTCGTCGCCTTCAGCGAGAAACTCGCCAAGATCGAAACGCGTCTCCTTGCGCCGTTGGATCCTTCGGATCGAGTGTCGTTTCGTTCGATGATCCAAACCGTCGCCACGAAAATCGATGAGGTGATGCCTTCCATCGATCCCTGCGGTGAAGCAGTCGAAGGATGTGAGACAATGACGGAGCGTCCATCCGCCTAACCGCGCTGCGAGTTGACCTTTTGAAAACGTGCACACTCGCAGAATAGGCAGCTACCCCTAGGCTCCCTAGATTCAAATGAAGGAGATCGATTTCATGGCGCAACTCACACTTGAGGGCGGGACGTATTCAATGGCAAAGGATCTCACCGTGACGCGCATGGGTTACGGAGCCATGCAACTCGCCGGACCTGGTGTCTTCGGACCTCCTAGAGATCGAGATGAGGCAATCGCCGTACTTCGCGAAGTGGTGAACCTCGGCATTACCCATATTGATACCAGTGACTTCTACGGTCCTTTCGTCACCAATCAAATAATCAAAGAAGCCCTCTACCCCTACCCGCCATCACTGCACATCGTCACGAAAGTAGGCGCCTACCGCGACGCCAAAGGTGGCTGGCCCCACGCCGACTCGCCGGGCGAACTACGGCGAGCGGTGCACGACAACCTCATCAATCTGGGCTTGGACGTCCTCGACGTTGTCAATCTACGAGCCATGGGCGCCAGCGACGGGCACTCCGTGCAATCTGGATCGATCGCTGAGTCCTTCGAGGCACTCGCCCAGCTCCAACAAGAAGGATGGATCAAGCACCTCGGTGTCAGTACCGTGTCGGCGGAGCAGGTCGCCGAAGCGCAGTCCATCGCCCCAATCGTGTGCGTCCAGAACTTCTTCAATATTGCCCACCGCGATGATGATCAGCTCATTGCATCGCTGGCCCAACAAAATATTGCGTACGTCCCTTATTTCCCGTTGGGTGGTTTCACTCCTCTTCAGTCGAGCGAACTCGACGCGGTGGCCCGTCGCCTTGATTCCAAGCCAATGGCGGTCGCCCTGGCGTGGCTTTTGCAGCATTCGCCAAATATCTTGCTCATTCCGGGAACCTCGTCGGTCGAGCACCTCCACGACAACGTCTCGGGCGCGGCACTCAAACTCTCGGAGGGCGACCTCAAAGTGCTCGACGGCATTGCGGCCGAGTGCCAAGACGGACTTGTCCGGGTGATTCCCCCCGACCGAGGTGCGGCGTCTGAAAAACCTTCGAGCATCCGCAGAGGCACCCAAACAGGTTCGCGCCGGCGTTGCCCCAATTAAGGTATTTCCGACGACTTTTCGAGATACCTGTAACGAATGAGCCGCCTAGAGGAACAATACCTTCGTCCCTACCAGCACCTTCTAGAGGAGTTGCCATGAAGCAAGATTTCAAAAAGGATCCAGAGGCGCTTGAGCGGCTTACGCCTCGCCAGTACAACGTCACCCAGGAACAAGGAACCGAGCCCGCCTTCGATAACGAGTTCTGGGACAAGAAGGACGCGGGCCTTTACGTCGACATCGTCTCCGGGGAGCCGCTGTTCGCGTCAACCAAGAAGTTCGACAGTGGTTGCGGATGGCCGAGCTTTACTGCACCAATTGAGCCCGACAACGTGGTCGAGCACACAGACCGAAGTTTTGGTATGTCGAGAACTGAAGTGCGTTCAACACACGCCGACAGTCATCTAGGACACGTTTTCAATGACGGCCCAAAGAGCGAGGGAGGCCTGCGCTACTGCATAAATTCAGCCGCTCTGCGCTTCGTGCCGTACGCAGAGATGGAATCGGAGGGATACGGAAAGTATCTCGCCCTCTTTGAAGTTGCACCGAGTGAAGGAGGAATGACGCGATGAGCGACACAACCGAAAAGGCGATCCTTGCCGGCGGATGTTTTTGGGGAATGCAGGATCTGATTCGCAAACAAAAGGGCGTCGTATCGACGAGAGTCGGTTACAGCGGTGGTGACGTAGCAAACGCAACATACCGTCACCACGGCACGCACGCCGAGTCGATTGAAATCATTTTCGACCCTTCAGTAACGTCATACCGGGCACTACTCGAATTTTTCTTTCAGATACACGACCCAACGACTCCGAATCGACAAGGTAACGATCGCGGAGCCAGCTATCGCTCAGCCATCTTTTATATTGACGAGACACAACGCCTGATCGCCGAAGATACGATCGCCGATGTGAACGCGTCGGGTCTATGGCCTGGAAAAGTGGTGACGGAGTTGAGTCCTGCCGGCGCATTTTGGGAGGCTGAACCGGAGCACCAGGACTATCTTGAGAAGTATCCAAACGGGTACACCTGCCACTTCCCACGACCAAACTGGGTCCTACCTCGTCGAACGACAAAGATCACGAGCGAAGCTTTATAGAACATTGATTTGAAGAACTTCGCCACCATCGATTAGTTCGACAATACGGAAAAGTTCTCCGGCATCACAACGCCCAGCGCATCGTTCAATCGGAGCGCTGGGCGTTGTACGTCATGCATGGCAGACGATGAACTTTTCGTCTGTTCGCTACATAGCGCCACCAGAATGTTCTTCCGCCACTCGGTTTCGGAAGATTGAAAAGAGATCAAACTTCTCAGGCTCGGCCTTCTTCGCGGGTGCCTTGGCCGTCGACGGCTTGGACGCCACCTTCTTCGCGGGTGCCTTCTTGGCTGGAGCCTTCTTCTTGGTCACCTTCTTGGCTGGAGCCTTCTTCTTGGTCACCTTCTTGGCTGGAGCTTTCTTCTTGGCGACCTTCTTAACAGCGGCCTTCTTGGCTGGAGCCTTCTTCTTGGTCACCTTCTTGGCTGGAGCTTTCTTCTTGGTCGCCTTCTTGGCTGGAGCTTTCTTCTTGGCGACCTTCTTAACAGCGGCCTTCTTGGCTGGAGCTTTCTTCTTGGCGACCTTCTTGGCTGGAGTCATCGTGAGTCCTCTCTGACAGGTGAATCGAAATGCCTCATTAATTAAATCAGACTTGAATTAGAAGTTACGTGATTCAATGCTTTCTGAGTAGTGCAAAGTCCACGAACTAGCATAAGTTCCCAATCCAGCCTCTCAAAATGACCCAGCGAAGCCCAAAAGCGGCCATCTCCAACCCTCGCTAGATACCGACCTGTAGTCGAATTCAAATGACTGGTGAGAGCCCACCATCAATCGCGATGCCGACACCTGTGATGTAACTGGCACGTGACGACAGCAGAAACGCAGCAAGATCGGCAAATTCCTGTGCGCGACCCACGCGACCCATAGGAATGTTCGAGCCCTTCGCCATCGACGCATAAAGATCGTCGATGTCCAACCGAGCATCAATCGCTCTGCGGCGCCATTGACCCGATTCGATGAGACCAATCAGGATTGCGTTGACACGAACACCTTGGGGACCGACTTCGTTTGCCATAGCTTTGGTGAGTGCCAAACCCGCGGCTCGTGAGGCCGTCGTGGGCGTTGAGTTGGCCTGCGGCGTCCTCGCCATTATGGCGAGGACATTGAGGATCACGCCCTTCGTGGTTTCCAATGCTGGCAATACCCGGCGCGCGACTTGAAGTGCCGCAATTACCTTTAGTTCGTAGTCTTCTCGCCATTGATCAGATGAGGAATCACGCACTGCTGAACCCGACGAGCGTCCCGCATTGTTGACGGCGCCATCAAGGCGACCAAATGTGTCGATCACCGTGTCGATGAAATCGTCTAGTTGGACCGCGTCCGTTACGTCGGCTCGTACGCAGAGAGCCTTCTCGCCCAGTTCTTGTTGGGCGTTCACGAGACGCGAGTCGTCGCGACCACATATGGCGACGCGAGCCCCCTCCGTGATGAGCGTTTTCGCGAGCGCCAGTCCCAAACCGTCAGTGCCTCCGGTGATGAGAAACGCTTTACCTTCGAGCCCAAGGTCCATCATTGGATACTACGGAGTCAGCGAGCCTCGCCGTCGCGGCTGCGCCCATCACCAGAAAATTGCACTCCGTCGACGCAGCGATCCGTTGATGTACAGCCAGATCCCCACGACCAGCAATATCGTGCAAATTATCAGTGGCGTGAGGATAGGTCCGATCCACGTCACGGGAATGAGAAAAAAGACATCACGCGTAAAGAGGCTACGAGGCCAATTGTCTAGAATTCGTAGCCACCCGTAATAGGAAATGTCCCAGCAAGCAAAACTAATAAGGAACGCGCCCACGCGTTGGAGCGGGCTCTTGCCCGCAACGTAACCAACGCAAAGGAGCATCACGATCGTCGCAGACTCGCGCGCAACTTCAATGTCGGCAATGTGATGGTTGAGAAGCAACGCATGCGCTGGCTTAATGAATTCGATGAAACCGAGGTTGAGGTACACGTGATACTTCAAAATTGCGTAATTCTGGTGAAACTTCAACAACCTTCGCAAGTACACCACCACCGCGGCTTCGACGTACCCGAAAGCAATGCCGAAGAGCAGCAGCAAAAAAGCCTCGAGCGTGGTTCTTCTGTCGAGACGGCGCGCGGAAAGCATGGTGCTTTTTTATCACCGTCGCTGGAACGTCCAATATCCAGGTCGGAGGTGATCACGCCGACAGCAACGTATCCACCAAAGTCGATTATCCAATTCGTTAGTGTGAAGGAGATGAACGCAATAGAGGTGCGGGGACTCACGCGAAGTTATGGCGATTTCGTCGCGGTGTCGGATTTGGAACTCAACATTGAAACCGGTGAATGCCTCTCGATCCTTGGACCCAACGGTGCCGGAAAGACGACCGTTGTAGAGATCCTTGAAGGCTATCGACACCGCGACGCCGGGGAGATTCGAGTTCTTGGCGTCGATCCGGCGCGAGCGACGCGTCCTTGGCGCCAGAAGATCGGTATTGTCCTACAGAGTGCCAGTGACCTTGGCGAACTCACTGTACGCGAAGCCATTCAACACTTCTCTCGCTATTACGCACATCCGCGCAGCGTCGAAGAGACCATCGACCTCGTTGGCCTCAGCGAGAAAGCCAACGCGCGCGCCTCAAAGCTCTCAGGTGGTCAGCGTCGAAGGCTCGATGTCGCGCTCGGTGTCATCGGTCGACCCGAACTCTTGTTTCTCGATGAGCCAACTACCGGATTCGACCCCGAAGCGCGGCGAGTCTTTTGGGGCCTCATCCGTCGATTGAAGCAAGAAGGCGTGACGATTCTTCTCACCACGCACTACCTCGACGAAGCAGATGCCCTCGCCGATCGGGTGATCGTCGTCACACGAGGAAAGAAAGTCGCTGACACGACCCCCGCGGGTCTCGGCAGTCGCTCTGAACACATAGTTCGAGTTCGATGGCGTGAGAATGACGTCGTACAAGAACGCCAAACCACCGAACCCACTTCTGTGGTGCAGGAATTGGCAACTAGGTTCGGAGGCGAAGTACCCGGACTTGAAGTCGTTCGTACGACGCTCGAGCAGGCGTACTTGGAGCTCGTCGAATCGAATGAGTCATGAGAAACATCGCGTCGCTCTACTATCATCGCGCTCAACTCGAGATTCGCCTGTTACTACGCGATCGAAATGCTGTTGTCTTCTCCATGCTGCTGCCAGTGTTCCTCCTCGTCATATTTGGTTCCGTGTTCAATTCGACCAAGCTGGGTAACACCAACGTCACGTTCGCGCAGTATTTCGTCGCGGGCCTCTTGGCTTCGGGTTTGCTCTATAGCTCGTTTCAACAACTCGCCATCGCTATCCCCGAAGAACGAACCAACGGGACCCTCAAACGACTTGTTGGATCTCCGATGCCCCCAAGCGTCTACTTCGTTGGCAAACTCGCAGCTTCCACCTTCATCTACGTCTTTCAAGCAATAGCACTGCTCGCGATTGGGCATTACAGCTACGACATCCATCTTCCGTCGACGGCGGCATTGTGGCTCGATTTTCTTTGGGTAAGTGTTCTCGGCCTGATTACGAGTTCTCTGCTCGGCATTGCATTTTCAAACTTTGCGAAGGATGGTAAGTCCGCCTCCGCGCTCGCGGCGCCGATTGTGCTGTTCTTCCAATTCACGTCGGGCGTGTTTTTCGTCTACGCCAACTTACCCGCTTGGATGAGAGATATCTCAGCGGCGTTTCCACTCAAGTGGATGGCGCAAGCCATGCGAGGCGTGTTCCTGCCAAAGAGTTTCGCGACCCAAGAAGTCGCGCATAGTTTCGAGCTTCCAAAGGCAGCCATCATCCTCGTCGCATGGTCAATTTGCGCGGCGATGCTCTGCAGATTCACGTTCCATTGGCTGCCGAAGAACGAAAGTTAGTCGATGGTTAATCGCTCTCTCATAGTGCAGACGTAAGCGACGACAGCGGCGTCACTTCGTTGGCCGGTGGGACCGTTACCGCGACCGGAGCTCCGTAATTCGAGAACGTGAGAGTAGCGTTGAAATTCGTTGACGTCGAATTCACGCTCACCGAACCGCTGGTGTCCAATTCTGCGATCTGATTGCTCGAGTTGATGTAGACCTCGGCCTGATAGCCGTTCAAAGAGGTAGCGGACAAAGTGAGTTCCTTCTGAATCCACGCGGGGAATTCTTGATACAGCGAATTCAATTGAGTTTCAATTTGTGAATCGTTGGCGGTGACAGTGTATTCATGAAGGGACTGCCCGTCTTTGGACACGACGCCATCGTCGGTCACCGTGTATCCAATTTTTGCTAATTGCGCCAATCCCGAAAGCGGCGTGCCACCACTTACGGGGCTCGACGCGCTTGAAAGATTAAGTGGCACCGAAATCCATTTCGAAGGCAGAGTGATGAGTGAATTCGTGAGGTCAATATAGGCAGTGCCATTTGCGACTTCTTCACTGGCAGTACCAAATTGGCTGAGCGCACCACCAAAGTTCTCGTTCAGATTGCAAACGACCGACGTGAATGAGCAAGCTCCCGTCACATGTACCTGGAACGAGGTCGGGCCATTGACGTTTTCGGTGAGATTAAATTCGGCGGATTTTTCCTGCACGGTGTTCAGAAGTGCATTTCGAACGACCATCGACGCGTCGGATGTCGAACTAGACGAGAGAACCGCGACGAGGACGGCGGCGATGCCCAGGACCCCCACCAATAAGAATGGGACGAGGTTCCTCGCCATATTTGGTCGCGACGCATTGCCCGGTCCCACGGCCACAGAATCATCCATGCTCATACGCATCCAATTCGATTGAGGAAATCCTCATCGAATCTAGCGTTTGCCATCAAGGAAATGACATGTGACCGGCGCAATCTTCTCCGCCAGGGATCGAGCGTCATGATCCACGCAACGAGAACCCCACTTCTTAGAGATTCTGTTCAAACTCGATCAGGACCGCGACGCGATCCTCCTTTGAAGGCATATCGAAATACGGATTTCCTTTGATCCAGTAGATCGACATTGGTATGAGTCCAAGAGCCATCGCGCCTAAACCCACCCACAATGTGGTGCCATTCAAATTCGGGATTGATTTGATGAACATGACCACCATGAACACGGCGCCAATCATCGGCCAAAGCCCCATGAAAACGAAGTTGGTAGCCGACAAGAAAAGTTGCTTGCGATACAAAACGACAACCGCCAGACCAGCGAGGCTGTAGTAGATGCAGATTTGCAAACCGATGGCATTGATGCCATCAGAAAGAATTGAATCGATAGATCCGACAAACTGCGAGCCGACGAACAGGGCGAGTGAGAACACCGTCACGCAGGCCGTCGCGACGATAGGTGTCTTAAACTTGTGATGAATGCGACCGAGTGCCTTCGGGAGCGTGTTATCACGTCCCATCGCAAACATGGTCCTGGTGACCTGGATGAGTGTCGTTTCTAGCGTCGCAATTGTTGAGAGGACCACCGCCACGACGATGAGTTTTCCCCCAGTGCCGTGCCACACTGCTTGACCTAAAACACTCAGTACGTCGGCGTCATTCTTTTCTATCTGGTGACCACTCAAGACGAGGTTGGTCGCGACCGTAAAGACTTCGAAAAGAATGAACACGAAGATCATTCCGATGATCCCGCCGAGCCCTGGCGTCCTCGTCGCCCCCTTCGTCTCCTCATTCAGGTTCGCAGTTACGTCCCAACCCCAATAGTAAAAAGCCGCAACTAATGCGCCGGCGAAGAAGCCAGTCGAACCGTGAAAAATACCGGGCGAGAACCAGTGCCACGAGAAGGAGTGCACGTGTTGTCCATGCACAATCGCCAATATGGCGAACAAGGTGAGCAACACAATTTCAATTGATGACATCACAATCTGTACAGTGACGGTCACCGTCACTCCTACCGCAACGGCCGCCACCATTAAGAGGAAGAAGACAGCCCCGACGACGGTCACGGCGCCCTTACTATTTGCGGCCGACGTGGAAAACAATCCGAGAAGATTTGCCCCTACTGGCAGTGTCGCCGCGACCATGAAAATCAACGCGGAGACGATTAGCGCCCAACCCGACATGTATCCGAAGAACGGATGGAGCGCTCGACGAACCCACGAATAACTCGCCCCAGCTTTTGGTTCGACCCGACCAAGATAGCTAAAGGCGAAAACGATTCCGAACATTGCCACGCCGCAATAGAGCAATGCGGCGGCGCCGCCGAGGGCAACAGCCCCAAACAAGACAGCGGTTGACGCGGCGATTGAATAGCCAGGCGCAACACCCGCGATTCCCATCACGACTGAGTCAAACAGTCCGAGTGAACCTGAACGCAGCGAATTCTCGCTTTGATCGACGACGGGCACATCCATGGTGTCAGCCACGACTACCTCTTTCTTGTCGGTGTTGTTTTCAGTATCAATTGTTAAGTACCGAAATGTAACATGAGTCCCACAAGTTGGGCGACGTTAACGAGCGTGGTTGTTAACGCTACGTGAATAGTAAAAACCGTTAGGGAGCGAGGCCGGTGTTTCCGGGAACAACGCCCGAAATATTCGTGCTCGCGAGCTTGGTGCACGTAGTGCTCGCCAGCGGTACCCACCACGTACCTGAGCCGAGGAAACCAACCGAGAGACTTTCGAACTTGGCCGCCACGCACTGCGAAGGCGTGAAATTTCCAGTCTCGACGACACCAAAGGCCGCACTCGCCGAGGCCCCTGACGCCAAACGGAATAATTCGCCATAGCCCTGAGAGCTCAAGTCGCGCACCGTCGCTCGAGGGCCCACCAAAATGTGTGCGACGTTGGCCAACGATCCCGTGACGGGCTGCACATCAGGAACGCCCGATACCGAGCACGCCGTCTTTCCCTCATTGGTAAAGATCAACGGATAGAAGATTGTCCCCGCCGCTCCATCACTTTGTCCGATGCTTAGTTTGAGTGATGTTGTTGCACACGCGCTCGGCTTCGGAAACGATAGGGAGGATAGTGACGTCCATTTCGTCGTCCCGTTGACGCACACTACAAGCGACGCGGGCAACTTCACCAAACGAGGTCCATCCCCCGGGCTCGTCACGACTACCGATGCGGCCTGACGCTGCGTGCAAAGTACGCCTTCTTCGGTCAGGAGATTTTGTACAACTTGATACGTGTCATTCACGTGCCACGGTTGCGCGGGCACGGCGAGTCCTTTCGTCGTTGCGATCGAAACCTTCGCCCCAAACACGAAGCCCGACGCCGTAGCGAATTGATACGTAGTCGAATTCGACCAACTGCATGAAGGGAAGTACTCGCTTGTGAACACCAGGCGAACATCCGCTCCCCCGGGTCGAGTCGTCACGTGTGCGTTCGCGGCAAAGTGCACGGCATTGCACCGTGGGGACGGCGCCGTTGCTGACGCACCGACCGAAACAGCGTCACCCACGAGGACTACGGACCCAAGTAGGGCGGCGATCGCGACAATTCGACCGACGAAAGAAAAACTCATTACTTCATAGTTACACTTGAATTTCCCAAATCAATCGGTCAGAGCCAAACGTCACGGAATTGTCAAACTACGCGACGAATCCACCGCGGCTTTTCGTCCATGAATCCGCTGGACCTCCAATTATTGGGTGGTTGTCGAGTCGTTTCGACATGACGAATACCTCAACTACATTTGTCAGGACCTGTGCTCACGACGCATTTACTACGTGTGAACGAAAGATAGACACCGTGACTGGATTTACGCGCTTTGACTCCACTGGTGAAAAAGTGCTGTCCAATCGAGACATCAAAAAACGTTGGACGCAATTCCACGGAAGTATCCGTTTAGTACAGGGCAATCTCTTCCAGCGAATCATTGGAAGAATGCTGGGTGAGAACACAATTAGGTATCGCCTCGCACGCTTCTTCGGTCGTCCGCTTCTTCAGCTTGTGCGCCGCTTGCGAAAGCAACCACTCGTGGAGTCGACACAGCGTCCTACGACGAAAACCGCGTATTTTCCTCACAACTACCGACCACCACTTCGCGCCACCGAGAAGCCCGAGGTTCCCGCGGAACTCGAAAGGATCGAAATCGTCATCATCGATGAGATGTCAGCGGCGTCAACTGCCACCATCAAAACACTCAACGAAATCGTGCGGGTGTCCGAGGCGGAGTGGCTCTTCATCTCGGACGAGTCAATTCCAGAGTTCGATCGATTGGTGGCGCTGAGCACGCTCCTGAGCGCCGCCTCGACGAGCGACGACGTCGTTTTCGCCGACGAATTGGGCCCGGACCCTCGTGCCCCAATCTTGAAGTCTCGGGCTGTTGGACGACACACGTTGCTCAGTTTCAACTGTGTGGGCCGCCCCGCCCTCATTCGAATTTCGACACTTCGTCAAAATGGCGGTTTCGACTCCAAAGCAAAGTGGGCCTTTGAACACGACGCCTATCTGCGCCTCCTAGAAAATGGTGCGAACTTTCGTCACGTCGCCGCAGTGTGTGTAGCTGGCCGGCCTCTTCACGCCTTCGAAGCGTCACACGTTGGAAATGACACCGTCAACGTTGTCAAGGTCGCCCTTCGTCGTCGCGGTCTGAAGGGGGTTGTTACCCAAGGGGAATTTGGCTCGTCAGTGCGTTGGCGCATTGCGGCGCCACGTCCGCATCCGACCATCGACATCATCATCCCCACCCGCGACCGTATCGATCTCGTACAACAATGCATTGCCGCCATCGAAGAGAAAACGACCTACGACAACTACAACATCATCATTCTGGACAACGACTCGAAAGAACCGGCGACGCTCGAATTCTTCTCGACGACGAAGTATCGAGTGGTACCGTGCCCCGGTCCTTTCAACTACGCGCTGATCGTGAACCGTGGGGTGCGCCACTCGAACGCGGACTTTGTGGTGACACTGAACAACGACACCATTCTGGTGACGCAGGACTGGCTCGAGCAATTGTTGGGTCTCGCCTCGCTGCCCGATGTCAGCATCGTCGGTGCGAGCTTGTTGGACCAGCACGGCCACCACGAACACGACAGCATCGTGGTGTCACCCTATCCTCAGCATTTGCGGACCGATTCCAACTATCCCCACATCGACCAGTTCACTTCTGCGGTCCGCGACGTCGCGGCAGTCACCGGCGCGGTGCAAATGGTTCGCCGTGATCTATGGGAATCCCTCGGGGGAATGGACGAAATGTTGAAAGTCACGATGAATGACGTTGACATTTGCTTTCGCAGCCAGGCAGACGGCCGAAGCGTGGTCTTCACCCCCGACGTGCAGCTCATTCATCACGTCAGTTCTTCTCGAGGGAGACTCGATCCCCTTGAGGACCGCAATCGCTTCATCCGCCGGTGGGACATCTTTGGTTCATTTCGCGATCCCTACTTTCCCGAGTCTCTTCTTCTCCTCGGAGAAACGATGTACTACCGGCACCGATAGCGCAAGGTGTCCATTGGCGCCCGCAACACTCTTGTAGCCTGAAATGGTGCGAGACGCCTGGGGGAAGATAGTCGCGACCTTCCGTTCGCTCCCACGTTCCACCGGACCACTGCTCATCATCTTCCTCGGTGTGTGTATTGGCAATGCGCTCTATCTGACGGGTTTTTCCTTAATCAATCCAATTTCGTGGACGGCAGGCGTTTCGCAGATTTTGTGCCACGTCTCGTGTGGACGCTCGATGATCGATCCAAACGTCGGCTACATCAGTCAGCCCTTAGGCCACCTCGCGGCAGAGAATCTCCTCCACGGTCACTTGCCGTTTTGGAATTACTTTGAGGGCCTAGGCCAACCTCTCGCCGGCGAGATGCAGTCGGCAGCTCTCTTTCCGCTTACCGTATTGTTCGCACTTCCAAGTGGGCTGTTGTGGTTTCACATGTCGCTCGAGTTCATCGCGGGTGTTTCGACATTCTTCCTGGCGCGGCGTCTCTCGCTTCCGGTCTTCATCGCCACGGCCGCGGGCTTGCTCTTCGCACTAAACGGGACGTTCGCGTGGTTGGGCAACGCTGTACTCAATCCCGTCGCGTTCTTGCCAATGCTGCTGCTTGGCATCGAAATGATCTATTCGGCAGCGTCAGCGTCGAGTTCTCGGCGCGGATGGTATCTCGCCGCCTTCGCGCTGGCCTTCTCGCTCTATGCTGGATTTCCAGAAGTCGCGTACGTCGATGGATTGTTTTGCCTTGGTTGGGCCATCGTTCGCTTCTTCACTCTTGAGAAGACCATTCGCTGGGTCGCGGCACGACGGGTTGCTCTCGCGGGGATTGTCGGTCTCTTTCTGGCGTTGCCTATCCTCGTTCCCTTTGACGACTTCATAAAGGTCGCCTACGTCGGGCCCCACACCAACGGTGGCGAGAGCCTGATCCACCTGCCGATTCACGCAATGTCGATGTTCGTCGACCCCTATATATATGGCGGCATCTTCTCCAACGTGAATACGTACAACATCTGGGGTGGGATCGGCGGCTACTTCTCGGTGAGCGTGCTCGCCCTTGCGATCTTGGGCCTATGGGGCAAGACGCATCGACCGCTTCGGATTTTTCTGGGGTGTTGGGCGTTGTTTGGGACTCTCGCCATCTTCAACTTGCTCTACGTGCACCAGGTATTGAACGTGATCCCCGAAGTGAAGAACTTGGCGCTCTCGCGCTATTTAATGCCAAGTTGCGAGCTCTCCGTCATTACATTGGCCGCACTTGGCATATGGGATTTCGCGACGCAGAGGCGGGCGAGACGCCTCTTCAACGTGACCAACGTCGTCACGTTGGCACTTTTGCTCATCGCCGCATTGGCGGCGAGTTCACTCAACCGAGGCATCGTCAACGGACATAAGGCGCGAATTCTCATCATGGCATTGCACGCTGCGCCATTCGTCGCACTCGGACTACTCATCATCCTCGGAGCATTCGCCAACAAGAAACTCAGCGCCCTTTTGGTCACGCTCGTCGTGGTAGGTGAATCGCTCTTCATTTTCGTTGTTCCTTCGGCGGAGGCGGCCAAAAGCATCGACCTTGACACGGGAGTCATCTCGTATCTCCAGCAGCATCAAGGCCAAGATCGTGTCTTGGACTTCGGCGTGCTCAATGCCAACTGGGCCTCGCAGTACGGTATCAACTCGCTCAGCGCCATCGACCTGCCCTTTCCCAAGTCGTACTCGAACTTCATCCAGCGTGAACTCTTCCCCGGTCTGACCCCGGCGAATCAATTCGTCATTCACGGTGGCATCACGGGCATCACCGAACAAGAGACCGAACTGGCGCAGCATCTCCATGCTTACGAAGACGCTTCGGTCAAGTACCTCTTGATCAACGACAAGGTCCCCCTCCTCACCTCATTGGTGAAACTGGGTGTTCGACCCGTGTACGAAGACACACTGGGTATCGCCACAATCTACGAGTTACCCCATCCTCGATCATTCTTCAGTACGCCGTCGCACTCGTGCACGATTGCAAGTTCGAGCGACAACGCGGCCCAGGTGACGTGTCCGACCGCGACGACACTCGTGCGCACCGAACTCGAAATGAAGGGGTGGCACGCCTACGTGAACGGCACCGAAGTGACGATTCATACACGCAATGGGGTCTACCAGGAGATCAGTGTGCCCGCGGGCACCTCGAACGTCACCTACGTGTTCACCCCGCCCCACGAAAAATATGCGATCATCCTCGCGATCCTTGCCTTGCTCTTCCTCGTTGGGGCGTGGATTTACGAGCGGCGCCCCAAATACGAACCTCGTCACAAGCGTCGAAAGTCGGTCCTCGACAACACGTGAACCGAGAGAACATGAAGGTGCGTGCGATACGGTGACGTTCGTGCCCAACCGACTCGAAAAACTCGACCTGTCGCAAAGACTCAGTCACGACGAATCTGAAGAGCGCGTTCGAAAGGCGCAACGAAGACTGACACAACTTCGCCTTTTCACGGCTGGGGTACTCGACGCGAGCGCCAAGGGTCCCGGACTTCTTGTTCTCTTCGAGGGTTTCGACGCGGCCGGCAAAGGGGGTGCCATTCGCCGTCTCACCGCGGCACTCGATCCGCGCCACGTGCGCGTGATGCCCATCGGCCCACCCACTGACGAAGAGTTAAGCCATCATTTCTTGTGGCGCTTCCAACACTCGCTCCCAGGGAAGGGTTCGATGACGGTGTACGACCGCTCGTGGTACGGGCGGCTCTTGGTCGAACGCGTTGACGAAAAGATCGACGACGACACGGCACGACGCTCCGCCGAGGAGATAGTTGACTTCGAGAACATGCTGGTCAACGACGGCGTGACCCTCATCAAGTGCTGGCTGCAAATTTCAGACGCCGAACAACTCAGGCGCTTCGACGCCCGCGCCAGCGACCCCCTCAAGCAGTGGAAGCTCACGTCGGACGACTGGCACAATCGAGAAAAACGACCGGCGTATCTGAAGGCCATCACCGACATGCTCGAGTGGACTGATCACGCACACGCGCATTGGGACCTGATCGCGGCCGAAGACAAGCACTTTGCTCGCGCGACGGTCCTCGAGACGATTGTCGACCGCTGGGTGCACGACCTTGAGCGCCGAGGCTTGCCGGTGCCAAAGGCCCGCCACGGCGATTACCTGCACTAATGCGCGAACGTCGTTCGAATCTGAAACACTGAGAGCATGACATCTCGCTACGGCATCACGATCCCTTTTGACGGCGTGAGCCTGCCCGAACACAAGGAGTGGTATCACCGACTTGCCGACCTTGGCTACAGCGACGTATGGTCCGCCGAAGTCGACGGCGCGGACGGCTTCACCCCTCTCACCTTGGCGGCGGCCTGGGAATCGCGCCTGAACGTGGGCGTGGCGGTGACGCCCGCCTTTACGAGAGGTCCGGGGCTGATGGCCATGAGCATCGCCGCACTCGCCGAAGTGGCGGGGGGACGCTTCACGATGGGACTCGGATCGTCGAGCATGCCCGTCGTTGAACAGTGGAACGGCATTGCCTTCGAGCATCCGTACCAGAAGACCCGTGACGTCTTGCGATTTGTGAAACGAGCCCTCGACGGTGAGAAGATCGACGAGGTCTTCTCGACGTTTGAGGTGCACGGCTTCAAACTGTCACGACCCGTCATGGAGCGACCCCCAATCTTGTTGGGCGCCCTTCGCCCCGGCATGTTGCACCTCGCGGGCGAGGAGGCTGATGGCGCAATTCTCAATTGGCTCGCCGCGAGCGACGTCGCCCAATGCGTCAAGGAGGTGGGACCGGGAAACATCATCGCGGCTCGACTCTTCGTCATCCCCACCACTGACGTCGACACGGCACGGTTCATTGCGCGCCGGATGATCTCGTCGTACCTTACGGTTGCGACCTACGCCGAGTTTCATCGATGGTTGGGACGAGGCGAGGTTCTCCAACCAATGTGGGATGCCTGGCGCGAGGGCGATCGCAAGCGAGCGAACGAAGTCATTCCCGATTCAGTCGTTGATGAACTCATCATCCACGGCTCCTACGAAGCATGTCGTGAACACGTTGCTCGCTACGTCGAAGCGGGCGTACAGGTACCCACGATTGCGATCGTACCCTTTGGTGTCGACCTCAAGGAAGCGGTCGAGGGACTCGCCCCCCGTTAGACCCTCTCGGCTTCGAGGAACTCGAGCATGCTCGCGAACTTCTCGCGCGCCGCGGCGGCGCGAGTCGGGATGTGGTCGCTCGGGATCTCACTCGGTTCATAACGCTTGAGCGCGTGACGCGCGACGGTTTGACGATGCACTTCGTCGGGACCGTCGTAGATGCGTGCAGCCCGCGCGGCTCGGTACATCCCTTCAAGGGGCATGTCCGCCGAGTAGCCCAGTGATCCGTAGGTCTGTAGGGCACGATCCACCACGTTGTGCAGTACGGACGCACCGTAGTACTTGATCATGGCGATTTCGTCGCGTGACGCGGACGCGCCGACCTTATCCATCTTCCACGCGGCGTGCAGCGTCATGAGTCGAGCGGCGTGCATCTCGGCGGCCGAGTCGGCGATCCAGTTCTGGACCGTCTGTTTGTCGGCGAGCAGTGAGCCATGCGTGAAGCGACTGAGGGCTCGCTCGCACATCATGTCAAAGGCGCGCTGGGACTGACCGAGCCAGCGCATGCAGTGATGGATCCGCCCGGGTCCAAGTCGGGTCTGGGCGAGCAGAAACCCCGAACCCTCGGGACCAATCAAGTGATCAGCGGGGATACGAACATCCTGGTAGAGAATTTCTGCGTGGTTCCCGAATCGACCGTACGTGACGTCGGGGTCATCCATTGAACCCACGTCGCGAAGGATCGTGACGCCCTTCGTGTTGACAGGCACGACGAACATCGACGAGCCCTGGTAGGGGTGCACGTCAGGGTTCGTCACCGCCATCACGATGAGAATGTCCGCGACTGAGCCATTGGTCGTGTACCACTTTCGACCGTTAAGTACCCACTCGTCGCCGTCGCGCACCGCGTTGCTCTTCAAGAGACGAGGATCGCTGCCCGCGGTGTTGGGTTCGGTCATCGAGAACCCCGAACGCATCGCGCCATCGAGGAGTGGTTGAAGCCAGCGCTCGCGGATGTCCTCGCGCCCCGTCATCTCCATGCCCGCTGCGAGCAACTCGGCATTTCCGCTATCGGGCGCGTTGTTACCAAAGACCACAGGACCATAGGGTGTTTGTCCCAGGATCTCGTGCATCAGCCCGAGTTTGACCTGCCCAAAGCCCATGCCGCCGAGCTCTGCGGGAAGGTGCGCCGCCCAAAGACCGCGCGCCTTGACCTCGTCCTGTAGGGGCCGAATGAAGGCGACCACCTGGTCAGAACTCAACTTCAACGTCTCGATTGGAAAGATCTCCTCTTTCACGAACGAGCGCATCCACGCCAACTTCTCTTCAAATGCCGGCTCGGTTTCAAAGTCCCATGCCATGATCCACCTTCTCTCTCAGCCTCACTCTATTTCAATAGAAAAGCTGCTCTCGAAACGTTGCCGACGTCAAATCCCTACACTGTGATGACCGCGAAATGGGGTGCGATGACCAAGAAAACGAAGTCTCACAAGAAGATAAAGAAGATAGGCGTCGTCGACACCATGTTCGCGCGCTACGACATGGGAGCAGAGGCCCGCGCGGAACTCAGCGAGTGCCCCGGTTACGGCGAAACCTTCAAAGTCATCTCGCGCACGGTGCCCGGCTTCAAGGACCTGGCGGTCGCCGCGAAGAATCTCATCGAAAAAGAGGACTGCTCGATCGTCGTTGCCCTTGGTATGCCCGGTTCGGCACCGATCGACAAACAATGCGCCCACGAAGCGTCGATGGGCATCATGCAGGCCCAACTACTTACCTCCACGCCAATCCTTGAGGTCTTCGTCCACGAGGATGAGGCCGACGAGCCCATCGTGCTGCGCCGGCTCTTCGAGAACCGGTCGCGCGAACATGCGCGCAATGCCTATTGGATGCTCTTCGAGCCAGAACAACTGAGCGAAAGGGCGGGAAAGGGCATCCGTCAGGGATTCGCGGACGCGGGACCATTGCCAGTGCAGTAGTGCAAGTAGCCGCCACCGCGGATTCACTATGCTCCTCTGCGTTACCCTGCAGTAATCCTGAGGAGGATTCCATGCCCGAAGCCGTCATTGTCGCCACCGGTCGCACGCCCATTGGTCGTGCGTTCAAGGGCTCGCTCGTGGACATGCGTCCCGATGACCTCACCGCACTCGCCGTACGTCACGTCCTCGCTTCACTACCCGAACTCGACCCCCAGACGGTCGAAGACCTGTTGGTTGGCTGCGGGCAGCCCGCGGGTGAATCTGGTTTCAATGTCGCGCGTGTCGCCGCGATTCTCGCGGGACTCGACAACGTCCCCGGCGTGACCGTCAACCGCTATTGCTCGTCGTCGCTGCAAACCATTCGCATGGCCGCACACGCCATTCGTGCCGGCGAAGGTGACGTCTTCATCGCCGCCGGGGTTGAAACCGTCTCGCGATTTGGCGCGGGCGCGTCGGACAGCGGCAAGGCTATGAACCCACTCTTCAACGACGCCCTCGCGCGTACCGCGAGTCGATCAGAAAAGGTCACCGAGCCGTGGACGGCCCAGCCCGGGTTGCCGGACATCTACATCGCGATGGGTCAGACCGCAGAAAACGTCGCCGAGTACGAGAAGGTCTCGCGCCTCGAGATGGATGAATTCGCCGTTCGCAGCCAGGAGCTCGCCGTCGAGCACCAAGCAAATGGATTCTTCGAACGCGAAATTATTCCCGTCACGCTCCCTGACGGCACGATCGTGAACAAGGACGACGGTCCGCGCGCGGGTACGACCTTGGAGAAACTCTCTGCCCTGCAGCCCGTCTTTCGCGAAGGCGGTACGGTCACCGCCGGCAACGCCTGTCCCTTGAACGATGGCGCCGCCGCGGTCGTGGTCATGAGCGACACTCGCGCGAAGCAACTCGGTATCAAGCCTCTCGCACGCATTGTCGCGAGCGGCGTCAGCGGCCTCAACCCTGAGATCATGGGTCTTGGCCCGATCGAGGCGTGTCGACAGGCGTTGCGTCGCGCCGACATGTCAATCAAGGACATCGACCTCGTCGAGATCAACGAGGCGTTCGCCGCCCAGGTCATTCCGAGCGCGAAGCACCTCGACATTCCTTTGGAGAAGCTGAACATTCGTGGCGGCGGCATCGCGTTGGGCCACCCCTTTGGAATGACCGGCGCGCGCATAATGACGACGTTGCTCAACTCGCTCGAGGATTCCGGAAAGCGATTCGGTTTGGAGTCAATGTGCGTCGGCGGAGGCCAGGGAATGGCAATGATCGTCGAGCGACTCGACTAGTTCTTCGACGCCACTCCCGTCGTGCGAGCGGTGGGATCCTTTCGTAACGACTCGTCCTCCGAGTCACTCGCCGGACGTGATTCGTCTGGCAACAAGACCGGGATGGAATCGCGAACTTCGTAAATGACCTTCAATCGAGGGTTATACAGCACGTTCTGGTCGGCGACGTAGATCAACGTCCCGTGGTCGACCGGGTCTTGGAGAAGATCCAATAGGAAATCATCGAGGGCCATTTCAAACTCCTTTGATCATTGCGAGTACCTCGCTCACTCGTTCGCTGCATTGCACCTCATCGGGAGCCTCGACGTTAAGACGCAGCAACGGTTCGGTGTTCGAAGGGCGAAGATTGAACCACCACGTGCCAAAGTCGGCGGTGAGGCCGTCGAGTTCTTCGACGTCCACACCTTCTTCGCGCAGCGTCGCGGTCAATCGTTGCACCGTGTCCTTCGGATTGGCCACGGTGGTGTTGATCTCTCCCGAGGCGGCGAAGCGATGAAACGGCGCCGCAATCTCTGACAACGGCTGATTTGACGTACTCATGAGTTCCAAGACGATCAGTGCCGTGATGATCCCTGAATCCGCGCGATAGTTGTCGCGAAAGTAGTAGTGACCGGAGTGTTCGCCCGCGAACACCGCGTTGGTCTCAGCCATGTCGTGCTTGATGTAGCTATGCCCCACGCGCGTTCGCACGCCCACGCCACCGTTTTCGCGAATGACGGCGGGCACCGACTTCGAGCAGATCAGGTTATAGAGGATCGTCGCTCCGGGATTTCGCTGCAGCATCGCCTTCGCCACCATCGCCGTCGTCGTTGATCCGCTAATCGATTGACCCTTCTCGTCAATGAGAAAGACCCGGTCGGCGTCACCGTCAAAGGCGAGTCCGACGTCGGCGCCCACCTCTAGGATCCTTCGCTGGAGATCGACGAGGTTCGCTGGATTGAGTGGATCCGCGGGGTGATTAGGAAACGTGCCGTCGAGCTCTTCGTACATGATCCGCACCTCGAAGGGCAAACCCGCGAAGACTTTGGGGACGACGAAGCCCCCCATGCCGTTCGCCGTGTCCGCGAGCACCTGCAAGGGTCGAAGCGAGCCAACATCGACGAAGGAATGCACGTGCCGCACCCACTCGCCCATCACGTCGCGGCGCGAAAGTTCCGACGTCGGCTCGCCCGCGGGGGCCTCCAGGAATTTTGCCGTCATCGCTTCAATGTCGACGAGCCCGGACTCAGCGCCGACCGGCTTGGCTCCAGCAAGACAGAGCTTGATGCCGTTGTACCCGGCAGGATTGTGCGAGGCGGTGAACATGGCGCCGGGCGAATTGAGGTAGCCCGCCGCAAAATAGATGAAGTCGGTCGACGCCAGTCCCAAGTCGATCACGTTCACACCCACCGCGCGGGCTCCGTTCGCGAAGGCGTCACACAGCGACTCGCCCGACGGTCGCATGTCGCGAGCCATCACGATGCTCGAAGTGGCGACGAATGTTGCGAACGCCGATCCTACGGCGCGAGCCATTTCTTCGTTCAATTGATCTGGGTACGTCCCGCGGATGTCGTAGGCCTTAAAAATCGCACTCGTGTCCACGACTTCTCACTCTACTGGCGTAGCCTTCGGCGTCTTCGTAGAACGAACCACAGCGTGACGAATCCAGATGCCACTGCGATATCACTCACGATGTTGCCGAGTTCAAGTGCAGACGTCGAGCCATAGGTCAAGGTCACGTTCTTGGACGTTGGAATGACCACCATCACGTTGGGACTCACGCGATACGGTCCGGTTGCCCCTTGCACGTGCCAACGAGGAAAGTAGGAGATCTTCACTTCCATCGGCACGCCAATGCGACTGACGTGAAAGGAGAGTGACTGCGTGCCCAGCACCACGGAGCTCACGGTGACGGGTGCCACGCGAGCTGAGGTTTGGAGATCACGCACACTGCCCACGCGCGGCCACGATGCCGGACCGCTGCTCGCGACGAGCACGTCCCAATCCTTTGGATGAAGCCACCAGGTGGTGTTCGCGTTCAACCACCCGACGCGGCTTTGCACGTTCGCGACGACGTTCGGCACGTGCGTGACCGCAGAAACGACCGGGCTGTGCTTTATCAGATAGATGCGCCACGTCACGCCAGGTGACGGCCACGCCTTCGTTGTCGCGACGAGTCGCAGCTGGGGATCAGTCGACGCCTCCGCTACCGCGTTGGCCGAGAACGCGATGTAGTACTTCACACCCAGCATCTGGAGATGTTCGACGCCTTCGACGACGTTGAGAGGTCCATAGGAGAGTCCCGCCTGAGCGTCACTGGGTGCGGTACTCAGTTCGGACTGGTCCAAGAAGTGATAGGGCGTCGTCGCCGAGGACTCGAACAGCAGACCCTCCATGGAATCGACACAATTGTTCGTCCAATACGGCAGGAGCATCAATGCCTCGGGGGTTCCGAAACGATTCTCACTCGCGCTGTATTCCCACATCGCGCGACCACATCCGTAACGTTTGGCGACGCTGCCCATCGTGTCCATGAGGTCGTGATATTCGGGCCACGCGGGTTTCGCTTGGTAGCCCGAATAGTTCCATTCGGCCCAATTGGTGACTTCGTTGCCTGACGTGTTTAAGTGCAGCTGCGATGCGGCCCACGGGATTAGTCCCGGCACCACTGACGCGAAGCCGAGGATCGCCACGATCAACGTCGCGTTGACGGTTCGCGCCATGCGACGATTCTCGATCTCCTCGTCAGAGCCGAATCGTTCGACGGCGAAGGACGTAAGGGTCGCTTCCTCATTGGCGTCGTCGTTCTCTTCGGAAGGGACGAAGCGTGCGACGACCTCGTAGGAGTCGACTCTTCGTCGACGAGCCCATCGGGCGAGGAAGTAACCGAACAGCCATCCGGCGAGCAGGTGGATTGAGATGAACCAGAACGGGACGAGGCGTTCATTCCAAATCACACTTTGGGGTTCGTAGACGTAGCCCAACAACGACAACACGCCAAGTGAAGCGAGCACCATGCCCAGACGATCACGCACGATAAAGGCCGCGAGGGTCGCAATTCCTGCAAGCACGATGACCCAGCGATCACCCGCCGCACCACCGCTACTGGTAAACCATCCGAGCTGGATGAAGATGGCGTGCAGCGTCGAGACGTTGCGATTGACGTAGCCCAGTGAATTGGTATAGCGCTGTGACGTGAGAAATGGCACGAGCCACCACGCCGATACTGCAATCGAAAGCAATCCCGCGCCAACGCCAAATCGTAAAGGTCGCGCGTAGTCGCCGCGTACCGTGATTGGGTCGTGCGGGTCACCAATGCCTCGCCGCTGCAGGAGCTCGAACCCAACGAGGACGATGACCGCGACGATGGCGAAGAACCACGGCAGGATATGTGACGCGAGGGTGAGACTGAGTGCAATGGCGCAAACCCAATAGCCCTTCCCCGTGCGTACACCTCGGGCAAAGAGTCCTATCGTCAAAAGACTCAATGCCAGCGATAACGAAAAGGCATATTCGCCAGCCATGGTGGAGAAAAGATTTCCGCCGTCAATGGTGAATGATGCGTCGAACAAGAAGGGCAACGTGGCCAGTGCCAACGCAATCGGCACAGGACGCGGTGCTCGGAAAAGCCGTCCCATGAAATACGCGGTCACTGGCATGAGCACTGAGCCCAGAATGGTCGCCAGCTTGAAGGCAACGGCGAAGTTGATAACGTAACTCGCCCACGTGGCAAGGATGTCGGGTAGCACGAAGTAATAGGTGTAGGCCGGCATACCCGCGAACCAGCCCGGGTACCACGGCGTGAGATTAAACAGACTGCCTTGACTCTTCAGATACGCGGGAAGGGCGAGGTGCGAGCCGGTATCGCCTCCCGTAATGAGCGTCGACGAGAAGATCAAATTGGGGTGCAGGGACCAGACCACGACAAAGATGATGCCGAGCAGAATCATCGCGTCCATGACGCGAAGCGGCGTCCAGAAACGCAGGAAACGCCGGACCACTAGTGCCCCGCTCGTTGGGCGATTAATGACACGAGCGCTACAGCGTTGAACGACGCATGCGTCAACATGCTCGGCACAAGGCGCTGCGTGCGCTTGACGACGATGCCCAGCACCACCCCGAGCAGCGCTAATCCAGCGAATTGGACCGGCTCGCCGTGCGCAAGCGCGAACAGGCACGCGCTCAACACAACGGCGAGGGCAGTACCCGCACTCTTCATTCGCGCCGAGAAGCCAGCGTCGAGTGCGCGAAAGAGAACGCCGCGAAAGAAGATCTCCTCCACGATCGGTGCGCCCACCGTGGTCATCAACGCCACGAGAACGAACGTAGCGCCCGTGGCACCTCCGAAGAGATGGTGCACGGGCTTGTTGAGATTCTTGATGTGAAACGGGATGTAGAGGACGTCCACGAGTAATTGACAACCCACGCCAAGGGCGACGAAGGCCACGTCGGTCGTGCGCAGCGTCCATTGGCGTGGCATGTCACGCAGGTTTCCGGCGGAGCGTGCGAACAAATATGCCCCGAGAAACCCGCACCAGAGCCCGACCAGCCCGAGCGCGACGGACCACCACGGAGGGGCGCTCAACGTGGAGAGTTCGCTCAGACCTCCATGAAAATGCGCCAACTGCGCGCCAATCTCCTCGAGTATCGACGCCACGATCTCGCCAGCGAGAAAACCCACGAGGCATCCAAGAACGATGGCGCCCACGCGTGGGCGATTCTTAAGATTCGCCTCGAAGCTAGAACTCACAGGCAATAACGCTAATGCTTCTCGAGTTATGCACAGGGTCGAAGTCCGTTCGTCGCACGAGACCCCTAGATTAGAGAGAGTGAGTACAGCCCCCGACGAGAAGCCCAATTACAAGAAGTACATGCCAGGTGGCGAAACGCCTATGCCTCCAGAAGCCCGGCGCCGCATCTTGATCATCGCTGTCGTGGCCTTCCTCATTGGCATACTCATCATTCCTTCACTGTTCTCCTCGAAGTCAGTCAAGACGATCTCGTATTCGACGTTGATCCACGACGCGCGCGGCGGCGACGTCATATCGGCAGCCATCAACAACAACAACGGCGTGATTTCTGGGCAATTGACCAACGGAACGAATTACACGTCCAATGGCCCTATTCCCGCGATTGCTGATGAAGTCAATACGCTGCGCACGAACAACGTCAACGTCACGTTCGCGAATTCATCGAGCTTCCTGTCCGAATTCCTTCCTTACATCATCTGGATCCTTATTTTCGTAGGTTTCTTCGTGTTCGCGAGTCGTCAAGCTCGCGGTCAGATGAACGGCATGATGTCCGTCGGACGTTCCAAAGCCAAGCAGTTCAACCAAGACCGACCGACGACGACGTTCAATGACGTGGCGGGATACTTTGGCGTCAAGCAAGAGATCAGCGAAGTGGTCGAATTCTTGAAGACACCTGGTCGCTACAAGGAAATCGGCGCGATGATCCCCAAGGGGATACTTCTCGTCGGACCTCCCGGCACCGGCAAGACCATGCTCGCGCGGGCGGTTGCCGGTGAAGCAGGCGTGCCCTTCTTCTCGGTGTCAGGCTCTGACTTCATGGAGATGTTCGTCGGCGTCGGTGCGAGCAGAGTTCGCGACCTCTTCGCAACCGCTCGCAAGCAGTCACCCGCCATTGTTTTCATCGACGAGATCGACTCGATTGGTCGAAAGCGTGGCGCCGGCGTGGGTGGTGGCCACGACGAGCGCGAGCAGACGTTGAATCAGATGCTGAGCGAGATGGACGGCTTCGACCCCGCCGAAGGAGTGGTCGTTATCGCCGCCACCAACCGGCCCGACGTGCTCGACCCCGCCCTTCTGCGACCTGGGCGTTTCGACCGACAAATCGTCGTTCCGCTGCCGGACCTCGAAGAGCGCCTCCCTATTCTTCAGGTGCACTCGAAGGATAAACCTCTCGATCCCACGGTGAGTTTGGAGATGGTTGCTCGCGGCACCCCGGGCATGAGTGGGGCCGACCTCGCAAACCTCGTCAATGAGTCAGCACTTCATGCCGTGCGTCGTCACTCGTCAACAATTGGTATGGAGGACTTCGAGTCTGCCCGAGACCGCGTCATGATGGGCCAAGAGCGCGACACGATGGTGCTCATGGACGACGAACGCGAGCGGATTGCCTTCCACGAGAGCGGGCACGCGCTTCTCGCCTACGTGCTCGACAAAACCGACCCGCTGCACAAGATCACGATCATCCCTCGAGGGATGGCGCTGGGCGTCACGATGACGCTGCCCGAAGAGGACCGTCACATCATGTCGCGCCAGCACCTCGAGGACTCGTTGTGCATGAGAATGGGCGGACGCGTCGCCGAGCTGTTGGTCTACGGGGACCTGTCGACTGGTGCCGCCGACGACCTTCAGCGCAACACTGAGTTGGCTCGACGCATGGTTCGCGAATGGGGCATGTCCAAGGAAATTGGTCCGATGGCCTGGGGATCGAACAATCAAGTGTTCCTTGGCGAGGACCTCATGCATACGCGTGACTACTCCGATCACACGTCGCAAATCATTGACGATGAAGTCGAACGCATCTTGCGCGAGCAAGAGGCTCGCGCGATTGAAGTGCTCACTTTGCACCGCCGTGGTCTCGAGTCATTGACGAGGGCGTTGCTGGAGAGCGAAACCGTTGATGGCGAGACGGCCGCTCATTTGATCGACGAGGCGCACGGTGAACCTGTCCACGCACAAGGAACCAAGACCGTGAGTGCACTAAGTGGCATTGGCAAGTCAACGCCAACGCCCGCCGCGAACGACGCGGCACCGGCGCCCGCACCGGTTCCCGCCGCGACTGCGTGGCAGCCGCCGACGTTACCCGCCGTCTAGAGGCGACACCACGACGACGCCGCTGGGCGTCGTCGGAAGCGTCAAATTCACCAAGAGTTCGGGATGGTTGCTCGTCACGAGGAGCGTGTGAGCCTTTAGGGTGCCGAGCCCGCTGAAGATGCTCAAGATGCTTTCGCTCGTGTTGGCGGCGAGGTCCACGCTGGACGATACCTTGGACTGTCCGGGTCCTGGGATCGACGTAAAGGTGACCTTCAGATTCTGTCGCGACGTATTTGAAACGGTCGCGGCGTCGAATCCTTTACCGGAGAAGTCAGCGACGATGAACTCACTGTCGGGTTCGCTAGGTGCCCACAAGGACGTTCCCAGACTCGTGCCGGTCAGTAGCGAAGTCGCGACGGGTCCGCTCGACTTGAGTTCGACGTTCGCGTAACCCGAGGGCGGGATCGCGGAGTTCGGGGTAATGGGGATGTCGCCGCTCGCGTAGGGAGCGAGCGTCAGCATTTGAGGAGCCACCGCGACGTCGGGGATCGTCACCGTCGCGACCACCGTCACCGGAAGTGCCGATGGGTTAAAACAACGAATCTGCGCGACGGCGTTATTGACGGTCGTGACTTCGGGATACCACGCAGTCGTAACCAAGTTGTTTTGGCCCGAATTGAATGACACGACAGAACCGGACTGCTGGACGCCTTCGATCACGATCGAACCACGCAAGACATTCACGTGCACGCCAATATTGCTGGTGTTCACGATTTGTGAACCAAGATTGATTTCCATCTGATCATGAGCACCGACCGACATTCCCTGGAATGGTGCGGGGGCGGAGAAACCGCTAGGCGAATAGGTCGAGACATTGAACACCGCAGGGGTCGCCGTCGGATTGTAGATGCTGAGATTCGCTGTCGAACCAACGGTTGTATCAAAACCGCTCGCGTACCACTGAGTGACGCCCGCGCTAATGCACGGCGCTTCCGCGCTCGATTTCGCCGCGACCTCTTCACCAATCACGCCACTACCATCCACTTGGACGGCGGCGGCGAAGTCGTCACCCTTGGCAAGATTCTCCGGGAAAATGGCCGTTGAGGTGTGCGACTTGAGGGTGAAGGAACTTAGAGACGTCAGGCCCTTGTCCGAGACGACGTCAACGTTGAGCGACCGTGGAAACATCGTCGTATTGAAGAACGTGAGGTGCCCTACTTCGGCGCCGGAAGTGCCCGAAAGACCCGTGCAGTAGAGAGCGGTTGAGTTCGCGTTTTGCGCGCTCGCGATAGATGACGACTTTGGCGCGACATTCGACGAATGTGCCAGGGTCGTCACTCCCGCCAACACCAAGAGTGCAAGGAGCACCACGAGAATTGGGGCGCGGCGGAATCTATCCACGATTCCCTCGCCTCGCATGTCGCGCGACGACGCCAGTGCGTCGACGACCCGTGAACACCCATTCGAGTCGCTGAATCAATCCAAAGCCCAGCCATACGAGAATCCAGAGACTGAGCGTGAACCCTGCGAGGATGCCATTCAACGGAAACTGGTGGAGCACCAGTACACCGGTCGGATTCGTCGCGGCCGCATACACCTTGTACGTGGGAACCCACCCGTCACTCGTCGAGCGCGTACTTGCCTTGCCATTGACGTCGAGTGCGAATGCACTCGCGGGCGCAAGCCCCGCTCGCACCGTAGAACCGGCGACGACGGGGCCCGAAGTAGACGTACTCGCAAAGAGCGGCGTCGATTTGGTCGAGCCCGCAAGCGTCTGGGTGACCAGACCGTGGAACATTGAGTTGGAGTACACCTCTACGGAGCTCGTTTGCAGTTCGAGCGATAAATCGGTTTGGAGTCCCAGAGCGGTCTTGAGACCTACCGGTACCAAGTGCAGGGGCACCGTTTGGACACCCTCGAGTTCGGGGGCCGAAGCGTTCATGACGACGATGGTCGAAATACCAGCGGGAGCGAGGAGGGCCCCCAAGCGTACGGTGCCTCCGTTCAACGCGAGGTGGAGTGAATTGAGCACGTCATCCGTCGTTCCCGAATCCGGTGCCGCAAAGAGTGTGTCGCCCCCGGGGAGACCATTGGTGGACGTCGCCGCTTCGAGTCCGGGCGCGACGGTCCATCCCGTCACTGGTAGCACCGACGGATCACCAAGCCAGAGGACTCGATATCCCCCGGCATTCGATGGCGCCAGGGCGCTCAACGATTCGGCGACGCTCGTAGTTGGCAGATTGAAGCGACCACTCGCGAAGCTCACGAGGAACGGCGCCATCGCGACCACGATGACCGCGACGCTCAAACTTGCGAGCACCTGACGCCATCCGAACCCTGATTGACGCAGATCCAGTTCCATCGCACTGACGCCGAGCCCAATGAGTAGCACCACCATCACCGCATAGAGCGCCATAAGCACGTCGAGATCGGGTGCAAATGAACCAAGCCAGTGGTGCGCAACGAGTGTGGCGAGTACTAACGTCAACGTCGCAATGCTGGCGGCCTTGGTGGCAATCGCGCGCCGTTGGTCTCGGCACAGCAACAACGAAAAGACCGCCGCCGCCGGCAAGAGCCAGCCAGACCAGTTGTCTCCGAACGTCCCGTCGACGCCGCGAAGCAGATCGACGAAGCTCGGAGCAGACCAGGGACCTCGCGGGAGCCCAAAGAGTTCCAGCGCACGGCGTCCCGCCAATAAGAAATCTACGGTCATCGGCAGAAGAAAAATCGCGACGTTCAATGAAAGTGAGCCAAGCAGGTGCCATGGTGCGACGCGGCCGTCGAGATCATCGGGTTCGAAGAATCGAGCGAGGGTGACGCCCGCGATGACGAGTGCGACGACGAGCAGTGTGGCGGGCGCCATTGCGCTCACGAGCGCGATGAGCATGATGGCGACCATGCGTTGACCGGCCTCGGTCGAGCGCCAACCGCGATGACCAAATGGAACCGGCTCGGGATAGGGCCCAGCGCGAAATCCGGGCACCTCGAGGAGCTCGAGAAGTCGACGCACGATGAGCGGCAATCCGGCCAACACGAAGAGGACGTCAACGCGACCCTCACCAATCATGTTGAGGCCGAGGGGAAAAGCCATGTAGGACACCGACGCCACGACGCGAGCTCGGTTAGAAACGCGACCCTTCAATAATCTCGCCACGCCCACGGCGCCCACCGGAATCGATCCAATGAGCGCGAGTCGTGGCAGCACGCCCATCCGACCCACGACGAACGTTCCAGCGAAACCGAGCACTCCAAACCCGGGCATTCCCGGCGTGCCGGTGCCCACCCCGGTCGCCGACCAGGACGCAAAGTAGTGACGCCACGTCGACCACCACGAATCAAGGGGCGCCAAACGACCAATGAGTGGAAGATGCATCGCTACGAGATTTCGAGAGCCAATCAGCCACAAGATGATGACGACGACGACGACGGTCGCCTGGGTCCGAAAGGACGTCAGTATCCGCGACGGTCGGCTTCGCTGTTCGAGAAGACCACTCTCTGGTATCTCGTCGAATTCCTCCTCCTCGGAGAACACGGCGCCAAATCCAACGCTCCCCAAATCGTCAATCTCTTCGTCGAACTCGCCATCGGGATGCGGGAGGACGCCCCTCGCACGGTCCAAGCCGTCGCGCAAAAGAGTCAGGAAGAACTTCTTGAGCCGCGACGCGCCCCCGACTTGCAAGCGACGAAGTTCGGCGTCCGAAAGTACACGCGTCGCACTGCGTTGTCGGCGCCGCTCGCGGATCCTCTTGCGATTTTTGAAGATCCAACGCCATGATCCAACGATCGCGCCAGCACGATCGCTGTCTCTACCAACCAGCGATAACGAGAGTTCCATGAAATCTAATCCGAGCAAGATCGCGAGCGTGCTGAACGTCGTTCGCCGACTCCAACCGGTAGCGACCACAAGGAGTTGGTGACGCCGCTGAAGATCTTGTCGACTTGCGCGTCTCGCTCCGACCGCTGTCACGGTACGTTCGCCAGTCGCAATGGTTTCGCGGTGCGCCACCTTCGCGTGCGGAGCGACAATGATGCGAGCACCCGCGATCTGCGCTCTCCAACAAAAGTCGAGGTCTTCGCCTAAGGCCGGAATCAATGGGTCAAATCCGCGCAACGTCGTAAAAAGATCCGAACGCACGAGCGTCACGCCACCGGGAGCCACGAAGACGTCACGCTCGAGGTCTTGCTGGCCGTGGTCGATCTCACCTAATTCGACGCGTTCTTGCACGACACCGAAGCGATCGCAGGTTTGTCCGACGTGAAGCAGCACCAGAGGATCCTCGTACGCAACGACCTTGGGCGAGACGACGCCCGCATTCGTGCGAAATGCCGCCTCCACCATGTACTGCAGGGCGTCGGGATCGAGTCGCACGTCGTCATGGCAAAAGAGAAAAAAGGCGGACCCTTCGACCATGAGCGACGCCTCATTGCACGCGGCAGCGAAACCTCTGTTCTCCTCGAGTATCTTCACGAAGGCGTTGGGGGCTATCGCGGCGACGCGTTCGGGGACGTGCTCGGTCTCCCCGTTCGCAACGACGAGCAGGCTTAATTCCCCGTAATCCTGGGCCACGAGCGAAGCCAACGTGGCTTCGAGACCTGGGCCCGGACCGGTGGTAACGACGACGGCAACGACGGCCGGAGCACGAGATTCCATCAGTACATCAAGGCTAGTTGGCCCCGAGCGGCGTTTCGAACCGTTGCGCGAGCGCAAAATCGGTCCGCGACCGGTCGAATTACGCCGAACGATCCTCGAGGCGTAGTTCTTCGACGACGTCGTGTAGCGACTTCTCGAGCGCTATTTCCGGCTCCCAACCGGTGGCGTCGTGAATCTTGTCAAAACTGCCACGCATCACCGGAACTTCACTCGGTCGAAAAAGCGTTGGATCGGTGACGAAAGAAATTGATGGCGCAATGGCGTCACGAAGCCAGTTCGCAACGTCGATGAGGGCCGTGTCATGACCAGAGGCGACGTTGTACACTTCGCCACTTTTCGCGTAGGTCCCTAGAAGTCGATACGCCCGAACGACGTCACGGACGTCACTGATGTCGCGTCGCGTACTCAGGTTACCGACCGGGATCTCGTCGCGACCAGCTTCTCGCGCTTCGAAGAGTCTTCTCGCAATGGCGGGCACCACGAACTGGGACGACTGCCCCGGTCCAACATGATTGAAGGGCCTCGCAATCACTGTCCTTTGTCCATGGTTTCGATGTGCCTCCATAACGATGTGTTCCGCCTCAAGCTTGCTTGACGAATAGGGATTCACCGGCGCCGTTCGATTCGACTCGTCGACGGGAAGATCAGCTTCAACGACGACCCCGTAGACCTCCGAAGAACTGACGAACACAATCACCGCGTCGGGGGCAGCGCTTTTCGCGGCGTCGAGCACGTTCTTCGTGCCGAGCACGTTCACTCGCGTGAATTCAACTGGATTCGACCACGATTCGCCCACGTGCGTCAAAGCAGCGAGGTGATAGACCGACTCCGGACGTATTGATTCGAAAAGATTCGTCACGCTAGAGAAATCGGTGACATCGCACTCTCGGTCGACAGAGGTGACGCTATCGCCACGGCTGATCAAATGTGCTTCAAGGTGTCTGCCAACAAAGCCACGGGCCCCTGTGATGAGAACGCGCACGCTAAACATTCCTCGCAAGTTCATAAGCCACGAGGTGTTGTTGCAGCGTCCGATTCCACGTGAACGCTTCCGCTCTCGCGCGTGCACGTTCGGAACGTCCGCGTCGCTCGCCCTCGCTCAACCCGAGGCCCACAACGATCGCGCGCGCGAGCGCCGCGGCATCGCCCACCTTGACCAACGTGGCCGCGTCATCTGCAATCTCTGCCATCACGGTGTCGGCGGATGTCACGACGACTGCGCCGCACGCCAACGCCTCGAGCACCGGAAGACCGAAACCTTCGCCGCGAGAAGGGTACGCAACAACTCGAGCTTTTCGAAAGAGCACCGGCAGCAGTCCTTCGTCGACAAAACCGAGGCGGCGAATGCGCCCTGCGGCGCGATGAAGACGAAGGTCATCGGCCAAACCCTTCATGGACCAACCAGTCTGTCCAACAATCCAAAGTTCGACATCGGCATCAGAATCCGCCACGTCCTCGAACGCTTCGAGGAGCACGTCCAGTCCCTTCCTCGGTTCAACGGTGCCCACAAATAGCACAAAGGGGGTGTCCGCCGACAGCGCGTACCGCGCCATAACCTCGTCATCATGAGTCCCGTCGGCGTCAAATCGTGACGCTTCCACCCCTAGCGGTGCCACGACCACGGGCGCATGACGTGGGACATGGGCGTCCAACTCGCGGGCGGTGAATTCACTCACGCACACCAAGACTTTTGCGTGCGCCGCGGAGTATTCAATCGCTCGCCGAAAGAACACGACTTTCGATCGCTCGTGCCATTCGGGATTCGTGAAAAACGTGAGGTCATGAATCGTGACCACGGTCGGCGTCGATCCTCGATGAGGCATCGAGTAATGCGGCGAGTGCCACACGTCGACATCTCGTGCCGTGCGCGACGTGCCAAGTCGCCACGCCTCGTAGACGAGACGGGCCGGTCGACGCGTCGGTACGTCGGGGACCACGCGAGCGCTCGGCGCAATCTCTGACCAGCGAGCCGCATCATCGACTCGAGTCACGAGGGTGGTATCGACATCCGCTGTCGGCAGCCGACGCGCAAGTTCGACGATGTAGCGTCCCGCGCCAGCGACACGCGCGGGGACTGCGGAGACGTCGAGGGCGAGTTTCACTTCCAACCTTCGACGTGATCGAGGGCGGCGTTGCGCCACGTCAGATTGGCGACCGACATCTGACGCGTTTGACGGGCGGAAGCTCCGTCGTCTTGGTCCATCGCCTGGAGGAGTCCCGTCGCAATGGCGTCGACATCCAGCGGATCTACACGAATGACCTCGTCGTTTGATGTGACGCTCGGAGTTGTCCTACTCACCACCACACGAGTCCCCGCGTGCAATGCCTCGACGGGAGGTAGGCCCCAGCCTTCAGCAAGCGCGACGTACGCAAAGACCGTCGCCTCGCGGTAGAGCCCCAGGAGCATCGATCGCTCGACGGCCCCTAGCACCACCGCGTCACGTGTCGGAACGCCACCCCAACCTTCTGGTCCAACGAGCACCAAAGACCCGAGCCCGCGATGGCGCTGGCGGGCGCGATCGTGCGCTTCAATCAAACGGGTCAGGTTCTTCCTCGGTTCGCGAGTCCCCGCGTACAGCGTGAATGGGCCAGAAACGCCATGGGACGCTAAGAAGTCGCGGACGAGGGCGTCATCGAATGGATGGTCGTCGCGCGCGTCAACACCGAGGCGAACAAAATGAATCCGCTCCTGATCAATGCCGAATCCCGAGAGACGCTCGGTGAGGTTCGGTGACGTCGTGAAGATTCGCAGGTCATCGCGGCGGCGTATCAATGCCAAACGCTTCTCATGAAACGAAATGCCGCGTCGAGTCGCCACGATTGGTTCATCACGCCACAACAGGTCGTGCATCGCAACCGAATGGACCGCTCCCTCGACGCCGCCAGCGAAAGGCCCCGCCATCGACGTCGCATGCACGATGGCGGCATCGCGCGGTACACCCAGAGGAATAATCGGCCATAGTCGCGTCACGAGATTCACGGGCAAGGGAAGCGAGTTCACTCGCAAGGGCAACGAATTGAGATCCATCGACGCCTCGCCGCGCGGGCTGAGACCAACGAGCTCATAAGGAGAGCCGAGTTCGGCCAAGCCTTGAATGAGTCCTCGCACGTACGTGGCGATGCCTCCCGGCTGACGACGATAGAGCTGATCGATACTGAGTGCGAGGATTCGCTTCACGGATTCCAGCCTCGCACGACGTTGCGATAGAGGCGGGCGTACGCCTTCGCCGCCGTGTCTGGGGCGAAATCCACCGCTCTCGCGTGACCGGCGGCGATCATGATTGCTCGCTTCGCGTCATTGAACCAGACATCTCGCAGCACATCGAGCGCCTCGTCGTCATTTGCGACGAGTGCGGCGGCTCCCGATAACAACTCGCGGTTGATGGATGTCGATCGAGCGAGCGTTGGCACTCCTGCGGACAACGACGCGATCGCAAAGGACGGGAACCGTGCGCCATCTGACATATGGAGCACCAGGCGTGCCGAGCCAATGGCGGCGCGGGCATCGCGCCGCGAAAGCGAACGTATTGGCAGCCCGCTTGATCGAATCCGTTGACCAACGGCCGAGCTCGTCACCGCGACGAGGCGAGCACCGACGCTCTCGGTGAATTTCAAGAGCTCGGGGGCAAGTTCCAAAAACGGCTTCCTCACTCCAGTGACATTCACGACGAGGTCGCCTCCGTTCTGCGTCGCGGCGACCAACGGCACGGCGGGCGGCACCACGACAATTTCACTTCGGCGCAGTTCGAGAACTTCCTGGACTTCGTGGCTTGCCGAACGACTCGACGCGACGAGGACGGCGCCGTGCTCCACAGCTCGGCGGAGTTGCTTTATTCGTTGGTGCGCCCGCGACTCGCCTCGTAGCGGTCGAAGATCATCGACCGAGATAATGAGGGGAACCGATTTCGTCGGTGGGGTCAGAATCCCCGCTACGTGCACGACGTCGACGTGGGGCAATCGACGATCAAGTGACGGACCCAGGCTGCGACGCCATAAGGGTGACCAAAGGCGGCGCAAATGAATGCTCACTTCGTTTCTCGACGTCGACGAATTGAGACTACGAAAGCGAAATAGCTCAACGCCGTCAATTTTGGCAAGCGCGTCGGCCAGATCGTCCATGGTGTTGTCGAGTGACTCCAACGAGCCATCGAGATCTAAGCCGACTCGCAACTCGGACACATCACTCACGAAGCGAGGGCCACCGTTCGCGCCGTACTCGTCCATTCGGGCCACAGTTCCACCGCCCACGGTCCGAAACCCTCTGTGCTCGTCGCGACCAATCCAATGTTCTCATCCACGTTCATCAACATCATCGCTCCGCTTTGGCCGAAATGACCAAAGCTCGACGCGAGCCACTCCCCCATCCAATGTCGTTTGTCGCCGCGCACTTCAGGGCCGAGTCCCCACGGGCAAGGCGTGAATCGTCCAAAACCCGGAACGATGCCGTCGAGATCAGGGAGGAAGGGCTTGACGAAGCGATTGCGAGTCTCGAGTGAGATGCCATCTGCACGCAACCACGCAACGCCCAGGCGCAAGAGGTCTTCGGTCGAACCAACGACACCCGACGACGGCCTTCCGTCGAGTCGTGCACTGCTCATTCCCAATCCTCGAAACACTCGGTCTTCAAGCCATTCGCTCGGACTATTGCCGTTGGTGACGACCTGCACCGCATGGTCGATGCCCGCGTTGGAATACACCCTCTTCGTTGCAATGGGCACCATCGGGTCACCATCTTCGAGCCCCAGTCCACTCGAGTGACTCAAGAGATTCGACAAGGTCGCACCACGAGGCCCGAAATTCTCCGTGATCTGGTGCAGCCCCCAATCAACCTCGACGGCGAAAGCCATCGCGACCGCCATCTTGGAGACGGACGCCCAAGGTCGAACAACGTGCTGATCGCCCCCTTGCTCGACAATCTCGAGTGAGCCTGCACGCAATCGAAAGATCGCGTACGAAGGGTCACCGGGCCAACGGGCAATTAGCGGTGTCGTACTCACAACACTCGATGTTACCCAAGCGCCTCTAAGGTTCTTGAAGTGATATCCGTTCTCAGTGGTGGCGTGGGCGCAGCGCGACTCTTGCGTGCACTAAGCGCCGAGATTGCGCCCCAAGACATAAATGCCATCGTCAATGTTGGTGACGACCTTGTGCTGCACGGGCTGACCATCTGTCCTGACCTTGACACGATCACCTACACCCTCGCCGGACTCAACAATGAAACGCTCGGATGGGGACTCAATGGCGAATCGTGGCGCGTGATGGACGAACTGGAGACGCTCGGCGGGGCATCATGGTTTCGCCTAGGCGACCGAGATCTTGCCACCCATCTTTATCGAAGCCAGAGGCTTCTTGAGGGCGCCACCAAGACTGACGTGACCCGTGAGCTTTGCGAGCGTCACGGCGTCCAGGTACGCGTCTTGCCAGCGACGAATGACGACGTCGCCACAATCTTTGAGACGGAACGAGGTCGACTCAGTTTTCAGGATTACTTCGTGCGTCTCCGCCACGACGTGAAGGTCGAAAGCATCTCCATTCAAGGTGCCAGCACGGCCACGGTGACCAAGGAAGTCCTCGACGCTCTTCACGAAAGCTCGCGTATCATCATTGCGCCATCAAATCCTCTCATCTCCATTGATCCCATCCTTCAGCTTGGTGAAATCAAAGACATCTTGCGAGAACGTCGACGCGACGTCATTGCAATATCGCCCATCATCGATGGCGCCGCGCTCAAGGGACCCGCTGATCGTCTAATGCGCGAACTCGGCTACGAGGCCACATGTGTGGGCGTAGCCGATTTCTACGAAGGTCTCATCGCGACATTCGTCATCGACGAGCGCGACGCTGCATTGGCAGCTTCGATTTCCTCAAATGACGTCGATGTTCGCGTTACCACAACGATTATGCAAGACCCCCTCGACGCGCAGCGGCTCGCCCGAGCGGTGCTGGCATGAATGAACTGCGAATCATTCCCGTGCCGGGAGTTGGCAACATTGCCAAGGGGGACGATCTCGTAGGTGTCTTCATCGAGGCTACTGACGCCGCTTCGATTTCGTTGCTCGATACGGACCTCGTTATCATCACGAGCAAAGTGGTGTCCAAATCCGAAGGTCAGGTCGTCGCCTTCGACGGCAGTGAAGAGCACAAAGTGCGACTCGTCGAGCAAGAAGCCAAGCGAGTTTTGCGACGTCGAGGACCCTTGCGGATCACCGAATCACACCACGGCTTCGTCAGTGCGAACGCGGGCATCGATCTTTCCAACGCCGATGAGGGTACCGCGGTGCTCTTGCCCAAAGATCCCGACCGATCCGCCCGCCGATTTCGCAGCGAGCTTCGACGACGACGCAATGTTGATGTGGCCGTGATCATCACCGACACGTTCGGACGAGTTTGGCGAAATGGCGTCACGGACATTGCCCTCGGAAGCGCAGGTATCTTGCCGATCCTCGATCTGCGCGGAACGCGCGACGCGAACGGTCGTCAATTGGAAGCAACCGAAGTAGCGATCGCAGACGAGATTGCGGGGGCTGCGAATCTCGTGCTGGGTAAGGCAAAGGGGACACCCTTCGCAATCGTGCGGGGTCTCGACCCGTCCTACTTCGGCGACGGCTCGATCAGCGAACATATGGTTCGGTCGCCTTTCGACGACCTCTTTCGCTGATTAATCACGTTCCAATCGCACGTCGCCCGATAGCAGCGAATGCGCCGCGACTTGCACCCCGCCGCCCACGACGCAGGTCGCGTCGAGATTCGCACCACGCCCAATGGTCGCGGCCGGGCCAATAATCGAGGACCGGACACTCGCACCCTCTTCAATCACCGCGCCCGGCAACAGCACGACCCGCTCGAGAACGACGTCAGAGCCAACCACGCAATCTCGATCGACAACGGCGTTACGCAAGATGGCGCTTCGATGGATGCTGGCGGTCGGTTCGGTCCACGAGCCGTCGATCACACCTTCGGCACCGTGTCCTCCAACCTTTCCCGTCATCAGGTCAACATTGGCTTGGAGAAACGCCTGAGGCGTGCCAGTGTCGAGCCAATAGGCTTCGTCGGACATCGCGAAGAGTACGCCATCGCCGGCCAACGCGGGAAATATCTCACGCTCCACACTGACTCGACCTTGCGCACTGATTCGACCGAGGACGCTCGGTTCGAAGATGTAGGTGCCCGCGTTGATCAAGTTCGTCGGCGCTTCGTCGCGCGGCGGTTTCTCCACGAAGGCAATGACGCGTCCTTCTGGTGTCGTCGGGACGACGCCAAAGCGACTCGGATCATCCACCGGATGAAGTGCAATCGTCGCTTGGGCTGCGTGGTGATGATGAAACGCAATGAGCCTTGTGATATCGAGATCAGTCAGCACGTCACCATTCACCACCAAGAAGGTCTCGTCAATGCCCGCAAAGTCAGCGGCGAAACGAATCGCTCCGGCGGTATCTAAGGGTTCGGGCTCGACGGCGTAGCTCACGTTGACGCCCGCGACGACGCCACTCGGATACGCCTCGATGAACTGGTCTGGCAGGTAGCCCAACGACAACACCGCGTCGCTGATGCCGTGTTCAGCGAGGGTACGAAACACGCATTCGATCATCGGGACCCCGACGAGTGGGAGCATCTGCTTGGGCGTTTCGTACGTCAAGGGACGAAGTCGTGTTCCTACGCCGCCGACCAAAATGATCGACTTCAAGTTCAGCCCTTCGCGGTGGTAGTCGTCGTCTTGTCCGTCGTGGTCGTCACCGGAGCCACCGTCGTGGTCGTGGTGGCCGTGCCTGTCGTGGTGGTTGTCGTGCCCGCTGTCGTCGTTGTCGTGTTGGCGCTGGAAATAATCGCCGCCGACATCTCATCGACTGTCGTTTGGGTGGGTGGCGATGGCGTCACGCCCTTGGGGTCGTAGGCCATTGTCACGCGCAAATACTGAGCGAACTCGATGTTGTCAGGATTCGTCGTAATGGTGGGCGTGGTCTGGGACAGCGAGGTCCAGTACGCGTATTCCACCTGGCCAGACTGGCCCGCATACTTTGTGCCCGTGGGGCACGTCTGTCCATTTCGATACGTCGTCTTTGAGTCGGCGGTGCCTTTCGAATTTGGTATGGCCAACTCGTTCGAACTCGCGATAAGTCCAGGGAACTCGTTGGCAAACTGCCCTAGGGTGGCGTTTTTGCCTGCGTCAGCGGCCGAAGTGGGGTCGAGCTTGATGACATTGTCGGATTCAACCTTGAAACCGCCGGTCACCGTTGGATCGGCGGTGAGATACGGAAGAGTCGTACCGCACGCTTGCACCGCCAGAGCGCCGTACCACGTGGTGCCGATCGCTGGCGGCGATCCTTTCGCGGCCTTCGAAGGGTGTTGGTAATCGTAACGAGCTAATGCGGTGGCGACGAGACCGAGCACGACGATGACGAGCAAGATGCCGTAGTAGTTGCTCGGACGCGTCCTTTTGTATGCCTTGCCACCGCCGGCGGAGCCGACTCTACTTACCCATTTACCTGTTGCGCTTTTAGCCACGGGGGCAACGCTACTAAAGAATTAGATGATGCCGACGTCGCGTAGGGGCGAAGGGACTCGAACCCTCACTGGAGGCGGTTTAAGCGCCCTGCCTCTGCCAATTGGGCTACGCCCCCACGCACAAATGTCGCGATGTAACCGTAACGCATCCGAGATGCCTTCAAACTCAAGAATTCTTAAGTTCACTAACTAGGCTATTTTTATGATTCGCGTGCGTCGACGGGGCACGACTCAATCAACTCCCCTCTTGGTGCTGGTGACTGTCGTCATCAGTTCGCTCTTCGTTCCGAGCGTCGCCCGCGCCGACACGATCGCCCAAACCCAGGCCGAGATTGCGCAATTGTCGTCGGAGCTCTCCCAGCAGGAAAAGACGAGTGAAATCACCGCCAACGAATACGACGCCGATAAGGCCAACCTTGCGACACTCGACGAGAGCATCGTCAACTTGCAGACGAAGGAAAAGGTGAAGCACGCAGCGGTCACCACGACGTCGGCGAAATTGGTGACTGCGATTGTGCGTGCCTACGTCTACGGCGCCGCTGACGCGCAAATCATCGCTCTGTTCAATCAGGACGCGACGTCAAGTGATGCGCGCAGTGTCTACCAGGACCAGGTCATAGGTAATCTCACGCAACTGAAGAATACCTACGTCCAAGAGAAACACTCGCTCGATAAAACCATCAGTGAGGTCGCCGCTCAACGCGCCAAGGCCCAGCAACAGACGAACGCGATTGAAGCACTCCTCGCCCAGAACGTGAAGAACGAGAAACAAACCCAGGCAACGCTTGATGTGGTTACCGCGAAACTAAAAACTGAGATCATTGCCTACGAAATTAAAGTGGGCGTCGCAGCGGCAAGAGCAAAGAACACGGCTGGCGAGGAGGCCGCCGTCGCGGCGGCGTCGGCGGTGGGTGGTCAAAATGCGGCGAACGAAGTCATCGACGCCATCCAAGCTGCGCTACCCACCCTCATCTACGGCACACCGGCCGGTTCCGCTCAAGGTGAAGCGGCGTTGGCTGCTGCTAAGACGCAGATCGGCGTTCGATACGTGTGGGGAGGTGAGACACCCGGTCAGGGATTTGACTGTTCGGGATTGGTGCAGTGGGCGTGGGCCAAAGCGGGCTTCGTCATCCCGCGCACGACCGAATCGCAATGGGCGGCGCTGCGTCACATACCTCTAACGTCGCTGCAACCCGGCGACCTGCTGTTCTACTACAACCTCGACGGTGACCACGAGGTCGATCACGTGGTGATGTACGCCGGCAGTGGGCCGTGGGGAACCAGCACGACCATCGCCGCCGCGCACACTGGCACGAACGTGAGTTTGGCGCCAATCTTCACGTTCGGTCTCGTCGGCGCCGCTCGCCCATAATGGTTCTCTCGTGAGTATCACCACTTCGATCGTCATACCCGCTTTCAACGAGGCGTCTCGATTACAGAACGGCTTCGAACGATTACAACCCGTGCTCGAACTGCTCGGCGTGGACGTGACCGAGGTCATAATCGTCGACGACGGATCGACGGACGATACCTTGCACGTCGCCAACGACGTCTATGGGCACCTTCCCCATCGACTCTTCGTCCAACAACCTCGAAATTTCGGTAAAGGGGCCGCGGTGCGCCTCGGCATCAGTGTCGCTCGAGGTGACTACGTCATCGCCGCCGATGCTGACATGGCGATTCAACCCAGGCACTTTCCCGGGTTCATTGACGCGCTGCATCGTGCACAACTCGCGCCGGGATCGCGCTCCGGCGAAGGGCGAATTCGCTACGAGTCCGTGTTGCGCACTTTCGCTGGTGACGTGTTTAGCTCGCTCGTACATCACTATGCGCGCACGAAGGTACGCGATACGCAATGCGGCTGCAAGGGTTTCCAACTCGGAACGGCCCGCTTGCTCGCACTGTTAGGAATGATTGACGGCTTTGCGTATGACGCTGAACTCTTCTATCTGTCGGATCAATTGCACCTGTCGATTGAACCAGTGAACGTCGAGTGGGATGATGTCCCTGGATCAACAGTGAAGATCGGTCGCGTGTTCTTCGACGTGCTCCGTGACCTTCGACATCTTCATCGGACGCACTACGAGAATCCCGTGGTCGTCTTATCGATCGACGCGAACGTGGATGAGATCCGAAGAATCTCTCGTGAGGCTCGCGTTCAAGGTCTCGTTCTCGCGCGTGGAAGCGAAGATTCTCTCCTCGTGCTGCCACGTGACGCGGCGTTGGGTGGCGTCAGCATCGCCCAAGGCCTTCACGGCACTCTTCGCACGACTGGCATTGAATCCTTGCGCGAGAGGACCCTCGAGCCGATTTAAGCGCTCGGAAGAAGCCAGCGTGACACGAGCTCTGGCGCGCGATCGCGCCACTCTTCTGCGGTCAAGGCGTATCGGGCGTGATCCTCCCACGCCCCATCGATTTCCAAATACCGTTCGGCAATGCCCTCGAAGCGTAAGGCGAGCTTTTCGACGACACGGCGCGACGGCGCGTTTCGAGGAATGATATTGATCTCGACGCGGTGCAATCGCAGAGATTCGAAGGCGTATTGCATCATGACGACGACCGCCTCGGGCATGAGCCCCTGACCAGCCACTGCTTCGTCAATCCAGTAACCGATATACGCCGATTGCAGCGGTCCACGCTGGATGGAAGAAAGTGTGATTTCGCCAACGAAGCGACCGCTGACGAAGATGCCGAAGCCGAAGCCGGTACCCATTTGACGTTCGCGCTCGCGAATCGCGCAGCGGCTCACGAAGCTGCGCTGGTCCTCTGCGAGGTGCGAGGAATGTGCTGAGCGAGGCTCCCACTTGAGTAACCAATCGTGACATCGCTGGCGAACCTCGAGCCAACTTTCATAGTCGTTTTCATTCAACGTGCGAAGCACTACACGTCGACCGTGTAATGAAATCGGCGAGTAGATGCTACTTCGCGTGGTTACCATGAGCTACGCCTCATCCTCCCATCGTTACACGCGCGCTAGGTCAAGAGCGAACGGGTGATCCCGTCCAGGATGTCGTTCTCGGAACTCAGAAGTTCCAAGGTCTCGAAGCGATCCATCACCGCCGCGAGCACGTAGAGCCCCGCCGTCAGCACGTCCTCTCGACCGGGGACCATGCCCGTCTCGCGCAACCGCTCGGCGGGTGACTCACCCGCGAGCCTGCGTTGCCACTCGTCGACAACTCCTCGACTCATGAGGTGATGATGGACCTTGGATCGGTCGTACACCTTGAGACCCGTGTCCAACTGGGCCAACGTCGCGACGCTGCCGGCGAGGCCCACCAAGCGGACATTGCCGACTAACCGATTGAAGGCAGGAACTGCGTCAAAGGCCCGATCGAGTTCGGACGAGATCATCTGACGAGCAGCGAGGTCGCGATCGGACGTGACGACACCACTCCCGAGTGCGCGTTCGGTAACCCGCACGCAACCAAGTTGCATCGAATAACTGTGGAGCACCCCTCCGAGTTCGACCGCCATCTCCGTCGATCCGCCACCAATGTCGAGAATCATGGTCGGACGCTCATCGGTGTCGAGGTCGAGCGTCGCTCCGACGTACGACAACCTCGCCTCTTCAGCACCTTCGAGGATTGTCGCGTTCACACCAACGATGGCTTTCGCTCCGTCGAGGAAGTCATCTCCGTTGTGAGCGTCACGCACCGCAGACGTTGCGACGAGTAATCCCCGCCGCACCGATGCCGCGTCCATGAAATCGCGATAGTCCCTCAACACCGTAAAGGTTCGCTCCATCGCCTCGGGCAGCAACGATGACGTTGCGTCGACTCCTTGGCTGAGGCGAGTGATGCGCATTTCTCGCCGCTGGGCACCATCGTGATTGGCGATGAGGAGCCTCGTCGAATTACTTCCGCAATCGAGCGCTGCGACAACGTCACTCACGAACATTCTCCACGGTGAACTCGGGTAGATTGACTTGCTTCGCCACGAGCTCACCAACCGGATCATGCGCGCCCACGAGGTAGTTGGCGAGGTGGGCATGAAGACACTTCACTCCCACTCGAGTGCCCCCGACACCACCACCCGATTGGATCGAGTCGTCGCGCACCGTCGCTCGACGACGCCTTTGCGCATATTCGAGGTGAGTACGGCGAAGGTCCTCGGTGTCGACCAGTTCTTCGAATCGGTGCACGCCACCATTGCCTTCCAAACGACTGACGGCGTCGTGCAGCTCGCTGTCGACGAGCCAAAATAATGTTGGCATCGGCGTGCCGTCACGCAAGTGAGGTTCGTTTTCAATCACCATTGGACGCCCGTCGCGGCGGCGCACGACCACGGCGCAGCGACCAGCGAGCGGTCTCCCGAGAAGGACCTCAATCGATGCAAGATCTTCTGGCGACGCGTCGCGAAAGGTCAACGCCAGAACTCTAGGGTGCGCATGAAGCGCGCAAGGTACCCGGTAAGCGAATGATGCGACGTCAAATGTTTCGGCGATGTCGACACGTTGAGCGATGTCGCAGATAGTGGTTCAGCGAGCGGTTGCAGCCCTGGATCGCCGGTGCTCTGCGAGACGTAGCCAGTACCGTTTCCCGGCAAGACTTGAATCAAACTTTGTCCCGGCGAGACCAGTTGATATTGCTCGCGCGCCAACATTTCTTCGGCTGCCTTCGTCGACACCGACCGTGCTTGATCTTTCAAGTCTTGACTTTGCTTTTCGATCGTGGCAATTTGCGCGCCCGTTGCGTTGATCTCACCCTGCTGATGCCACAGTGTCGCAAGTGGGAACCATACGACGAGCATCGCGACGCCCGTCACCAGGGCAAGAGGGACCATCCAGTGGTTATGACTTCGAGTGGAAATGTTATGAGTAACTGACACCAGCCGCCCCCGACAAAGACGCTGCACCTAGAAAACGAGCTTGATCCCCGAGTTGCTCCTCGAGTCTCAGTAATTGATTGTACTTCGCCACCCGGTCAGATCGTGCCGGAGCACCGGACTTTATTTGACCTGCGTTCGTCGCGACCGCAACGTCAGCAATTGTCACGTCTTCGGTCTCGCCCGAGCGGTGCGATATCACCGAGGTATAGCTGTGCGTGTTGGCGAGTCGTATCGTGTCGAGTGTCTCGGTCACGGTACCTATTTGGTTCAGTTTGATCAAGATGGAGTTCGCGATACCGCGATCGATACCCTTTTGAAAAATCGCAGAATTTGTCACGAAGATATCATCGCCAACCAATTGCAACTTCGCTCCCAGTTTACTCGTCAGTGACGACCAGCCATCCCAATCTTCTTCAGCCATGCCGTCTTCGAGTGACACGATGGGATAGCGGCTCACGAGGTCGGCCCAGTAATCGACCATCTCCTCACTTGACAACACGCGTCCTTCGCCATCGAGATGATACGAACCGTCACGAAATAACTCGCTTGCCGCGGGGTCGAGGGCAATCGCGACGTCGCGTCCCGGAGCACGACCAGTCGACTCAATCGCTTCGACCAGCACTTGCACCGCGGTCTCGTTGTGCGGAAGGTCAGGCGCAAACCCACCCTCGTCGCCAACGGCCGTCGCGAGCCCGCGCTTGTTCAACACCTCTTTAAGCGCGTGATAGGTCTCCGCACCCCACTGGAGTGCTTCGCCAAACGACGCAGCCCCGATGGGCATCACCATGAACTCTTGGAAGTCGATGGAATTCTTCGCGTGTACACCGCCATTAATGACGTTGAACATCGGTACCGGAAGCACGTGTGCGTTCACGCCACCCACGTATTGGTACAAAGGAAGATCGCACTCAATTGCGGCGGCCTTCGCGGCAGCGATCGAGACGGCAAGAATAGCGTTGGCGCCAAGACGACCCTTGTTGTCCGTGCCGTCCAAATCGATCATGGCAAAATCAATGGCACGTTGGTCGGTCGCTTCGTAACCTTCCAGTGCATCATTGATCTCAGTGTTGACATTGTGCACGGCCGTGCGAACGCCCTTGCCGCCCCACTCGGGCCCACCGTCTCGCAGCTCCACCGCCTCGTGGATTCCCGTCGACGCGCCGCTGGGCGAGATGGCCCGGCCAGACGCGCCCGATTCCAAATGAACTTCCGCTTCGACGGTGGGATTTCCTCGTGAATCCAACACCTGACGGCCAACGACAACCTCAATCGCACTCATTGCGTTTCTCCTCTAGTCCTAACGCAAGGCTACTCGGGGGAAACGAAATTACTCCTTGGTAGTGCTCTCGATGCGACGAATGTCGTCGCGCAGTTTAAGCGCGCTCTCGCGAAGCACTCCTTCAAGATCGACACCGGCCCAGCGTGCAGCACGCAGGATTGATGTCAAAGCTTTTTCCCACCCATGCTGCACCGATGTCGGCGTCTGCGTCTCGTTCGCACTTCGTTCGTCGAAGTGAAGTTCACGAAGTGCCGTCACCGCTTCATCGCGAGCAACGTCGCCACGTTGCTCCTCTCGCGAGACGAGCGCGGACTTGGCCAACAGTTTGTTGTAGAGCGAGAGGGCCGGAAGTTGCAGAGCGATGCCGTCAGTGACGCTATCGCGACCTTTCTCGCTCTTCTTAAGCACCTCCCAACGTGACGCGACCTCACCCGCGTTTGTCACCTGGACGTCACCAAAGACGTGCGGATGGCGAAACGTCAATTTGTCACGCAGGCTGTCTGCGATGCTGGCCAAGCTGAACAGATCTTCCTCGCTCGCCAACTCCGCGTGGAAAACGATTTGAAACAGAAGATCTCCGAGCTCTTCTTCCACGTGCGAGACAACATCATCGTCAAGTTCGCCGTTTTCTTGGGCACGTACGAAGCGCTCAAGAGCATCGAGCGCTTCATACGACTCCTCCAGGAGGTGGCGAGTCAGCGAGGCGTGCGTTTGCTCCTGGTCCCAAGGACATTCAGCTCGTAGGCGCCGCGTGAAACTCACGAGGTCATCCATTGCTTCGCCCGTGCTTCGAAGATCGTCAATCCAGATTGACGTCAAGTGATCCGCGCCCGCAAACCCCGCGAGCCTATTGGCCGAGACTTCGTCGACTCGTTGGTCGGCCAGCCCCAGATGATGCAGCACCGTCACCCTCGTCGAAGGTTCGAGGCGCGCGCCGACGACGCTGAGCACCTCGGGCGAATACGTTTGCAAGACGAGCAGTGGCGCCGGACCTCGGAACGGTTCGATGGATTCAAGTGCGTCAACGATGCGAAGACCTGACGTCATTGGATCGCGATGAAGAACTGCGCACGCCAGATCGATAATCGACACGGCCGGCTCCAATATGACGTGTACGTCATCTCGAGACAGCAGTAGTTCGACCGTTCGCTCCGCCACGATTGGTGATCCCGGTACCACGTACACGGCTTCACGAGCTTCGCTCGATGCTGCCAAGCGAACCAAGTCATCAACAATCGCCCCGTAGAGTTCCTCAAACGAATTTGCTTCTTCGTACCACGGGTCATAACTGATGACGTCGATGAGTCCTGCCGCGGCGGGATGCACCCTCGTGCGCAAGCGAACAACCGGGGAATCAGTAATCAAACGCACCGCGCGCTCGGTGAGCAAATCCGCGTCACCTGGCCCAAGACCGACAACACGGACAGTGGGAAGGCTCACTTATATTTTGTCGTTGACGCCGTCGTGAGGTTTTTCGACGTATCAAGCGCGTCACTCGATGACGGTAACAGTGGTGCGAACACTGATGGCCCCGAGGAGGAGGAGGACAAACCCCAACGCCCAAACGCGGGATTCACCGCGACCGCCGTGGCGTACAGGATGTTCTCTTCTTCAGCGTTCGCTTGGGCCGCGTTGTAGGAACGTATGTCATTGAGGACCGTCGCTTCGGCGCTGGTGAACGGCGTGACGGTCCGCTTTGTCGGAGCCACGAACAAGGCGTACTCAGCACCTTGAATAGTCACGTACTGCGGATCTCTCGGAAATGTATTGAGTGCCGTCGTGCCAACGTCGCTACGAATGCTCTCGTAGTACGTGCTCGAAGGAGAGAAACAACCGTCAGCTCCCCCGCTCTTGGCGTTCGATTCCAGCGAGAATTTCGCCGCGAGGGTGGCCACGGAATCGCCCGCCGCTTCGGCGTCGTCAAATGCCGCAACGCTCGTGGGTGACATGAGTGCAATGCTCACGCACAGCGTGTCGTACGACGAGACGTGCGACTGGTAGTAGGTGTTCGCTGCTGCGAGCGTGAGGGGGATCGTCGTGTCGAGTCGCGAGAGGAAGTACGTGGACATCGCTTGGTCGAAGACTTCGGCACTGCGCATCTCCGCGGGCATGGCATTGAGCGCCTCAGTGGACGTTCCCGGACAGCTGTACTGCGCCGACGTCGCCGCTTGCGTCAATTCTCCTTCGAGCGACGATCTAGCCGTCGCGAGTGCCTTTGCATTGGGTTGGTAATGAAACGTCTTGGTGACGTAGTCCGACACCGCGAGGCCCTGGATACGCAAGTTCGACCACGCAGCGGCACTGTTTGCGCTGATGGTCTCAGAACCCGCGCCGGCTACGAAGGCCGTTTGGGCGAGTGCGTCTAGGTAACACTCGATATTTGGCGTCGTGGCAATCGCGTGCAACTCGCTCAAAAACGCGTCGTTGGAAACTTGGTTCGAGTTGACGGTGACCGCAGCGTTCGAACTCGTCAGTCCGTAGACACCTGCTCCGACGAGGGCAAGAACGATTAGGACGACGAGGCGACGCACTCTGCCATGCTACCGAGAAGACTCCAACTGCTCTGGCGCCCCCGCCACGATGGATCGGATTAACTCGAGAATCGCGGCGGGTGATGACGCACTCGCGGCCACTTCGATTCGAAGCTCCTTGGAAGTCTCGTCGTAGGTTCGCGAGCCGTGCGTGCGACGAAGCCGCGTCTGTTGGCTCAGGCTTAGCGCGAGAGGACCCACGCGAAGCACTGGCTTGGACCGGACTCCGACCTTGGCGGGCAGGAGCGTCAAGGTGTCGACCCCGAGTTCGAGACAGATGAGACGCAGTTCTCCGAGTTCCAACAAACCCTGCGCGGCGCCAGGAAGCGGGCCATAGCGGTCAACCCATTCATCACGCAGGTCTCGCAACTCCTCGACGGTGGTGGTGCTTGCCAAGCGACGATACGCCTCGAGCCGCGCGTCGTCTGCCTCGACGTAATTCTTCGGTAGGTGCGCGTCACCCGGTACGTCGACCGTAACGTTCTTGACCTCGGGTACGACGAAGCCTTTCGCATCAGCGACCGCCTCGGCAACCAATTGGACGTAGAGGTCGTAGCCCACCGCGGCGACCGGACCAGATTGATCATGGCCCAGCAGGTTGCCCGCGCCACGAATCTCGAGGTCGCGCATGGCGATCTTGAAGCCGCTGCCGAGCGCCGTATTGTCGCCAATCGTGCGGAGCCGCTCGTACGCCGTTTCGCTGAGGACCTTATCGGCGGGATGAAAGAGGTAGGCGTAGGCGCGATGGCCGCTTCGACCCACGCGACCTCGCAGTTGGTGCATCTGGCCCAAACCGAGTCGATCGGCTCGATCGACGATCAAGGTGTTGACCGAAGGAAGATCGATGCCAGATTCGACGATCGTGGTACACACGAGCACGTCGTAGCGTCGCTCCCAGAAGTCGATCATGACTCGTTCGAGCGTGCCTTCGTCCATTTGACCGTGCGCGATCGCTATTCGTGCGTCGGGGACTAGTTGACCGAGTCGTTTGGCGACCTCGTCAATGTCCGCGACGCGGTTGTGCACGTAAAAGACCTGGCCTTCGCGCAGGATCTCGCGACGCAGCGCCTCGACCACGGCCGGTTCGCTGTACTCGCCCACGTGGGTGAGGATCGGACGACGATCAGCTGGCGGCGTCGTGATCATTGAGAGGTCGCGAATCCCTGCGATTGCCATCTCCAACGTGCGCGGTATCGGACTCGCACTCAGCGTCAACACGTCCACCCCCAGAGAACGGGCTTTGATCGCTTCCTTGTGGTTGACGCCAAATCGCTGTTCCTCGTCGACGACGAGCAGACCCAAATTTTTAAATGTCACGTTCTCCGATAGCAGTCGATGGGTACCAATCACGACATCGATGGTTCCCTCTTTCAGCCCCTGAAGCGTCGTTTTCGTCTCGGCATCGTCGACGAAGCGACTCAGCATCGCAACTTTGACGGGGAAGCCGGCGAAGCGGTCGCTGAAAGTGGCGAAATGTTGACTCGCGAGCAACGTTGTCGGCACCAGGACCGCTGCCTGCATGTTGTCTTGCACTGCCTTGAACACTGCGCGCACGGCCAACTCGGTTTTCCCAAAGCCAACGTCCGCGCACACCAATCGGTCCATGGGTCTCTCGAGTTCCATATCCGCTTTGATGTCTCGCAGGGCGTGCGCTTGGTCGGTCGTAAGCGTGTACTCGAAGAGTTCTTCCATCTCGCGCTGCCACGCCGTGTCCGCACTGAAAGCGTGGCCTCTCGCCACGTTGCGCTGACGATAGAGGTCGACCAACTCTTGTGCGACGAGAAAGGCTGCCGCGCGCGCTTTGGCCCTGGTCTTTTGCCACTCCGCACCGCCCATGCGCGAGAGCGCCGGAGCGTCGCCTCCCGAATACGGTGTCAACGCATCGATTTGCTCAGTCGGCCAGTAGCTTCGTCCATCCTTGAACTCAAGAATCAAATAGTCGCGTGTCGTGCCATTGATGGCGCGTGTCGTCGTGCCCGAGAACCGCGCGACGCCATGTTGACGATGAACCACGTAACTGCCGACCGCGAGATCATCAAAAAATCCATCGACGTTTCGCGCTCGCGTCCGCGCGACGCGATGAACGCTTCGCCGTCCCGTGAGGTCGCTCTCGCTCCACACCACGATGTCGGGATCGTCCATGGTGAATCCCGAAGGCAACGTGCTCTCGAGCACGCTGAGACGCGCTTGCAGGACCATGCTCGGATCGGTCGACACGTCGAGACCTTCACTGCGAAGTTGCTCGGCCATGCGTTGCACCGCCGCGGTACTCGTCGTGAGCACTACGCCTCGTCGAGCCGATCCCCACGTTCGCACGTGCGCCGCGAGCCGAGCCGGGTCGCCTTGGACCACGGGAGGTGAGCCGAGATTGAGCGTGGAGCTCGCGAGAGCGCCCATGGTCGGATTGAGGCTCACGTCGACGCGCCCTTCGAGCACTTGTTCCCACGACGAGTGCAGCAGCGGCACCGGCGAGGATGCCCGCCAGGTCGCCGCGACGACGTCGGTGAGTTCACGTTCTTCGTCGAGAAGTTCATCCAGTCGCAGTCGAACGCGGTCAGGCTCGACAACGAGGACGCTCACGTCGTGGAGTTCGTCGAGGAGCGTTCGAGGTTGCTCGACGAAGAGCGACATCCACCCTTCCATCCCATCGAACAGTTGACCGGTCGCGATTCGATCAAAGACTTCTCGTCCCCACGGCCTCTGGACGACCAGAGCCTCACTTCGTCGACGCGAGATTTCGCCCGGCAACCATTCGCGAGCCGGAGCGACGAAGGCCCGATCAAGATCGTGCAGTGATCGTTGATTCGCGATGTCAAACGTGGTGAGACGTTCGAGTTCGTCGCCAAAGAAATCAAGTCGGATCGGCTCGTCGCCTTGGGCGGGCCAGACGTCAACGATGCCACCTCGCACCGCGAATTCCGCTCGATGTTCGACCAAGTTCTCGCGACGGTAACCAAAGCGCACGAGGTCGACGAGCAAGCGGTCCCGATCAAGTTCGCCACCTCGAAGCACTTCGAGGGGTGGGGCCATGGTCTCGGGCGAGAGGATCTGGCACAGCGCACGAACCGAAGCCACGAGAACTCGAGGAGTATCACCTTGTTGAAGACGCGAACGAAGTAGCACTCGAGTCGCCATCACGGCGCTGTCGGGGCTGACTCGTTCGAGGGGATGTGTGTCCCACGCGGGCCAGAGGGCAACCTCGTCACCAGGAAGAAGCGCCGCGAGTGCGTCACGAAGTTGTTCCGACTCCGTCGAGGTCGCGCACACGCATAATAAAAATTGCGTATCGAGGGCGTAGGAGGCGACGCTCAACGGCGTCGCGTAGGTACTGGGCGAGAATGCGCCCGAGGCGTTTTGCGCTCGAAGGGCGGGAGCAATAGTCTCGAGGACTCGACGGAGCCCTTGGGACTCAGTCACGAGTGCCGTTCACGCGTCGCTGCGCGTCAACGAAGTCGCCGTCGAGCAGCATCTCGAGTGCGTCCGCGGCCTCGCTCACGTGTTCGAGATGTCGTTTCATGGTCTTTCCGACGAGAGGCTTCAAGACGTAGTCGGTAACCTGTTCCTTCCTTGCGGGGCGACCAATGCCTATGCGCAATCGAGCAAAATCGTTGGTACCCAGCACGCCCGCGATCGAACGCAGGCCGTTATGACCCGCGAGTCCCCCGCCAAAGCGCAGCTGCAAGCGACCAGGTTCCATGTCCAGCTCGTCGTGGGCAATGACGAGTCGTGCGAGGTCAGCGAGCGACGTTCGCTTTAACAAGGCTGGAAGCGCGGCGCCTGAGTCGTTCATGAATGTCGTGGGCACCGCCAGCGTCACGAGACCATGGCTCGTTAACAGCGAGGCGCTCATGGCGCGCTGACGACTTTCTAGTTTGAGGGTGACGCCACGGCGTTCGCAGACTTGTCGCACCGCGTCGCCGCCGACGTTATGGCGCGAACCGGCGTATTCAAGTCCGGGATTCGCAAGTCCGACGATGACGAGCGCACTCGGCGTACCCCTTCGGGCTTCGTCGCGTGAGCGCCGAAGCGCCACCGTGAACTACTCCGCGGCTGGTTCGACGCCGGACGCGGTCTTCGCAGCGACGCGACCGGCACGAGTGGTCACCACCGTGAGGCTCGCGTCAACCGCTGGCTCCACGCCCTTAGGCAGCACGACGTCCTGGACTCGAATCGAGGAACCGACCTTGAGCTCCGAGATGTCGACATCGAGGTGCGTCGGGATCTGATCCGGACGAGTCCTTATCTCGATGCTGAACATCTGCTGGTCGACTTCCCAGTCGGCGTGTCGCACTTCGACCGCATCACCAATGAGATGCAGAGGTACTTCGGCGACCACGAGTTCGTTGGGGTCGATGATTTGAAAGTCAATGTGCGAGACGGTGCCGCGCACGGGGTGACGCTGTATCTCTCGGGCCATGACGAGATACTTCTTGCCGTCGGCGTCAAGGTCGATGAGTGAGTTGAGTCCCTGTTCGCCCGACACTGCCGTGCGAAAAGCCTTCGCGTCAACCGAGATGGCGAGCGGGCTTTGACCATGGCCGTAGACGACGCCGGGGATCGATCCACTGGTGCGAAGCCGGCGCGAATTGCGCGAACCGTGCTCGCGGGTCGTTGACGCTCTCAAAGTGACTGCAGACATAAGAAATCCTCCAACGAATGGCTGGCACCAACGACGGGCCGTGCACAGGGTTTACAGTCTATCCCCTGATTGGCGTCTGACTTCGAGTCAGAGGAGGTTCTCGCCCCCGAAAATTTCTGACACGGAGGAATCCTCAAAAATCGCCGAAATTGCGTTGGCGACCAGTGTCGCGACCGACAAGATTTCCAATTTCTCGAATCGTTTCTCGGGTCCGAGTGGCAGCGTGTCAGTGACGATGACGCGGCTCACCGGAGCATTGAACAAACGATCCACCGCGGGTGGGGAGAACACCGCGTGCGTCGCCATGACCCAGATCTCCTCGGCGCCGTGCGCCTTGAGGAGATCGCAACCCGCAACGATGGTGCCCGCGGTATCGATCATGTCGTCGATCAAGACGCAGTGACGTCCGTTCACGTCACCAACGATGTGTCGAGCTTCGGCGACGTTCGCGCTGCCGCGAGGTCGGGTCTTATGCACGAGCGCGAGGTCGCAACCTAAGTGTTGCGCGTAGCGCTCGGCGACCTTTACGCGACCTGCGTCGGGAGCGACGACGACGAGTTCGCGAGGGTCGGCATTGGCCTTGAGGTAGTCCTCGAGTACTGGTGCCGCAACCAAGTGATCGACGGGGATATCGAAGAAACCTTGAATTTGTCCCGAATGGAAATCGACCGACAACACGCGGTTCGCTCCCGCCGTCTGCAGCATGTCGGCGATCAACTTGGCGGTGATGGGTTCGCGTCCCGCGGACTTTCGATCTTGGCGCGCGTAACCGTAGTTGGGAATCACCGCGGTGATGCTCTTCGCCGACGCGCGCTTGGCGGCGTCAATCATGATGAGTTGCTCCATCACTGCGGTGTTGACCGGCGACGAGTGGGTCTGGATGATGAACACGTGGGCGCCGCGAATCGATTCGTCAAATCGGCAATGGATTTCGCCGTTCGCGAATTCACGCACGTTTGCTTCGGTGAGGTCCATCCCGAGTTGCTTGGCGATGTTTTGCGCCAACTCCGGATGCGAGTTCCCCGTCACGAGAATGAGACGGCGCTTGGCGAGAGACTCCACGGCGCCAGCGTACAAGGTCGAGGGTACGGAATTCTTAGAGTTCGTGAAACGGGCCCACGACGTCACCGGGGGCGACCTTCGAGCCGGGCTCGAGCACGACGTAGGAGCTCACCCGCGCCCCCTCGCCCACGTGCGCGCCCATCGCCTCGACGCTCGCGACGACTGCGTTCTCGCCTACGTGACAGTCCGTCAAATAGGCGTACGGCCCCACTTGCGCCCCTCGCTCGATGACGCATCGACCCTTCAACACCGTCCCGGGTAGCAAGGACACGTCAGGTTCAATGACGACGTCGGCGTCGATGTAGGTATTCGAAGGGTCCCACATGGTCACACCACTCATCATCCAGTGCTCGTTGATCCTCCCGCGAAGCACCGATTCAGCGTGCGCCAACTGCGCACGGTCGTTCACCCCGACAGCTTCGAGAGGGTCTTCGAGTTCCATCGCGGACGTGAGATGCCCCGAATCATGGAGCACCGCTACGAGGTCAGTTAGGTAGTACTCGTTCTGAGAATTCTGGCGCCCGATCCGACGCAACGCAGGTCCGAGGAGGCTCTCTCGAACCACCATGATCGACGTGTTGACCTCGTGCACTGCTCGTTCATCGTGGGTCGCGTCACGTTCTTCGACAATGCGCGCGATCGCCCCGTCTTTGGCGTGGATGATTCGCCCGTATCCGCTGGGATCATCGAGGTGGGCACTCAAGACGGTCACGGCGCTTTGCCGTTCTCGATGGGTCTCGAGCAGGCGACCAATTGTCTCGTGGCGAAGTAGCGGCGTGTCACCCGGAACGATGAGGACGTCGCCGTCGGTGTCGCCAATTTCGCGGCTGACGCTCGTCATGGCGACCGACACGGCGTGACCGGTGCCCAATTGTTCTGCCTGTTCAACGAAACTCAGGTGCGCGTCGTCGCGAGCACGTTGTTTCAGTGACGTCTCGACCCACGTGCGGGCGTGACCCACCACGACGACCGTCGCCACCACTTCTTTATGCTCGAGCGCGTCAAGGATGTAGAGCACCATGGGACGACCGCAGAGATGGTGCAGCGGCTTTGGTCTCGAGGAGCGCATCCTCGTTCCCTCGCCGGCCGCCAAGACCACGGCGCACGTTGGACGACTCACCCTCTCATCTTTAGCATTGAAGTCCTACGATGAAGTGCGTGAGTGAATTTTCTTATGATGAATTCTCCCTTTTTCACGAGAATCTCGGCGAATGGAATCTGGAAGTACCCGTACCGCCGGTACGTCGATTTTTTGTCGCCGTTGATGGTCTACGCGAACTCAGTGGCCTTCAATGGGGCGACGGCGAACCCGTGATGGTCCTCGTGCACGGCGGCGCGCAGAACGCCCATACCTACGACACCGTCGCGTTAGCGCTGCAGCGCCCCCTCATTGCCCTGGACTTGCCGGGTCACGGACATTCCGATGCCTCGCCCTACGGTGCGTCAGCGGTCGCCGGGCACGCGCGCGACGTCGAACGTGCTATCGAACAATTGACGACGCCCCCGCGAGCACTCGTCGGCATGTCCCTCGGTGGCCTCGTGTCGCTCGTGGTCGCGAACTCTCGCCCCGATCTCGTCAGTTCACTCACGCTGGTCGACATCACGCCGGGCGTCAACGCGGAGAAGGCGAAGCACATCACGAACTTCGTGAACGGTCCTGCGTCCTTTGATGACTTCGACGCACTCCTCGCTCGCACGATTGAACACAATCCAACGCGGACCGTCTCGTCGCTTCGTCGAGGCATCCTGCACAACGCAATACGTCGCGACGACGGCACCTGGGTGTGGCGTCACCAACAGCACCCCAAGTCAGACCTCGCGGCTCCCGACATGGGCAACCTCTGGGAGAAGTTGGGCGAGCTTTCGATGCCGGTCACGCTGTTGCGCGCGATGGCAGCGGGATCGGTCGTCAATGATGATGACGAACAGGAATTTCGACGACGCTGCCCGCACGCAACGGTGGTCCACGTGCAAGGAGCAGGGCACTCGATTCAAGGCGACCAGCCCCTCGTGATGGCGGAACTACTGGACCAGTATGCGACCTAGCCGGGCACTTTGGCTGGCGGGGGAGGGCTCGAACCTCCAACCTACGGATTCAAAGTCCGGCGTTCTGCCAATTGAACTACCCGCCACTGCGTGTACCGTAACAATCTTCAGAGATTCTTAGCGAATGACTGGAGAAGGTTAATGACAACAAGTAACACTAGAGCCTGTAGACGAGCCCAAAGAAAGCGCGACCGTGCCTAGCGTCCAATCTCCCATTTCCTATATCGCCATCGTCGACGACGATGGTGCGATTCGCACCGCCCTCGGTCGCGCCCTTCGGATGGAGAATTACGAGGTTGACTTGTTCGAAGACGGCACCAGCGCTCTCAAGTCCATTCAGTTGCGCGCCCCCGACGCCATCGTGCTTGATTTACAGCTTCCCGACATTGACGGATTGGAAATTTGTCGTCGAATTCGACGCGCGGGCGATTCCACGCCCATCTTGATGCTCACCGCGCGTGACGCCGTCAACGACCGTGTCGAGGGTCTCGACGTCGGAGCGGATGACTACCTCGTGAAGCCCTTTGACTTGGCGGAACTACTCGCACGCTTACGCGCTCTGCTTCGTCGACGAAACGTTACCGAGGGAGACGAGACCGTATTGCGTTTCGAAGACTTAACGTTGAATCCCAATACCCGCGACGTACATCGGGCGACGAGAAAGATCGACCTCACCAAGATTGAGTTTGACCTGCTCGAATTGTTCCTACAACATCCCCGTCAAGTCCTCACCCGAGATCAGATCCTTGACCTCGTGTGGGGCTACAACTTCGATTCGGGCACCAATTCGCTCGCGGTCTACATTGGCTATCTTCGTCGCAAGCTCGAAGAAGGTAACGAAGCTCGCTTGATCCAAACCGTACGTGGAGTTGGCTACGCGCTTCGTACGTCGTGACGTTTCGTAGTCGCGTCATTAGCGCCACGGTCTGCGCCGCCGCGATCGCCGTCGTGCTCGCCGCCTTCGCGTCATTCATCACAGTACGAACCTCGCTGCTCAGCTCGGTCGACCAGTCGCTCCTCCAAGCGTCACACGGTCCCACCAATGATCCCGGTGGTGACGACTCGAGGTTCACGGGCTCATACACCGAACTCGTACTGGCGAGTGGCGCGACGGTGCCCTCGAGTGGCGTGCCCATCGACTCAGTGATCCGCGATTACGCGAACGGTAAATCTGGACATGACCTTCGCACGGTGACAATTGGCGGCCAGTCGTATCGAGAACTCATCGTCGGACTACCCGCTCATTCGATCGTGAGTTGCACAACGGGTCCGACCGGATTGTGTCAAGTCGCTTCCACTTCCGCACAACTCTTCGTCGTCAACGTGACCGGCCAAGTGAACGAACTTCGCAGCCTCGTACGAAAGCTCCTCATCGTCGCTGCGGCTGGACTCTTGGTGGCACTTGCGCTCGGCTTCTTGCTCGCTCGCGCGGCGTTGCGTCCGCTCGTCGAAGTCACTGACGAGATTGAAACCATCGCCGAAACCAATGACATGGGCTATCGGCTCAAAGAAGGTGACATCGACGAACTTGGACGGCTGCGTCGGGTGTTCAACCGACTCCTCACTTCGGTTGAGTCCAGTCAATACCTTCAGCGCCAACTGGTCCTCGACGCCAGCCACGAATTGCGAACGCCATTGACCTCGCTTCGCACGAACGCCCAGGTACTCACGCGCGCGAGTGAACTCGAACCCGACGATCTCATTCAGCTCACCAACGACATGGTCACCCAAGTCGACGAATTAGCCTCGCTCGTCACTGACTTGGGAGAACTCGCACGCGGCGAACGTAGTGAAGGTGCGGTTGTCTCCCTTCGTCTCGACGAGTGCGTCGATGAATGTGTCGACACTGCCCGCACGTACGCACGTATCAAGGACATCACCATTGAATCGGTGATCGAGCCATCGATCGTCGATGGACGACGAGATCGTTTAGTGCGTGCCATCTCGAACCTCTTGACCAACGCCGTGAAATTCACGCCACCGGGTGGTCACATCCGCGTCACCTCGTCGCACGCATCAGTGAGCGTCAGCGACAGTGGCCCGGGCATCAGCGATGCGGACATTCCCTTCGTGTTCGACCGGTTCTGGCGATCGGCGTCGTCGCGTTCATTACCGGGTTCGGGCCTCGGACTCTCCATCGTCGCCCAGGTCGTCCATGAATTCAACGGCTCGGTAAAGGTCGATCGCGATCCACAGTTGGGTGGCGCACGTTTCACCATTGATTTTGCCGCTACCGACGATGACACCTTCCAGTAACGGAACATTTCGGGTTTTCTTAGAAATACATTGTCTGGCGTTTAGCGAGGGATGTCAGGCTGGTAGGACAACATCACATGACTGCCCAACCCCGCACCCCCCACCAACGCGACCGGCGCTTCGCCCGAGTTCGTAATCTGACCCGCACCATCGTGCTGGGCTCGGGCGTCGCGTCCGGTCTCTTCGTCGCCTACGCCGCGGCGTCAGCCAAACCCGCCACCACGGTGCGTGTCAACCCCACGACGTCGACGACGACTCCAACCACTTCAACCACCTCGACGACGACCACGACCATGAAATCAAGCAGCACGGGAAAAACCGGCACGCCAACCACGTCAACAACCACGACCACCTACACGACACCGACAACGGTGCCGGTGACGACGACGACCGTGTGCACGAGCACGCCGTCGGGCACCACGACCTGTGACTAATCGACCTCAACGTTTCGCCGTGTGGGGCCTGACGGGTACCATCGCGACGCAGCACAGCGAGGACGCACAATTCGCCCAGTCCCGACTTTGGCATTGGATCAAACGCGTCGACGACGCGTGCAACCGATTTCGCCCGGACTCTGAGATCTCGCGCATCAATGCTCACCCTGGCAGGACGTACGAGGTGAGCGACACACTTGCCTTGTGTCTTGACGCCGCTGTACGCAGCGCACACCTTAGCGAGGGGCTGTGCGATCCCACGACGCTCGTGGCGCTTCGAGCGATGGGCTACGACCGAGACTTCAACGAACTGGCGAACAATATTGTGCAGTTGTCGCCGAGCGAGCCAACGCCCGGGATCGACGCCATTGACTTCGATCAAGACGCGCGACTCCTCACCCTCGATGATGGCTGCGAACTCGATTTGGGCGCGAGTGCCAAAGCGCTCGTCGCCGATCTGGTCGCACGCGAATTGCGAGAACGTGGTGGCGTTGTCGTCGAGATTGGTGGCGACGTCGCGCTACACGGTCCCGGCCCTGACGGTCCATGGGCCGTGGGCGTGAGTGATCGACTGCACCTCACGGGCAAGGAACCCCGCATCAGTTTGAACACGGGCGGCATCGCGACGTCATCAATGACCGCACGCACGTGGCGAGCGGCGGGAAGAACGTTGCACCACATTGTTGACCCCCGAACGGGCGCTTGCGCCGAAGGTCCTTTCGCGACCGCGACCGTGAGCGCGGAGAGTTGCGTGACCGCGAACGCCTTCGCGACGGCGTCATTGTTATGGGGCGAGGACGCGGGCTACCACATTGCCCAAGCGGGATGGTCTGGACGCCTCGTGCGACACGACGGAAGCGTCGACTTCGTAGGTGGATGGCCCGAAGAAAAAGTGCCGGCGTGATCGCGCTCACCACCCCGTATCTTTGGTACACCACTCGAGCGACCGGACTCGTGGCCCTGGTCTTGTTTACCGTTGTTGTCTCGCTCGGTACTTTCGTCGCCAACCGCATCGGTGGCACCATCGTCGGACGATTTGAACTCAACGAACTGCATCGGTCACTCTCCATCGTCGCGGTGATCTTTCTCGCTATCCACATCCTCACGACCGTGCTCGACAGCTACGTCTCTACGGGTTTCATCTCCGCCGTCATTCCAATGACGTCGCACTACAAACGCATCGACGTGGCGCTTGGCACGATTGCCTTTGACCTCATTCTCGCGGTATGGATCTCGAGTCTGTTGAAACTGCACATCGCCAACCGGTCGTGGCGCTTCATTCATTGGTTCAGCTGGCTAGCGTTCTCGACGGCGGTCGTGCACGGATTCCTCACCGGTACCGACGCTCGATCAGGCGTTGGGCTCGTCGTCGTCATCGCGTGCGCCGCGGTTGGTGTCGCCGCAGCAATTTGGCGATTCCTCGGACGCCCCACGCGCGCATCAGGGCGCACTGCGCTCTCACCTCTCGCGACTGCGTCACCACCTACGCCGAGGCCCGAATCGCGAGCCTTTCCCAGTGCGGCGCGACCCACCAGGAAGGGTGCGCGATGATCGAGTCCTCCACGCTCCCACGCCTGATGCACGAAGCCAGTTCACGACCACTGTCGCTCGCCCAGCACGAACAGACCTTCGCGGCCGCGACGCCCATTGGCTCGCTCCTTGAAGAACTCGAGGCGTCGGGTTTAGCGGGACGCGGCGGAGCCGGTTTCCCTACGTCGGTCAAAGTACGTTTCATCCACGATCAGCGTTCGCTGCATAAGTACGTCGTCGTCAACGCCATGGAAGGTGAGCCCGCGTCACACAAGGACCAGTCACTCTTGAACACGCATCCTCATCTCGTGCTCGATGGGGCGGAGTACTTAGCGGGACTCGTGGGAGCAAAAAACATTGCCGTCTGCGTCGCTCGCGACAATCGCTCCGGCATCAACGCAATGGAGCGAGCGATTCACGAACGAGCCCGGCGAAGTCTCCGAGGTCCCAAACTCGACCTGCACACGCCTCCGCAGCGCTACGTCGCCGGCGAGGAATCCGCCCTCACCCATTGGTTGGACGATAATGAATCGCTTCCTCAATTTCGCCGCACACGCCCGCACGTACTTCGAATTGGTCACGCGCCCGTTCTCGTGCAGAACGCCGAGACGCTCGCGAACGTCGCGCTGATCGGTCGATTCGGAGCATCGTGGTACCGGGGGCTCGGCACGTCCAACAGTCCCGGGAGCACCCTCGTGTCGGTGAGCGGCGCGGTGGCACACCCTATCGTGATGGAAACCGAGCTCGGCACGCCACTTCGTACAATCCTCAACTACGCCGACGCGGACAGCGATCCTCAAGCGTTACTTCTTGGTGGTTACGGCGGCAGTTGGCTAAGCGGCGAACACCTCGATACCCCCTACTGCAACGAGGAACTCGCCCCCCTCGGCGTCAGCGTCGGTGCGGGGGTGCTGGTGGTACTTCCTCGTAAAGCTTGTGGCATCGTCGAGACCCAGCGAGTCGTCCAGTGGATGGCGAACGAGAGTGCGCGCCAGTGCGGGCCCTGCGCCTTCGGACTACCCGCTCTCGCCGACGGTCTTCGCCACGTCGCGCGTCCGACGGGCGACGCCACACTAGCGCTGCAACGACTCGAGGAGCGCTGCGACGTCATCAAAGGTCGCGGCGCGTGCCACCATCCTGACGGCGTCGTTCGACTGGTGCGGTCCGCCCTACAGGTTTTCGAGAAAGATGTCGCACGCCACGTCCAAGGCGACGCCTGCAAAGGGTCGCTCGACTCACGACATTACGCGGCGATTCCCCAACTCGAACGCGCGGAGGAGTTGGTATGGGAGTGAGACGTCGCACCGGGCTGTTCGTACTCCAGGTCAATCCGATCTTGTGTGACGGGTTCGGACACTGTGCCGAACTCGCGCCAGAACTCGTCACGATTGACGAATGGGGTTACCCGATCATTCGCACGGCACCCGTGTCGCTTTCGGACACCGGTGCCTATCAATCAGCTCGATACGCCGAACGTGGCTGTCCCCGCCAAGCGCTTCGGATCCAACGTTTCAACGAGAAATAACGCGCGACGCTGAGCGCCAGGACTCGTTTTGTTGCAACTGAGCCTCGTCGACTAAGGTTCTACGAGCCATGGGATCATTAATCAAGAAGCGCCGTAAGCGCATGCGCAAGAAAAAGCACAAGAAGATGCTGAAGCGAACCCGCTTTCAGCGTCGCGCCGCCGGTAAATAATTCCCATTGACGCTACGAGGGCGTCGTGGAACACTTTCGAAACCGAAGTTGACCAGTGGGGCCCAGTTCGACCCACTCCGCGCGTTCGTCACTAACGTGCCCCGCGATAAACATCGTCGAACCTGAGCCCGCGAGTTGAACCTCGTCACCGTACGTCGCCCTCAACCAGGTAAGAATCACTCCGAGTCGAGGTTCAACGAGCACGGCCGCGCTCTCGAGATGATTTGGTCCGCCTCTGTTGCCTCCTGACGTCGCCAATACGTCGTAGGCCTCGTAACACGACCGAGTGTCGATGGAAAAATCTGGCATCACAAGCGTGACGTCACGTCGTTGATAACCAAGCGGCGTCAGTCGCTCGCCCACACCTTCGACCAGCGCTCGACCGCCGAGTTGACAAAACGGCACGTCACCTCCGAGCAACAGAGCTCGTTCCTCCGTGACGCCGCCAAAGTAACGAAGTACTGCGGCAGCGTCGGCGCTGCCACCGCCGAGACCTCCGCCGGTTGGAATTCTCTTGTCGATGCGCACGCCCGCACGTTGTCCAACGAGTTGCAAGGCTCGAACCACCAAGTTTCGCTCGTCGTCCGGCACCCCGTCGGTGTGACCCGTCAGGTGCACGTAGTCGTCACTGGGATCAATCGACAATTGATCCGCGAAATCGATCGTCGTCATCTCACTACGAATCTCGTGCATCCCGTTGGCGCGCACCCCGGTGATCTCCAAGTACCACGTCAACTTGGCGGGCGCGAGCACGTCAGTCATCGGTGCTGCACCAATTGGGCGAATTCTTCTAAGGTCAGCTCTTCGGGCCGTCGCGTTGCGGCGACGCCCGCTCGCTCGAACACTCCTTCGCTCGCCCATCCCGCGAGGGAGCGACGCAACATCTTTCGCCGCTGCGAGAATGACGTGCGAATCACCTCGAAGAGATCCGCCTCACTCGCCACCTTCGGATTGATGCGCACCTGAGGGCGTCGAATGATCTCGACGAGAGCTGATTCCACGTTCGGCCGAGGTAAGAAAACAGTGGGCCCCACTTTGCCAACGACACGCGCGTCGGCGAAGTACTGCACGCGCAGTGATACCGCCCCGTATGCCTCGTCACCCGCGTGCGCCGCCAACCGCTCGCCTACCTCGCGTTGGACCATGACGAGCATGCGCACGATGAGCGGTTCAGCTTCCAACAAATGCAGCACCAGTGGCGTCGCGACGTTATAGGGCAGATTCGCCACCACCACGGCTTCGCGACCGCCCAGGATCGTCGCGTACGGTGCATCAAGCGCATTGGCGTGATGCACGAACGCGCCACGAGGTTCGACGATAGAGCGAAGCGGATCGAGCAAATACTTATCGACTTCCATGGCGTGCACCTCAGCTCCGGTCTCGAGTAACGCCAAGGTCAACGATCCAAGGCCCGCGCCAATCTCGAGCACGAGATCACCTGCCCGCACACCCGCCAGGCGAGCGATTCGGCGCACCGTGTTCGGGTCGACCACGAAATTCTGTCCGAGGGCGCGAGAAGGTTTGAGACCGTAGGTTTCCAGCAGCGCGCTTAATTCGGTACGGGTATGGGTCACCACGAAACTTTGACATGAATCACACCGCGCCACAGCGGTTCAAGTTCGGCGAATTGCGTTTCGGAGAGATCGACCACGTGGTCACCCTTGGACGCCTCATGATCAGTCACCAGACACACAATGGCGCGACCCGTCGCGAGGTCGCGCACCACGAGACGAGTACCCAACGGCAGATACCACGTCGCGCATTGACCCGGGATATACGAATACCAGGTGGCAATGCCGATTCGGTAATCGCGCGATCTCGAGGGCTTGGGCTTCACTTTGAGCGTGGTCGTCGTCGTGGGGGCCTTGATCGTCGTGGTGGTGCTTGGTGGGATCGTCGTGGTCGTGGTTTCACCGGGATACGTGGTCGTCGTTGAGGTCGACGTGGTCGTCGTCGACGTCGTCGTGGTACTTGGTGAAGGTCCGCTGACATCAAGGACCACCGTCGAATGCCAGGCGACTTGGGTGCCCGGGGCCGGTGATTGCTTCGTCACGGTCGTCCAGGTGCCGTTCTTCGCATCAAGGCCCTGGGCGACGTAGCCAAGTTCTGCTTGGGCGAGGAGGGCGAGCGCCTGCGCCTTCGAGGCGCCGAGAAGTCGCGGCACCGCCCGTTTGGGGTGTACGACAGCCCTCGACACAATGAGATGCATCGTCGAATGCCACGCGACGAGCACGTCGGCGCCGGGTGACTGGGACACGACGTCGGTCCAGGTGCCGTTGGAGGCGCCGGGTCCACTCGTCGTGAAGAACAACTGGTACTCGCTCATGATTTTGTACACCTCGGGACGAGTGAGACCCACGAGAACCGGCGCCGGGCGCGGCTGATGGGCCAAATCGATCCTCACCGTCAACGACACCGTCGAGCGATAGGGCACCAGGGTACCGGCGGCTGGCACCTGGGCAACGACCACGGTCCAATTCCCATCCGCGCTTCCTGGGCCGTGCGTCGCAAAGAAGAGCTGGTCCGCCGCCATCACGGCAAAGACCTGGCTACGGGTGTCACCCACCACGTTGGGCATGCGCACCGGCGCGTGTCCCGTCGCGCCCCCCGGGCTCGCCACGCCAAGCATGGGGCCCACAATGAGGGCCCCCACGGCAAACAGTGACAGCGCGCACCCACGCGCGCGCCGGATTGATGCCCTCAGATTTCCGCCCTCCGCCAGGACCACGAGTGAACTCGAACTTCCTGTCCGTCAACGCTAGGCAAGGCTTGCGCGCAAGGCAATTCGAAGTTGGTCACGGTCAATTTTCCCCACAAAACTGGGGATCATTGGGGCTCGAGTTGAAACAGTCGCGCGGTATTTCGAGCGGTTGCCCGTCGAAAAGCGTCGAGGTCGTCACCGCGCAAATCTGCGAGAAACTCCCCAACCACGCTGACGTGGGCTGGTTCGTTGGCCTTACCTCGGTACGGCACGGGCGCCAAGAAGGGACTGTCAGTCTCCACGTGCAGCCTCTCGAGGGGAACCATTCGGGCCGCCTCGCGCAGCGACTCGGCATTCTTGAAAGTGACGATCCCAGAAAAGGAGATGTCACAACCCAGCGCCAAGCACCCTTCGGCATCGTTGGCGTCACCGGTGAAGCAGTGGATCACGGTTCGCTCGGGCACGCCTTCGCTCCGAAGGATGTCGAAGAGGTCATCAAAGGCGTCACGGGCGTGGATTACCAATGCGAGGTCAAGTTCGTGCGCGAGAGCGATCTGTGCAGCGAAGGCGCGATGCTGTGACGCGCGCGAGGAATGTTCGTAGAAGTAGTCCAAACCACACTCGCCAATCCCCACGAGTTTGTCGTCTTTGGCTCGAGCGAGTTCGATGATCGGGGCAATGTCGTCCTCGGCGGCGTGGGGATGAAGTCCGACGGTCGCGTAAATCTCGACGGGTCCGTCGAGTGCGGCGACGCCGAGCGCTTCGCGTGATGTTTGCGCACCGGTGCCGATCACGACCACTCGATTGATGCCCGCTTCGTACGCACGCGCGAGCGTGTCGCGCACGTTTTCTACGACGTGTTCCTCGTTCGTGAGGAACTCATCTTGGAGGTGACAATGCGCGTCAGTCCAGTACGACATCAGATCGTTTGAATCCTCGGAAAGAGTGGCTCACCCTTCTCCAAGGAGCGCACGGGGCGGTACCCACCCCAGCGAGTGTCGTCCTCGAACGCACCTTGTCCAATCTTCACCTCAAGACCGATCCTTCGCCAAATCTCGTCGCACACCGAGGGCATCGCCGGCGAGGCGAGAATCGCGACGATGCGAATTGCTTCGAGCGCGTCGCCAATCACGCGACGCACGTCCTCGCCAGGTTCCATCTTCCACGGCGCGTGCTGCTCTAGATAGGCATTCGTCGCACCGATCAACGACCAGGTTGCTTCGAGGGCGCTTTGGGGATTGAACCGATCCCACGAGGTGAAGTTGTCAGCAATTACTTGTTCCGCGACGATTCGAAGTGCCGAGTCCAGGGACGACGGGGGTCCCTCACCACCACATTTCGACATCGCCACAGTGCACACGCGCGCGACGAGGTTACCCAAATTGTTCGCCAGGTCCGTGTTGTAGCGCTGCGTCACGCCTTCGAGCGAGAATTCACCATCGTTGCCGAGCGACGTCTCGCGCAACAAGTAGTAGCGCACCGGATCGACGCCGAATTCATTCGTGAGGACAATCGGCGAGATGTCGGTGAGTTTGACGCCGCCTTCTGCCGCCATGGTTTTGGACAACTTCTGTCCACCAATCAGCAGCCATCCGTGCACGTGCACGTGCGCGGGGGGTTCGAGTCCCGCCGCCATGCACATCGCGGGCCACCACACGCAGTGAAATCGGATGATCTCCTTACCAATCAGATGATTCGAATAGGGCCACCACCTTTGTACTTCGTCGTCGTCGCGCCCGTAGCCAATGGCGGTGAGGTAATTGATCAACGCGTCGTACCAGACATAAAAGACGTGCGCGTCATCCCAGGGCACGCGCACACCCCACGTGATCGAGGTACGCGTGATAGAGATGTCACGCAGTCCACCCTTGATGAACGACAACGCCTCGTTGCGTTTCGTCTCGGGTGTGACGAAACCTGGATGTTGGTCGTAATACTCGAGGAGCCGGTCCTCGAACGCGCTCAGTTTGAAGAACCAGTTCTCTTCTTCCATTTCAATGAGTGCTCGCCCGTGAATCGGACACTTTCCATCGATGGCGGTTTCGGTTGTGTAGTAGTCCTCGCAACTCACGCAATAGAGGCCCTGGTAGAGGTCCTTATAGATGTAACCGTTTTCGTAGATCGTGCTGAGGAACTTCTGCACGCTTTCGTGATGCCGCTGTTCGGTCGTGCGAATGAAGTCGTCGTTACTGATGTTGAGCGTGCGCCAGGCCTCTCGAAATCTCTCGGACGTCTGTTCGACCCAGTCGGCGGGCGAATGGTCATTCTTCGCCGCCGCGTCGGCTACTTTCTGGCCGTGTTCATCGGTGCCGGTGAGGAATTTGGTCTCGTCGCCAATGAGTCGGTGCCAGCGAGCAAGCGCGTCGGCATTGACTGTCGAATACGCGCTACCAACGTGGGGGGCGTCATTCGTATAGTAAATCGGGGTGGTGATGTAGAAGCGACCCATCCATCAAGGGTACTAACTTACGGTGTTGGTTCAACTCGAAGGGCCAAGGCGATCTCGTAGGTAACACGTCTCGATGCGCCCAACGTGTCAGCGACGAACGCAGCCGCATCACGAACGCTCGAACCCGCACCCAAGCGCTCGAGTAGTGCCGCTCGAATGGTCGCGTCATCCGCCTCCACGATGTTCGTGGCACCCTCGAGGACGACGACGACTTCACCCACGATGTCTCGAGCGTTCACGATCGACGACACCTCGGCCACGGTCCCACGCAGCACCTCTTCGTGCAGTTTGGTCATCTCGCGAGCGACCGCGACGCGACGTTGCCCAAAGCGCTGAGCGAGTTCTGACAACGTGGTCGCGAGTCGTTGAGGTGACTCGAAAAAGACAATGGTTCGTTCTTGTTTCGCCCAGTTCGCGTAGAGCACGTCGCGTTCGCCGTGTTTGCGCGGCACGAAGCCCTCCATTATGAACCGTTCGGTGTCAAGACCGCTCAATGTCAGCGCGGCAATCACCGCCGACGGGCCCGGTACGGTCGTCACCTTAAGTCCCGCGTCGGCGACGGCGGCGATCACGCGAGTCCCCGGATCGCTAATCCCCGGGGTTCCCGCGTCCGAGATGATGACAACCGTTTCACCGGCACGGATTCGAGCGATGATCTGTTCGCACTGGGACGCTTCGTTGTGTTCGTGAAGTGACGCCAGCCTCGAACGCACCGCGATGTCGTGGGCACTGAAGAGTTTGTTGGAATGACGAGTGTCCTCGCAGTAGACGACGTCGGCGACGTCGAGGTAATGGAGTGCTCGTCTCGAAATGTCGCCGAGGTTCCCGAGGGGCGTCGCGATGACGACCAATTGCCCCACGCCCTCGTTCTGCTCGAATTCACGCACCCTGGTCCCCTCGTTTGGCCTTCTGAGCCATGCATCTACTAACATTGTCACCTATGTCAAAGCGGACGGTGAAGCGTAAACTTCGAGCCAAGAAGAAGGCCAACCACGGCAAGAAGCCGAACTGCGGTCGCGGCTAGGGCCGTTTTTCTACAGTTTTCCGTCCCACGCGCAGCCTCTTCGTTGAAGAACCTGTGCCAAAGGTGTTGGGGTGTCACTCACGATGCCGTCAACCCCTAAGTCGACCAGCCGCTCCATATCGCGGACGTCGTTGATGGTCCACACGTGCACGGCGACGTCATTCGCGTGAGCCTGACGTACGAAGTTCTCGTCGACGACCGTCACGTCGCCAAACGTCGCGGGCACCTGGAACGCCACGACTGGAGGAACGATCGGTGCGCTGGCACCCTGAATGGAAAAGAAAAACGCTGCGGTCTCCTCGGTCGCCGCGGACGTCGCGACACCGGGCGCGATGCGGCGAAAGGCTTGAATCGCATGGTCAAGAAATGAGGCAACGATGACGCTTCGTGTGCGGTCGAGGCGTCGCAGCTCATCGTAGAGCAACTGTTCGTACGGTTCGACGTCTGGAGCGGTGCGTTTGATGTCCATGTTCAACAACACGCCCGGGAACGCCTCGCTCACCTCTTCGAGAGTGGCGATGGCGAAACGCCGGTCCATCGGCGCCTTTCCGCGATGCACGTACCGTGACGAGTCCTCACCCGGGGAGACGGCTGCACCCTCGATCCACCAGTAGGCGTTATCCATCTCGCGCAGCTGCGACAGCGTGAGCGAGGCGATCTCGCCGTGATGATTCGTAGTTCGATCAACGCTCTCGTCGTGACAGACGACGATGTGTCGATCCTTCGTTGCGTGCACGTCGAGTTCCACCGCGCTCGCCCCGTTCGACAGCGCGTCGCCAATCGCCGCGAGTGTTGAGGACGGCCCCTCAAAGGCGCCCCCCTGGTGGGCGAAGGCAATGACCCTTCGCGACGTCCACTCGCTCACGCGGCGGGCAGACCTTGGGGATAGAGCTTTACGCGCATGCGGTGCTCCATGTAGAACGCCAGACCAGGAACAAAGCCCGCACCCATCATGAGGACCACGTAGCCAATATTGAGACGAGCCTTGAGCGCGAGTTGGAAGGACATCACGAGATAAATCGGATAGAGCACCACTCCGTGCCCGATGCCCACGACGTCAACGAACAGGTGGATCTTCTTCCAAAACGTGAGGTCGACGGTGTGCAGCAACAGGGTCGCACAGAGGATCAACAATGTCGTACCGGTGACGAAGGACATCACTCGATACCGGCGAAAGGCCTGAAGCATCAATGACCCCAGAGCCTCTTCTTGGGTTGTGTGCCGAGACTCGCGAGGTGGTCGTTATATGCGGCGAGTGTCGGATCCTCTTCTTCGATGCTCGCCAGACGAGCGACGTGGGCTTGCGCGCGCATTTCTTCTTCGTAGGCTCGACGGCGCTCCTCTTGGGTCGCGGTGACCTTGTCCATGTTCAACATGGCGTACCAACCAAGCACCCCGAGCACTCCGAAACAGGGCCATTCAATTGCGTAAATGAAACTGAGGGAATTTCCACCGATCGCTCGGCCCACTTGCCACCAGGCGGCGGTGGCGCACATCGCCAGCCACAGAATCAAACAAAAGTGGATGAGGAACGCCCGGCCGGAAAAATACTTCGACTTCACCAGACCATCCTACCGATTCTGAGAAACCTTTCATCTTGGGTTAAAATCGGGTCGTGCCCGGAATGTCGATGTCCACGCAACCGTTTTCGTGGCATCACGTAAATCAGTGGGACCTTGGCGCCCTACCAATCATCTTGCTCCTGGGTGCCGGTGCGCTCTACTGGTACGCCACGACACGCATCAGTTCGTGGCCCCAATTACGAACGGTCCTCTTCTTCTCGGGGCTTCTCGTCACGTTCCTCGCGACCGAATCGGTCGTTGGTGTCTTTGACATGGAGTACTTCAGCGACCACATGATCCAGCACTTGTTGTTGATCATGGTCGCGGCTCCGCTCTTCGCGCTCAGTGCACCCCTCGACCTCGCTTATGACGCCGGCAACGAGCGCGTCCACCGATTTCTCGATGGCAAATTCATGCAGATCGTGACGCATCCCCTCTTCGGTTTCGCCGCGTACTTCATCTTCATCCCAGTCACGCACCTGACCAACTTGATGAACGTGATGATGGAGCACGAGTGGGTTCACCACCTCGAACAAATCGGCTTCTTGGTGGTGGGTTATCTCTTCTTTCGCGTGGCCTTCGGGCTCGAACGAGGCGTCAAGATCCACCCTGGTCTTCGCCTCGTCTACGTGATGGCGGCTGTGCCCGTCGACACGTTCACCGGGCTCGCGCTCGTGATGAGTTCGCACGATCCGTACTCGAGCTATGCGAGCATGTCGCCCAGCGGGTCCAGTCCGTCGTGGATATTGTCAAATATTCACCTAGGTGGTGCGATCATGTGGATTGGTGGCGACGCCCTCATGTTGCTCGCCTGCATCCCGATCGCTATTGCCTGGGTGAAATGGGAGACCGTCAAAACCCGTGAACTCGACGCAATCCTCGACGCTCAAGGCATCTGACTACAGAAAGCCCGCTTCAATCGCCAATTCCTCGAGGTCGCTCTCGGGTCGGGCTCCAAGGTGCGTAATGACCTCACCCGCACACAGCGAGCCCAGTTGCGCCGCTTCCACGGGATCGGCGCCGAGTGCCAAACCATAGAGAAAACCGCTCGCGAACATGTCACCAGCGCCGTTTTGGTCGAGCACGTGTTCGACCTCGTGGGCGGGTACGTGTTCGACCCCGCTCAGCGTCGACACGCTCGCGCCCGCCGCGCCTCGAGTCACCACGCTTAACACGCCAATCTCCTCGAGCGCCGCAAAAGCCTGATCGAGTGCGGTCATTTGGAAGAGGGAGAGTACCTCGGTCTCGTTGGCGAGCAGCACGTCAACGTCACTCGTGACCAGATCGAGGAAGTCGCGGCGATGTCGATCAACGCAAAACATGTCGGACAAGGACAGCGCCACCATCGAGTCGTGTTCGTGAGCGAAGTTGACCACCTTGCGAATCGCCTCTTTCGCGGGTGGGAGATCAAAAACGTAGCCCTCGATGTAGGTGATCTCACTTCGCGCGATGAGGTCCTCTTTGATGTCCTCGACGCGCAATTGATTCGACGCTCCCAAGTACGTCGCCATGGTGCGCTGCGCGTCGTCGGTGATGAAGACGTGGCAGCGACCGGTCGCTCCTTCGTCGGGACTCGCAATCGCGAGATCGAGCTCAACGCCCATGGAGCGAAGATCGTGCGCGAAACGATCGCCGAATTCGTCCGCGGCGACCTTGCCGATGTAACCGCACGTGCCACCGAGTGACGCGACGCCCGCAATCGAGTTCGCGACCGACCCTCCGGACATTTGGATGGTGGGACCCATGGCGTTATAGAAACGTTCGAGTTGGTCGACGCCGATCAATTCCATGGACGCCTTCACGAGACCGAGCTCTTTGTAGACCTCGTTCGAATCCTGCGTGATGATGTCAAGCATGGCGTTGCCAATACCAGTGACCGCCAATCGATTCGGACCAGGCTTGACTCGAAGTGAAACGGGCGTCGGGGGAATTGTCACTTAGCGAGCGTAGAACGTTTCGCCCTAAGGTATCGACGTATGAATTCCACTTCCAATCCTTATCGTCTCGGCCGCACGGTCGTTCCCCACGCGTACCGCATCTTTCTTACGCCCGACCTCGAAGAGGCGACCTTCGCGGGTCGCGTTGAAATCGACGTCGACATAGATGAAACGACGTCGTCATTCACACTGCACGCGATTGAACTCGACCTGGGCGCTGCGAGCGTCACTGGGGCGGGCACGACGCTTCGCTCGCTCGCTCCAACGCTCGACGAGCAATACGAGACGGCGACCTTCAGCTTTGACGAACCGCTCTCCCAGGGACCCGCGACCATCGAAATCGCTTTCACGGGTGTGCTCAACGACCAATTACACGGTTTTTACCGCTCGACGTTCACCGACGCCAGTGGTGAGTCGCACACGATCGCGACGACCCAGTTCGAACATTCCGACGCGCGCCGGGCCTTCCCTTGCTGGGACGAGCCGTCTTTCAAGGCAACGTTCCAGGTGAATTTGACGGTTCCCGCGGCCCTCGCCGCCTACTCGAACTCGCCCGAGATCTCGAACATCGACCTCGGCAACGGACAGCGCACCGTGAGCTACGCCCCGACCATGAAGATGTCGAGCTATCTGGTCGCCTTCGTCGTGGGTCCCTTCGAGGAGAGCAAGGTCGTCGACGTGGACGGCGTGCCCCTTCGCGTCGTGTATCCGATTGGCAAGGGCCACCTCACTGACCTTGCTCTCGAAGCCGGTGCCTTCTCGCTTCGTTTCTTCGCCAACTACTTCGCCATCCCCTATCCCGGCGACAAGCTCGACATGGTCGCGATCCCCGACTTCGCCTTCGGGGCCATGGAGAACCTTGGTTGCATCACGTATCGAGAGACGGCGTTATTGGTCGACCCGGCGTCAGCGTCGATCGCAGAACTGCAACGCGTCGCCGAGGTCGTGGCGCACGAGATCGCGCACATGTGGTTTGGCGACCTCGTCACCATGGAATGGTGGGAGGGCATCTGGCTCAACGAAGCCTTCGCCACGTTCATGCAGGTGCTCTGTACCAACGCGTTTCGTCCACAGTGGAAGATGTGGGTCGGCTTTGGTGTCGATCGCGACGCCGCGCTCCAAATAGACGGTCTGCACTCGACAAGGCCCATTGAGTATGAGGTGATCTCTCCTGACGACACTCGCGGCATGTTCGACATCCTCACGTACGAAAAGGGCGGATCGGTGCTACGCATGCTCGAGCAGTACCTCGGCGAAGAGACGTTCCGCGACGGCATCCGCCACTACCTCACCGCGCACAGCTACGCGAACACGGTGACGACGGATCTCTGGGACGCCCTCGAAGAGACGTCGAAGCAACCGGTGCGCGCTCTGATGAACACCTGGATCCTCCAAGGTGGCCACCCCCTCGTGACCCTCGACGCAGGAGTCCTCTCCCAGCAACCATTCGCCTACGGCGAAGCGACGGGCGAGAGTTCCATTGGCTCGACGTGGATGGTACCGGTACTCACGCGCTCGCTCAGCAGCGGCGCCACGAGTCGCCACTTGCTGCAAGAGACCCCGATCAGCATCGATCAGGACTTACCCATCGTGCTGAACGCCGGTGGGTCGGGCGTCTTTCGATCGCGCTACGGCACCGCTGAACTGAGCGCGATCGCGCGTCACATTGGCGAACTCGAAGAACTCGAACGCGCGACGCTCCTCGCCGACAGTTGGGCGTCACTCTTCGCGAGTCAGATCACCTGGGACGCATTCCTCGCCATCGCGCGCGGCCTTGGCGACCAGGACGAGCCAAATCCATGGGGGACCGTCGCGGTCGCACTCGACTACGTCCATCGCGCACTGATCACGAGCCAGCGTGGCGCACTCGTCGACGTCGCGCGCGAATTGTTCACGCCCCAATTCGCGCGACTGGGATGGACCGCGACACCCGGGGAAAGTGAATTGACTCCTCAGGTTCGCGCGATCGTGATCGGGGTCCTCGGCACCACCGGGAAGGATGACGCCATCCGCGCCGAAGCCGTTCGTCAGTTCGAAGCGAACACGATGGACGGGGACCTCGCGCGCACGATCCTGCGGATCGTCGCGGACCAGAATCGACCCGGCGACTACACCACCTTCCTCGATCGCTACCGTCACGCGTCGACACCGCAAGAAGAGCAGCGATACCTCTGGGGTCTGGCCGACTTCGCCGACGAGTCCTCCGCGCTCGACGCAGCCGAGCGCTGCTACAGCGAATTTCGCAACCAGGATGGCGCCATCGAACTTGGCATCCTGACGCGAAACGCCGTCACTGGACCATCGGTGTGGCGATACTTCACGGATCGCTGGGACGAGACCTTGGAGAAGTTCCCGAGTAACTCGCACTCGCGACTCGCTCTTGGCGTCAACACGTTTATTGGTGACGAGGCCTTCGGCGAGGAAGTCGCCGCGTTCCACGCCGCCCATCCGCTCAGTGGGGACCAGCGCACCGTTGACCAACAGATTGAACGCATGCGCGTGGGTTTGCATTTCGCACGAACTGTTCGCCAACAGTTCTAAGCGAGAACCGTGAACGTCGGGGCCTTCCTGGGCATTTTTGCCCTGATGTTCGTGTTGGAACTCCCCGACAAGACCATGGTCGCGATGGTCGTCATGAGCACGCGCGCTCGCGCACGCTCGATCGTGATCGGCGCCTCGGCGGCGTTCATCGTGCAAACCGCACTCGCGGTGAGCGTCGGAGGTCTCATCTCGCTCTTGCCCGTTCGCGTCAAAGACGCCGTCGTCGCGACGCTCTTCCTCGCGGGCGCCGCGTATTTGTTACTCGTCTCAGAGAAACACGTTGAGAATGAAGGTTCGCTCGACGCGGAGCGCGAACAGAGAGGCTCGGCGACCCGCGAAGCACTGACCGCCTTCAGTGTGGTGTTCGTTGGCGAGTTCGGTGACCTCACACAAATCCAGGCGGCGAACTTGTCAGCGAAGACGCATCAACCGCTCGAAGTCTTCATCGCGGGCTCGATCGCACTGATTTGCGTGACGTTCCTCGCGAGCTACGGCGGCGCGATGCTCCAACGCGTCGTGCCACTCGAGCGCATTCGCCAGTTGGGTGGATTGGTGTTTTTGGGGCTCGGCATCTGGACCCTCGTCGAATTGGCGACCGCGTGAGACGCGACGAGTTGCTCGACTTCGCCGACGGCGTCAAAGGATTCATGCCCCGCGACGAGGGCCTCGCGCTGCATCGGGCGGCACTCGAGCAGAAGGGTACGAACGGCACGTGGCTGGAAGTCGGCGCGTGGTGCGGCAAGTCCGCCGTGTACTTGGGCGCGGCGGCCCAAGAAAAAGGAGCGGTGCTCTACAGCCTCGATCACCACCACGGCAGTGAGGAGAACCAGGTGGGCTGGGAACACTTCGATCCCTCGCTCGTCGACCCTCACGACGGGCGCCTCAACACGTTGCCCACCTGGCAGCGCACCATCGCCGACGCGCAACTCGAGTCGACGGTCCTCGGGCTCGTAGGGCCCTCACTCGTCGTCGCGCGACATTTCGCCCAACCGCTCGACATCTTGTTCATCGACGGCGGACACGGCACGGACGTGGCGTGGGCCGACTACGACGCGTGGTCTCCCAAAGTCGTTGCGGGCGGGCTCATGATGATCCACGACGTGTTCCCCGACCCCAAGGACGGCGGACGCCCTCCCTATGAGATCTATCTCGCCGCACTCGCGTCCCAGCTCTTCGCCGAAATCTCAGCGCAGGGTTCGTTGCGAGTGCTCCGAAGGATCTAGAGCGCCTCGAGGGGACACTGCGGTTCGGGTAATTCAACGGGGGCGGCGAGCTCGCCGTGGCGAAACAAACTCGCGGCGCCCGAGGACGAACTGAGTGCGTCCGCCGCGAGGATGATCGCCGCCGACGTGTACGACGTCGTCTCGCGATGCGGGAACGTGACCGCGTCGGGATAGGCGAGGCCCGTCCAGTACGCGCCGTCATCGCGTCGGTGTCGCCTGGTGACGCTGAACAAGTCCAACGCTCGGGTGGTGAGCCCGAGTGCGTCGAGGGCGAGCACGCATTCGGCGGTCTCAGCTGCGGTGACCCAGTCGTTGGTCGACACGCAACGAACGCCGTAACCGTCCATGACGTGTCGCTCCCAGCCGTCGTTGATGCGCTTCTCTCCGGCAAGTCCGAGCAAGGCGCCCGAGAAGATCGGATAGTACCAGTCCATCGCGAACTCGTTCTTGGGAGCGAACGCTCCGGGGTGGCGCGAAACCGCGTGACCGAGTCGGCCCGCCGCCAATTCCCACGACGGCTTATGAATGTCGAGACGCTCGGCGAGGGCGACGCCGCAGCGTAACGAATGAAAGATCGATGACGACCCCGTCAGCAGCGCGTAGGACTCGGGACGCCCCATCGCGTCGAGCGACCATCGAATCGTGCCGTCGGTCATCTGCCAGTCCACGACGAAGTCGAGGGCGCGTTCCACGCAGCGCCACATCTCGACGCCGAAGTCCACGTCGCCGCTCGCGAGTACGTAGTGATAGACGCCCGTCGCGACGTACGCACAGACGTTGGTGTCGAGTCGCGCGTCCTTCACACCGTCGCCTTGGTAGTAGTTGAACCAACTACCGTCGCCCAGTTGGATCTCGTACAGCCAGCGATACGCCGCGCGCGCTTCGGCCCCGAAGCCAGTGATACTCAAGGCCATCGCGGCTTCGACGTGATTCCAGGGATCGCAGTGTCCCCCTTGGTGCCATGGTATTTGGCCACTTCGACGTTGCAACGACGCGAGTTGCGACGCCGTGAGCGCGAGCTCTTCGGCCGACAAGATCCCCGGCACGCCACCGAGGGACTGGGTGGTCGTCACGGCTTTTCCAAGTAGACAACGATGGACTTTCCCATCACGGGAGCGAGCATCGATTCGAGAACCCGGGTGGCGCGAGGACGCTTCATGATGTCCCACACCAAGAGCCGGTGATACGTCTGGACGAACCAATTTTGGTCGTTGGTCGTGCCCACGAGGCACTTCAACCACCAGTAGGGACTGTGCAGACCGTGCGCGTAGTGGTGCCCGCGCACGCGCATGCCCACCGAGCGGAGTCGACGCTCGAGCACCGAGCGACGATAAATACGTATATGACCGCCCGGCACGTTGTGATACGCGTCCGAGAGCGCCCAATTCACGAGTTCGGGCATGAAGCGCGGCACGGTGATTGCCATGGTGCCTCCCGAACGAAGCACGCGCGCGAGTTCACCCATCGCCTGCTCGTCACCGGGAATGTGCTCGAGCACCTCAGAGCAGATCACCCGGTCAAAGACGCCGTCGGGGAACGGAAGGTGCAACGCGTCACCCTGCACGCACGTCGCGTGCAAGGTCCCACTCGTTAGTTCGCCCGCCTCGAGCATCGCGGCGAAGGTTGCCGCCACGCCTTCGACCTCGTCGCGGCCCGCGTCGAGCGCTACGACGTTCGCCCCGCGACGCGCGGCTTCAAAGGCGTGGCGACCGAACCCACAACCCAGATCGAGGATCTTGTCGCCGTCTCGTAATCCGAGGCGGTCGTAATTCGCCGTCAACATCAGTCGAAGTCCATCGCCGCGGGGAGCGGTTCGTGACGAAGAATCGCGTCGTAGCACGCGGCCGTCCCGCGTGCGGTGACTTCCCAGGTGAAACGCTGCATGACGCGCTCTCGTCCATTCGCGCCGAGCGTCGCACGAAGCTTCGGATCATCGAGCAAGCGACGGATCGCGCCCACTAACGCCTCGGGATTGTTCGGCTCAACGAGGAGTCCCGTCTCGCCGCTCACCCCCACCACCTCGGGCAACGCGCCACCCGTCGTCGCGACGACGGGCACCGCGCAACTCATGGCCTCGATCGCGGGCAAGGAGAATCCTTCGTAGAGACTCGGAACGATCGCCACCTCGGCCTCACCGTAGAGACGAGCGAGCTCTTCGTCGCTGACACCCGTGATCGTCGAGACGATGTCACCGAGACCCAGTCGTTCGATTGCTCGAGCGACTCGTCCCTTCGCCTTGGGTTGACCAATCACGATGAGATCGATCTCGCGTTCGGTGCGCAACTTCGCGATCGCTTCGAGCAACGGCACGAGTCCCTTCATGGGCACGTCCGAACTCGAGGTGACCATGAGGCGACCCTTCTTTTTCACGACGTCGTCGTAGGGTCGAAACACCGTGTGGTCAACGCCCACCGGCACGACCGTCAAGCGCTCGAGCGGCACCTTCATCTGGGCGTTGATGTCGATCTTGGAGTTGTGTGAGACGGTCAGGACCGCCGGCAACTGTTTGACGACACGTACCTGCATCCGCAAGAACCCGAACCAACGTCGCGTCGTTATGCGTTTCGTGAAGGTCTCGGCGTGGTCGAGTGCGATCGAACGGTCGACGGTGATCGGATGGTGCAGCGTCTCGAGCAAGGGCCATCCGTCGCGGTAGAGGGCCAAGATTCCCGGTCCCATGCACTGATTGTCGTGAATGATGTCAAACTCGCCGCGTCGACGCGCCAGGATCTTCTTGATGCGCATCGAGTACGCCAAGGGCTCACCGAATCCCGCGCTGAGCATCACGGCGAATTCGGCCACGTCGGCGAAGGACGTGAACTCGCCTCGAGCCGGGATCCGGAAGGGATCCGGGTCGCGGTACAGATCGAGCCCGCGCACCGGTGTGAAGCCCACGCCCTCGTCTAATTCTGGCCAGGGTGGTCCCGAGAAGACTTCGACGCTGTGCCCGAGGTTCACGAGTTCACGAGAGAGGTGGCGGGTGTAGACGCCCTGACCACCACAGCGAGGATTTCCCCTATAGATCAGGAATGCGACGCGCAACTTGCCCGGCTGCGCGGCGCGAGCAGGCACGTGTGAGGGAATCACGATGCTCTTGGAGCGAGACCACGACGCCCTCGTTTCAGCAATGGTCTGGGCTAGGGAGCGGGGCACGTGACTACTTTCAGATTCAACAAAGTCCTTCAGTCTCGCCCAAATAGAGCAAACCCACAAATCCTCAGAAGGGGTCCACAAAGTCTGGCTACGCTTTTCAGCAATGGACCTGACCTATCCCCCCGAAGCAGAAGCATTCCGCACTGAGATACACGCCTGGCTCGTAGAGAACCTGCCCCAGGGCTGGTTCGAACCGGATTTCCATCAGAGCGACACCGAACGCAAAGAATTCAACCGCACCTGGATCGAGAAGCTCTTCGCGGGAGGATGGATCTGTGCGGGTTGGCCGGTCGAGTATGGCGGCAAAGGTCTGAGCCTCTTGCAACAAGTGGTGCTCAACGAAGAGTTCGCCAAAGCGGGAGCGCCGATGCGCGCGGACTTCTTTGGTGACACGTTGGTCGGTCCCACGATTCTCCAGTGGGGCACCGAGGAGCAAAAACAAGAGTTCATCCCCGGCATCCTGCAAGGAAAGATCGCGTGGTGCCAAGGGTTTTCCGAACCCAACTCCGGTAGTGACCTCGCGAGTCTCAAGACGAGCGCGGTCCTCGACGGTGACGAGTGGGTCATCAACGGACAAAAAGTGTGGACGACACAGGCACAGTACGCGGACTACGTCTTTTTGATGTGCCGTACCGACCCCAGCGCCCCACAACACGCCGGCATTAGTTACCTCCTTGTCCCGATGCACCAAGAGGGGGTCGAGGTGCGACCCATCACGCAGGTCGACGGGTCCGCAGAATTCAACGAGGTCTTCTTCACCAACGCGCGTTGTCCGAAGGGCAACGTCGTTGGCGGTGTGAACAACGGGTGGAAGGTCGCGATGACCACCCTCGGTTTCGAGCGCGGTTCATCCTCGACGACGGGGTATCGACGCTTCTTGAAGGAATGGGAATCGATTCTCAAGGAGACCAAGCGAGTCAAGAGAAACGACGACCTTCGCGTGCGCGATGATCTCGTCAAGTCCTGGCAGAAGGTGAAGATCATGGAGATCAACGGCTATCGCACGTTGACCGACTCGCTCAACAACAGCCACGACGCAGCGCTGCTAGGCGCGTGCAACAAGATGTTCTGGTCCGAGATGCATCGCACGACCATGAACCTGGCGATCGACATCTTGGGCATGGAGGGCCAGATCCTGACTGGCAAGGGTAACGAATCAAGCATGATTGCGGGCATGGGACGCGGCCGCGCCGACTACCCGGTCTCCGAACTCCAGGCGTTCTTCTTCTTTTCGCGTAGCGAAACCATCTGGGGCGGCACCGCCGAGATTCAGCGCAACATCATTGGCGAGCGCGCGCTCGGATTGCCCAAGGAACCCAAAGCTCACACCG
>Ga0302319_10000473_pt1 | contig 90253 bp, 75 predicted proteins | sample Bog_T0_2_FD_203319 | JGI IMG/M metagenome (GOLD analysis project Ga0302319, IMG submission 203319) | Peat permafrost microbial communities from Stordalen Mire near Abisko, Sweden - Bog_T0_2 | ecosystem: Environmental > Terrestrial > Soil > Wetlands > Peat | place: Sweden: Abisko, Stordalen Mire... | reverse complement strand
GCCCAAGCTTCACCTTCTGGCAAAGATCCAGCTTGAACTCGCGAGTAAAAGTTCGTCGCATTACGGACACGATTGTGAATCCTCCTATTCAAGAGGATGTGTGTCCAACATTGTGGTGGCAGTCCAAAGTGCGGCTATCCAATTCATGCCAATTGGAGGCACTGTTCAGGATGTGGTCACCAAGCCTATTCACATAGTGATGCTGTTCAAAGGAAGGCGTGTGATCATCAATTCGGCGACTATGGCTCGTTTTGTGTGGATTGTGGATGGGATTCTAGCCCGTTGTGGGGGCTCGATCCACCGCTGAGAATAGCCGTGGGTGTGATACTTCTTGTACTGGGTATCGGGTCAATGATCGCTTGTGCGATTCCATTATCCGCTCCTCCTGTCCATTTGTCGGCAATTGATCCGTCGGCGACCCCCAAAAGCCCAAGGGCCAACGGTATAGGAATGGTGATAGGGGTGATAATCTTGTGGTTTGGCGCAAAGGCGATATTCGGAAACAAGGATCACATCTGAATGCTAGACTCGCATGCGGTCAATCAACATCGGTGTAAACCCGAATTTATTCTGATGTGTGGGCCCATCCCCAGGACCGCATCCTTGATCCTGGCGGACGGAGGGGCGATTTGGAGCCTCCTTCAGTGCGTGGTGTGGAACGGAACTGGTGCACAGTTATACATGCACGTCGGGTTCGCCTGATATCTCGGTTGCCCAACTTTGACTCGAGATGCGAATGATCCAGCGATTAAGGCAGCTTTGGCACAAACTGGTAGGTTGGGTCTTCCTCCTGGCGTTTCAGGATCCAACTGATTTGCTTCCATGTTGCGATTAGACCGTGGGTGCTTTCCGGCATTTCGCTTTGAATGAGACGATGGAGGCGGGCCAGGTTGTAGCAGGGAACTCCGGCGTAGATGTGATGCTCGGTGTGGTAGTTCATGTGCCAGTAGAGGAACTGGAGGACTGGGTTCAGAGTGAATGTTCGACAGCAAACGCGAAAGTCCGGGTACTCGTCCGTCAGGCCGATGTGCTGCGTGGCGTTACACATGAACTGGATACCTGCACCGAAAAATCGAGCAAAGCTTAAGGCTATAAACACCGGCCAATACCCGGTGATGATGCTAATGGCCGCAATCGTGGTGTGTCCGATAAGCACGATCCAAGCCCATCGGTGGAATCGACTGCGCATTTCGGGCTTCTTTTCGGTAAAGAGGTAAGTGTTCCACTCCCCGTCAAGGTGTCCAGTCGCAACTCGAAGCGTCCCCGGAATTAACCAAATGAGTCCTCGCCAATCGATGACGCCAAATTTTAGAATCGCCCGTAGCGTCACTTGTTGGGGAAGGACGACCTCTAGGTCGTCGGGTGGATGAAGCGTGAACCGGTGATGCTCAGAATGGCTCGCCCAAAAGCCGATATGGTTGTACCAACCGAGAAAGCTGAAGATATTGAGAAATAGCCCATTCAACCAACGGGTCTTGAAAACCGACTCATGAACAAGCTCATGAAATCCGTTCACAAGAAATGCGCAGCAAGCTCCATGAAGTAAAAGGGCGGGAATGGCGAGCCATGAGTGGAGCAAGCAGGCAAAAACAAATAGGGAACCGGTCGCTCCGAGGGTCACCAAGTAGCAACCCGTTTGCAAAAGGCCTTTGAAATCGCTCTTGCGATTAAGCAAGGCGAGGGTCTCCCTTGGAAGGCGCGGCCGATACCACCGGATCGGCGTTCCTACAGGCCGTTCTGGTTTGGTGATTTTCCTATCTTCCAAAGGCTTGGCGTGGGTCTTTGGCACTTCGGTCTATTCTACAGCCATCTGCGGAGGAACCTGGACCAGGAATTGAGTATTCGCTGATTACCGGATATGGAACATGTCCTACCCTCAATCTAGAACCAAAAAGGAGAATGATATGGACTGCTTTTTGCGCAGCAAGGTCAGAATGGCATAGCCACGCGCTGCGAATTGGGCTATGCCATTCTGACTCCGTTGTTGTCAATAATCCAGAAAATCATGTCGAGCGACAAAAAAACCTCCCTGTCGTTCCAGAAACTCGGATCGCTCTTGTCCTCGTGGTGCTCCCAACCACGTCTATGAGCGAACGGGATACCCCTTATCTGGAATTCCTCGCCATGTCCTGCCAAGAGCTGGGATCTCGCACAGTTTGCGGCAATGCGGTGCCGTCTGCTGCAAGTGCTCGCGAACCATTCGGACGAGACGGCGGAACCAATTTGTTGTAATATTGCAACGTCTGTATTACTCAACCAGGACGGAGAACGGGACATGACATGCCTTCGTCTCGTCTAACCGGGTTTTCACGAGCGAACGAATTCGACAAACACACTTCGCCCTGGGCCGACTTCCTCGGCAATCTCCATGGGGTTTCTGTAGATGCAATTCGACCTCCACTCGGATGCGGACGAACATTGAAACTTCTGCCTGAGCATCACGTGGGCGATGGCAGTTGGGTCGGTAACTGCGGGCCGGTCAGGTTTTTTTGTGACGCCGGCATTATTGATCAGTTCGATGGCCCAGCCATGGACAGTTTGGTTGACTTGGAACTGTATGGGGTCGCCAGATATTGCGATCGGTAGCGACTCGCGAGCAAGGCGCTCAAGTCGTTCGTTAGAGATCGAGGTCGAGCGGCCAGTTGCCGGATTGGTCCACGGGCGCAACACCTCAAGTCCGGGGAACTTCGAAAGTCGTCCAAATTTCGATCCTAAGGCAGTTCTATGCGCCTGAGACAGGAGTACCCGTCTGCCATGTTTAAGAGCGTCCTCAAGCTTCGCAACCAGCACGTCGTCAAACGTAACGTCGCCCGCAAGGAGAATCGATTGGTAACTGTCAAGCATCTCCATCGAGGCGCTCGATAGCTGCACGTCGAACATCTCTCCGTAGGGAGTTGGGCGGAGATAACTGATCTCTGGATTGATTGGATCTTGCGCGTGATGAATGTGATCACTGCCGGGAAACAGTTGATTGTCAAACAGATCTCGAATCTGTCGATCGCCATCGGTAGGTTCGAGAATTCCCCAGGGCTTATCCATATAGCCGTTGTATCCGGCAAGGCGATCGATCAGAATCGCCACCGGAGTATAAGGGACTCCCCGATCGTGAGACCTCATAAACTGAAACAGTTCCGAGGCCTTCCGCCCATGTTCGGTCAAAGTCCAAGGCGCTGATGGCTGCTCAAAGAAGATTCCCAGGCTGTTCTCGGGAGTGACCATCGAGGCGCCTGCAAACCACCCATGAAGCCACATACGTTCGAAGAAACTCAAGGAATGCCCGGCGTCCAATCCCCTTGAGCCACTATGTTCCTGCCTAAGTGGGCCGCTGGTGGTGCATGCTCCCGAGAACCATGGGCTTACCTGTACCGACCAGGGGACGCCCCATTGGCGAGATGCGCCGCGCGCAAATGCCAGCTTCGACTGGGTGAAGGCGATGTTTTCACCAACTTCCAGGCCGATACATTTCGCACCCCACTCGCCCGCATACGCCTCGTAATGCGAGTGGCCGGTTACACTGATAACTCGGTCAAGCAGCTCATGGCATCTGCTCAAGAAGTAGTCCCGAAGAACTTCAAAACACTCTCTCTTGGCGGTCGGACGGCTGTCGAATCCAGCCAGTCCTGCCGGCTTCATGAGATGCTTGAATGCCTCAAAGTCTTTGCCATAAATGTCCCTCCAGAAGGGCTCGTTCATGGAAAGATTGTGGAAATAGTATCCCCACTCCCCAAGTTGGACGGTCGTGAATACACGCGCACGATCCATCGCGATGAGCGCAGATTTGTCGTCCTTATTCAGCACGCAACGTCCGCCCTTTACTTGCATGTCCGCGTACCCCGGATAGCACATGACTGGCCAGCCAACATTGGCGAAGTAGTCGAACAGTGGTTTCGTAGTCGCTCGAGGCGAAGGACCCGGATCGAAACCGTTTCCCAGGTGTTCCCGCCGCATTACCTCGACAAGTTGGCTCAAGGAGGTTAAGTCTCCGGGCGTCCCGTACATGTTAAATACGAATCCATGTTGGCCTGGCAGAGGTCTGATTCGGAATTTGGAAGGAACTGACTCGGTATGTACAGGGACTTGCTGAGCCCAAACCATCAAGACGGAGCACAGCAGGAGAAACATACCGGTAATGCGGAATATCGTAGCTTGGAAGGTTAGCGTTTTTATAGTGAGGGATCCAATTCTAAAGCAAACCGCTCTTCCTGGCAATCGCGCATTCGGTGATCGACGCTTGATCAGTCCGAGTGGACTGCCGCTTCAAATGGTCCATGAGACCGAGCGTCAGCTTGTCTATAGTGCTCGCATACAGATCGTCGACGCCTGCAAGCCGCGCAGGTGGAATGCCTGGTAGGACAGTAGGCTTGGAAATTGCCACCAAGCGACGATGAGCGTGCAATGAAGCAATCATTCGGACAATCATTAAGGATTGCTGTCCGGCGAAGGTCTGGCCGAGGCCAGAAAACTGAAGCGCCTTGGCGAACTGCCCGACTCTCGACAGGTTTGGCATCACTCTACTTGGTGGCGGAGCTGTATACGGGGTGCCGCGAGTCTCGCCAACCAACTTGCCATCGAGGAAGAGGCGTATCAGTCCAGACTTGTCACAGGTTGCGGCAACATGTTGCCAGGTGTTCGCCTTCAGTTGAACCGGCGCCTCCACCACTCCCGTGACGTTGATCAGGCGAAGCGTCTTACCGGCGTTGATAAAGTCAAAATTGTAGCCATCCGATGCACCAACCGTGCACCGGTCAATGATGCGCGAACCGCCTTGCGGCAACGTAGTTGGGCGGATCCAGGCTTCAAGGGTGAAGTCGTCCTGAAAGTCGACCATGAGGCTGGGCTTGATCGCAAGTCCAGATTCACCATCAAGCGTCATGCCTCCCTCGAGGTCTTTAGGGGGATGGGGACCCTCGAATTGGGCAAGCAACTCTCTTGCTCGGCCCCCGGACAATGTTCCCTGAATCGGCTTGTCGAGTGGGAAACGGATGAGCAATTTGTCCGTTGAGATTGAGGCTCCCCCAGCTATGTCTCTGCGAATATCAGCACCAGTTAGGACCGAACGGTAAATCCGAACATCTCTAATTTTGCCAAAGAACCCGTTAGACCCCGATGGACTGATTCCAATGCAAAGTGGGTTTGGATCCTGGCTTCGCGGGACATCAAATTCCCGGGTGCGCCAGAAGCCGGGATCCACTGGAAGGCTTATCGGCACGTTCTTAGGAATGGTTAGCGGAACGGCCGAAGCGGCACCCATCTCGATCTGAACCCGTGCGTTGGCGGGACGATCGTTTAAGGCGAGGAACACAGACTTGCGATCGAAAGTCCATACCGGCTTGCCGTCGACAAGGACACGAGTGATGGGACCCGCTCCGCTAGCCGAGATGTAGACTCGTTTTGCGCCAAAGAGTACGGGAAACTTTTGAGCGATTTGAGAGACTCCGGATGGCAAATGAGGATACAGGCGGAGCCCCTTGGCGGAGTACTCGTATTCGAACAGACCGCGAAGCATCCCTCCCGGGGCGCCCCAACAGTCGTAAACCACGTTGTAAGGCTGACCAGGCTGATACAGCTTGGCGCCGCGATCGGTGAGGTTGTTATCGGCACGATAGGCGGTAGCCAAATCGTGAATGCGGTTGAACGAAGTCAAGGCATCCGCTTGGGCGCCTACGCGGTAGTAGCTCATGATCATTCTAGCCTCCGCAGTTGTCCAATGACCTCCGTTAACCCAAACTCCGTACGAGAACAGGCCCTGGTTATCATACATATTGTCGTAGCTTGGATAGTTGGGGAGGATGAGACCGTAGGGCCGGAGTTCTGCGATGCTCTTGATTTTTCGGTAGATCTGAGACGCTTGCTTGTCATCGACAACCCGAAAGCAGATGGCGTCATGGTTTGGCGCCGTCTCAAAAAAACCGCTCTTTGGTTCACCATAAACCCCTTGCCGTTTGCCGTCCGGCTGCAGTGCCTGGATGAAGCAACCGTCATCAGTCATCAATTGAGGCAGCGCTCTTTTAACCAAATCCCGACGTACCGAGTAAACGGCTGCCCGATCATTCCTGCCTGCCATTCGGCAAACTTCAATGAGCCGATTAAGGCCGGCGATGTAATTCACTGACAGCTCAGACAAATACGCCTTGTCGCGCGAACCGTCTGGCCTGAGCCACCCGCCGTAACTGGGAGCCAAGAGATTAGAAGCCACCCCGCCAAGTAGTAAATCGGTCTTGGGGTCGCGGCGAGAATCCAAGAACGCCGCAACCGCCTCAAGCTTGGGCAACATCCGGGCTATCTCGGCCTTATCTCGCTTGACAAGCATCAACTCGCACTCTAAGATCAATCCGGCTGCCGTGAACCCAATACACCAATCGTGAATTGCGACGTTGCCGTCACCTTGCCGATACCAACAGCCACTGGGAGTCGCTGCATCGCACAAACATCCAACGGGCCCGACTGCTCCCATGAAATCCTTGTGCTTGCCGTCTCCCATCATCGCAAACCACATGTCCTGCGAGTTTGTGAGCCAAGATTGATACGGCTCGGTGAGGAACGGCATCATCGTATAGCTCGGACCAAAGCTGTTTTGAATCCACCAAGCACCCCAGGTCGGCCCTTCCACAAATCCGTTCCAATCGCGGTTATAAAGCATTGGCAAGCAAGCCATGCTTGAAGAGGGCTGCAGCATTGCATAGGAGTCGTCTAGGGCTCGAAGGTAGGCGCTGTCGCCCTTCCCATCGATGTAGTTACCTTCAAATGCTGCATTTGTGGTCCAATGAACTGCTGCTAATACGATGCCGAGCATGTCGTCAGGCTACCTACCGGACTCACCCAGGAACTGGGAATAGGACGAACTTCCGACCTTGTAAAGGGCCCTCCTGGTCCGTGTCATTCACCCACCATTCGAATGACTGTTCCTACAACAAACGGGCGGCGTTCGAAACAGTGGCATTGCACATTTCATCGACTAAAGACCCCGAAAGTCCGAATAAAAGCTCCATCTCAAAGCTCCCGGACGCGGTATCTTAAGCAGTGCGTTCGTTTCGCCGCACCCTTGGGTTTTTACGCCCTTATCGTGGACGTGTTTTGCTTGCGGTGGTGATGACGCTGTTCGTCACGCTCCTTCAGATTTTGCCGCCTCGTCTCTATCAAGTAGCGATTGACAATGCGATTAAGCCGGTAGTTGATGCTCGCCAACAGCTCAAATCGTATCAATCTAAACCGCAAACGCCGGCAGTAAAGCAACGGGAACTGGTCCTTCGTGCGCAGGTCGCAAAAACTTCTCAATCATCTCCAAGAACTCTCATCTTGGCCGCTGTCGCGCTTGTCCTGGTTGTCGCCTTCCGAAACCTGTTTAGCTATGCCAACTCGTATACCGTGACCTGGATTGGGCACCGATTTGTCTTTGATCTACGTTTTGCGACATGGCGGCACCTTCAGAGGTTGAGCCTTGCATTTCACAATCAGACTCAGACAGGCAAGATCATGGCCAGGGTTACGGCTGATATTGAGTTGATTCAGGGCTTGATACAGGGCCAACTTGTAACTTTTATTAGTGATATCGTGACCCTGATTGCCGTTCTGGCGATGCTGTTCTTTCTGGAATGGCGGTTGGCTACGATCATCCTTGTTCTCACACCCTTTTATGTCGTGAGCTATTTGTTCTTCCTTAAGAAGATTCGCGAGACTAGCAACGAGCAGCGAAGGTTATACGATGAAATGCTGGGCACCCTTGCCGAGAAAATTGCCGGCATCGCGGTTGTGAAGGCATTCGTGCGGGAGAGCCATGAAAGGGCGACGTTTATGACTCAGGTTCGGGCCAAGTTCGCGGTCGACATGACTCAGGTCCACCTAAATCGAAGGCTGGGGCTGGTATCGGCTGTGGTAAGTGCAATGGGAACCGGTGCGATTTACGCCTATGGCGGGTGGCTGGTTCAGCACGACCAGATGACGACCGGAACGCTGGTAGCCATGACGTTTTACATCGGATTCGTGTTTAATCCCGCGGTTCGAGTCGCCGATTTCAATACAGCGATGCAGTGGGCAGTATCAGCCATGGATCGGGTGTTCCAGACGCTCGATACGCGTCCCGACATTGAAGACAAGCCGAACGCGTTGCCCCTGCCAGAAATTAAGGGCCGGGTTCAGTTCGACAATGTGGTCTTCGGATACATGGACGGGCAGCCCATCATTCACCAAGTGAACTTAGATGTCCGGCCCGGTGAGATTATCGCGCTGGTTGGTCACAGTGGGGCAGGAAAGACGACTCTGATGAATCTGCTCATGAGGTTCTACGACCCTCTATCCGGTCACGTGAGGGTAGACGGATTCGACCTCCAGGACGTGCGCTTAGAGACGTTGCGTCGACAAGTGAGTATGGTGGCCCAGGAAAATGTCCTGTTTAGCGTAACCCTGATGGAGAACATCAAATACGGGAATCGAGATGCTACGGACGACCAAGCGATCGCATCGGCAAAGGCGGCTGACCTGCATGAGTTTGTGATGGGGCTCCCAGACGGATATCAGACGATGATCGGTGAGGACGGCATCAAGCTAAGCGGAGGCCAAAAACAGCGACTCGCCTTGGCTAGAGCTTTGGTAACCGACCCGAAGATTCTCATACTGGACGATGTCACCAGTGCCCTGGATGGTGAAACCGAAGCCAGGGTTCAGGATGCATTGAATGAGGTGATGACGGGACGCACCACGTTCATCATCGCTCATCGCCTATCGTCGGTTGTTCACGCTGACCGGATCGTTGTCTTCGAAGCCGGTGAGATTTCCGATATCGGGACTCACGACGAATTGTCGGTTCGCGAAGGTATTTACAAGGATCTATACGAGGAACAGTTCCGAAGCGCATTGCAGCCAGCCCTTTAAGATTGGTCGCGGATTCTCGGAACCAGATTCGGGATCAACCGCTATGTTTAATTAGTTTTCTGTGGAATAAAAGCTCATCCTCTCATTTTCTTTATTGCTCTTTTTTGCTGCCAATAGGCGGAGGTTCGCAGTTCCCAAGACCTCGTGACTCAGAATAGTTGATGCCTCCCTATAGTTGTGGAGGACCGAGGAACAAGCTATGGCATTCCAATATCCATCTAAGTATTTGAGTCGCATTTCTTGTCGCGGGATTATTGCCGTTGGCCTTTTTGCTTTAGGGGTTTGCGCATTTGCACAGTCCGCTCCATCAGGCATTTGGGCGCAAGCAAAATCCGCTTCAAACGTCATTTCCTGGAACAGTGTTCCTGGCGCCACGAGTTACAATGTGTATCGCGGAACGACTGCCGGAGGAGAGTCCTCCGCTCCCTATCAGAATGTCTTTTCAGCAAATCTCACTGATTCAGGTGTGTCATCTGGGAATAACTACTATTACAAAGTGACGGCACTCTATGGCAAGTTAGAGGGTAGCCGATCGAGCGAGGTCAGTTGCAAAACAGGGTCTACCCTTGCTGGCACGACAATTCCGGTGGCCGTAGCTGGTAGCAATTCGGTGTCTCTTCGATTTTCAGCCGTACCTTCGGCAACTCTCTATCGCATTTTCAGATACAACAATTTTTACGGTTTTCAGCAAACCGGAACAACCACCGGGCAGTCGTTCACCGACAATACGGCAATGGACGGAGTTGAATATTACTATTACGTAGTGCCTGCCAATGCTGCCACCGATGGCAGCCAGAGTATCCAGATTTCCGCGGTTCCCGGCGACGGTGCACTTGGAATTCCTCCTGTGACGATGACGATCCCCACGAGCACTGCGAACAATGTTCAGTGGGATCCAGTGCCAGGCGCCAACAACTACGTCGTGTATCGCAGCACCCAAAAAGGTCAAGAAGGAACTCAGCCCTACGCGATTGTTCAGGGCTCGGGATTTACCGACAACTCAGTGACTGCCGGCCAGACTTACTACTACACGATTGCGGCGATCGATTACAGTGGAGCCGGTTCGGCAGGGCCGGAAACAAGCGCCACTCCCGGCTCATCTGCTTTGCAAGGTGGACTTGTTGCAGCGGTCGCAAACGCAAAGTCTGTGACTTTAACTTGGCAGGCGATCGCGGGTGCTACCAGCTACTACGTCGTGCGCGGCGACGGTAGCTTTTGGAACAACCAAACGCTCGTGGCGCATGTCACGTCCGGCGTCAGTTATACGGACAGCGCGGTTTCCGTAAACGGAACGTATGTTTACTGCATCTACCCCGCCTCGGTAAATGGCGCGACCTCAAATACGAATAATTCAGCCACCGCTAAAGTCGGGGACAATATTCTTTCAGCACCGACTGGGCTGTATGCAGTCTCCCAGAAAGCAGACGTACAACTTTACTGGAATCCTGTTCCCGGGGCCTACGGTTATGCAATTTATCGATCGACGAGCGGTACACCAACCCTCTATACAATCGCCTACTACACGACTGGCTTTACTGATAACTCGGTTTCCGCTGGAACAACGTATACCTATTCGATAAGCGCCCTGGATGCTGCATCGGAATCCAAGGCATCGTCCACCGTCACTGGCGAAATGAATGAAGCTCAGCTTCCTGGGCCACTTGCTACCGCGGTGGTGTCAGGGTCGAATATCACTGTGTATTGGAGTTTGATATCGGGAGCGGTGTCTTACGATGTATTTCGGCAAGTAAGTGGAGAGCCAATGTTGGCGATTGCCACTGGTTTCAAGCCGGGCTCAGGGTCAACGATCGGTGCGTTTTCCGACACGACGGCGCCCGCTGAGACCGACTGCGTTTACTATGTTTGTGCCGTTAACAGTACGGGAATTGGAAGTTCGAGTAATCAGGTATCCGCCGGGACTGGTGACCCGCTACCGCCAACTCCAAGCGCAACCTATGCCTATAGCTCCACTCCTTCGGGAGGGGCCAGCGTGATCGACGTTTATGTCAACCCTGTTCCCGGAGTTGTTAACTACAACGTATATAGAGCCACAAGTTCTGGTAAAGAGGGTTCACTACCGTACGCCGTTAACATTGGGGCCGGATTCACAGACCCAAATGTCAAGAGTGGCGTTGTCTACTACTACACTTTCACGAGCGTCGACAGCGACGGACAAAGTGGCTTTTCTCCGGAATGCAGTGCAGCCACTGGTGGTACTCCACTCCCGGCGCCACTAGCGACCTGCTATGTAAAGGCGACGGAGATTGATCTGGATTGGTCAGCTATTCCGAATGCGACGTCTTACAACGTTTTTCGCGCGATTGGAAACGGCCAATACACTCTCTATCAACAGAATGTCGCGTCGACGTCCCTTGCCGATACCGATGTGTCGGCATCGCAGCCTGTTAGCTACCGGGTAGCTGCAGTCAATAGCTCAGGAACTGGCCTTATGAGTGCCACGGTGACAGGGAGGCTAGGCTCGTCGGCTCCAGGAGTGACGACGGGTGACTTTGCCTATCCTATTTCGACTGGGTCAGTCATTACCTGGAACTATGTTCCGGGCGCCCTCTCCTACAATATCTTCCGCTCGACAACATCGGGTGGCGAAGGCTTGGTGCCGCTGGCAAGTGCGACCGGTAACCAAGGGCTGGTTAACTTCACCGACACAACTGGAGCAGTCGGTACGACCTACTACTACACGGTCACGGCGGTTACCGCGGACAATCAAGGCGCCTCATCTGTTGAAGTATCGGTAAAGCCCGAGTCTTCGCAATTGGCCGCGCCGACGTTAGCCGCGACTTATGCAACCGGGAAGGTTACTTTATCGTGGAATGCGATCACTGGAGCAAAAGGTTACGACCTGTTCCGGTCGGATCCGGTTGAAGGGATCATTCTGTTTCAGCAGAATCTGTCGGGCGTATCCTACACCGACACTGCCGTGATCCACGGCATTAACTATAGCTACTTCATTGTGGCCGTTCAATCATCGGGTGCTGGCAACTCAAGCAACACCGTTAACGGCACCCCTTAAAGGCTGGTCCAAGGTGGAAGCAATGGATCCCATTGCTTCCACTGTTTCCATTAAGTGAGACGGAAGCTCCGTCCTGTTTTTGAGCATTTCGGCATGCGTCGCCTGCCACGAACCAAATGAGGATACATGCTCAGAGAAAAGCGTGTCCCTCAGATTGGACAGGCGAGCAACCTTGGCGCGATGAACCACCGGAAGCCTTAGAAATCGCCAGCCTGTCGATTATTCTGGCTCTCAATCATCATTTGAACGCGACTTTCCGCACGTATTTCCTAAGTTAGATCGCGTTTTCCACCGATCAAAATTCGCAAAAAACAAATGGCATAACAATTAAATCGTGCCTGAAGCCGCGCATCTACTTCCGACGACCGTTTGTCAGGCGATCAACTTAGAGGAAATGCTGGCCCGTCGTCCAAGCTATCAAGTCTTGATCGGCAAACATAAGTTCCCGTCCACGTGCTTGTTGGCTTTGGTCGTTGAGGTTATACGACCCACCGGCATTGGCGCTTGCATCGGCTAGCAATGCTCTCGGTCCTGACCTGCCGCAGATGATGATGCTATGAAAGTCAAAATCGACCTTTCCTCATGACGGATGTCAATCATGCTTCCTCTAATGACTACATATTTAACTAGCCTATCGGTAAATGTGTTCGACCGGCACCGGCATCGGATCATCTAAAACAGGCACGATCGAAGAGCCCATGTCAGACCTGCCGTCAGCGGTGCTCTCCGTTTCTGCCTACACGTTGAGATTCAGGACCACCGCTAACTGCTTTGTCATTCAACGCTAAAGGCATAGGAAGACGATCGTTATCGTGCTTCCAAAAGCAGATTGGCCGGCGAACCCAGGCCGTATATTTGCTGGGCGCTTCCTAGGGTGCAGGCGGAAATTCGCAAAGATTTCGTGTAGACATGTAAACGCGTGTCTGTATGTTGATAGAAACTCAATGCGATCTCCCAATATTCTCCCAGTTTCACCCACTTTTTGGGTGACATTCGCCTAAATTCGCCCTATAATACGTCCACGAATGAATGGAATTGCCACGGAGGGTGAGGAGAGTCTTCGTTTTGGGGCGGAACCAAAAAGGTTCAGTGGAGGGGAGCGAGCACGGATGCGGCGCCCTTCCACATCTCTCCAAATCTCTTTGAAGGTTCAGGAAGATGTCCGAGATCGCAGGTACCCATACGGAACTCAAGCCGCTAGTTGGTACCGACGAAGCGACCATTGACAACAGGGGTCGCATTCTTCTCGGGAAGAAGAAGCGAGAGCGGCTTGGCGATTCGTTCGCAATGGCCATTGGCGAAGTAGGTTGCATCTGCGCCTATCCAGAAGCTTGCTGGCGCGAGCGCATAACCGAGATTAACAGCTATCCGCCGAATAATCAAGGCCGTCAGAAATACTCGCGTATTTTTCTTGGAGATTCTGACGACGATCTGAATTGTGATCCCCAAGGTCGCGTTGTTATTCCTCGCAAATTACAGGAAATTGGCAAGCTGAAAGAAAAAGTACTTCTTGTCGGTTGTGGGGATCGTCTTGAAATCTGGGACCCGGAAGAATATGCGGCGTATCTTGCTAGCCCGGACGACTACGGAAAGGAAAGACGAGTCTCCATGGAATTGGCTTATAAGGAAATGAAGAGTTAGTTGGTTGGTGCAGAGGAGGGCAGTATGGTCTTGATAAGAACACCAAATCGCACCACGCCCCGTTTCAAGGGATTGAGGAAGTCAGCAATGTCGGATGATAAGAACTCGAGCAATGTTCGCCACGAACCCGTCATGGTTCGCGAAGTGCTCGAAGTGCTTGATCCTCAGCCTGGGCAAACCATAGTAGACGGAACTTTGGGACTTTCGGGGCATGCTCGCATTTTTGCTGAGGCGATTCGACCCGGTGGCACGTTGTTAGGTATCGATTGGGACGAAACAATGTTGGAAATCGGTAAACAACGGCTCTCCGAAGTGTCTGATGTAACCACCTACTTTGCCCGAAGCAATTACCGAAACATTGCCCACATCGTGCGAAGTCACGGATTGGTTCCAAACGGAATTCTTTTGGACTTAGGACTCAATAGTGCACAAATCGATGATCCGGAGCGCGGAATCGCATTCTCCAAAGATGGACCTTTGGATATGCGTATGGACCGAAGTTCGGGAGAGCCGGCATCTGCACTCCTTAACCGCTTGTCTCCGCATGAGATTGAGAAGATCCTGTTTGAATTCGGCGACGAAAGGTGGGGTAAGGCAATTGGAAAGAAAATCGTCGAACGAAGAAAAGAACAGCCTTTGCGGACCACTAAAGATCTAGTTGATGCCGTTCTAGCCGCTATTCCCGCCGGAGCTAGAGACAAGAGGATCCATCCGGCAACCAGGACGTTTCAAGCCGTGAGAATTGCCGTTAACGCAGAACTCGAGGGTATCGACGAGACTCTCGTCGATGCTGCTAACTGCCTTGCGGACGGTGGAACGCTGGTTGTGCTGAGCTATCACTCTGGCGAGGATCGGCAGGCAAAGCGAGCATTTCGAGAGCTTTCTTCTACCGATGAATTTATCGACCTATTCAAGAAGCCCAAACAGCCGGCATCCGATGAAATCTCGAGAAACCCGAGAAGTCGGAGTGCGAAACTCAGGGCGATTCGGAGAATTCTCACTTAATATATAAATAACGTCAGGGGTTATGGAAGACCCTAACGACGTTTTGGAGCTTACGGATGAGCGCACTTTTAGAGAGACCAGTTACAAGACAATATTCGACGGTAGCCGATGTACCCGTCGTCCTTCGTCCCCGAACTCCGGTTGAACCGGTTCGTCGACCGATAGTCGATGTCCCAGTCCATGCTCCGGTTAGAACAAAGCCTCGAACCAAGACGAACACTGGGTTCAAGGTAGCCCAGTTCATCGTGACCAAATCAGTGCTATTTGGCGTGATGTTCGGGGTGACATATGTTGCAAGTACTCTTTCCGGTCAGTATCTTGTTGAGAAGAGCCGCACCCAGGGGATCGAAGCACTTGGTCGTTCTCGGGCGGCGATTCAATCTGAGAAAGCAATCCAACGGCGATTGGATGGCCTAAGAACTGCTGCCGCGATCGAAGATTGGGCTCTTTCTCATGGATTTCGTCCAGCAGATGGCCTGGGACAAACGTCTAAGGTTCAAGGACTTGTCGCAACTAACAAATAACTCGACCGGATTTACTTGGGCCGCCGCCGGAATGGGCGGCCTATTCTTGCTGACAGCCTACAGTCAGGTGAAACTCCAGACTTGGGAGCGCAGCAAGACGCTGGACCTTGCGCGGAAATCCAAGCGTTATGACCTAACCTACACCGACGTGGCGCGGCGGGGAAGTATCTATACGTCTGATAACAAGCCGCTTGCCCAAGATGACGACTCCTACTCCTTGACGATCAATTTCGACAAGGTTCCTCATTCAGACGCGTTCTTTATGGAGTTGGCGGAAGCTACCGGAATTCCAGCAAGCGACTTTTCATCCCTTTCTGAAACGCCAAAGCAGACCAAGACATGGCTTGATCCGGTTCCTTTCAATCGCCGTCCCGCAATCTTGGCTTTGAAGACGCGATGGAGGGCAGACGGCCTTTCCCTTAAGGTCACTGGGGAGCGGACATATCCACTTGGTGGAGCGGCATCCTGCTTGGTCGGAGTGATTCGAAACTACAAAGAGGGCAGGGTATTGACCGGATTGGAACGCAGCATGAATACCCAGCTCTCGGGGGCGAATGGCGTCAAAGTTGGGCTTACAGACCGAACGGGAGCGTTCCTTCCGATGCGGATGGAAGCGGGAAGCATTCCAAAGACAGACGGAAAGGACGTTGTTGTCACGATCGACAGCGATCTTCAAGCCTATGCATGCGAAGCCATCAAGGCTGCTGTCGACGCAAACAAAGCGGATAACGGGGTTGCCCTTGTCATGAACCCCAAGACGGGCGAGATTCTGGCAATGGCTAACTGGCCATCTTTTGAACCAAACGCATCAGCTGGCAGTCAGGGCAAATTCGGCTATAACCCGGCCTATATGGCTCAACTGGAACCAGGATCCACATTCAAAATCCTTACCCTCGCCAAAGCCTTGGACGAAGGCAAGGTGAGTATGCATGACGCGATAGACTGCCAAGGCGAGTGGCACCCCACTCCAAGTACCACGATCCACTGCGACAGTCATCACGGGAACCGTGCCCATGGAACGGTTACTCCCAAGGACGCGATTGCAAGGAGTTGCAACGTGTCCGCAGCAATCTGGGCAACTCGAATCGGCCGTCCGGACTTCTTGCAATACATTCGCGATCTTGGTCTTACTCGTCGAAGCACATTGCATGTTCCGGGTGAACTTCATGGTGGACTGAATTACAACGAGCCGGCCCACCAATTGCAACTCGCCACCTTTGGATTCGGTCAATCGGTGACTTGCACGCCAGTCGGTTTGATTGGAGCCTTTGGAATGTTAGGGAATAATGGGTTGCGAGTCGAACCAAGGCTGCTCAGTCGCGTAGGATCCCATGTAATGGGTACTGCGCCGGGCAAGCAGATCATCAAGCCTGAAACCGCCAAAGAAGTCATTGACTGCATGACGGCTGTTATCGAATCGGATGAAGGTACCGGTGCAAAGCTCCGCATACCCGGTTATAAACTGGCAGGGAAGACCGGCACCGCCGAGAAAGTTGGGAAAAACGAAAAGGGTTATGTAGCAAATTTCGTGGGCTTCGTGCCTGCTCAGAACCCCAAAGCCGTGATCCTTGTCATGGTCAACAATCCGACAAACGGTCTGTATTATGGAGCGGCGGTTGCCGGACCAGTGTTTCAGCAGATTGCCAAAGCAGTCATTCGACACTTCAATATTCCTCCCACCGAGCCAATTAAACCTTCGGCCGGATTTGCCAAGCCAACCAAGAAAAACACTGAGCTCATAGATTAATGAAACTGTCTGATCTCGTTAGGAAGTCAGGCCTTACACCGGCTGAAATGCGAGGAGACGCCGAAATCGATTCGATTTCTATGGATTCTCGGATTCTTCAGCCAGGTGCCCTGTTCGTTTGCATGCCAAGCAAGAACAGTGACAGTGTCTCCTTCATCCCTTCCGCCACGAGTAGGAACGCGTCAGCCGTTGTAGTCTTTGACACCCGTGGAGTCGATGCGGCGGTGGCCGCAAACGTTGCGGCGATTCGGTTTTCAAACGAGGGATTGGCATATAACGAAGCTCTTTGGCGCTTATGCCGGACGTTCTACAATAGCCCGACTCATTCCATGAAGGTTGTTGGGGTCACGGGAACCAACGGAAAGACGACGACCGCTTGGTTGCTCCGGGACATGATGGTCGCGCTAGGGGAACGAGCCGGTTACCTCGGGACGCTTGGTCTGCAAGTGCCAGGAGAGGAAAGGGAGCTTTCCAATACCACCCCGTTTGCCGTCGAGCTTTACGAACTTCTTGACGAGATTCATCGCAAGCGTGTCGATTCGCTAGCCATTGAGATCAGCAGCCACGCCCTATTTGAACGTCGGTCAGACGGGATTGAGTTCAACGCAGGGGTTTTTACAAATCTCACTCAGGATCATCTCGATTTTCATGGCTCGATGGAGGCGTACGCTGAGTCGAAGCATCGCCTGTTTACTCAATTGCCTGCACAAACGGACAAGAGGTTTGTTGCTGCCTTCAACATCGACGACCCAGTTGGCGCCCGTTGGTCTGTTGAACACAATGGCCCGAGCGTCACTTATGGTTTGAAAGGGGAAGCCGACATGGTTGTCCGTCCACTTGAAGTGAAGGTTGACCGGCTAAGGCTCAAGCTGGAATACCGTGGAGAGATTGAGGTAGAAGTTCCGTTGGGTGGAAACTTCAACGTCTCGAACTGCATGAGTGCGGCTGCTGGCATGTTGGCTCTAGGTTATGACCTGGGAGCCATCGAGAAAGCCCTGCCCAAAGTCCGACCCGTGCCTGGCCGCTTTGAGGCCGTTCCGAATAATCGAGGTATTGGCATCCTGGTGGACTACGCGCACACTGCGGACGCACTTGAAAAGCTCCTTGACTCGGTGCGCGAACTCAAACCAAAGAGAGTGATTACTGTATTTGGATGTGGCGGCGATCGTGATCGTACTAAGCGGCCAAAGATGGCGAGAACCGCAAGCGAGAGGTCGGAAGTCACGATTGTAACAAGCGATAACCCAAGAACCGAGGACCCCGCCGCGATCATCGAAGAGGTCAAGGTAGGTATTGTTGCTGGCAAGGAGTCGGTAGCTATCGTCGATCGTCGGGAGGCAATCTCCCATGCAATCCATTTGTCCGAGCCTGGCGACGTTGTGGTGATTGCGGGAAAGGGGCACGAAAACTACCAAATCATCGGCCGCACGAAACATCCGATGGATGATCGAGAAATTGCAAAGGGAGCACTCGGATGATCCCGGTAGCGGTGAGCGAGTTCGCCGCCATGCTGGACGGAGTGCCGATTGGTTTCGATGGCAACGAGATGATCTCGTCGTTCGCCTTGGATAGTAATTCTATCCGTCCTGGGGATCTATTCCTGGCGATCAAAGGGGAGCGGGTTGACGGCCACAACTTCGTAAGCCAGGCACTTGGACGTGGCGCAATCGGTTCGATCGCGGAGCGTTGGGTCCCACCTCCCACCATCCAGGTTGAGAACCTCGTGAATGCGCTTGCTCGTGTGGCCTCCCATTATCGATCCCAGTTTCATGGACCGGTTGTGGGGATAACCGGAAGCGCAGGGAAGACGACGACCAAGGAATTCGTGGCAAGTGCGCTCAAATCGCTTGGCTCGATTTTGAAGACTCAAGGAAACCGAAACACGGAGTACACGGTGCCACTCATGTGGACAGAACTTATGTCTGGGCACCGGGCGGTGGTTGTTGAGATGTCAATGCGCGGCTTTGGCCAAGTAAGCCACCTTGCATCGTTCTCAAAGCCTACGGTTGCTTTGATCACGAATATCGGATTTGCTCACATCCAGCAAGTCGGTTCGCGCCAAGGCATTGCCGACGCCAAAGGTGAGTTGCTTGAGCAACTTCCAAATGAGGCTTTGGCTGTCCTTTGGCACGAAGATGAGTATTTTGAATACCTGAAGTCGAAGACCAGAGCCCAAATTCTGACATTTGGCGCGGATGCTGGCGCAGATTGCCAAATTCTTGACTATATGCCGTTGTCATGGCAAACTTCGAGAGTAAAGGGTTCCTGTCGGGGCCAAAAGTGGGAAGCTGTGATCCCAGCGGTGGGGCGGCATATTGCGCTGAACGCCGCCGCCGCAGTTCTGGTCGCGTCGGCCGTTGGAGTGGATGCCACCTTGGCTGCGTCGAATCTGGATCATACGGTGCTTCCTCCCATGAGGATGGAAATTGTCGAACGCGGGGGGGCTACGATCCTGCTGGATAATTACAATGCAAGTCCACCCAGTATGATTGCAGCCATTGAGACTTTGACTGAACTGCCCGTGACAAATCGGAGGCTCGCCGTGATAGGGGAAATGCGAGAACTCGGAGACTACACTGAGTCCGCACACCGATCAATCGGAGTGGCGCTCGCTCGATCCGCCATCGATAGCGTTATTTTTTACGGACCCGCAACCAACGTGTCCGCGACGGAAGCAATTGCCGCGGGATTTGACGAAGCGGCGATATCGTTTGCGGACTCGATGGACGACGTGAAGCAGTTTCTGAGGCAAGCACGACTTGGAGATGCTGTTCTGGTCAAAGGCAGCCGATCTCTTGAACTTGAACGTGCGCTTGAAATGGAGAATGTTCATTGAACGATTTCATGGTATTCGCGGTTGCGCTAATCGCTGCATCCATCAACGCTTGGCCGATCTACCAGATGCTCATTGCTTCAAAGTCGCGCCAAACCGTTAGTCAATACGCTCCCGAGACTCATAAGCAAAAGCAGGGAACGCCCACAATGGGTGGCTTGATTGTTGCCGTCGGGTTCCTCGCAGGTGCGCTCCCTGCCATGATTGCGAGTACGTTTGGAAAGCTGGGCACCAATTCGCCTAAGAGTCTGGCAATTATCGGTTTGTTTGCCGGTTTTGCTGCAATCGGTTTTATCGACGATTTTGTCGTTCCACGATACATGACCGGCAAGCGAGGACTTGGCTGGAAACAGAAGATCTTGATGCAATTGGTGGTCGCAGGTCTATGTTCGTGGGTCCTATGTGACGGTTTCACCAGCGTCATGGCGGCCGCCGTCTTTTTGATCCTGTTCTTCTCCAATGCGTACAATTTTTCGGATGGCCTAGACTCGCTCGCTTCGCTCTTGCTTTTGGCTTTGGGAGCAGGGCTGCTCCTGATCGCCCACATGCTTGGTGCAGTCAACCTGGAGCCAGTGCTTGTCGCTCTGCTTGGTGCGATATTGCCGTTCCTCTATCTCAATAAACCTCGAGCCAAAGTGTTCATGGGCGACGTCGGTTCTCTCCCGATCGGAGCCATCGTCGGCGTATCTGTGGCAGCGATCGCATTTCCAAACGATTTTGATTACCTTTACACCCGCCCTATGATCTCGACGCTTGATCTGCCTCCAGCCTACTACCGTCCGGAATTAGGGTTCTTGGCTTACTTCGGCCTCTTCGTAATCAGTGGCATGATGATCGTCGAATTGGTTCCCGTTCCACTTCAGATTCTGTCGGTGAAGCTTCGCAAGAAGCGGTTATTTAGCTTTACTCCAATCCATCATGCATTTGAGCGGAAGGGTTGGACTGAGACAAAAGTAGTCGGCGCCTTCTTTGGATGCCAGTTGGCGATGACACTTATCGCCATTGCGCTCATCCACAGCTCGCCCAAATCGGATTTCATCATTCGAACGTCGCTCAACCAAGGCAAGCCCGGCGTCAGGTGGCACGAAGCGCAAAAGCCGGACATCGATCTTCCGTTCACTGGGGCAAAGCCTTGACTTTATTGGGCCTGAGCCTCGACTCACCCGAGAAATGCCCTAAAGAATCGCATATTACGGGCTCGAATGTTGGGGACCCGCTTGGCGAAAAGTTTCCGCGAAGCAAAAGCCGCAGACTCAATTCCAACGGTTTTGATCCCTTGATAGGGTGCCCTTTGCAGGCCGAGTCGTCTACGGATGGTAAGAGTGGCTCGCGCCGAACCGGCGGCGGGTCGGAATGCTGCGTCTGGATGATGAACCAATTGGGATTTGGTTCTCTCGACCTTTCCAGATATTTTCGCGCCCTTCGGGATCGAGGGATCCAAACCGGCGATGGGCTCGCAAACCTGGTGACCAAGGGGTGGTTCTTGGATGCATTGAAAGTCGTCGACAAGTACGATCCGACAGCTTCGGGCCTTCAAGAACGATGTGACTCGGGTTGCGGATCACACTTCGCAATGGGCTGTTTAGTCATGTGTGCGCGTTTCTTCCGTGGTGTCCGCAGGACCCTAAAGCGGATGTCGTCGGTAACGCGTTCTCACCGCGTATATTTACGTCATGCTAGCTGGAATCATTTGGGGAGTCATATAACCCTTCCATGACGGGGCAAAGGATCGCGATTTTTGGCCTGGGTCGTTCGGGTCTGGCTGTCGGGAAAGCGGCACTTGCGCAAGGCGCCTGCCCGATCGTCTATGACCAGAAAACCCTGGACGACCTTCCTAAGAAAGAGGCATATCAGGACGCCCTTGCTGCCGGTATCCAGGTCACGCTTGGATGGAACGGACAATTCGATAAATCGACGACTGACCTAATCGTAACCAATCCGGCAGTTGATCGGCGTCATACAGCGTTGGAGCAAGCGCAAGCTGACCGCATTCCGATCATGAGTGAAGTAGAGTTTGCTTACCGGATCTCGAAGGCGCCGATCGTAGCGATAACCGGAACCAACGGCAAGAGTACGACCACTGTCATGACGTACCTTTGCCTAAAGGCGTGTGGTGAAAATCCGGTCTTATGCGGCAACATATTTGGTTCGGGGTTTGATGAAGTGCCGATGACCGAAGCCGCGCTTCATTCGACCAGCGAGCAAACTCTGGTAGCCGAGATCAGCTCGTTTCAGTTGGAATGGGTCTCGCAATTCAAGCCGGTTTCCGCGGGTATCACCAATATCTGGCCCGATCACTTGGACCGCTACACTGGATTTGCAGAATATGCGGCAACCAAGCAGCACATTTTTGATCGGATGGACGCAGACGACTATGCGGTGGTCAAGGCGAACGACCCGGTCGTAGTTCCTCCCGGTGGTAAAGGAACGGGATACCGCCCTAGGCGGATTCGAAGCTCTCATGAATCAAGTGTTTCCCATCCGGGCCCGGTAATCCTAACATTCGGCGCAACCGGCGAACACGCGAGAGTCGAAGAGAATGGACTGCGCATCCTCAATCAATTCGTCACGTTAGACGACTTGCCTTTCGACGAACCACATAATTACACCAATGCTTGTATGGCGGCCCTTTTGGTGTATGGGGCCCTAAAGAACAGAGCAAAGGAGTCACCCGACTCAAATGCCGGTCGGCTGGTGGCTGCGGCAGAAGCACGTGAATTCGAGAGGCTCCGTGCAGGCCGAACCGTTTACGATCAACGACTTCCGGATGGGCCAACTGCTGCATTGCCCGGTGAGGTTATTGAAGGACTCAAGGCGTTTCGGGGTTTGGCACACCGCATGGAGGCGCTTGGAGAACGCGACGGGATTCGGGTGATTAATAACTCGATGTGTACGAACCCGGATGCGGTAATCAAATCGGCTCAAAGCGTTCGAGATCCGGCTCACCTCTTGATTGGCGGATTGAATAAAGGACTGGATTTCCAGCCTCTCAAGCACTACTTGGCCAACCATCGCCACAAGGCTTATCTTTTTGGCGTCGATGCCTTGAAAATAAACGAAATGCTTGGGGGGAACTACCCAACGTTTGATACACTGAATCAAGCGTTTGAAGCGGCAACTCTACGTGCCGTCAAAGGTGAAGTCATCATGCTGGCGCCAGGATGCGCAAGCAGTGATCAGTTTCGCGACTTCCGAGACCGTGGAAACGTCTTCAAAGCGATTGCCAAGGAATGGCTCCGCAAATGACCCGAACGACCAGAAAGTACGACCCATGGATTTTAGGACTCGCCTTAGCTGCGACGGTCCTAGGTCTGCTATTTATATTTGACGCCGGCTATGCCCGCGCCTTACAAACGGACGGTTCGGGAATTCCACCTGAATTCAAGTCTCAGGTGCTGTTTCTCTTTATCGCCGGGCTCGGAGCTTGGTTGGCTTCGCGAATCCGGATCGAGAAATGGAAAACGTTGTCAAAATTCGTTTGGATCATAAACCTGATCCTGCTTGTGTTAGTGCTTGTGGCCGGTCACAAACTGAATGGAGCGAAACGATGGATGGGCGTGGGACCATTATCCATTCAACCGGCTGAATTCGCAAAGCTGGCGGCGGTTATCTACCTTGCCGCATATTTTGCAGACAGGAAGGCTTGGCCCTCCAAGATCAAGCCGCAAAAGAACTTTGGATTAAGGTTCGACAACGTCTGGGTCCCGAAGGTCAAACGGTACATGCCTGCGATCTGGGTCGCGCTTAGCGTTATTCTCATTGAAATTGAGCCGGATCTGGGTACCGGAGCTGTTATCGCGGCCACCGCCTTTGCGATGTTTCTTCCCGGCGGAGTTTCGCGAAAGTCCATCTTTGCCGCGATATTGATCGCTTCCATAGGTGGAGCGTTTGCAGTCTACAAAGAGCCCTATCGACTTCAGAGGTTTATCGATCATCCAAACCGTTGGACGACACGAAATATCGATGACACTGAGTTTCAGACGGTCCAAGCAGAGTTGGCGATCTCCTCCGGAGGGGTTGGCGGCGTGGGCCTGGGAATCGGTCGCGCCAAGCACGTGCTTCCGGCAACAACCACCGACTTTGTGATGGCGACAGTCGGAGAAGAGTCCGGTCTTTGGGGATCGCTAGGCATATTGGCGGTACTGGGTGGACTGGTGTTTCGTCTCCTTCTACTTGCTCACCGCGCGCCATCCCGGTTTGGCATGTTGGTTCTTTATGGCGTGGGTGCCTGGCTGGGTATTCAAACATGCGTGAACATGATGATGGCCAATGCATTCTTGCCTGCGATCGGGATTCCCTTGCCATTTATCTCCTCTGGCGGATCGAGCTTGGTTGCCCTATGGTTGGCCATCGGTGTTTGTCAATCGGCATTGGTCCCAGAACCGGTTAAGGAAGAAAAGCCATCGAAAGCCAAGTCTCCCCCCGTAAGAGACAAGTGGTCGTCAAGAACGGCTCAGGTTCCAGTTTATACGACCAACTATCGAGGCAGACTTCGGTGACGTGCAGCATAGGGACAGCTCAAAAGTGCCATACGACGTCCGCCTTTCGTTCGGCGTATAACAGAGGTATGGAAAGTAAAACGAACCTTTCCTTTCCAACCGGTCGCTTTCGGGCTCTTTCGTTGTCGGATCATTTTGCACCCACGGATCGCCTCTGTTTGTACGACTCGATCAACCCTCCCGCCGAGGAAAGCCAACGGAGTGGTGAGGCAGCCCGTTGGCTGGCTCGCACGCAAGTACGTGCCAACCCTGAGTCGGGGTCAGTTTCATGCGTTTGGTAATTACCGGGGGTGGTACGGGCGGACACATTTTCCCCGCGCTGGAAGTGGGTCGACTCGCCCAGGAGAGAGGCGCTGACCTGCTTTACTTCGGCTCGTTAAGAGGTCAAGAGTCCAAAATATGCGAAGAAGTCGGCGTCGCTTTCACTGGATTTCCCTCAGAGCCCTTGGGCAGCTTCAAGTCGATCAGCGGTTTGAAATCGATGATTCGGCTTCAAAAGGCGCGTAGCCAAGCGAGGAAGGCTCTGAAGTCGACGCTTCCGGATGTTGTTTTTTCGACTGGAGGATATAGCGCGGGACCGGTGGTGGCTGCCGCACGGGACCTGAAGATCCCATACACCATTCATACTGCCGACAGTGTTCCTGCTCGCTCATCCAGCATGTTTGCAAATGAATCGGCCGCATTCACCTGTACTTTTCGCTCGACGGTCGAGTTCATGACTGAAATTCGAGTCATCCGAACCGGTCAGCCCATACGCCGCGAATTGCGGCAAGCCGCCCATAACAAGTCGGAGGGCGCAGCTTTGGTGCTCGTCGTAGGTGGTTCTCAAGGTTCGCAGTTTTTGAACGAGACAATGCCAAAAACAGCCTCGTCACCAGATTTTGCCGCACGTGTCCTTCACGCTTGCGGTCCAAAGCACTTGGATACGACAACCGCATTGGTAAACAAGCTGAATATAGGCTATCGGTACGATGTAGTTCCGTTCATGAATATCGAGCAGATGATAGATGCCTATCTTCGGGCCACAATTATAGTCGCCAGAAGCGGAGGAACGCTTGCCGAACTCGCACTCTTTGGTCTCCCGAGTGTGTTGGTCCCATTGCCAGCATCCGCAAACAATCATCAGTTTCATAATGCGATGGAGTTTGTAAATATGAACGCGGCGACCCTGATGCCGCAATCGGATGCGACTCCGGAAAAACTCGGAGCGGCGATCAACGGTTGGCTCAGGCACGGGGAACGGCGTGAGACGGCGAGAAGAAATTTACTTAGGTGGGATGTTCCAGATGCGACGGAACGCATCGTGGCTCTAATCGAACAAGCAGCAAAATGAGGAAACACGGAGAGATCACCACGGCATTCTCCGATCGAGATTCGCTCGACGGAAAGGCATCGTTTTTCTTGGTTGGCATCGGCGGCGCTGGGATGGGTGCATTGGCAAGGATGCTCGTCCACCGAGGCTTAAGCGTCAAGGGTACGGATTCCACTGAGTCCGTCGAGACTGGGCGACTTCGAGCCGAAGGCCTTGCCGTTCATATTGGGCATTCGGCAGAGGAAATTGGCGAATCGGACGCCCTTGTTTTGACGGACGCCATTGATCTGAGCCATTCCCCCGAATACGATAGAGCACGCGAGTTGGGAATACCGATCGTTCGTCGATCCCAAGCGCTTTCTTGGCTTCTCAAGGACCGCAAGGTGATTGCCGTAACGGGGACGCATGGCAAGACCACGACGACCGGCATGTTGGGAGCAGGATTGATCGGGGCCGGTCTTGACCCCCTCGTCGTTGTCGGCGCCAACATTCCGCAATTTGGCGGCCCCGTCCGGGAAGGTCAGGGCGACTGGGCGGTCGTCGAAGCCTGCGAGGCGTACGATAGCTTCCATGATCTGGACCCCTTCATTGTGCTCCTTACAAACCTTGAGTTGGACCACGTCGACTTCCACGGGAACTTCGAGAACTTGAAATTAAGTGTTCGTCGGTTTGTGGAGAAGATCCCGGAGAATGGTCTTCTGGTCTACTGCGAAAGCGATCCTGGAGCCTGCGGGATTGCTAGTCAGTGCTCATGTAAATCCATCGGATACCAAAGAGAGGATTTTGGAATAATCCTTGACTCCTACAGCAACTTCGTGGTGGCCTCAACAAGCCAAAAGGGTGAGCATAACCAGTTGAATGCGGCGGGGGCGCTGATTACTCTTGAGGCGATTGGCGCCGCAAACCACCAATCCGTAGAAGGAGTGGTGTCATTCGGTGGCGCAGAACGCAGGCAGCAAGTTCTGATGGCGGGGCGGGGCCCATTCGACGTGAAAGGCTCTGACTCGATCGCGATAAAAGCTGGCAGACCCATCGATACGTTTGTAGTCATCGACGACTATGCCCATCATCCGACCGAGGTCAGGGAAAGCCTGAAAGCGATTCGAGGTTCTTTCGTATCTTCAGTTGCGCCCAAACCGAGGCTCATCGTCGTGTTTCAGCCCCACCTGTATTCGAGGACAAAAGATCTGATAAGCGAATTTGCGGAGGCCCTAAGCGTCGCTGACGAAGTCGTCTTGACAGACATCTATCCGGCGAGGGAAGATCCGATACCCGGCGTCAGTTCGGCTCGTATCGCGGAGAAGATTAAGAAGCCAGTCCACTACATACCGTCGCGTCACCTACTCCCGATGAAAGTGGCAAAGATGCTTCGAAAGGGAGATGTCGTAGTCGGCATGGGCGCAGGGAATATTTCTGAATTTGCGCCCGCTTTAATTCGAGAACTTGAGCGAATGTACGACCTCGCTGCCAAAAGCGACTCGGATGGCCCCAAGAAAACGCCGAGGCCGTTGAATGTCTCGGTCGTGTACGGTGGCGATAGCGCAGAGCGCGAAGTCAGTATCCATTCTGGTCGAGAAATCCATGACGCACTGACGAGGCTCGGCTACGACAGCAGACTTGTCGATGTAACGGAACTCCTCTTCAAAACCGGAAATCTCAGCTCCTTCGTTGGGCCAAACCGGCCTGATGTGGCGTTCCTTGCCGTACATGGCACTCATGCGGAGGATGGGGCGATCCAGGGGCTCCTGGATCTCTTGCATATTCCCTATACGGGCTCCGGCATCCAGCCAAGCGCGATTGCCATGGACAAGGCATTGACGAAGCAGATTTTGGAACAACACGGATTGCGGGTTCCAAAGGGGGCGCTTCTGACCGAACCGGACCCACCCTTTGATATTCATCCTCCCCTCATCGTTAAACCCAATGCTCAAGGCTCTACAGTGGGATTGACTTTCGTCGAGAATCGAAACCAACTTTGTCCGGCACTTCTCAATGCGTTCGCCTACGACGACTCCGTTCTTGTTGAAGAATGGATCGTAGGAATGGAGATCTCGACGCCGGTCCTTAACGATCGGCCGTTGCTTCCGGTCGAAATTGCACCCGTAAGTGGCCGCTACGACTTTGAAAGTAAATACACCCCCGGAGCAACGATGGAGATCGTTCCCGCGCGCCTATCACCGAAGTTGCTGGAAGAAGTCCAAGAAACGGCATTGAGGGCCCATCGAGCGCTTCGATGCTCTGGCGCAACGAGAACCGATATGATTGTCCGGGGCGAGGAGATTTTTGTATTGGAAGTAAACACCCTGCCAGGGATGACGCGTACCTCGCTGCTTCCGAACAGTGCCGCTGGAATGGGCATTTCATTTGATCGTCTCTGTCAGATTTTGGTGGAGGATGCTCTAAGTCGCCATGCCGAAAAAGCGTAAGAAAACGAAACTGCGCCCTGCCCCGATCCTGTGGCTTCTGCTGTTAATCAACATCGGGATCGGACTGAACTACAGCTACATCACATGCATCGTAAACGTTCGAGCCGATGGGATTGCCCCATTCGATCAGGACCGGGTTCAGGACATCCTCACCAAAATGGAAGGGAAACCATGCTCGCGCATTGATGCTCGGTCTGTGGAGTCCGAGGTAATGGCGCTTCAAGACGTCGACCGGGCCGAATTGACTCGCAATGTGTTTGGAAATGCGCTTCTAAAGGTCACCTACCGCACACCGGTTGCTCAGTTGGATGGCAGACCACAAGTTGCTCTCAGTGACGACGGCGTACTGTATAAAGCCAGCGACACGATCTCGGACCTTCCAAAGCTCCAAATGCCCACCGGAGGTCCCCCCACACTGATCGCATTCGCGGGTAGTTGGCAGCCGGCGAGCCTTGCTTCGATCGCAATATTCTCTCGCAAGAAATTTGCAAAAAGAGATGTTAGAATTGGGGTCAATCAAAGGGGCGTAGTGTGCTTAAATATAGATTCGGGGCGCGTCATACTTGGCTCATGCGACGACCTTGATTTGAAGCTCAAAACACTTGAATCGAGGCTTCAAAAGAACCCGCAAGAGTTGAACGAAGTTCAAGAATTAAATCTGACACTGCCGACGGCCCCGACTGTTGTGCCGAAGAAAGTTGAGAAAAAGCTGTGAACCCGTTTGTCGCAAGAATTGAGAAGCAATCCTGGATCGTGCCCGTGTCATGCATGTGCCTGATTCTTGGTTTTATGATCTGCATGGCTTGGGTGACCCAGTCGACTCGGACGAGTCGGCAGAACTATTTGCCGGCAGACCAAAAGATTCGTGTGAACGAGAACGTGGACATTGAAGCTTTTGCCAAAATGTCGAGCGAAGTTGCTAAGCTCCAAACGGAAAAGACACGTTTGGAGAAAGCTCTTTCCCGCCATGACGGACAGAGCCAGGTGCTTAACGATAGCCTGCAAGAACTAAAGGTCTTCGCGGGAATGACTCCGGTCGTGGGGCCTGGCGTTGTCGTCACTCTTCGCGACAGCCCAAAATATGCCGGTACCGGCCTCGGAGCAAATATCGGAGTTAGTCCCGATGCAACGATCCACGACGTGGATGTGCTTAAAGTCTGCAATGAGTTAATCGCCTCTGGAGCAGAAGCCGTCTCGGTCAATAATCATCGAATTGCAGGCAATTCGAGTATGCGGTGCGTGGGCACTACCATTCTTGTAAACGACGTCAAGATCGCATCCCCAGTCGTCATTCGGGCAATCGGTGATCCGAATACGATCATGGGCGCGATGAATATGCCCGGAGGAGCTCTGGCGGAGATACGGCAGACCGACCCAAACATGGTACAGATCGAAACGGTCAAGAGCCAAGAACTGCCTGAGTTCGTGGGGAATACAATCCGTCGATACGCCAAACCGCCAAAGGAGATGAAATGATTCTCCTTCCTATCGTCGCGCTGATTATTGGGGCAGCGATTGCGCTGGCAATCAAGCTCCCAGCAATCCCCGGAATTTACGGTCAATACTTGGCAGTGGCTTGTTTAGCCGGGTTCGATACGATCTGCGGCGGAGTTCGAGCCGGTCTGGAAGACAAGTTTCGCGCCGACGTCTTTATCACCGGCTTTGTATCCAACGTTTTAATCGCATTTTTTCTTGCTTGGTTTGGCGATCAAATCTACATCAACCTGTTCTTGGCGGTAGCCTTGGTGCTTGGCGCGAGGATATTTACAAACTTGAGCCTCATTAGGCGGTATGGTTTGACAAAATGGCAAGACACTAGGGAGCGTAAGCGCCTCCAAGCTCTCGCACAAAGTCAAAGCGTAGCGTCAGCACAGCCAGAACCCAATCCATGAATAGTGATTTAGTAGCCGTCCTCGACCTTGGATCAACCAAGGTGACTTGTCTTGTCGCATCAGCCGAAGGCGCTGATGGAATGGCCGTTCATGCGGTTGCCTCAACGCCATGCCGAGGGATGCGAAAGGGCCAGGTCTCCGATTTGGCGGAAGTCACTCGAGCCATTGCAACCGTGTTAAGCACCGTGCAATCTCAAGTCGAAGCTGAATTTGATGTCCTCGTAGTCGGAATCACCGGCAGTCATCTCGAAGGCATCAATTCGCAAGGGATGAAGCCCGTATTTCCGCCTGGCCGCAAGATCACCCATCAGGATGTACTGGAGGTGATTAACCATAGCCGTGAGATTTCATTGGGATCGGATCGAGAGCAGATTCAAGCACTCCCTCGTGAATTTCGGGTTGACGGGCAAAGGAACGTACAAAAGCCGGTCGGAGTGAGCGGTTCCAAAATTGAAGTCTTCACTTATATCATCAGTGGACAGACATCGTCGCTTCAGAACATTGAACGTGCAGTGAGCGATGCTGGCAAACGGGTCGAGCAGATGGTCATTCAGCCGCTTGCGGCGGGCATCGGAGTTCTAACTCACGAAGAAATGGAGCTAGGTGTCGCCGTCGTCGATATTGGGGGCGGGACCACTGACTTAGCCATCTTTATCAATGGTTCGATCGCCTACAGCGCATCGATACCCTTGGGTAGTGCTTCGGTGACGAGTGATTTGAGCACGCTTCTAAAGACGTCACCCGAAGAGGCGGAGAGGTTGAAGCTTCAATCTGGCCACGCCAGTGCGAAAATGGTCGACGAAAAGGAGAGCATCGAAGTTCAACAGCTTGGCCAACCGGTGGGACGTCCCATGCAGCGGCGCGTGCTTTGCGAGATCATCGAAAGTCGAATGCGTGAGATTGCTAGCCTGGTAGGTAAGGAGCTTGAAAAGAGCCCATTCGGAACCGCCCTCCCTGGCGGAGTAACGCTGACTGGCGGAGGAAGCGCCTTGCCCGGTACCGACAAGCTATTTGAGAGCACCCTTCCCCGGTATCGGTTCCGGGTTGCCGAACCAAAACTCAGCAAGAAATTCGAGCCTCAGCCGGGCCTCGCGGTTGCAGTTGGATTGGCCAGCTTTACGATCCAGTGCTTCGACGAATTCTCTCCAGCCGAAGGAGTTCTTCCTTGGCGAGAGCGTGTCAAGAGCTTGTTCTCTCTTTTGAATCGATAAGTCCCTATGCGAGCGGTCGTTCAACGCGTACTATCAGCATCCGTCGTTGACAACGCAGATGGAAGCGGAGGGTCGATCGGCTCTGGGCTTCTTCTGCTCGTCGGCATTCACTGTGATGACACGGAAACAAATGCCAGGAAGCTCGCCGATAAAATCGTGAATTTGAGGGTCTTTAACGATGTAGTGGGAAAGATGAATATCTCCCTCTTGGATCTTCCCAAGCACGAAATACTCGCCGTCTCCAACTTTACGGTTTATGGCGACACAAAGAAGAGCCGGCGTCCCAGTTTTGGCGAGAGCGCGCCTTACGAGCAGGGAAGGATCCTTTTCAACGAGTTCGTGAGTTGTCTTAGGACTCACGGCTTTCAGGTGCCTACCGGAGTTTTTGGCGCAGACATGGCGGTGTCCCTGGTAAACGATGGGCCCGTCACCCTTGTCGTCGATGCGTGATTCAGAGTTCTTGCTTGCTCAAGTTGGGTTGAGGCATTGGGTGAATGGTAGAACGCGACCGTAAGGTCAAGACCGATGTGGCTTGAAAGGCTGACTGTACAACGTATTGCCGACGCTGGGATAACTGCCCTTCGAAAGTGTCTCCCCGGGGTAAGCACAGGCGGTGACCGACGCCGTAGCCGACCGCTCACCTATGTTACTTGAATCGTTGCCAAAGGCGCTTCATACGATCGCTTTCCAGAGATTGGCGATAAGTCATCCCCCGATTTGGCTCATTCCACGTCCAGTGACCTTCTGGCCTTCAGCCAAATAATGTCGCTCTGGCTTGTGAGCAACTACGTGACGGTAGAGCCCCGCAAGCTCTGTGTCCGAAGCTCCACTTCTCATCGGCGTTCTTAGGTCCAACTCCCCATCAGACATGAGACACGGACGAAGAAATCCATCGGCAGTGAGCCTCAAGCGATTGCATTTTGAACATAAGTCGCTGGAAATCTGACTAATGAAGCCAACCGTGCCAAGGGCTCCCGAAAGTCGATAAGTTCGCGCTGGACCATTGGTTGTAATCTCTGCGGGAATTAGCGGTCCATGTACAGCCTCAATCTTTTTCCTGAGTTCTTCGGCGGAAACAAACATTCGACGCATTTGAATGTCGCTTAACATCGTTCCGTTGTTTGCCTGCCTAAGTTGAAGGAGGCCATTTCCCTGATGAGCGGTTAGGGGATCGAATCCCGACGTCTCATCAAGGTTCCAGCGAATCGGCATGATCTCAATGAATCGAAAGTGGATCTCTTCGCGGAGCGTCCAAGCCGCGAAGTCTGCTGCCTCGTCGTCGTTGATTCCTTTCATGGCAACGCAATTGATCTTTATAGGCTTGAGACCGACTGTCTTGGCCGCTTCGATACCGACCAGCACTCGCTTAAGATCACCACGCCGCGCAACCTCCTTAAATCGATCCGCCTTTAAAGTGTCCAGACTGATGTTCACTCTTGTGAGTCCTGCTTCCGCCAAAGGCGCCGCCAACTCCCCGAGTAAGTAACCGTTCGTGGTGAGACTCAAATCTCGTATCCCCGGAATCGCCGAGACGCCACGAACAATCTGGATCAAGTCCTTGCGGACCAAAGGCTCTCCTCCGGTTAGCCGAACCTTTCTTATCCCCGCCTCGACCGCGATCCTAACAAGCCGAATGATCTCATCTCCGCTTAGCAACTCCCCGTGGGGCGCAACCGGAAAACCCTCTTCGGGCATGCAGTACACACACCGAAAATTACATCGGTCGGTGATCGAGACACGGAGGTAGTCGATTATCCGGTCAAACGGGTCGACAAGTGTCCTTAAGGTGTCCATAACTTCATTGGGTATTTCGGAATTTGAGTAGTCGAGGCCCTGGCTGAATGTTCCTGCTTCGTGGTCAGAGATGTTCTAAGTATCTTAACCATACGAGTTTCGAGGGGCGTTTGTACGTGATATCTGATTTCAGGGAGAAACGATATTCGGAATTAAACGTCACTTTTTCAGAGTGTACGCAATGGAAGGACCGATCTCGTGGTAGAAAGCAGGGTTATGGGATACGATGCGTCTCTAAGTGGACGCATGGAATTGGATACAGATAGCGCGCTTGTCAAGAAAGCACGTAACGGAGATTATGGTGCGTTCGAAAAACTATTCGATCGACATAGAACCCTTGTGTATCGATTTGCCTATCAGATGACTTCGCGCCGCGATGATGCGGAAGATGTTGTACAAGAAGCGTTCGTGCGAGCGTATCAAAACTTACACCGGTATCGTGATGAAGCAAAATTCACCACGTGGTTGTTACGAATTGTCACCAACTTATGCACTGACCAAGCGCGAATGTCACAACGGAGGTTGGCCCTGGAGCAGCAGGAAGCATCTGGCGCCCTGGATTGGATGACAAGTGGAGACATAGAAGATCCTGTTCACAATTTGGAAGCAGATCGAAGAAAAATCGCCTTGCGTAGGGCGCTGAACGCATTGCCGCCGCATCACAAAGCGGTAATAGTATTGAGAGATATTGAAGAAAGAGAATATCCTGATATGGCGGCCATATTAGGTTGTACGGTTGGAGGAGCTAAGCTGCGTGTGCTTAGGGCGCGTAGAGCGCTTAAGGAAAGGATCGCCCCGCTTTTAGGGGAGGAAAGGTCATGAACGGTAAGTTTGAAGAAAAGTTGGCGCAACTCGCATTTGGAGATCTCACTCCGAGTGAAGCAAACCGGTTGGAACTCGAGGCTGACAAGGACCCCGAGGCTCGCCGTGCGCTGATGCTATACAAAGATATGCGAGAGGGCCTTCGGAGTCTCGCCGACGTGCCAGAGGATCAATTCTCGAAAGAAAGACTTCGCGATGCTATCTTGAAGCAGGGTTTGAAACCAACTCCTTCACGACCATTGTCCAATCGTTCTTGGCTTTGGATGCCGGTCGCGGCATGTGCGATCGGATTTGGGTTGGTCTTTACTCGCCACATGATTGAACAAGGAAGGATGCAGACTGAAGTCGTCTTAGGTCCAGAGTCACTCAAAACTGGACCGATGTTTGGAGTTGAGAAGCTGATAGCTTTCGCTTCAAAGTCGGTCAATCTCCATCAGGAGTTCATTGGACCGATGCTTACCGCGGCACGCAAGCCGATAGTGCTTGCAAGCAGGCACCGAACAAGGCATCATCTTGAACCACACGAATTGCCTCATAACCTCTATGTGGAAAATGCGACGGGTGAAGAAGGTGATATGTTGTTCCTAGGTCCCGACTTGACAGATGTACCGGCGGACACTACGCCAGCCAGGCAGGCAGTTGTCGCGACAACCGCCTCGACGGGTCCCATTTTATTGATCGATCAAGACAAGGACGCCCAAACGGGCGCTCAAAAGGCTACGGAGGTAGGCAGCGCAACAAATGTTCTTATTGGCGGCTAGACTTGCGGTGGCGATCCTTTCCGGCGAAGCGCAAGCGGATCGTCTCTCGGACCACGAAAAGGCTGTTTGGACTCAGTTCCGACCGTCGATCGTGACGTTATATGAGAACGACCGCGCCTCCGGCGTGGCTGCTCTTATCGACGACTCCGGATACTTTGTGACGCACAACGGGAGCGTTTCTGGATCTTCGATCGAAGGAAAGTCCTATTTGGGTCGGGACATTACGTTTTCGGTCGTCGATCGGGACAGCTTGACCCAGTTAGTCTTGCTAAAGGCAAACGCATGGACATCCGGATCAGCGCGCCCATTTCGAATTCCATCCGAGGATGAATCGGGCGGAGGCTCATTGCTTGCCGTTCTGCCGACCGGTCCCATCCGAGCAGCTTACGTTTCAAAGCATCAACCCGGCGTGCTGAAGCCTTCGCGTCGCCTTGTCACGCTGACGGAGATTCGATTTGAAGCGTCCTCGCAAATGGTGGGAGGCGCCCTCATCTTCTCGGAGAGCGGGGAACTGATTGGAACGCTGAATGCGACGCTCGATCGACCAGAGAGTTTTGCGAACAACGTTCAGAACACCGTTGGTGGTTACCAAAATTCAAACGCACGCGGTGGACCGGTGCTTCGACCGCCTGGAATCCAATTCCAAGGCCAGGGACAAGGCCCAGGTGAAATGACGGTTGCCTATGCAGTCGGGCCTGAGGTTGTCCAGCATACTCTGTCGGGTTTCCTCTCGCCAAAGCATGAGGCGGAGTATGCGGCATTGGGAATCTTCTGTACGAACGCAATTGGAGGCGGAGCCTACATCCAAAGCGTTTCGCCCAATTCGCCGGCGCAGAAATCTGGCCTGAGACCTGGGGACGTCCTCATGAGCATCGGCTATAACCAAATCGCAGATCAAGTGGCGTTCGCAACCGTAATGCTGAGCCAGAAGGTTGGCGAGAAAATCCACGTTGTTATCAAGCGCGGACATGCGACGATGTGGGTCGACATTATTCCTGCGAAAGCAGTGGAATAGGGCGAGTGCGCCGCTCCTAGAACTATGACTGCCCAACGGGTGGCCATGGGTTTCTAGGGTAGAGCCGTCCTACTTTTTCACCCAAAGGGGAAATGCGCTTAATCTATGCGGCTAGCTGATGATGTAATCTTTGATCTGCCAATTGAGGGACCGCGCACCTCGCCACTCATTGACGTTTGCTTGGAACAGTAGGTCGGTGTCTACTCCGGCTCCCGTAAGCGTGAGACGCTCTCCGATTCCGAATGCGATCCCGGCTGCGGAAGAGCCAGAGCCAGATCGCAGCATAAGTCGCACGTGCTGTGGGTTTTTTGTAGGCTGGATTTGGGCGAGTGTCATATGTCGGGCCAAGAACAACGGTTCAGGATTTGCGTAGCCGAACGGTTCAAGTTTGAGGAGCGCTTCGGCAGCTTGCAGCGTGACCTCGCTTGAATCCACCTCCATGTCCACACGTACCGAGGGAATGAAGTCCTCCGGCTTGAGGAGATGGCCCGCATAGGCGTCTAAAACGTCTGTGGCGCGTTCTAGATCCTCGAGTCGAATGGAACAGCCTGCGGCCATTGCATGGCCGCCACCGGTCATTAAATCCGGATGAGCGCGAATCGCGTCCGCTAAATGGAAATTTGGGATCGTACGTGCCGAGCCTTTGCATATTCCCGCAATCGGGTCGATCGTCAGCACAAATGTAGGACGGTAGAATTGCTCGACCAAGCGGCCAGCAACGATGCCGATAATGCCGGAATGCCATCCTTCCTTCGCAACGACGATTACGTTCCGGTTCTGACTGCCGGATGAGAGGACCATCTCAATTGCTTCGTCGGAGATACGCTGTTGTTCTCCTTTGCGTTCAATATTCACCGATTCGATTTGCCTCGCCAGTTCTTCTGCCGCGCCCATGTCGTTTTCCAAAAGGAGCCGAAGGGCGATAGCCGCATCGCTGATGCGGCCGGCGGCGTTCAAACGGGGGCCAAGTTGAAATCCCACTTGGGATGCTCGCAATGGCTTGCCCGGCTCCAAGCTGATTTTCGACTCTTGGATTAACGCTCTGATACCGACCTTCTTGCTGTCAGCCAACCTCATGAGGCCAAATTTCGCAATGATTCGGTTCTCCCCGATCAAGGGCATGACATCGGCAATCGTTCCGAGCGCGGCCAGATCCAGGAACCCGCGGTAATAGCTCTGCGGATCGTGTCCAAGTTCGCGAGTAAGGCCGTCGCACAGCTTGAACACGACGCCGGCCCCACTCAGTTCGGTAAACGGATAGATCGAATCCGGCCGATGCGGGTTAACCACCGCATCGGCATGGGGCATTTCGCCAGCTACTGTGTGGTGGTCGGTCACCACAACTTTCATGCCGGCTGCCTGAGCAAGATCGACCTGCTCGTGGGCGCTGATGCCGCAGTCGCATGTCAGGAAGAGCTTTGCTCCAGCTGCTTCCGCCGCCGCCACCGCACTCTTGTGAATGCCGTATCCCTCCTTCATCCGATGAGGGACGTGCGTATGAACTTTGCATCCGATGGCAAGTAAGAAGCGGTTGAAGAGTGCTGCGCTGGTGATGCCGTCTACATCGTAGTCGCCGTGTACGAAGATAAGTTCCTTTCGCTCTCGTGCCCCCAGGATCGCATCCTTCGCCTTCTCGTAATCGGGTAGCAAAGACGGCGGATGCAGTTGGTCAACCGAAGGATTGAGGAATCTGTCTGCCTCCGCTGGATCGGTATATCCACGCTGGGCCAAAACGGCCGCTACCAGTGACGGAATTCCCAACTCCTTCTGCAGCCGTTTCTCAGCCCCCTCGTCTCGAGGAGCAACAATCCACCGGGAAGAGAGTGGCGAGTTGGTCATTTACATGTTGCTGCGTGGGGCTTCATCGAAAAATCAGCATCTTGGAGCGCAAACCTCGATAGAGGCAAGTTCTGCGCCGAAAAATGCAGGCTCTCATCCAACTCCGACTTGCCATGTGACCGCGATGCCGAAGGCGCTTCGGAATGAAGCTCTCTAAAGTTTCTCAACTTGGCTGAAATCGAGTTCGACCGGCGTGTCGCGTCCAAAGATGTTGATAAGCACCTTGAGCTTCTCCTTGTCTGGACTGACCTCTTCGATCTTTCCGGTGAAGTCGCTAAAGGGACCTTCCACAACGCGAATCGCGTCCCCTTTGGCCCACGAGACTTTGGGCGCCTCCTTACTGGCTTCAAGGTTCGTCATGATACGACTCACCTCGTATTCCTCAAGAGGAACGGGCTTGTTGCCGCTTTGAACAAATCCGGTAACGCCGCTCGTGGATTTGACGAGTTTGTAGGTGTCGTCCGTTAGCGACATCTGCACAAGAATATAGCCAGGGAAGACCTTCTTGTCGCGAAGGTAACGCTTACCGTTTCGAGTCTGAAGCTCCTGTTCAGTTGGAATCAGAATCTGATAGATGTCAAGGTCCCACACGCCCTCGACGATTGCGCGACGCGTTAAGACATCCTTGACCTTGTTTTCATGTCCGGCGATCGTGTGGACCGCATACCAGGCTTTAGGCATCTAGTGCCATCCTTTTGTCAAGATATTGACCAGGTTATCGAAAATCACGCTCATAGAAGTGAATAAGACCACAAGTCCTGCGCACACCGCGAGCACGACGAACGTGAGTCGGTTAGTTTCTGACCGGGTCGGCCAGCTAACCTTCTTCATTTCGCGTTGAACCTCGCTAAAGAAGCCTTTAAAGCCCCTTTTCGACTTAGGAATTGGGAGTGAACCGCGGCCTTTGCTAGGCTCGTCTTGATTTGTATTAGACATCGACGTTAGTGCCATTGACGTAAGAGTCCGTGCTTGGGATGCAAGGGAATGCACTATCATACCGCGCTGGAGAGGCTAAGTATCGCCTCAGAGTGCTTCCTGACCCCAGATTAATATCCGAACTTTTGCGCAAATCACGTGATTTCTTGCTGATTTTGGGTTTTCCGGTTACAGTAGAGCGTCATTCGCGGTGGTGTGATAAACACTTGCCCTTTTTGCTTGCTTAAACACTATGGGAACTTCTGGCCCTTACAGCGAACTCGAATACCTTATTCTCGCCATGGTCGGCGAAGGCATTAACTCCGGCTACGCAATGCGTAAAGAGATGAACAAAATGCGCGGCGGACGCTGGAGCGCAGAGAGCGGTTCCGTTTATCGCGTCTTGCGCCGTCTCGAACGCGACAACCTGCTTTGCGAAGCCAGAAAAGTCGGTGTGCCGAATCGGGAACGAACCGAGTACGATCTGTCACGTTCTGGCGAAGCTCTCTTGCAGAGTTGGCTTACGTTTCCACCCGATCGAGGCGAAATGGCCTTTTTGGTGGATCCGTTGCGCACGCGATGCTATTTTCTTCATCGCCTCAAGCCAAACGAGCGCATTCGCGTTGTGAAGTCATGGCTCCAAGAAAGCAAGCAGTTCGTGGCAGACCTGCAGCGAGACCTTGATGCAACCACTACATCCGACCCTATTCGGAACGTAGGCTACATGAATCTCCTTTATCTTGCTCAAGCTCGTCACGAGTGGCTGAAGCGTTTGCTGGTGCAAGTCAAGCCCACCGGAACTCAGCATCCGGTAGCGGTCGGTGTCGAAGAAGAGCTATAGGTCAATCGTCCCGTGACGCGAAAAAGGCGACCCCCACATGGCGGTCGCCTTTTTGATTCTGGGGCTCATCGATTGATCTTGACGATCTTATACTTCTTCTTGCCTTCCGGCGCTTCGAAAATAATATCTTCGCCTGCTCCGTGGCCGTAAAGGGCGGTCCCCATGGGGGATTCGTTACTGATCAGATCACGCGTTGGGTCCGACTCGATGCTGGAAACGACTCGAATCTCAAATTGGTCGTCAAACTGTAAATCGATAACGGTGACGAGCGACCCTATGCCCACCCGATCCACGGGAATTTGATCCTCTTCCAGTACGTGAGCGTTTCCGAAGATCCCTTTGAGTTCTGCAATCCGGTTTTCCACCATGGCCTGCTCAAATTTAACTTCGTCAAGTTCGCTATTGTCCTCGCTGAACTCGCCGTGTTGCTGGCTCTCTCGTATGCGATCCGCTATTTCCGGCCGTTTGACCACAGTAAGGTGCTCCAATTCAACCTGCAGCGTTTGATACCCCTTTGGCGTCAACAAAATGCCGCCAATCGGTTCGTTCATTAATTCGACTTCATTCATGCTATTTACAAGGTCTCCGAGGAGTGCGAGCAGGCATTATAGCCGCAAACTCTCTTAGCAACCTACGACCCGTGGACAATAAATGTTCTATGAATCGACAATTGAGTAGAAAATTTTAACTCCTTATTCTTTTATGCCTCTATCGACGGGCCAACGGACGTCATTCGATCCTCACTCTGACGTGAATCCAGGCGCGAAAGTTTCCGAACTTTGTGCCCTTTTCAACACGTCCAGGAAGAGAACGGGTGGCAGACCTCGTTTGTTGTGTAAATTGTAATCAAATGCGACGTGCTCCGATCCTGCTCCTCTTTGGCCTAATGCAGGTATCACTCGCACAGACGGTACCGTCCAGTGTCTTCAAGTCTTCGGTCCCCGACGTTTCGATCCATATCCATAAGCACTCGACTGGCGCCGACATGGTCGAGATTACGGCTCGCGCCGAGGGGTATCCCGCGGATCTACTGCTGCAGCAGATTCAAAAACTTGGCGAATACCTCCACTCCCAACCCAGGGGTATCGATGTCGGGCAGTACAATCCTGATCCTGGTAACCCGAGTTTGGCTTTTACGAAGGGTGAATTCGCCATCGATGGGATTATCGATCGTCGCGAGGGAACGCTACGAATCAACCCGATTGTTCAGTCCTTTGCGGGAGCGCCCAAGCCTTGGACGATCCATGGTGTGGAGATTCTCTTTCAAGGCGAACTGACCACCAGTAAAATGCCACGGCACTGGAACAGTCAGGTTGTACCTGGCGAGGGCCGATTTGAGGGACTATCGGACAGTAGGTTGACTGGAGTCGAATACCGCATTACACTACTGTCGCAGGACCCGTCTAAATTTGATATTCCCGAGCCTTGGCAAAAACCGACTCAAGAATCGCAAAAGAAAGTCCAAGCATCGGCAATGGATTTGACATCAATCATAGTCTTTATCGTGGCAGCCGTCGCAGTTGGGGCATTGGTATACTGCCTCCTGCTTAGGGTAAAGCCAAAGGTAAGTAAATAGCAATTAAAGGAGATCTTTTCTTAACTCATGTTCAACCTCGAATCTTTGACGATGCAACAACTCATTGAGATGGCTGCCGAACATAACGCATCCGACTTGATGGTCAAGGCTGACCAAGTTCCCATGACCAAGAAGTACGACGTCGTAACGCCGTTGCACCCGGAAATGCCAGTGTTGAACGCAGCGACCGTTTCCAGGATGCTCTTGAGCCTGATGACCGATCGTCAGCGCCACATATTCGATGAGACGCTGGAAATGGATCTTGGCTTTACCGTGCCGGGAGTTTGCCGTGTTCGATGCAATGTTTACTGGCAGAAGGGTTCGATCGCATCGGTCAGTCGCGTTGTTCCGTTGCGTATCAAGACGCTTGAGGAATTGGGCCTGCCTCCAATCCTCGGCGAACTCACAAATGTGGGGACAGGGCTTATTCTGGTCACGGGCCCAACCGGATCAGGAAAGACGACGACCCTTGCTTCGATGCTCGATATTATCAATTCGGAGCACGCATGCAATATCGTAACGATCGAAGATCCTCTTGAATTTATCCACCCGGATAAGAAGGCGTATGTAACCCAGCGTGAAGTAGGTATCGACACGTTCGACTTCCAGCCCGCTTTGAGGGCATCTCTTCGTCAAGCTCCCGACGTCATCCTCATCGGTGAAATGCGCGATACGACCACCATGGGAATCGCGCTTCAGGCCGGTGAAACGGGCCACTTGGTCTTCTCGACGGTTCACACTTCAAGTGCGTACGAAACGATGGACCGTGTCACCAACATGTTCCCTCCCCATGAAAAAGGGCATATCTGCCAGCGCATGTCCAATGCACTCCGAGCGATTATTGCCCAGAAACTGATCCCCCGAGACGATGGCGATGGCCGTGTTGCCGCTTTGGAAATCCTTGTGTGTACTCCAACCGTCAGTAAAGCAATTGAGGACGGGCATTTTAGTGATTTGTATCACTTGATCAATGAGGGAGCGTTCTGGGGAATGCAGACAATGAACCAGAGTTTGGTCCGGTATGTGAAAGCTGGTGTGATCAGCGAAGCGACAGCAATGCGCAACGCTGGAGTTGCTTCAGAGTTGAAGCAGATGCTTAGAAGGTAGGCCTCAAAGAAAATGAATCTCTTTTCAGTTGCAGGGGCGGCACAAGGTTTATGCTATACCTGCAACGGTTAGGAGTCAGGACTTAGCATGTCAACGACGATTGATGAAATTCTAACGGCGCTCGTAGAGAAGGATGCGAGCGACTTACATCTAAAAGCTGGACATCCGCCGGTCATGCGTGTACGTGGCGAACTCATCCGAGTCCCCGAATTTACAATGACTGCCGAAGAGCACACTAAAATGCTGATGGGCATTTTAAATGACGAGCGTAAGGCTCGGCTCGAGGATATCAAAGAGGTTGATCTCAGCTATAACTTGGAAGGAGTGTCGCGATTTCGAGTCAACATGTTCTGGCAGCAAGGCAAAATTGGGGCCGTATTTCGGGTCATACCCTTCCGGATCAAGACCATTGATCAACTTGGCATGCCTGCGATCTGCAAGAAGATAGCCATGATGCCTCGTGGTCTGATTTTGGTGACCGGTCCAACCGGGTCGGGAAAGTCCACGTCGCTTGCTGCGATGATCGACCACATCAATACTCATAAGCGAGCCCATGTCCTGACTATCGAAGATCCAATCGAATACGTGCACCAGGATCGGATCTCCATTATCAACCAAAGGGAGCTGGCGACCGATACCCACTCCTTTGCCGATGCGTTAAGGCACGTTATGCGCCAAAATCCAGACATCATCCTTGTTGGTGAAATGCGTGATCTAGAAACGACGATGCTGGCGATTACGGCTGCGGAGACAGGCCACCTCGTGTTATCCACTTTGCACACAGTGGATGCCGCTCAGACGATAGACCGAATCGTCGACCAGTTCGCTCCGGAACAGCAAGCCCAGATTAGAACTCAGCTTTCGGTCACGTTGCTCGCTGTTATCTCCCAAACCCTTGTTCCAACTCAGGACGGAAAGGGAAGGGTCGCCGCATTTGAGGTTATGATGGCAACTCCATCGATCCGTACTCTGGTCCGGGACGGCAAAACCCACCAGCTCTATCTCGACATTCAGACGGGCGCGGATCTTGGAATGCAGACCTTGGATGGAAGTCTCTTGAAGCTTCTAAAAGACAAGACAATCGATTACGAGCATGCGCTGGCAAAGTGTTCGAATCCACAGGATTTCAATCGACGTGCGATGAACGCTGGTCTCGTGGAGGTGGCGGCAAGTGGAATCCGTTGATTTCTTCCTTCGGCGTTGCGTTGTCATAGACGGTTCCGACCTTCACTTCAAGACGGATACTGGTAAGGCTTACATTCGGGTGCATGGGGACCTCCATGAGGTCGAAGCCCCCGAATTCACGCACGAGGAGTTTAAGCAGGCTCTTTTCCAGGTTCTGACCAAGCATCAGGTCGAGAAGTTTGAACGCGACCTGGAACTGGATTTTGCGTATGAGGTCAAGGGTGTGTCTCGATTCAGGGGAAACATCTATCAGCAGCGCGGCAATGTCCAAGCCGCATTCCGCGTGATCCCTTACGATATCCAATCGATGGCCGACCTGCACCTGCCGCCTGCTTGCTATGATTTTATCGAGCGGCCGCGAGGCCTTGTGCTGGTGACCGGGCCCGCAGGATCTGGAAAGACCACGACTCTCGCGGCAATGATCGATCAGATTAATCGGACCCAGCCGCTGCATATCGTTACCGTAGAGGATCCAGTGGAATTTGTCCATGAGGACCATCTTGCGTTGATCAACCAACGTGAAGTGGATGTGGATACCCTGTCCTTTGCGAATGCCCTGAAGTTTGTGTTGAGGCAGGACCCAGACGTCATACTGGTGGGTGAAATGCGAGACTTGGACACCATCCACCTCGCGATCACTGCCGCTGAAACTGGTCACTTAGTCTTTGGGACCCTCCATACGATCGACTCGATTCAAACCGTTGACCGTATCATCGACGTCTTTCCCACCCATCAACAGCAGCAGATCAGGATGCAGCTGTCAGTGAATCTGGTCGGAGTCGTGTCGCAGACTCTTGTCAAGCGAAAGGATGGTCGTGGTCGCGTCGCCGCCCATGAGGTTATGGTCGCTACCGGTGCAGTTCGAAACCTTATTCGAGAGAGTAAAAGCTATCAAATCGGATCGTTGATCCAGACCGGTTCGCGTCAAAAGATGAACACGCTAGACCAGGCACTTGCGAGTCTCGTGGATAGAAGCCTCGTAGCCAAGGAAGATGCGCGCCAGCGCGCCAAGGATCCTGCCGAATTTGATCGCCTATTGTCGCTTGATGCGTCGCAGAGACCCCAAGTCGGCCCAAGGCCGGCGCCGCTTCATCATCCTCTTCACCAGCCAACCCTGTCGCCTAACCCGGCCGTCCTGCCTCCGACCGCCGATCCACTCGCCGAACATCCGGTTGCCCCGCCCCCAGTCGCGGGGGTCAGGGGCCAGCCCAATCGACCTCAGTTCAAGAGAGACTGAAGCGACCTGGATTAGCGCCTCCCCGCCTACCGACTATCAAGACTCAATATCGACTTTAGGTACCCTTGGAGGGTGCAAATTGACGCTGCCCTCTTCCAGGAGAACGAGCGTACCGCCCCGATTGTCGACGAAAGGCGGTTCATGGATGTCGGGCCCTATGTGTGCGAGCCCGGAGGCGAGTTGTCGAACGTGACCGTCGCCTATGAAACGTGGGGCACGCTAAACGCGGATCGAAGCAACGCCGTGTTGGCCTGCCACGCCTTGACCGGCGACGCTCATGCAATCGGGTGGTGGGACCGCCTAATTGGCCCAGGAAAGCCGATCGACACCGATTTGTACTTTGTGGTCGGTACGAACGCCTTGGGAGGCTGTCAGGGCACTACTGGGCCCGCATCGTCGCACCCGGACGGAAAGCCCTACCGATTGCGTTTTCCGATGGTTACCGTTGGGGACATGGTCGAAATTCAGTCGCGACTTCTCGACGGGCTTGGAATTCAGCGCCTTCTTGGCGTAGCCGGGGGAAGCATGGGAGGTATGCAGGCCCTAGAGTGGACGGTCCGCTTTCCTGAACGAGTCTCCAAAGCATTTATCACCGCGAGTTGTGCCGCTCACTCGGCGATGCAGATCGGGTTTAACGAAGCTGCCCGACAGGCAATTATGCTGGATCCGAATTGGCTCCAAGGGGAATACCCGGAAGGCGCCCAACCTGTCGGAGGTCTTTCGGTCTCGCGTATGATCGGACACCTGTCGTTTCTCAGCGATGCTGCATTTACGACCAAGTTCGGGCGACGCCTACAGGACAAGTCGAACTTTGACTACACACTGGGCACCGAGTTCGAAGTCGAGAGCTATTTACGATACCAAGGACATAAGTTTACAAATCGATTCGATGCCAATAGCCTGCTTTATGTGACGCGGGCGATCGATTATTATGATTTGAAGTCTCTGGAAGGTTCGCATGCGGAGTACTTATTCGTCAGCTTTACCACCGACTGGCTCTATCCGTCCTATCAAAGTGAGGCGATGCATCAAATGGCACTTCGGGCCGGATGTACAAGCCAGCATGCCGTGATCGATTTGCCCTATGGGCACGATGCTTTCTTGCTGGATGGATTTTACCAAGGAGAACTCGTGCGAGATTTTCTTGCTTCAAGCCGATTAGGGGGACAATGAGCGCGGATCGACCAATACGTTTCACGCTCGAACCAGGCGATTACTGTATCGGCAAGCTCCCAAGGGACGCGGAGATTCCTGATCCGACGTCATCAGGGTTCTGGTCTGTGACCAGGACCCCCGATGAACTTTCAATGATCTGCTTCGCTTCGCAAGCGCCCGAAAACGTGGATTTGGTTCGCGGATGGCGTTGCCTGAAGCTGATTGGTCCCCTCAGCTTTACGCTTAAAGGCGTCCTGCAGAGTTTTCTGACTCCGTTGGCCCAAGCAGACATCTGCGTGTTGACGGTTTCGACTTATGACACGGACTATGTTTTCGTTACTGAGACCGATCTGGAAAAGGCAATCCAATCGTTGATCGAAGCCGGATACGAGTTCACGACGCCTGGGCAATAGCGGCTGGTTGGAGATGTTCAAGGACGACTGCAGCCGTCCCTGAACATCTAGCCTGCCTATTTGAAGCCGGGAAGAAATTCCTCTTCAGCCTTGAATAACCGATCGACCATTTCCGTGATTTCAGCGGGGGAGCACACAGCGGAGGTCAGCGGATCGAACATGAGCGCCCACGTGGCAAGCTCCTTCGAACGGTGGATCGCCGCATCGGCTGCAAGGTCGAACATCCGCATATTCGAGTCGCAGATTGCGGCCATCTGCTTTGGAAGTCGGCCGTACCGAATCGGCTGAATTCCGTTGTGGTTTACCAGGCAAGCGACCTCAACGCAGCCATCTGACGGCAGGTTTGCAATACACCCATTGTTCTCGACGTTTCCATGAATCTTAAACGCTTGGTTTTTTTCAATTGCTTCGATGATCCACGCCCCATACTCCCAGCTTCGCTCCGACTTGATCGGATCCTCACCGGAGAGCTGACGGGCCCTGCCTTCGTCCTGACCCTTACGCCATGTCGGCCAGTTATCGGCATAAAAGCTCTCCTGTCCGCGATAACCGGTGTCAGTGTACTTGTCGAGCAGGTCCTTCCTTTTTCGGTAGTAGGGAAGATATTCGCTCAAGTGGCCACTGGACTCGGTGATAAACGCTCCGAAGTGCAGCATCATATCGGTTCGGACCGGTTCATTCTTGGCAAATTCGCTCGACCTGTCACGGGCCTTGTCCATGAGGACCGGATACAGGCTATTTCCGTTGAGATCGTTGAATCCGGTAAACCAGGCTAAATGGTTGATCCCCGCGCATTTCCATTGGATTTGCTCATAGGGAGTGTCGGCGTATCCCGCGAGCATATGGGAGGTACCTTGCACCGAATGGCAGAGACCGACCGTATGCAGGCTCGACGTCCGGGCCGCTGCCAGGCACATCATGTTCATTGGGTTTGTGTAGTTCAACACCACCGCTCGCGGGCACAACCGCTCGGCATCTTTTAGGATCTGGATATAGACTGGTATCGTGCGGAGCCCTTTCATGAGCCCGCCTGGCCCGATCGTGTCCCCGATGTTCTGGCTGACGCCAAATTCGAGGGGGATATCATTATCGAGCCGAACGCAGGCGACTCCGCTGACCTCAATCGCATTGACGATGTAGTCCGTTCCGGGAAGGAGCTCTTCGCGATTGGTGCTCGCTTTCACCGTCCAAGTCTTGGAATCGCTGAGTTCATCGACAATCTTTAGCATCAGCTTTTCGGCTAATGCCAGCCTTTCGGCATCAATGTCGATCAGTCTGAGTTCGCCTCCGATGTTGTCGGGAGTAAGAATGACGTCCTTTAAGATGGAGTTAGTAAAGAAACTCCCCGCCCCCATCATCGTAACGTTGATTTTTCGGGGCATTGTGCCAGGAAGTCCGATTCGATGATCGGCTTGCGTGTGGTCGGCATGAGAAGTTGCGGCAGGCATGCCTTGAACTTAGCAGATGGGGAGGTCAGCTTGCCACGTTCCAAAGGAATTCTTCGAGAGAGGGATTGCTGGAACTAGAGGTGTGGTAGTCGACTATAATCAAGGGTGGCGGCTATTAAGCCAATCCAAGGCTTGGTAGTTAGGATGATCCCGCCACAATCAACGTAGGAACCATTCAGAACGATGGCAAAGGTACAGGGCTCCAGCCTCGACAGTAAGCTGATCCTTCTCATTGAAGATAACATCGATGACGAAAAGTTGACGCTTCGAGCGCTTCGTCGAAACAACATCATGAACGAGGTCGTCGTCGCATGCGACGGTCAGGAGGCGATCGATTACCTGTCTGCGTCAGGCAGCTATACCGGTCGGGATATGTCCGTTATGCCGGCGGTTATCATTTTGGACCTTAAATTGCCTCGTCTCAGTGGACTAGAAGTCCTCAAGCGAATTCGAGCCCACGACCTGACCAAGCGGATTCCGGTTGTCGTGCTGACAGCTTCTGAGGACGTGATGCAGATTGAGGACAGCTACAAGCTGGGGGCCAACTCCTACATCCAAAAGCCAACCGACCCAGCCGATTTCTCCGAGATGATCCTTCAGGTGGCCATGTATTGGTTGCTTCTAAATCGCACGATGCCAGAGCGGTTACTGGCGTAGCTATGTGTTTATACGTTTGAGCGGCAGAAACATCGCCCGAAGTTGCCAAGGTGCGAACCTACAATCTGCGAAACAGCACGCCCCCCTGGCTCCAACCCTTGATTTTCCGCCTTCTTGATGCCATACTTTCGAACTGTTCGCGGGAGTAGCTCAGTGGTTAGAGCGCCGGCCTGTCACGCCGGAGGCCGCGGGTTCAAGTCCCGTCTTCCGCGCCATCCTTCCCCGTGCCACGGTAGCTCAGTCGGTAGAGCATAGCACTGAAAATGCTAGGGTCCCCGGTTCAAGTCCGGGCTGTGGCACCACTAAGCCAGTGTCCGAACCGGACACATAGGTTACAAAAATGAGAATGTCCGGCCGCAGGCTGGAGCCACTCTCCAGGGGCTTGGCTTTCGACAGCTTCCTGTCAGACGCTAGGAATCGATGATAGGTTAATCGTTCGTCCAAGAGCCATAAGTTTTGGAGCTCGTAGGGCACTTCTTCAGACGTTCTTTGCATGGGAAAAACGATCTTGTGCAGTGTTTCTTCAAGCGCCTGTTCACCAGTGACCGGATCCACCCGAATCGACTTTTCGAAGAAGTGGAGCACAACTTTCCGATGAGCGACGTACTGAGCAAGCTCGGCTTTTCCCGGGACGTTGAACTCATCCATGAACTCGTTCAACCGCTGCACATAGCCCTCAAAGGCGGCATCTTCAGGTTCCTCTGACAATATCTCCTGCCCTTTAACCTTCAGCTCTACCTGCTTTTCGTGCTGGAGCTTGTAGAGGGCGACCTCCAACTGGTCGTTTGTAAGGCCGGGCGGAACATGCTCCATGATTTCGTTCCAATAACGCTTCATCGGCTGGAACTGTGGCGCTGCCTCCGCCATGAAGCTCTCAATGTGCATTGCCTTTTGAGCATTCAGCTTCTCGATGATCGGGCCAAGGTCTTGCCGAACCAGTTGCAACGCCGCACTTCGAATCTCATCGAGCGTCAGCATCGGCAGCACGCTTTGGACTTCGCCGGCGCCGTCGGGAAACACGAAGCCAGTCCGTTCCGCTGTCACATTCCGGTCTAGGTAGTCACCCGTAACGAATCCCAAATAAACGAACGGCTCACCTGCCTCATCGTCCAGGTGAGCTTTCAATGCTGGAATTGATCGCTCAAGCTTCAGGGAGCGAACTTCTCTCTTGTTAGCCGCAAGGATCAGCGCATGGTCCCGTTCGGCCACATGGTACAGCCGTACACCCCGATAGCCGAAGGAGTAGTCACCGGCAGCGAAGGTGTGGCTTGTGGCCCGGTCGCCGATGTATTGCCCGAAATACTGATTGAGATCGAACGACTCGCCAGGCACAACGTGCGTCACCGATGGGCAGTCTGCATCCAAGAAGAATGCGAGGCAATGCTCGACGATTCGTTGAGCAACGACATCAAGGCTTCGTGGGGCTTCCTCTTTGTAAGGCGCTTGGAAGTCCTTCAGCCGAACCTTTGTCAGGTCGGGCCGCTCGCTTGGATGGGGTGGCCGCTACGTCGTTCAATTCGGTTCCAAGGCTGAAGATGAAATCGCGCTCTTTCAAAGCGCCGTTGCCGAAAGTGCTCTCTGCTTCAGCCCTGCCGAAGGCTTTCAGCCACATGAAGCGGCCCACGCCTTTCCCACCATTGGCAGCTTTGTAGTCGGAATCGGAGGTCAGAAAGGACGCCATGTTGGCATCGTTGAACCCAACCCCATTGTCTTCGATGACGAATCCGGTAATCGGAGCGCTCGTCACGTACTTGACTTCTTCCTCCAGCACGACTGGATCTCGCTCAACAGTGATACGGATGAACTTTCCCGAGACCGTGCCCAGTTCCTCGAGAGATTGAAAGGAATTCACAACGGCTTCCAAGACTGGCAACAGTGGGTTTGAGCGAGGCAAGGATGTGTTGCTCACCCTCTGCCTGAGATTCAGCCGCATCATCGCACACCATCCTGCATCCCTTGAACCAACTCCTATAGGTAGACTCAATGCTATCTGTATGGGAATGAAACGCCGTCCGATCAGCCTGGAGAAATGAAAACTGCCGGCTATCCGGTTCAAGCTGCCCGCCACTGGCCTTTTGGAATGATCTTACAAAAAATAGCTTAGACGTACACTTGCAGGCGCGGCAAATCGACCACCAGACCCCCTCTTTTTTGGCTAAGTACAACGCCCTTGGATTCCAGAATAGTGATCGCGCGGTAGACGCTCGATTGACTCAGCCCCATGCGGGTGGCCAGCTCCTTTTGTCGAACCGATATTTCGACCGAATTCGCCGACATCACCTTGATCGGATCTCGTTCACCGATTTCCCTCTCGATGAAGTGAATCCCCACTTTGCCAACAACGTCATCCACCTGCCCAGCGAGTATTAGCTGGGCCGCCCGCGCCGACCAGTACTGGCGCGGGCTTATTGTTTTGCTCCGTGCCGCTGCCGGTTCTACTCAATTCTGCCACTCGATATAGTCGAATCCTTCCAGCAAATGTCGTCCTTTGCTGCCACCCAATATACATACTGAAATCTGCCATGGGAGGCTCGAGAGGAAAGTCAGTATCATCCACGTCGAAGGCGTGCGGGATGTTGACCAAAGGGTAACTGACGGCTTGCTCTCAATCAGGGGCAAAAGTTAATTTTAGCTCGACCGGGTCGATGAGCGCATTGGCGATGATGTACTTGTTGATGGACGACTCAGAGCCGGGAAGCCTCCACTAGAAGCCTCTGCATCTCGTCGAGCAAGCCTTCCATGGGAGCATGACTGGAATATGTTAGGTGCAGCGCACCGTTGCTGGTTGCCGAACCCACATAATGCCCGTTCAGAGAACCGGTCAGAATCGAAGGGCCCCACACGGATTGCAGAGAGAGGCCGCTGTCGCAGGTGGGAATATCGGCACTCTTCAAGTTTGAGACGCAGATATCTGTTCCTGCCTGTGCGAACAGGACGTCAAGCATCACTTCCGGTGGTAGATTGGCAGCGAGCAGGGCTTTGAGCCGTTTTGTGGAAGCATCGATCTCCGCCAGCGAACGGAAAGGACTCACGCAGGCGTGCAGGTTGCGAGCGCTTGGCCAAAAACCGGGGTGAGGCAGAGGCAGATAAGCACGCGACGTGATGGCCGCGAGAACGCAATCGTCGACATTTCCGAAGAAGGGCCGAACATCGATTGGGACTGCGAGGCGAATGTCGGCATCGCCGGTGGCCTGTCGCTCTCTTCCGACGGCGATGGCCAGCGCGGCCAGAAGAGCCGCCCCCAAAGTCGCGCCTTGCTTGCGAGCAGAACGGAGGAACTGCCCGGTTTGCTCCGGCTCAATTCGCAGTGCGCTGACCTGACACACGCCCCTTCCCGTGTGACGTTGAACCTTGCGCGGCGGAAGGGCGGCCAAGGCCGCTTCCCAATCTTCCATGGCGTGCGCCAATCCTTCTGGGAAATCTACCTGCCGGCGGATTCGCGCCAGATGATCGTCGATCGATGCGGGCAATGGCAATTCCGGCAACTCAGTCCCGCAGAGAGCCAGAAGAAGATCTCGCGCCAGGGCGATCATTCCAATTGCATCCAGTAAAGAGTGATGAGCGCAAAGAACCAGGTCACAGCCGAAGTCATCCTCGAGTAGGTTGGCTCTCAACAGCGGTCCGCCGAGATGGAACACCCTGGTGAATTCCTCTTCCATCACGCGCTGCCAGTCTGTGCCGGAATTGCGTGGCGCAAACTGAATCTCAATCTGACGATGCGGAGCGTCCACAAAGACAGGGCCCTTCTCGCCGTCCATTTCGATTCCGGCCCGCAGCAGGGGATGCCTCCGCTGTAACGCTTTCAGAGCCTGCCGCCAGCGATCCTGCGGGAGCTTGCTCTGAAAAGTGAAAGCCATTGAGAAGTTGAAGCCCAGAACCGCGTCGTAGTGCACGCAGAAAGCTTCAAAACCCGCGAGCGGGCGCAATGCCAATCCTGAAACAACACTGCCTTTCTGAGTGGTCATGAAGAGATGAGACCTCCGTCGAGACTTACCGGGGAGTTGAACAGGAACCTTCTGGGGGATTCTTCCACGTTCTTAGCATGAACTACTTCTTTCATGCTAAGTGTAAGTGTTGTTCTTTATACCTCAGCGTGCTTGATCGTAGCGCGTCTGCACGGAACGGCCTCGTATTTGCCGTTCGGCCCTTCTCGATCGAGAAAAGCTATCAAGACGGCGAAATTCTTCAACTTGCATATCTTATAGAGATTCCATACTTCATCGTCGACGCTCCGCCTGCCGTAACGGAATTGAGTAGTGAACTCGTTGGGGTATGCCATCACCTGCACGATGTTCCTCTTGTACCGAGGAGCTGAGGCAGATGATAAGCACAGGGTCTGTTTGGCGGGCGAATCCATGGTCAACTCATGATCGCGCGATGCTTTGTAAGCGTTTGTCGATTCAGTCCACAACTTCGGAAATTCGGGTTTTGGCTCAGGAATAGCTTTTCAGTGCTGAACCGTCAAGAACGAGCCCGCCTCTCTTCTGGTTGAGAACGACTCCATGTGCTTTGAGAACCTTTAAGGCCCGGTAAACGCTCGATTGTCTAAGCCCCATTCGGCTGGCGAGTTCTTTCTGCCGGATCGCAATCTCCACGACATTCGATTCCGTCACCTTGGTTGGGAACCTCTTGGTAGTCACAAGCTCATTCAAAACCGTCGCGACCTGCTGGTCAATGGGCCACTTTGGCAAACGATAGCTCTCGACGCGCGAAAATACCTTCTTACATGCTTCGGTCAATATGCTGTAGCAGACGCCAGGATTGGTGCGAAGTACCTGGTCAAAATACCCCTTTTCGAGTCTGTACACCGTGGTTGGTTCCACGGCAACCACGGTCACTGCTGCCAGTTGACCGGTGACGAGTTCGACTTCTCCCAGCAGGAACATGCCCTGGTGCCCTTTAATGGACAGAGGGTGCTCCTCGGCTTCGACCAATAGATCCACTTTTCCGCGCCGGACCACGTAGACATGCTCCAACTCGTCTCCCTCTTCAATCAGGGTTTCGCCTGCGTAATAAGTGCAGAATTCTGCATCTTCCGCCAGCTGATCAACGTTTTCAAGCGTCACGTCCGGGTACAGCTTGGTCAACCATCCAAGCTCCTTCTTGGTTTCCTCCTTTGAAAGTCTCCTCCGGTCGGGCATCCATCCATGGTATTCGACTCGGGCATGCAGACTCCTTGGACCCGTTGAGAACGGCAACGATTGTATTCAACAGAGGTCGTAACATGGGCGTAAAAAACTATTTGTGCGCGAACGGCGTGGTATTTTCGGAATTGTCCGCCGGTGTGAGGGCAGACTATGTCGACGATGGGTTGGGCCGCGTCGTCAACGTATGCGACTCAAACGCAAATGTTTCGGGAACTTTTCGCTACAATCCCTTTGGCTCGTCGTTGAGTTCTGCCGGAACACCTCCAGATTATGGGTGGGGAATTTACAACCGATACCGAACGACGGGTACGAAATACGCCGAACTCTGGAGTCCCTTTGTGACCTATTCGACATTGGTCGCCCGCTATCCGGTTCAAGATGCTGGCGGTCCCAATGTCTACGCGGTGGGCCGTCCGGCGGCTACCGACGTAGCCCCCATATGTGGTTCAGACGTCAACTTTTCTTGGGGAAAAATGACTCCGGTTAATATCGGAGGTGCATGCGGCGCGCTTGCGAAAAATTGCAGTGAGGGCTCGTTTCTGACTATTTGGAAGATGCCTTCGACAGGATTCGGGAAATGGGGGCGATCATTCAAGAGGTTCATTATTCGGGGCATTATAACGATTGCCCAGCGGGCGCTCCTCCCATATGCCCTGCAAAAATTTCCGGTGGAGTCATTGCGCCGGGAAGTTACATCGAGGCATGGAATATGCTACATGGCGTAGAGGATAGTAATAATAATAATAATGGTTACCAAAATCTAAGAGATACTTTCGGTTTCACACCTTCAAGCGTTAGTTGCACATGTGGCGACTGGACTGAGGACGGATATAGCGCGTATTACGACGGTTGTCAGGCGGGGAACCCATGGGGACCCGGGCGAGACTGCATGTCCCTTATTCTATACTCGATGCCTGTGCCCACGGACCCTCATTGGGTAAGAGGCGACCTCCACAAACACCTCGACCTCGCTTGGAACTGCTGCCATAGTTGTCAAGGGTTGACCATGAATTGGTCGCTTATAGGAGAAAGGCATCCACCTTTGAATCCCGTAACTTATTGTAAGGATTGCATTAAGGAACAAAAAAGTTCCGGGATATATAACTGCGGTGGTACGGAGCCCAAACAATGCTAGTGAGGCTAGCTCAAAAGAAACAAACAAGGAAATTCGACGCGGAACCCAAAATCTGCTCGGGAGATCAAGAAAAGTGATTGCGGTGGCCATTTTGGGGTTGTTCAGCGTGCTCGACAGTAACGTCAACGGGGTCTGGCCAGTTTGCTCGGAACCTGTCCGGGGCCACTTGTCGCGAGTTAGAATGTATAGAAAATGCCTAAAGATAAAGGACGGGACAAGCAAGAGCGATGTTCGCGTCCTTCTTGGTGAACCTGACGATGTCACCACCGACACCGCGCTTCCCCCTCACCAACTATGGTGTTACGGCACGAACGGCCACGGAACCTTTGCGACGCTTGGTTTGATTGCATTTGACGGGGACTTGGCTTGGATGCCTGATAAGGCAACCTGCTTTCCGCCGCCAGATGGGATGTTCGAAGAAGGCACTTTGCGTTCTCTCATGCGCCAGGTCGATTGGTCGTACTACTCCGAGAACCCTCCCGATCTTGGCGATCCTCTGGCTATTATCAGGGCGTTGCTGGCGCTCCGCCCTCTTGGAAAGGAGCGAGCATTGGCCGTAATTAGAGAGGTCGACCGAGTACAAGATGTTTGGGCTCGAAAAGAACCACTCTTGCATGTCTTGATCGCGCTCTTCGGAGGCTCGGGAGCTAGGAATCTCGGGAAAATGGCAAACTTGTATTTTGAATCCTACAGGAAAGACGTCGTTTTCGTGCATGGTATCCCGCTCGTATACTATAGAAGCGGTGGACTACCAGACAGCGCCAGTCGCCCGCTGGAGTTGCTTGAGTCCGCGGGCTGTCTACCTGAATATGCGCAGGTTCCGACGACAGACTTGGGTACCGTCATCGACGATTTCGCCAGCCATTTGCCAAAAGGAGGGATTAATGCACGCGAGGTGAGACGCCAAGCCATTAGGCAACTACTACTTCTCGTTCGCACTGTAGCGCAACCTGACCGCAGAATATTTAGTGAAGGGCACAATCCGTTCCAAAGTGAATGGGATGCATCAGAGGCGTTTCTAAGGGGACTAAAGGCCAGAGGCCTTAGGTGGAACGTCAAAGATGCCCGCTACGAACTGCCAGGTCATAGGCCACTAGATCCCATTGGTTTTACATCTTACTGATCCAAAACGAGTTGATGCGTGTCAATTTCTCATTTCACTAGTCGCCGACTCCATGTTCGTTGGTTGGGTTCTCGTGAGGCGTAATCACTTGGAGAATTTACCTTTTGCACGTTCTGCTCCAAAGCGATCAGGTTTCCGTTGGAAAGGGTGCAAGTTTCCGATTAAAAGCGATTAAGATTCCGCTGCAAAGCAATCTGTTTTTGACTCTGTTGTTCGCGTTTCCCTGACCCGGCGTTCCAAAGATATGGAATGCCAAGGAGACGTTTGAACATGCGCAAGATACGAGAAGTGCTTCGGATTCGATACGAGCAAAATGACAGCAAGTCCCGAGAGGGAGGCTTAGCTTGGAGTGGCGGCAGCTCGAGGACCCTCGATCGTGGCTATCGTGCTAAGTGACCATGATGTGAAAGAGGCCATGCAATCGGCTCCAGTCGTTTGAGTCAGTCGTCATCTGACTCAAACTCTGGCCGGCGGTGACAATATGATCCCAATACCGATTTCAGGCGTCTGCAACACTTGTCAAAGTACATGTGGTGGTGGTCTATTTAGGACATTTTGGCATCTGGAACCACATCCCGCTGTCGCCGCCGTTAGTACGATGGGAGCAACAACCTCACCACCATGACCTCTGCGGTTGGCTGTCAGACGGTGAACGCCTACGCGACCGGCGGACTCCTTGCAGCCATTACTGGGGGCACTCCCAGTTTCCGCCGATATTAGGAACACATTGCCTTCACGCTGGAACGACAGTTTTCGAAGTTTCTAAATCCGTATGGCTGTCGCGAAAGTGCTTCCATCTTGTTGTGGAATCTTTATGTCATTCCGTTGTTCTTGGTGAAAATCGACATGCCCGGTTTTCGGCTCAGTCCTTATCCGCGCATTTCCCCCAATCTGTGTTCGTGGTGTCCGAAGGTTCGTCTACGGCAACAATCGAGATCATACGATGATGCCGAGCATTCTTTTCGCACCTAAGGAACAGAATCTAACTGGGCCACAGCCCACGAGACGTAAGGGCATGTTCTCTGATCGAGGTTTTTTAGGAATTCTACGAAGTTCGCCATCGGGCCCCAAGAACTCATCGCAACAATCGAAATCGACCTCCGTCAAACAGCTTGGACTGTCTGTTGTCGTTTGTTTCATGCATCTCCTGTCCTTTTCATCGTATAAGTCAAAGCTATTGAGTGCATTGCTGCACCCAAATTCTGAGCAAGAACTTATCAGCTTATGCGGTGTGATATGCTTGAGCCGACTCGGATGTCCAAAAGTGTTGAGGCTCTGCTTCATGAATTCACCCATAGTCGTGTGGACGGACGGGAGCCCAACGGAGGGTTGACGATGGAGGAAAAATATGATAGTCGGCGTGTTGCGTGAAGTTGCCGCAGGCGAACGAAGGGTGGCGCTGGTGCCTGCAGGCGTCGCCGCACTTAAGAAGGCAAAACTCGACGTGCTCGTTGAGGCCGGGGCGGGAGTCGCTGCCGGAATCTCTGATCACTCATACCAGGAAGCTGGTGCTGAGATTGTGTCTCAAAAAGATTTGGCAAGTCGTTCAGATGTTGTCGTTGCCATAAGAACCCCCGCGATCGAGTTGCGAAAAGGCCAAGTTGCCATTGCAGTATTCGACCCGCTGAGCGCGCCTACTGAGGTCCCTGTCTCTAGTGGCGCAACACTCTTTTCTTTAGACCTTGTACCGCGAACGACCCGTGCACAGGCGATGGACGTTCTCTCTTCGCAAGCTAACCTGGCCGGATACCTTGCTGTCCTCATCGGATCGACCGAGTTGACTAAGATCCTACCGATGATGACCACCGCCGCTGGAACCTTGGCCCCCGCCAAAGCGCTCATCCTTGGCGCCGGTGTCGCTGGACTGCAGGCGATTGCCACCGCGCGCCGCCTCGGCGCGGTCGTTAGCGCGTACGACGTGCGAGCGGTTGTAAAAGAGCAAGTAGAAAGCCTCGGAGCACGATTCGTGGAACTGCCTCTCGACGCAGGGGACTCGCAGACATCTGGCGGATACGCCAAGGCGATGGGTGAAGAGTTCTATGCCAAACAACGACAGTTACTGGGTGACGTGCTTGCAGAAATGGATCTGGTGGTTACCACCGCTGCGATCCCCGGAATGAAAGCTCCGATCCTTATAACCACCGCAATGGCGGAAAGAATGGCGCCCGGCTCCGTGATCGTCGACATAGCTGCCGAGCGAGGTGGCAACTGCGAATTGACTCAGCCTGGTGAGACGATCATCCATAACGGAGTCAAGATCTGCGGTCCATTAAATCTGCCGTCTCGACTATCGACGCACGCCAGCCAGCTCTTTAGCAAAAACATCCAAACGTTCCTCTTGAACATGGTCAAGGACGGCCAATTGGCACTGAACCTGGAAGATCCGATTGTTTCCGGTTCATTGGTCGCAAAGGAGGGTGAAGTTGTTCATCCCCAAGTACGTCAGCGTCTTGGCTTAGGGGAGGCCGTGTCCTAATGAGTGGTCTGTTTACGAATCTGTTTATCTTTTTGCTCGCGACCTTCCTCGGTCTCGAAGTCATTCGCCGTGTCTCGCCGTTGCTGCACACCCCCCTGATGTCGCTGACAAACGCGATATCGGCCATTTCTCTGGTTGGATCGTTGACGATTCTCGGGCGCGCCGAAAACACGTTAAGTATCACGCTTGGCGCGATCGCGGTCGTGGCGTCAATGACCAACGTGGTCTCGGGATTCTTGATCACGGACCGAATGTTAAAGATGTTCAAGACGCGCACCCCCGGCGCAGCTCACGGCATCTTTTTTCCCGTATTCATCCTCGCCGCGATCTCAACCGGAACGGTTGATCTAGGCTCGCATTGGGCGACCGACTTAAGCTACCTCGTGGCGTCCGGCCTGTTCGTCATGTCCCTCCGATGGATGAATCACCCGACAACCGCCCGTAAGAGCGTCATGGCTGGCGAAGCCGCCATGTTCATGGCCATTGGCGGAACGCTCCTCGCACTGGCGAACGATCCAATGTTGGCGGGACGAGCTCCGGCCTATGGCTACATTGCTGGCGCACTCGCCCTTGGCGCGATCATCGGTTATCCGATTTCGCTCGTTCCAATGACTGCTGTTCCTCAGCGAACCGCTTTCTCTCATGCCTTTGGCGGTCTGGCTGCCGGTCTGGTCGGTACTTCCGAGTATTTCCTATCTCTTTCCAGAACGGGCAGCGAATCAATTAGCAGCGTCACGGTCGGAATCATCGCATTTGAAGTGCTGTTAGGCTTTGTGACCTTCACCGGCTCGCTCATCGCGTTTGGCAAATTGGCCGAAATATTGCCTGGACGGCCGATCACCTATAAGGGACAGAACGGTGTCAACCTCTTTCTATTCATCGTCGCTCTGGTCTGTGCGGCGGGTGTGGTCATCAATCCCAGCATGTATGGGCTCTACCTGGGTTTCTCTGCCCTGGCCCTCTTCTTCGGAGTTCTGCTGGTAATCCCTATTGGCGGCGCCGACATGCCGACCGTCATCTCTCTCTTGAACTCCTACGCAGGACTTTCGGCTTGTGCAATGGGTTTTGTTCTCAATAGCCCGATGCTGATCATCGCCGGCGCTTTGGATGGTTCCAGCGGTCTTATCCTCAGCATCATCATGTGCAAGGCGATGAATCGCTCCTTTGCGAACGTGCTGTTTGGCGCGTTTGGCAAGCCGCAAGAGAGAAAGGCGCTTGGAGAAGAGAAGCCGATTCGAAGTGCAAGCGCCGAGGAAGCTGCCGCTATCCTTGGAGCATCGACTTCGGTCGTAATCGTTCCCGGATATGGAATGGCGGTCGCTCAAGCGCAGCACAAGGTAAGGGAACTTTACGATGCCCTGACCAAGAAAGGCGTGAACGTCCAGTTCGCGATTCATCCGGTGGCTGGCCGTATGCCGGGCCATATGAACGTTCTCCTCGCGGAAGCGGACATCCCCTATGACAAGTTGGTGGAAATGGACGACATCAACGGCGAGTTGCCTCAAACGGATGTGGCGCTAGTGATCGGCGCAAACGACGTCACCAACCCGGCGGCAAGAAACGATCCGACAAGCCCCATCTACGGAATGCCGATTATCGACGTCGACAAGGCACGCACCGTCATGGTGATCAAGCGCTCCATGTCATCTGGCTTCGCTGGTATCGACAACGAGCTTTACACAATGGACCGAACCCTCATGTTATTCGGAGACGCCAAGAAGTTCGTCGGAGACCTCGTCAAGGAACTTGGCTCAAGCCAGTAGCCTTTTCCGACAATCAAGGATGCCTCGGCAATTAATTGCCGGGGCATCCTAGTTGAAGGACACCATTCGAATCTCCTCATCTCAATGAGCCCAACCGTAATTGGGTACGCCCAATCGACTTGGATGAACTGCGATGTCGTTGGTAAAAGACCTAAGCACCGTTGTGCTTAAACACGGCTTCGGCTAGGTGCTGGGCTCCTGACGCCCCAAGCCGAATATCCAGGGTGGGATTGGCTGGTGCGATTCCGATAATTTGCAACCGATGCTGTCCTGGCTGTAGCCGAATCGGTGCGAGTTGCAGCGAGTCGTCGTTGGCGCCAACGACTCTCACTCAGTCGACCTTGATGGCGGCGCCGGTGTTGGTCTTGAGCTGGATCTGGTACAGGTCGGCCTTGGGCACATCGAAATCTCCAGAGAGGGTGAAGTGTTGAGACGTTCCATGGATAAGGCTGGAGAGCCAGCCGCCTTCGATAGTGTCCTTGACGACGAAGGATGCGTCGCCTTCCACAACCAGAACTAGGCCGTTAGCCGACTTCTCTCCCACCATCGGTGCAGATGAATTGAGCGATTGAGGAATGATCTTGAGTTCGAGCGGGGTCGACAGGACTGGACCTTCAGTTGTGCTACGAGAGAAACGGGCGAACGGCTGCAAGATCACCGTGCCTAGGCCAAGACTGGTTGAAGGAATCTGGATGAGTCCAGACGAGCCCGGTATAGATCCGACTCTTCGACCAAGATGCATGATCCCGATCGAAGTCGCGCCCGGGCTGCTGACACGAATCGAAACGGGTGCGCCAAACGCGACATCGGTCCCACCTTGCACGGATGCGGTCAGAACTCGCCTCATATTGTTTACCCGCAGTGTGAAAGATACGCTGCTGCGACTCTGCGTCGCGTCCTTCTGAATGGCAACAAACGATAATAGGTGAACGCCGTCAGGAACTGCATTGCTGTTGAAAGTTAACAGTGAACCAGGCGTCCCCTTACTGGAAAGATGTCCGTCGACATACAGCCTGAACTCTGCGACAGAGGGCGCATCGACCTGAGTAACCTTGGGCTTCAAAGGAAGCGAGCCCTTGACCGTCATGTTATCGAGTAGGCCTGGTACCGTGACTTTGATCGATTTGGCCCAAGGCTTGCAAAGCGGATCTCCAATAACCAAGAGTTGATAAGGTCCGAATAGGGATTGATAGAACGACTCAGCCAAGGTAAAGCCCTTGCAATACTGAACGTGCATAAACGCCGTCGGGAATTTCTGTTGAAGGGCATAAGGTTCGGTGACTGTTCCAGATGAGCCGCTGGCGCCGGCACGAATGAAGTCGGTACAAGGAGATTGTCCGGCCCTCTCGGTGATGATTCCCCCGAAACTGGTGAGATGCTCGATGATTGCGCCAGGAAGTACCGTGCTCTTCGATAAGCTCCAATCGAAATCGGAAATGCCGATCATCGCGCCCGCAACGTCGGACCGATTCTGCGGCAAAACGCCGTCCTCGACCACCGCGTTGATTCCAAGGGCCCTGAGTTCTGCGGCGGCTGTTTCGAATGCCCAAGCACGGGTCGTTGAACGCACGTCGCCATTTTTGGGGAAGTAGATTGAACCTCTGGGGGCTGTTCCGTCTGCGGCTGCCGAACGACGCAAAGAATCGAGAACTTCATTGACGGAGTTGCCGCGCCCGCAAGTAACGCCAAGCATGGTGGAGAGCATGTAATGTGGCCCAACTTGGCCCGGCTCACCGGCAGTGGTCCATCGGTACCCGGAGCGGAAACTTAAGCCAGGTTGTACCTTGACGGGCATGGCCTTAATGCGTTCGATCAGTTTCTTCAGGTCCTCACGTCCATTTAGAGAGGCAAGGTCCGGGTCGCCGGTCAGTTGATAGGCATTCCTCCAACCAGAGGCGACTGCCATTTGCAGTGCGTCCATCGCCTTTTGCGGCTCTCCAGCCAAGGCCCAACAACATGCCAAATCGTATGCTACGTCCGGGTCGTTGCGTTGCTCGGTCAATAGCCCACCGAGAAGATTGGCCGCCTTGACGTACTGTTTTTGGTCATGAAGGCTAAGGCCTTCGGCCAGCACTTGATTGTCCGCAGACGAAAGCGCCGAACCGATCGGGAGGGGAAGGGATCGTCGATTGTATCGGTTGATATCGAGCCGTAAATAATCAGTGTCCTTTTTTGCGACCCAATCGTGCAAGTAAGTCAAGCCGTTGGTCGATGCCATCCCCGTGATGACCAACGGGAACTTCTTTCCCGCCATATCCGCATTGACGTCTACTGCGTAAGGAACGTCCACACTGTAAGTAATGCAGTCGATCTGGTTGCTTATCCCTCGCTTGTCAAGTGCATCGAAGACCGGTTCCAGAATTTCTCTCCGAAAGTGATCGACGTCCGTGGTCTCGATACTTGAAAGACCCGACAACAAGATGAAGTTCGCCGGAGGAATATGACGTAGCCGCGCATACTCGTTTGCAACCGTCAGCGAGGCCCAACTGTCGCCGTTAACAACCACCGCTACATTTTCAGGCCCAATTGCGGCACGAGCAGACGATACTAAGGCGAACAGACATGGAGCTAAGACCAGCAGCGCTTTTCGGTAAGGAAACACTTGCCCAGCATACTTTAAGGCCTCAAATGCAGGCGCAAGCCACAACCGGTTGTTTGGGATTGACGGGGCATGCTCCGCCTCCGAGTTCTTATAGAGCCACTATCGCTCTACTTTGACTTTGATCTGAACCGGTTGGCTGCACCGAATACCGTCGATGACCCAAAACTTGTAGGTCAGTTCTTGCGGTCTGTCCGGGGCCTTAAGCGTAAGTATCGAGGATTGTGACAGACTGCCACGGAGCCAGCCTTCGCCGACATTCCAACGATAGATAAGTGGTTGGCCCTCCGGGTCGAAGCTCTTGGATCCGTCGATGGTGAACTCTTCGCCACATTTGACCGTTTTCTGCGTCGGCGCGACCGCAACGGGCGCTTTATTGACGGTTCGGATGGCGTCTGGAATCGGTTTTCTAAAAACCGGCGTGGGTGTAGCCGAGGGCTCCAAACTGGTGCGCAGGAAATAGGTTCCACAGACGGTATGGCCAGAAAGAAACTCATCGTTGAACTGCGTCAAATCCATGAACCGATATTCAGATTCCGTGCCTGAAACGACGCGTATCAGCAAAAGGCCCTCGACTTCCCAAACGTTCGGAGTGAATGCCGTATCGGTGGTCGTTGTTCCAAATGGATTCCAGACTGGCTTTGATCCGGCCACTACGTCTGCTTTCGGGTCGTCCCAATCCTGATCCGTTTCGTTTGGAAAGGTGTAGCGTCCCTCCTCGTCGGTCTGCCCAACGAATTTCGGCCGGTCCGCGAAATACTTTGCCCCACTATCTTCGACGGGAGCTTGGGTGACGTGATATACGTAGACTGCCGCATTCTTTAAGGGATGGTCGTATGCGTCACTGATCATTAGCCAGTTGGCTCGTGTGGGAATGAGCCGACCCTGAGTCCCCCAGAATCGATCGGGTCGATATCCCCGGTAATACATAACATGCCCAGCCATCGATGGAGGTAGCCAAAGCTGGCAGCCATCCATCAGTGATGGATATCCCACCCCGCACGGAACGTTTTGGGCGGGAGCGGATGGGAGATTTGAGTCGCCGGACACGACTGGCAAGACTGGAGTTCCCGCAATGGGCTTCCCATCGTCGTCGGTGATAAATACGTTTCTGGCCGATGTCACGTAGCCGTACAGATCAGGCTGGCTCAAAACGGTGTGGCCAAGTTCGTGGATGATGGCGCAATCGATGGCCCCGAGGTCCACCTTTTCATTAACCGGATATCCTCCGTCAAAGTAAATCGACTCCTTGTTAAAGGGCTCATCATCCCAATTGCCTAGGTCCAACGCGGTGAACTTGTCGATCCGATAAGCCTCTTGGACTCCATTTGGACTTGTGGTCGGAAAGACCGCCGCATGGAGCATCCCGTCCAGTCGCAGCTTCTCCGAACGCACCCAGTCGTAGTAGCTGAATGATCCAACGTGGTTGAGTTGGTGACTCTCGAACGCCTGGCGGCTGTAGGTCGGGTTAAAGCCCATGTGAATCGGTCGAGCGTCGGTAAGTTCCTCGATTGTGTTGTTTGCCTTACAGAGTTCGTCAACCACGTTATCCGGATCCAATTCGACTCTCATCCATGTGGACTGCGCAGGGAAGTTCCATTTGAATTGCACGACCGTCTTTTGGCCAGGCTTCAGGGCCTCAAGGCTCGCTTCATACGCCTCTACTGCCTTCTCCTTAGGCGCGGACTGATAGTTGCCATCTCGCCGACGTATCAAGGAGAATCGGACCTTGGCGCCTGCCTCTAGTGGGGCCAGTCCAAAATTGCCGACTAGCACTCGTGCGGTGACCTCTTCTCCCGGTCGAAACCGGTCGCGGACCGCGTCACTTCTAAACCGTGGAAGGAGTTCGATACCGATTGCGTCAAGATCCGGCTTGTTGGGAGATATCACGGTGAGTGGGTATTTGGCGGTAAACCCATGGAACGTAGCCCAAATCTCGCAGCGCCCTACAATGAGTCCTTTGACCTGTCCCTCCCCATTGATGGTGGCAACCAAAGGGTTGCTGGATGCCCACTTGATCAGGCGCCTTGCATCGAAGTATGCCCATTGGCTATACCGAACGACGTTCTCGACGACCGGTTGCCAAGCTCCCTGATTACGGGCGAACAACCCAAGTTGTTTTGTAAATCCGACGACAGCCCTGGCATCGGAGGGAACGCGCGTAGGCTCATTGTCGATCCGCACCCCCGAATAGGGCGCGGTTCGAAAGTAATCGCGATAGACGCATGCGACCATGCCGTAACCCCCTTCTGCATTTAAGTCCGGGCGCACGATGAATTCAGAAAAGACCGCATCACTAAGCGTCACCTTGGACGGCATAATTTTAGGGTCGAATACACCATGGCTGGTAATCTGGCCATCGACCGCAATCCGGTCAACCCATAGAGGTAGGCCAACGTTCATACCGTTGTGGCTTGTCCAGCCGACCACCACGTGGTGCCATTGGCCCACCTTCCAATCGCTCACGTCCGTCCGTGATACCGTCTGACCCGATTGAGTGCGTATGACGGCTCGCAGCATTCCAAGGTCTGATTTCTCTAATCGGAGCTGACGTGAACCAGCTTCGTCCGTAGTCCAGAGCAGGTGTCGGCGTCCATCGTTTCCAGACCATGTTGGCTTGATCCAAACTTCGATCATTCCCTCGACTGGATTAAGGTTGAGACCAGAAAGCGTCATGGGTTTCGTTGCGTCAATTCCAGAACCGAGAGTTCCGGCTACCGTCCCACTTCCGCCGACCGCTTGTAGTTTTTGGGCTCCGTTAAGTTCTGCGTCGGTAAAGGGAGCCACTTGAATCGTTGGCGTCGCTTGCAAGTGTAATGAGCCGGCGGCGATGATGAGGACAACTTGAGCCAGTAGCATCGAAACTAAATCCTTCGCCGCGGTATTCGAAGCGACACGGGGATTATCTCAGGTTTCCACTTATTTAGGCCCTTTTACGATGAAGTTTCGACATTGCTAGCCAAGAGGCTGACATCTCGCGAAAGTGCGATCGCGGCGAGTCTTGACCGTCCCATGCCAAAGGTAATATCTCTACCGCATGCCCTGCCCACTGCGTCCTTCCGCGTCCACGATCTCGGCTTGGCAAAACCGGCGCTTCGGAATGTTTATTCACTGGGGGCTGTATTCAATTCCCGCCGGTGTCTGGCAAGACCGTCAGATAGAAGGTTACAACGAGCAGATTCAAGCCCATGCCCATATCCCAAAAGGGAAGTATGCCAGCTTGGCCAACCTCTTTAACCCGACGCTCTGGGATCCTGAAGCAGTAGTCGCACTGGCGAAGGATGCGGGGATGAAGTTCGTGGTGATCACCTCGAAGCACCATGACGGCTTTAGCCTATTCAAGACGTCTCAGTCTCAATTCAACGTGGTCGATGCGACGCCATTTGGCCGAGATATTGTTGCCGGTCTCGCCGAGGCCTGTGCGCGTGCAGGATTGGGCTTTGGCGTCTATTTCTCTACGATTGACTGGAATTTCGAGGGCGCCACTCCGATTGACTACGAACCGGACTCGGGAGTTCGCAACGACAATGTGATACCGGATGTCCACGCCCAGTTCAATGCGGCCCAGCTGACCGAGCTTCTTACCAACTATGGTCCGATTTCTGAGGTTTGGTTCGACATGGGAAAGCCGACTCCCGACCAGAGCAAGCTGTTCGCCGATACCGTCCATCAGCTTCAGCCCGAGACGATGGTTAGCGGCCGAGTTTTTAACTACCAAGGTGACTTTACGGTCATGGGAGACAATGAGATTCCCTCCTATCGATTGGAGGAACCGTGGCAATCTCCCGCATCGATCTTCCACGAGACCTGGGGATACCGCTCCTGGCAGCCGCGAGACGACTTAGCAAGCAAGATTGCTGAGCATATCAAGAATCTGGTTCGGGTCGTCAGCCGAGGAGGGAACTATCTGTTGAACATCGGACCACGAGGCGATGGCTCAATTGTCGAGTTTGAAGCCGACGTCTTGCGGGGTATTGGGAGCTGGCTTTCTGAGAACGCCACTGCCATTGAGGAAACTGGCCCTCAACCATTTCGACAGCTTTCCTTTGGTGCCGCGACCACAAAAGGTAACCACCTGTACCTTTTCATTCTAGAATGGCCCAATGAAGGAGTCCTCCGGCTTCCGGGCCTAGAGACTCCCATCGTCTCTGCCCGCTATCTCAATGGCTGCGCTTTGGAATTCAACGACAGTGAAGAAGTTAAATACGTTGTGATCGGCGCCATCCAAGTGGCGGATATCGTTCCAGTGATCGATGTCGAGTTAGCCGGGCCCGCAATCGTCGCAGAACCGACAATCAAGCCGAATGCAGCGAAGGAACTCGTGCTGAGCGAGGTTTCTGGAGACAAGTTCTATCATCGCAATGGACACGGGTATAGCGATCCCCCAAAACTTTATAAACTCCGTTGGTTTGTAGAGTCGGCAACATCCGGCCGCTTCCAGGTAAAAGCCCACTTGCGATCCGTTGACAAATCGGCAATGTTCCAAATGAAGGTCGGTGACCAACTTCTAGTGAGAGCCGTTCACGTTGGCGAAAGTCCTGAGTTGGCTCTCGGCGACGTGGAATTACCACTCAACGGTGTTATGGAGGTGAGCATCTCGCCAATAGAGCCCTTCGACAAAGGAATTGCCCTTGAGATTGCCGTGGATCGGATTACGTTCGCTCCCAGTGATTGACGGACGCCGGCTTTCCAAGAAGACTGGCTAAGAAAAGACGGCTAGGGGCGGAATTGATGGCCTACAATGAACTGTATGTCGTTAATCTCGATAAAGCGCACCTATTCCGAGGACCCGGATTTTGTATCGCTCGCTGCCGAATTGACCGAGTTCCTAGCGGTACTCAATGGTGAACAAAACAGCTTCTATGTTCAACACAATCGAGTGGATGCCATTCCCACCGTCGTGGTCGCCTATTTGGAGGAAAAGCCGATCGGATGCGGAGCATTCCGGCCCAAGGATGAGCGGACTGTCGAGATTAAGCGAATGTTCGTCGATACTTCCCTCCGTGGCCATGGAATTGGTCAGAGTATCCTGAGTGAATTAGAGACCTGGGCTGCGGAACTAAGCTTCACGACTGCAATCTTGGAGACCAGCAAGCGATTGACTCCCGCAGTGCATCTGTACTTGAAATCTGGCTACGCAGTGATTCCGAACTTCGGTCCTTACATCGGAGTTGACGACAGCGTATGCATGCAGAAGGCAATCCACCCTATCCTCGTATCTTGATTCGAGCCGGAGACGCCGGTGCGAGGGGACTGTTCGCTTTAACATAGTCTATCAACGCATCCAAGTCGATCAGACCCGTATCGGTCCGAGCACCTTTCGCGTTCTTTAAGACGACATGCGAGTCGCCACCATTTGCAGTAAAGTTCAAGAATGTGACGCGATACGTTTTGTTCGGATCGAGGGGCGCTCCCGCTACAACCACTTCTGAAACTCGTGAGCCCGCGGACTGGCTGCGGTCCACCGAGTACGAGGACCCGTTAGATGGGATGAGCAAGCCGCCGGTGCCAACCCCTTCCTCAAGCGAAGCTTGCAACTCGGCGCCAGTCAAATCCAATGTGACGAGAGTGTTACCGAATGGCTCGATTGAGATCAACTCTCCATAAGTCACTTTGCCTGGCTCCAGCCCGCCCCGGACTCCGCCCGAGTTGACATAGGCCACGACCGCGCCATTTTTGCTAGTGGCAGCAAGCATTCCGTCCGAAATGACATCACCCATTAGGCCGTCCCCACTCCCAAGCGCCTCCTTTGGGAGTGCAACTGACGCTTCTCCGACCGTTTGGCCCTCCATCGCCGCAATGGGTCGCCTGAATGCGGCGATCATCGAAGCTACGGCCGGATCGTCGGGAATCGACGAATCCACAACGATTGGAGCTGCGTTTCGCCAGCGGATCAAGTGCCCTTTGGCATCGAAATCCAGTGTGATGTGGCCAAACACCTTGCCCCACTCCCAGCATTGAACAATTGGCACGCTCACACCTTGAGAGTCTTTTGTGATAGTCGGGTAAGGCCCTTGCGGCTTGGGCCATCCGGCAAGATCGGGAGTACCCAAAGGCGAATGTGAATGTCCGCCTACGACGACGGCCACCCCGCGAAGGGTCTTGATCAAGGCTTGATCTTCGTCATAGCCGATGTGAGTAACCAGGATGATTTTATGGACCCCAATGCTCGTCAAATGGTCAACCGCCGCCTGAACAGAGTCGTGTAAGTCCTTGAGCTTGATGGTCGGGCCCGGCGAAGAGATGTTGGTCACCGTCGGCGTGGTGGCGCCTACGATCCCAAATTTCTCACCCCCAACTGTTACCACCGTTGAATCGAGGATTTTGCCGGCCAGATCTTGATCGCCGGTTACATCCAAGTTCGCGCTGAGGAGCGGGAAGGTAGCTAGCGAAGCGAAGACCCCAAGAGGTTTGGGACCTCGGTCGAACTCGTGGTTCCCAACAGCCATCGCCTGATAGCCGACCGCGTTCATGAATGCCAAATCCGCCAAGCCTTCATAAGTATTGAAAAACAACGTTCCCTGAAACGTGTCGCCCGCACTCAGCAGCAGCACGTTCGGCTCAGTTGCCCGAAGTCGCTTGATGATGGTCGCCTGTCGTGCGTAGCCTCCGAAGGTGTTACCTCTGATCTTCGTCGGTTCGATATGGGCATGCAGGTCGTTGCTGTGGATCAGTGTGACCGTTATCGGTCGGTCGGCAAACCCGATCGCTGAAACCAAGAGGGACAGAGCAACAAGCAATCTGCGCATACCCACCATTTTGACTGAACGTAGATCAGTAACAGAATCCTTACGCATGGAAACAGTTGCTCCCCGTAAGCTTGTTCGTCAGATAAAGCGATTCTAAGAAGTTTATTCAATGAGACAAAAATGATTTGGGCTTTGGTTTCCATTGCGCTTGCTCGTGCTGCATGCGCTGTGACTGGCTCTCAGCAAAACGACGGGTCGCTTGCGGCGTATTTCCAGCAACATCCTTGGGATATTGCTTCTCGAGGTCCGATGCTGGTGCTGGATCCTGCTTCCGTAACGCCTAGCTCATCCTCTAACGGATTGAAGGCCTTTGGAAGGAAAGAGTTCAACCTCACCACTTTAACGGTAGTCGCCCCAACGGAGATGGTCTTCATTGATGCGTCATTGAAGGATCCTGCCAATATGTATGATGGCCTTCCTCGTTCCGACAAGATCGTCTATCTCATGACGACACTGGACGCCGATCAATGGAAGGCGGCCTCGTCGAGTGGAATTGGTCTTGGCGATCTGCGGCCGGACCAGAGGTTGATTTTTCGGTCCATACTGCCTTCCGTCTTTACATACGAGAACAACGTTGCAGGGAAAGGAAATAGACTGCTGCCGAACCCAAATGGACCTCCTGAAGTTACTCTCTCCTCGGACGAGGAAGCAGGTGTGCGCCTTCATTTTTTCGATCAAGTCGAACTTGGGGTTAAGATGCAGGAGGGAGGCTTTTCTGCGGTAAGCACTCAATTGGGGTCCCCTCGTAAAGAGGGACAACCAATGCTCCATCGATCGAACAACGCAGGAGAAGACCGGACGACGCTTTTTGGCGTTCAGATCCGAAAGGTCCAGGAAAATCGCCTCAAACCTTCGGACTTGAACTACAAGTCAAAAGCACTTGATGGCCGTCTAGCTTTGTCGGCAAAAGCAACGATTGCCGAGCTCTGTAAGTCGGCTGAAATAGCATGCGGCATCAAGTTGATCGCCGATACCCGAATTGGAGACATGACGATGACCGCCTATGGCGACTCGGCGAGGATCGGGGATGTCTTGCAGGCTCTGGCCCTGAGTGTGGCCGGGACATTTCGGCGGGTTGGTGACCGATATATTCTAACCTGTGACCTTGAGGGCATCGGCGCCAAGCGCCTGAAAATCGCCACATGGAAGGCTGGCCTTGAACTTCTGACCCGAAAACGTGTATCCGAGTGGAAGAGGAACATCCGGTCAAGTGGAGGCGCGCGAAGAATAGGCTTACAACCGGAATGCCAACAATTGATCAATGAACCGGTAACTAAGTTCTTGGAAGACGACCACGAAGACAATGGCGCCAAGACGATGCCCGCAAGCGAGCTGCCACCTGAGTGGCAGTCGGCATTGAAAGCGGGATCCATGCATTTTGGGAATAGGCAGGTGCGAACCGACGTCGTCTTCCCATACGAAGAAGTGCTCTGGAATTTCGTCCTGCCGGATGGAAAGCCACTCGAATGGGAAGAAAGCCTAGGGCATCGAAGCGGATTGACTCGCGAACCAGGCCCGATTCGCGACTATGCATCAAAGTCCGTTGTCAAGCCAATCCCCCTCCGGGCGGGCTCTTCTACCGCCATCATGTTCAAGACGAACGATCCATCGGTGGCAGGGGCGCTTCCTGCCAATGCCGCATCTCATGGGTTTGAGGAAATCTGGCTCCAAACGTGGCAATCGCGGTGCCTGCTGGCGGTTATCGCAGCCGCAAACTCAGTTCATATTCGCGTCCGACTGGTTGTAAGACCTTGGGAGATTCCAGACGGCATGAAAGCAAGCGACCTTGACAAGAACATCTTGGATGGCACCTCTATTCAGGCCGAAGACTCGTTCGAAGGGTCGGCAGAATGGGAAGACAGTTCTCCCATCTGGGGTGTTCCACCTGTGAATGTGGGGCTTAATGTGAGCCCCAATAGTCAATCGAACATAGAACTAAGGCCGCAATTAGTCGACCTCTCTAAAACAGATGGCTTAGCGGGAAGCGTTCTCGTTGACACCGAGCCCCCAGGATATGAGCCCGATGCCACTCAGTTCTACTTCGGCACTTCGAACTCGCTTCTCGAACTTGGCTATAGCGAATCGCTTAGGGGACGCTTTATCGAAGAGAATCAAGTGGATCCGATCGATATCGTCGATCAGAGGCTTTTATCGAATGAAAGGAAACTAGACCTGAGTCTCCCTTACTTTGGCGATCCCGTTCGAACCGCTACAGATCAGCCTCGAGGCAGTCTGAAGGCCTGGGCCAAGTTACGCGCCGATGTCAATCATAGGTCCACATTAGAGTTGGCAAGTCAACTCGCCGGACCGGTATTCGTTCAGGTTCGCCATAACTTCCGCGGTTCGATCTCCCTTGGTGGAGTGCAGGTCTTGCCTTGGTTGGACAAGGCTGAGCTTCCGTCAGTGGGCGAATTGGACTCCCTGGAGCAAGAGGCAGAGTCGGTACCAGTGGACGGCTATTGCCTTTGGCAATTCGGACGACCGACCGAACCTGCCCTTTTGTCTCGCCTATATGATGCATTGAATCGCCATCTAGCGCGTGCGAAAGGTAGTCTAGCCGTCGACATGTCTTCCATTCCGCCAACCCAGCTTTCCAAGATATTGGATCAGTGGTTCAAGAAAGGGTAGCCCGAACTGCAGAATCGAATGCCCCGTGCTTTAGCCTTTGCCGCTGCCGCAACCGGAGAGCCAATTGGATCCGATAGGACTTTTCCTTCTTGTGAACTCCCCTGAAGTCAGTCGTTGTCTTGGTCGATGATCGCAAACTCTGTCTGTCCGGTTTCGAGCATACGTGCGATATAGGGGCGGCACAGTCCGCAACCAGTGCCACAACCGAATCGGTTCGCCACATCTTCAAACGAACGGACTCCTGACTGCTTCAAGTCTGCGAAAGTGGTGTCATAACAGACGCACATCTTAACTGGAAACGGGTCGTCGCTTGTCATGGGCTTTGCAAATCGGCATTCGGGTACACGTCGAGATCCCAGCCATCGTGCTCGCCGCGGGCCAAACGGTAGGACCCAGCGAGTCCGATCATTGCCGCGTTATCCGTGCACAACGCTACGGGTGGAGTGGAAAAGGAATAACCGTTCTGAAGACAAGCTGTCATCAATCTCGAACGAAGCTCCAGATTCGCGGCAACTCCACCGACCAAAGTGAGGGCTGTACTACCAAGGCGATCCATCGCTCGCATCGCACGTTCTACAAGTACCGACACGATCGCTTCTTGGAGGCTTGCTGCGGCATCGGCAATGTTCAATGAGGGGCCTTCCTTCTCGGTAAGCCTCAGCACTGCTGTCTTGACTCCGCTGAAACTGAAGTCGATGGTGTCGCCTGACAAGCCCCTCGGAAGCGGGTATCGATGTGGATTCCCATTCTGTGCCTGCGATTGGATCGCAAAACCGCCCGGATAACCCAATCCGAGTAGTCGAGCCCCTTTGTCAAATGCTTCGCCTGCCGCATCGTCCCGAGTTTGCCCCATGATACGATAAGTGCCCGGGGCTTGAACGTCGACCAACTCGGTGTGGCCACCCGAGACAATGAGACAGATATGCGGAAACGGGGGCGGATCTGGAAGTGCCAAGGTGCTGAGCAGATGGCCCTCCAAGTGATGGATTCCCAGTAACGGGATTTGCATCGAGTACGCGATAGCCTTTGCCGCAGTGACGCCGACGCTAAGTGCGCCGACAAGCCCCGGCCGATTGGTGGCTACAACCGCACCCAACTCCTTTTGAAGGATTCCAGCGTTGGAAAGAGCCTCCGAAATGACGGGAAGAATCGCTTCGATATGGGCCCTGGCCGCCGCTTCAGGAACCACGCCACCCCATTTCCGATGCATCGCTATTTGACTTGCGACCACGTTCGATAAAACTGATTTTCCGACGACAATTGCAGCACTTGTTTCGTCGCAGCTGGTTTCGATCGCTAAAATGGGCCGCTCGAACAGTGTCAAGGGCGCGGTGGCTCCCATGTGTCGAGGTTATACATCCACATTACGACCGCATCCTCTTTATTGTCGGGATAGTAGCCCCTTCTGGTCGCCACCACGTTGTAGCCGAGCTTGTGATAAAGAGAGATCGCCGCTTCGTTACCAGCTCGAACCTCTAACGTAGAACACACCATGCCGGCGGTTTTTGCCTTCTCAAGAAGTTCTACCATCAGCCGTTGCCCGATCCCTTCCCGTCGGTGCGCGGGCGCGACCGAAATCGTGGTGACATGGGCTTCGTCGATCACCAGCCAAACTCCTCCGTAAGCAACCAAATCCCCCTGAAGAATGCCGACGAGAAAGACCCCATATTTGTGGTCCAGCTCGTTCCGAAAGCTCCGCTCAGACCACGGCGCTGCGTTGGTCTCCTTTTCGATCTCCAAGATCGCTGGAATGTGTGACTCCTGAATCGGCTCAAAGCGCAGAGTTTTTAGCATAGGAATCTAGGGTTCATATTGCCGCGATGGGTACGTCGAATGTCGATGAAATCAGAATGGATGAGCGAAGAAACTCTAGCCTTCAGGAGAGACGCCCGGTTCGACCGTCTGAACCGAAATCGCAAAAATCCACCCATTTGGTGATTAACCTCCCAGGTAAGCCTCCTTTACCTTGGGGTTGCTAAGGAGTGCTTTGCCGGTGTCGGTCAGCACGATGTTGCCGGTCTCCAAGACATAGGCGCGGTGAGCGATTTCGAGGGCTCGATTGGCATTTTGCTCGACGATGAGGATCGTTCGCCCCTCTTTGTTTAAGTCGAGGACGATGTTGAAGATCTCAGCCACCAAGTTGGGAGCAAGGCCTAAACTGGGTTCGTCAAGGAGCAGCAAATCCGGCTTAGACATCAAGGCGCGGCCAATCGCGAGCATCTGTTGCTCGCCACCGCTGAGGGTTCCTGCATTTTGCTTAAAACGTTCACGAAGTCTTGGGAAACGGTCCAAGACCGCCTCCATGTCCTTTTGAATATCAGCGTCCTTCCGAATATAGGCGCCTAACTGAAGGTTTTCGTGAACCGTCATGTTCGTGAAAATACGACGCCCCTCAGGTGAATGGGAAATTCCCGCTTTTACGATCTCATGGGCCGGGCAAGATACCAGGTTTTTGCCTTCAAACACGATGCTGCCCGAACGAGGGCGGAGCATTCCGCTGATCGTTCGCAGCAACGTGCTTTTCCCCGCGCCATTTGAGCCGATAATGGCCACGATCTCGCCCTGCTGGACATTGATCGACACGTTGGTTAGTGCCTGTATGGCGCCGTAGAAGACGTTGATTTCCTTAATTTCAAGCATGCGTCGTGCGTAGGTTCTACCAGAATTCCGCTCCCATACGATGCCTTCATAGGGTGGTCTCGTATGTTCTTTGCGGGTATATCCATCGAAAGCTATGTGCTTGGGTGAGTGCCGGCCGATCAGTCCAGTTAGCCTACTGCCCTCCGACGACTATCGATTTTGGTCTATTATCAGGAGAAAGGCTTCGGCATTGTCGCCGTGAAGGCCGATTTACACGGCGTCGTGTTTTGTTTTGATAGGGCCAGTGGGACCTTGGGGACTGATGAGACGCGCAGAACGAATCAATCACATTGGGTCATCGGATGGTAAACATCCGTGCCTATTAACCCTCCTCACCCCCTAAATCCGATGCCACGGCCAATTTCCTCCACACCCCAACTATGAAGAACCCTAAGTTCTCCCACGCATTTGAAGTCGTCACCGACCTTCCACTAGCTCTTCAACCCCTGAAGACTCTCGCATCGAATTACCTCTGGACCTGGAATCACGACATCCGAGAGCTTTTTCGAGTTATTGATCGCGAAGAGTGGGATGCGTCGGATCATAATCCCGTTCTCTTTATCAACCGGCTCTCCAAAGACCGGTTGGCACGTCTTGAGCGTGATTCGGTGTTCGTTGCCCGGCTACAGCACTGTCTTGAACTTCTAGAATCCTATCTGAGCAGCGGCACCTGGTTTGATCAAGCCTATCCAGGCGAGCGTAACAAGACGACGATCGCCTACTTCTGCGCCGAATTCGGCATCTCCGAGGGGTTGCCGATCTATTCTGGGGGCCTTGGCGTACTTGCTGGAGACCACCTGAAAGCAGCAAGCGACCTTGGAATCCCTCTTGTTGGGGTGGGCTTACTTTACAACCGGGGCTATTTCCGCCAGCGTCTGAACCACGACGGTTGGCAGCAGGAGATTTACCCGGAATATGACTTCTATCAAATGCCACTGACCCTGATAAGGGATACTTCAGACCAGCCTCTTCGAATCGAAGTCGAGTTTCCTGACCGAGTAGTTACGTGCCAAGTTTGGCGGGCTCAGGTCGGCCGGATTCCCCTTTACCTGTTGGACAGTAACGTTCTTGAGAATCAACCCACCGACCAGGGAATCACCGACACCCTCTACGGCGGCGAGGAAGAAATGCGGATCCGTCAGGAGATCATTCTGGGCATTGGGGGCATGAGGGTCCTTGAGGCGGTTGGAATCAAGCCTACCGTTTGTCATATGAACGAAGGACATGCTGCATTTCTTTCGATCGAGCGAATCAGGCAGTTCATGATCGACTATGGTTGCGATTTCCGAACCGCCCGACAGGTGATCGTCAACGGCAACGTCTTCACAACTCACACTCCCGTGCCAGCCGGTTTTGATCTCTTTTCACCGCAATTGCTTGAGCGGTATATGGGGAAGACGGTGGCGTCCACGGGGTTGCCATTCTCCGAATTCGTCGGACTGGGTCGGGTCGACCCCGGGAATTACGGAGAGGCCTTCAACATGGCGGTCTTGGCCATGGAGAATGCGGACTATGTGAACGGTGTTTCCAAACTGCATGCTAAGGTTACGCGCACTATGTTTGGACCTCGATGGCCAGGCTATCCAGAAGACGAGGTGCCGATTCAATCCGTGACGAACGGAATTCACACAATGACGTGGATCGGCCATCGAATGGCATCGCTATTTGATCGCTACTTAGGCCACGATTGGCGTCGAAATCCAGAGAATCCAGATGCGTGGGCTCAAGTCGCAAATATCCCCGACGAAGACATCTGGGCGGTATTGGAAGATCAGCGAGGATCGCTTGTCCGATTTGTCCGCAAACGGCTCCAGCGCGACATCGAACAGAGGACGCTGAACCGTGCCGACAACGGAATCCTGAACAGTGTTTTGGATCCGAGAATTCTCACGGTGGGATTTGCCCGCAGGTTTGCGACTTATAAGCGAGCCTCCCTTATGATCACCGACAAGGAACGTCTAAAGCAGATTCTCTTCCATCCAGAACGACCGATCCAGATCATTATCTCCGGCAAGAGCCATCCTCGCGACGATGGCGGAAAGCGAATTATCCAGGATCTGGTGAGGTTCATTAACGACGGCGCTTTGACAAGAATCGTCTTCCTTGAGGACTACGATATGCAAGTCGCACGTGCATTGGTTCAAGGAGTTGATGTATGGCTCAACAACCCGCGTCGACCGCATGAGGCAAGTGGCACAAGCGGAATGAAAGCGGTCCCGAATGGAGGGCTGAACTGCTCGATTCTTGACGGTTGGTGGGACGAAGGCTACGAGTCGGGCCTTGGTTGGGCAATCGGCGATCGCAGCGAGATCCAAGATGAGGGGCATCAGGATTGGCTTGACTCCCGATCTCTTTATCACCTACTTCAGAACGAGATTTCCCCCATGTTTTATCACCGTGTTGAAACAGGAGTCCCACGAGGTTGGGTGCAGATGGTCAAGCGGTCGATTATGACTCTCGGACCCCAGTTCTCGACGAATCGGATGGTAAAGGACTATACCGAGAAGTTCTACGTGCCGTCCTCCAACGCCTACTGCCATCTTGCGGAAGGCGACTTAAGCCGAGCCAAAAACGTACTGGGCTGGCGTGATCGTATTCGCGATGAATGGCCAAAGGTAAGAGTCGTAAGCGTCGAAGACACATCGTCTCGAGAGAACCCGATCGGCAAGGAAATCTCTATAAAGGCGACCGTCTACTTGGGCGAGCTTCAACCAGAAGATATTCGAGTCGAAGCCGTCTTTGGAAAAATCGGCCCCAATCGTGAGATCGCGCATTGTCGAATTTCGCCTTTTCTTCCGGTCGGGAAAGAAGGCGATCTAATCGTCCTGAAATCGACCGTCTCGTGCGATCAGCCGGGGCATCAAGGTTATACCGTTCGAATTGTGCCGTACCATAGTGATGTGAGCGTCGCGAGCGAATTGAACCTGGTCGTCTGGGAATAAACTCGTAATGCCAAGATTGACGTAGAAGCAGGCGAAACCATGAATTTGGACGTGACTTATCCTCGTCGTAAGACGACACCGTGTCAGGTTGGACCCGTGACGATGGGCTCGGGCTACCCCGTGCTCGTCCAATCGATGATTACTGAAGAGACGCGGAACGTTGACGCATGTGTCGAACAGATTATTGCCCTCCACCGCGAAGGCTGCGAACTGGTTCGGGTGACCACCCCCAGTTTGGGCGAGGCCCAAGCCATGGAAGCGATCCGCGCAAAGGTGACGGAGAAGTACAAGTACGTGCCGCTAACCGCAGACGTGCACCATCAAGGGACGGCTATCGCCGTGGAGGCGGCAAAGCACGTGGACGAGGTCCGTGTAAACCCGGGGCTGTTCGTCTTCCACAAGCACACCAACCAAATCGAGTATTCCGAACAGGAGCATATCGACGAGCGTTTGGCGATTGAGGCAAGCTTCGTTCCCGTGATCGAGGCATGCAAGAAGCACGATCGCGCGATGCGAATAGGGGTCAACCATGGCTCATTGTCGGAGAGAATGCTCGTAACCTATGGGGACACTCCGGCAGGAATGGTGGAGAGCGCCATAGAGTATCTCAAGATCTGCGAGAAGCACGGTTACACCAACTTGAACATTTCCGCCAAGGCAAGTCGGGTACCGGTTATGGTTGCCGCAAATCGCTTGATGGTAAAGCGGATGGATGAAGAAGGAATGGCCTATCCGCTCCACTTGGGCGTCACCGAGGCAGGTGACGGCATGTACGCTCGAATAAAGAGCACCGCCGGCATCAGCACGTTGCTGATGGAGGGAATTGGTGACACCATTAGGGTCTCGCTGTCAGAAGATCCCATTCACGAAATTCCAGTTTGTTACGATATCCTCCAAGGTCTGGGGATGCGCAAGACAAAAGTCGAGTACATTGCTTGTCCATCCTGTGGCCGCACGAAATTCGACCTTCCGACCGTTCTTCATAAGGTGCGAGACGCCACAAGCCACCTGCTCGGACTTGATATTGCCGTCATGGGTTGTATCGTCAACGGTCCGGGCGAAATGGCGGATGCCGACTACGGATACGTAGGCGCTGCCGGTGGAAAAATCACCCTGTACCGTAAACGAGAAATCGTTCGAAACGGGATCCCTCAGGAGCAAGGCGTGGAAGCTTTAATTGAATTGCTGAAAATTGATGGACGTTGGGAAGAACCCCCTGTCGGACAGAAAAGGGATTCGATTGACTTGATCCCGTTGACTGTACGAGGGTAGCTACTGCCACTTCTGGAATAATGACGGGATGAGCGAGTTGGCCAAGAATGCCTACCGACGGCTGCAGTTGACAGGCCCGACTTCGGCGTCGCTTGCCGATCTTGTGAGCGTGGGTTTTTCGCGAAGGGAAGACGATGTCGAAGCAAATGAGGCGAGCGCAATCGAACTCATTCGAAAGTACGGCAAGGTGCACCGATTTCGCGATCTGGCGGCTCACGACCTTACGGAATCCTTTGGCCTCGAAGGTTTTGAAAACCTCAAGTGCATGGCCCTGATCGAAATAGGTCGGAGAACTGCCGGTTCGGGTCGTGGCCACCTGGAATTTGTTGAGTCCCCGGAAGACGCCGTCGAGTTGTTAAGCGCCTACCGTCTTCAGAAAAAAGAGTTCTTTCTTGCAATTCTGCTAGACGCCAAGAACACGGTGCTGCGAGTTGCCGAAGTACACATCGGAACCCTGACCATGAGCTTGGTTGGACCGAGAGAAGTATTTCGAGAAGCGATACGAGAGGGCGCCTCTTCGGTCATCGTGGCTCATAACCATCCGAGCGGCGACCCGACACCCAGCCCGGAAGACCACTCGGTCACCAAAAAGCTAAGGGATTTGGGGGACATGCTCGATATACCGGTTCTTGACCATCTGGTTATCGGGGAACGGTACGCTGTAAGCGTGGTCACTGGGGGCAGAATTGGCGGATAACTGGGATTCGATCGTTTTGGAACTGAAGGAACAAGCGCAGGGCATGCATGATGCAAGGGAAGCTGTCCTTGTCGAGTGCCGCAAGTTAGGACAACTCGCCGCGAAATCCATCCGGCACGTGCATCGGCACCAATTCAATGAAGCCGAAGCTCTGCTTGAAGAAGCCAAAGTCGTAGCCGCAAAGGCTCGTGAACTCCTAAGACCTCACCCTGAATTAAATCCCGCCTACTTACACGATACAGAGAAGGAGATGGTTGAAGCGGCAGCCGTTTTATCGATCGTTAGGGGGCGGCCTTATCCGACGGTCCGCGAGTTGGGCGCTCAAGTGATGAGCTACCTAAACGGGATGGGTGAAGCCGCAAGCGAGGTACGGAGATTTGCTCTCGACGAAATGCGTCGCGGAAACATCTCCGAAGCTTCCGCCATTCTGTCCCAGATGGAAACGATCTATGACGACCTGATCACGTTTGATTACGCCGATTCGATGACTGGCGGCCTCCGTCGCACTTGTGACTCCTTGCGGGCGGTTATTGAGAGGACTAGAAGCGATCTAACCGCGACGGCGTCTCAGCAGGAACTGGTAAAAGAATTGCAGGCAATGCGCGAGCGCTTAACTTTATAGAGTGACAATGGAAGGTCCTGCTACCGGCTTCCCCGATATCTGGCCGGAGAAACGCCGGTGAACTTCTTGAACTGGCGTGAAAAGTAGTAGACGTTCTGGTAACCCAGGCTGTCCGAGATAGCTTTAATGGGTAGATCGGTCTCAATAAGGAGCGTGCGAGCCTTGGCAGTTTTAGCCAGCAAGGAATGCTGATGGATGGATATCCCAGTAGCCTTTAGGAATCGGCGCCTAAGAGTGCTTAACGCCATGCCTTGAGTTTCGGCGATCTCTTGGTAATCCGTACGATCGTTGCGAAGGCCTGATAGTACGCCCTCTAGCCAGGGTTCGGTTTCGGAACGAGCTTGTCTTGCTTCCGCAAGTTCCAGCAGCAGACCCTCCAACATATTCAATCCGCGTAAGCGCCCCCAGCGGTTGGGAGTCATCGCAAGTCGCGACATTTCATCGAAGTACTGCGCCCAATCCCGCCCCAACGGCGCCCGTTGCGGCTCCGTTGGCCACAAACCGTTTGCCATCCAGGTGCTCACAAGCGGTCCTTGGAATGCCAGATGCCGGTGGCACCAACTTTCACAACATGGGGCGCGATGGAAAACCGTGTAAGGCCCTGGGTACGCCGGCCAAAACCAATCCCCATCTAGGGTGTAGGTTCGCTGATCATATTGAACGATTAACTTGCCACGATTCATAAACTGCATCGTCGCATAGCCAATGAGGTGCTTCGATACCGAGTGCGTCGCATAAGGCGTAAATGAGGCGACAATGAATGAGAGTTCTTCCAAGTGATCAAATAGTATAAAACACCGTTCTCAGAATGCATAGGATTACTACCGGGAGAAACGTATGCTTACTATCTATGAGCAAATATATCACTGACGAAGCATGGGCCCAATATGAGGATCAGGGTTACCTTGTGTTAGGCAAGCTGTTAAGTTCCGAAGATCTTCTCGCACTCCAGGCGCGAATCGACGAGATCATGCTTGGAAAGGCACGGCTTGACTACTCACAGCTCATGATGCAGTTGGACAGTGTGACCGGAAAGTATAATGACGCTGGCGAACAGTCAAATGGATGGAAGGGGGAAACCCTCGCCTATCGAAAAATACAAAACCTCGAAATCGATGATCTCTTTTGCGAGTACCTTGAACGGCCGATCTTTCGAGAAATCTGCGCACGCGTCTATGGACCCGAGTTGCCGATTTCCTGTTTTCGGGCAATGTTCATGAATAAGCCAGCGAAGCAGGGAACAAAGCTGCCTTGGCATCAAGATGCTTGGACGGCATTGGATCGCCAGCCACTGATTACCCTTTGGACAGCCTTAGATCCAGCTACAAGAGCCAATGGGTGTGTCGAGGTCATTCCGGGTAGCCACAAGCAGGGCTTGATCAACCCAAGCCACGGATCCGGTTTCCTGACCGATTCCCAGGCTGTGGAGTATTGCCGCCCGGAGAACACGGTTTACTTGGAACTGGAGCCCGGCGAAGTTGCCCTATTGCACAACTGGCTCTTACATAGCTCCGACGTCAATCAAACCGAGATCTCGCGCCGAGCGTTTAGCGTTTGCTATATGGATGGCAACACCACTTCTTCAAGCGGTGAGAAGTTTACGCGGCTGTTCGAACCTGTGACTGCCTAAGCGCTTCAGTCCGCGATGACGCTTAACCAAATATCTCAACGCCCCGCGATTTGAGCCTTAAAAAGGGGCCCTAAGAGATTTGGCGAAAAACGATCCCGAGGCGAGTGGCTTGAAAGTCCATGCTTCGGGACAGGGCTTTACTCCACCTCTACAGGTTGCTTTACGGACGGACTCGACCCGGATGGCAAAATGCCAGCCGGTCATTGAATTCAGTGCCGCTTGCACCTGGGTCGTCGGTCCTTGTCAGGATCTTTTCGCTCCCGCGTTACACCCGGTTATCGCATAACGATTGAATCTTGGGGCCCGGTGGGCTGAAGATGTCCAGACATGCCGTGTTCCATTCCGATCGTTCTTTGCCGTCGCCCTACTTCGCAGGCGATCTCGAAAATTCAGTCTTCCATCGAGTGCAAGCTCTATTCAAACGGAAGGTCGACCGGCGGCTTTGGACGATCTACTTTCGAATGTCTGGCGCCGCCACTCTTATTGCCACCCGAAAGGTCGGCCATCGCAATAAGCCAGATCACCACGACGCCTGCAATCGGAATGAAGATATTCGGATGGATCGCGCCAGTCTGAGACTTTGAAAACATCAACATCAACGCCTTGAAATCCTTCTGCCAAAGGATGATCAGGCCGAAACAAATTGCCCAGCCGATAAACAGCACGATCCCCTTCGTCGTTCGACCGATCACCATTTGGCCGACACCAGGAACCAATGCGGATAAGAATCGGGCGGCCACGATTCCTGCAACATTGTCATTGTCAGTCAGGAACAGAGAGTCGTTCATCCCATATCGCAACTGATCTTCGATCGACATCGTAGCCGTTCCCTTAAGAACAACCAGAGCGTATTTACGCTCCAACCCTACATTTTTGGGGTCAAGCATGTGGGCATGCTTAAGCATTGCCCGAGCCTGCTTCGTTTGTTTCCGTTCAAGAAGGTCATCCGCCATCGCTTCCATTACGATTGCCGATCCAGGGGCAATCTCGACCGCTTTCTGTAGGTTCTCCGTCGCAGCCTTCTTATTACCCCTTTGCTTTTCTAGCCGGGCCTGACGAATGAGCCTTTCTGCTTGGTCTAGTTCAGCGGGCGTTGGGACCGGAACGTTGGCAAACGGGCTTTCTTCTTCTTCGTCCTTTTCGGGTGCTTCCGGAGCCTCAACTTTATCGCCCTTCTCCGGAGGAGGCAAAGTGAGTTCGATCTGGTTGATGCGCATGTCAAGAACCGCGATAATATCGCGATCCTTGGTCTCAGCGCGTTTTGCCTTGAGTCGGCCAAGTTCAGCTCGAAGAGCCGCTATTTCAGCAATCTTCGGGTCGTTGGTCTCTGGTTCGTTCGCGTCTGGCCCCTGCATCTAAAGATGAGACGCAGGAGGATCTATGTTTAGATCACGTAACTTAGCAAGAACGCGCTGTTCGGCATGATCAAGGCTCTCCAAGAGGCCGATATAGGTCCTGGTAACCTCATTTTCTTCTAGCATCGCCTCTAAGGAGTAGAGATTGAAGAGCGGAGGCGGCATCAAATCAAACCCCAACATGCGTTCAAAGCCCAACTCGCGTTCAATGTTCTTTTTTCTAATCTGGATGAGACTTAAGATGACTGCAAGTTGGTCTGGCTCAGCGGAATCCAAGCTCTTGAGAAGTTGCTTGACACTGTCTGCATAGACTTTATGTAAAGGATCACCTTCGTCTCCTGGCGAAGAATCGAATGTCGTTGAAATTGGAGGATCGAATGGCGGTCGACCTCCGGAGGTTTTTGGCTGCGGAATCGGTAACGCGGTCATTAAGGAGTACCCCAACACATGGACTCGATACAGCGTGAGCGAGGGAGTTACTTTACTTTACAACCAATTTCTAATTATGCCAACGATATGGGGATAGTTTTTGACCCAAACATTTACATTTGATTGTCATAGCAAGGCTTCCCTTCTCTTGTTATTGTGCCTGCATGGCTTTGGTCACTTGGGTTTGGCTGTAACCAATGGTTCAAAGCCGTTTCTTTCTTCTACCCTTGCCGAGTTTGCGTCGACTTGAGAGCATCCTTGAGTGGCCAGCCATGACGATAGGGTCCAGAGAGGGACCGCCAGGATTCAAGTCATGTGGCGATGTTCTCGCAACGATGACTGCAGATCCTGCGGACGCTCCATGGCTTCGAATTCCCAAGCGGGTACCTGCAAGCGAAAGAACCGAGAAAACTGTTATAAGGCAGACAAACAACAAAATAAGAAGGAGTTCATGGCGGGACGAGATTCTGGAGCTAGGTGATTCGCAAGTCATGGCCAATTCCGTTCGTGAAGCATCAAGCAGCCTCAGAATAAAGAACTGGCAATCCATATCGGATCTAACATCTGATCCATGAATTGCTAGAAATAATGAAAGAAATGACCGGCGTTGAGTTTAAGAAATCAGCGCTTGTCGCTCTCACGCCTGGCCAATCTCGCGTTCTGAGTGCCAGCGACTCCGGGTGTTCGCAGGTGCCCACTCATCATTGCTCGGCTTAGCCATTTGAATCCGAAGATCAATATTTTTGCCCAATTGATCACCACACGCCTTTTTGAAAGTCGTGGAACAATGTCTTGGCGACTAAGGTCTTGCCGTGCTGCTAGAGCAAACGATGAGATTTAAGAAACGGACTCTGGCAAGGGCGGTCTAAAGTGGCACTGAGTTACCAGCAGAAACGAAAAACAGTTGATTTCGTCTTGAAGAAGTGTGGCGTGCGCCACCTGTATGGAAGGAAGGCATGGCAATTCATGGGGAGAGTCCAAGGTGAGGTCGATCTCCAGCATTTCAAAGACACCCATCCATGTCGACATTTTCTAGAACGAGAAGATCTCTATCGCTACGTCGACGAATACATTATTAAGCAGGAACCGATTGACTATCTGGAATTCGGCGTTTATCAGGGCAAGTCCATGCGTTTTTGGTCGAGTCTGAATCTCAACAAGGATAGCCGCTTCTATGGTTTCGACTCCTTTGAAGGCTTACCCGAAGACTGGAACAATGTGCCTAAGGGCAAATTTGACGTAGGCGGGTCCATACCTCAGATCGAAGATCAACGGGTGCAGTTCATCAAGGGCTGGTTCAAAGATACGCTTCCAGGCTTCACTCACGACCTACAAGTCAAGAATCGTCTCATCGTACATCTCGATGCCGACCTATATAGTTCCGCGATGTACGTGCTTGCTCATGTGACCCCCTTTATGTCAAAGGGCACGGTGATCATTTTCGACGACTTCAATAGCGTGAATCACGACTTCAAGTCTCTTTTAGATTGGAGCCAAATATACAAGATGGATTATCAAATATTCGCGGATGCTGCCAACTACATGCGAGTCTGTGCCGAATTGATCTGAGCGCTCTTCTTTCAAAGGGCTCTGATCGGCGATGTCGATTCCATCCTGGAACGTTCAGGTTGGAATGCACTTTGAGCGATTAGGCCCTATTCCCCCAGCAAGTCCTCATAGACTCCCATCCTACGGAATCGTGAATAACGGTCCTCATAGACTTCCTCAGGAGAGAACCTGTCGAGAACCGAAAGGTGTCGGACGATCGCGGCCTTCACATTGGCACAGGAATGAGGCCAGTCTTTATCCGCTCCCCCGACGGGCTCTGGAATAATTTCGTCGATAAGTTCGAACTCCAGTGCAGCCTGGGCAGTCAGTTTGAGGGCCTTTGCCGCGTCCGGGCCGCGCTCCGCTTGTCGCCAAAGAATCGAAGCGCAACCTTCTGGGGCAATGACCGAATAGATGGAATGCTCAAGCATGAGAACACGGTTGGAAGCCGCAATGCCGATGGCGCCGCCGCTCCCCCCCTCACCGATTACTACCGAGATCGATGGGACGGTCAGTTCAAACATCTTGAAGATCGCGGCCGCGATGGCCTCACTAATCCCTCGCGCTTCCGCATCGACTCCTGCATCCGCGCCAGGAGTGTCGATGAGGGTGATAACCGGCATTCTGAACCGCTGAGCCATTTCGAATAGCCGGATGGCCTTGCGATAGCCTTCCGGCCTTGCGTAGCCGAAATTTCGCAGCTGCCGCTCTTGAATGTTGCGGCCCTTCTGGTGTCCTACGATCATCACCGGGCGGCTATCGAGCATGGCCGGCCCACCTACGATCGCATGGTCGACAAATCCGTTTCTGTCACCTTGTAGTTCGACGAAGTTATGGAAAATGGCCTGTATATAGTCCAAGGTGTAGGGACGTTGCTCAGCGCGCGCGACAAGTACCTTCTCCCATGCGCCGAGGTTAGAGTACATTACTTCGACGTACCGATTTCGCCGAGTTTCATAATCGACGATCTTGGCGATTGTTTGATCCTTTTTCTGAGGATCCTTCTCCTTTTTGACAACCTCCTTCAGTTTGGCGATGCCTTCATCCAGCGCTTTCAGGGGGCGTTCCCACTCCTTGTGTGAATTGAACATCGTTAGTTGAGGTCTCCCAGTTGGCTGCGAATCGGCTGTTCCTTGGCGAACTCATTTCGGAAATGAACCCTCTCTTGCTCGCCAGCCTCCCACTCTTCAAACTCTTCGGGGCTTAGGTCGATCTTCATTCGGGCTCTTAAAACGTCTGGGTCGATCGGGCCGAAGGCCGATTCCAGTTTGCCGCGCACCTCTTCCATTTGTGTCGCGAGCATTCTCGCCAAGGCGGTCAACTCCTTTTCCTCAATCTCTTCGCCTGACTCGATTCGGGCCTGCAAAGCCTCTGCTTGGGCAAGCGCGCCTTGTAAGAGATCGGACATTTCGGCGCGGGTGGATTCCTCAGGCATGAAGCTTGGCGCCCCCAAGAGTCTTTGTCAGTTGGATGAGGGTCGCCCGCATCTCCTTTCGTGGAACAATTCGATCGATCATCCCGTGACCATACGCGAATTCCGCTGACTGGAAGTCGTCAGGAACCTTGCCAACTCCCGCTTGCTTACTGACTCGCAGCCCCGCAAAGCCGACCATGGCCTTGGGCTCAGACAGAATGACGTCCGCGATCGAAGCGTAGCTTGCCAAGACTCCCGCCATAGTCGGATCGGTGAACACGGATATGAATGGCACTCCGGCTCGGGAACATCTCTGAGCCGCTGCGGTAGTTTTGGCCATCTGCATTAACGACAGAAGGCCTTCTTGCATGCGAGCCCCACCCGATGCACAGAAAATGATCGCCGGGTGTCCCGTTTCGGCGGCTCGCTCAAGGGTTCGAGTGATTTTTTCGCCGTTTGCAGATCCCATGGAACCGCCCATGAAGTGAAAATCGGAGACCGCGACCGCGACCGGCATGCCGTCGAGCGCCGCCGTTCCGCTTGTCATCGAGTCGTTTGTCCCCTGCTTTTCGATCGCCGCCGCCAGCTTGTCGGCATATTCCGGGAACTCCAGAGGGTTTAAGGATCGAATCTCTTGGTCCAATTCCACAAAACTGCCCGGATCGAAAGTGATTTCGATTCGGTGAGAAGCAGAAAGCCGATGATGGTGCCCGCAATACGGACACACGCGCAGGTTTTGCTCAAAGTCAACTGAGAAGATGATTTTCTTGCAGTTTGCGCACTGCAGAAACCCTTCAGGTTTGTTCTCCGCCTTGTTGCTCAAGGCTGTCAGGATACCGCTTTCGACGTCAGAAGCGTATAGGTGATTGTAAACGAACGGATGCCCACATCCTGTAGTATCTAATTCATATGGCCAAAATGCCTGGAGATCGGATCTTTGGAGTTGAAACTGAATTCGGGTGCCTTGTTTCCGATGAGACGTACGGCACGCCAGAAAACGCGGTTGAGGCGATCAAGAATTATCTTTTCTATGACCTCCGACTAGGAGCCATTGATCTTCACGCCCGCGACGACGTGTTTGAGCCAGCGCATTCGGGCGGATTCCTAATGAACGGGGCCCGGTTGTATATCGATGCGGTCGGATCGCACCTTGAATATGCGACCGCCGAATGTCGAAGCCTTCAAGACCTTGTAGCGAACGACCGTGCCGGACAACGGCAGATTGTAAGGGCGATCAACGAACTGGGGTTCGAAGAGATCATCAGCGTTTACAACAATTCAGTCGACCACTTTGGGGGACACACGTTCGGATGTCACGAGAACTACCTGGTCCGAGGCGACGACGACTTTCTCAACACGTCCGTCCAAATGCTCTACCCATTTCTCGTGACCCGCCAGATATTCGCCGGCGTAGGACGGGTTGGAGGCCATATCCTGACGTCGAACACGATGCGACCGAGTTATCAGGAAGTGGTGGACAACCCGGTTGACTACATTTGGGTCTCCCAGGTTTACGGAGTCGTACCGGATTGGAACGTCAATTTTCAGCTCAGCCAGCGAGCCGACCATATTTTGAAGACGATCGCGAGTCGAGTCCGATTTAACCGGGCTTTGATCAATCCCAAGTGGGAACATTTCTACTCTCACGAAGGCATGACGCGATTGCATCTTTTGTTTGGGGAATCGAATCAGAACGAGTTCGCCTATGCCTTGAAAGTCGGGACGACTCTGCTTGTATTGCGCATGCTTGAAGATCACATCGTGCCATTCGAGTTAATGATGTTGAATCCATTGGCCGCGCTTCGCGAAGTCAGTCGCGACCCTACCTATCGCTGGATCGTAACTCTGGCTGATGGGACGACGTTGGGGGCGATCGATCTTCAGAGGATGTATTGGAACCTGGCTCAAGCTTATCGCGGCGAAAGTGCTCAAACCAATTGGATCCTGGATCAGTGGGAAATTGTTCTGAACGACCTTGAAAAAGATCCTCTCGCCATGGCTGATCGGATCGACTGGGTTGCCAAGCTCAAAATCGTCGAACAGTATCGGGAGGAAGAAGGTCTGGATTGGCACGACGACGCCCTCCACTCGGTCGACTTGGAATATCACAACATCGACCCTGACAAGAGTCTCTTCTACGCCTGGCAACAAATGGGCTTAACCAAGCGGGTTCTTGACGACCTGGATATCGTGACCGCCATGACGGATCCGCCCCAAAACACCAGGGCCAAGGGTCGATCTCAACTCGTTGAGCAAGCTCTCGCCAAAAAGGGCCCCAAGTTCTACCTCTTTGACTGGAATGGGGTGGCGCTCGATCGACACAACTACGTCGAAATGCTCGACCCGTTCGATACCTACGAACAGACCAAGGAATAGCTGCGGTATTTGTCCAGGCGTAAAGGTTGAAATCCTCGGGGTTCCTGCTTTCTTGCCCGCAAGCGCCTAATGGAACGACGAGTAATTCGACCCGAAGAGAATCGGCGATTCTCCCCTTGGGCGTGAAACGACTAAAGAATCATATGCGCACGAAGCCAACGGTTCTGCGCGTGTTTGTCATCGTCACCTTGTCGGTGGGCGCTGCTCTTGACCATGCGACTGTTGCGCGAATGAAAAGATTTCAGGGACCTAACCCATCGGCTGGTCGCGTTGGTCAATTCGACCGGCGCCGACAGGCGAGGACCATAATCTTGTAAAGATATCCCAGTTCAATCATTTGACATCACGCATCATGAACTTCGACGGAAAGCAGATTTCGGTCTGGACGATCCACAACGAGGTTTCGGGAAGCGGTCCGGCCGCTAGAAAAGAGACTATCTAAGATACTCACAACTTGAATTGGGCCTCCGTAATGCGCGGGACCCGATATAAAAGTCAGATTCGATAAAACCTAGAGAGGCATCTGAGGATCGCCAGGCCTGGAACTTCCTCAGGGGACAATACGTTCTTGGGCAGTCCAATTGAGAGAATTGCAAACCCACTAAGAGCAAGGAGATCAAAGCTCTAGTATCCGACTGTACGCCGAATTGGGACAAGCATCAGCTTGAATGAGGCGCACTCCGATTGCGATTGTTGTTCGGCCAGCATTCCCACAGATAAAGGACGCCGATCCAAAATATGTCAATCGCCACGATTGCGATGACTCCATTAGCGAGAAGCGAATCTAGTTGATTAGGCAGTTGTCGGTTGCTAAGCAAGGCCGTCGTATCTAAGCGGTAGTAAGAGTAGACGCAAAAACCAGGAAGCCAGATGCTAATGCCTGCCACTAGGTTTCTGAGAAAGCACACGAGTAGGTTTTTATGGTTGGGGAACCGCACACCCTCAGTATAAGGTCAGTCTTGGCAGTTTAAGGTATTCGTGTGCCAGTGCTGTCCCAACTTGGCGATTAACTGATTGGAAGTTGCCTGGGCCAGCCCAGTTGCTGATGCGTAATGGATCGGAGATCGCTACTCACGAGACAAAAGGCCTCAGCCCCTCGTATCGGTCTGAGACAACCTCGAAGTCCTGTAGTCGTGGGATGTTTCGTGCCCACGTTTTGCTTTAGGATGATTAGGGCAAGCTCGACGGGCGGGGAAGGCATCCGCCGTGGTGCTAGCTCGTGGCGTCGGCCGACATCCCCTCCAACCAATTGTTCATCAACAACTTCCAAATTTGATCATCGACGGGCATGTGGAGAAGGCCCCGATGTGCGATCAAACACGTTGGCTCCTTAGTCAGGCACAACAATGAGGGAGTTGGCGTCGGCAGCGCTTTCCCCGTTGGCGTCTCCGTACCCTGAGTGCTGTCGAACCTAGATTGCGCATGGGGCCCAATTCTGAATCTAGAGTTGGTTCCGAGCGGAGTCAGGCACGATCCCGCGCATACCCGGGGGACCTCAAACTCGTCGCCAGCCGATTTTTTCGGACAGGTTCAGATTGCGTGATTCGCTGAAATCCGACGAAATGGGAGTACTGCGATTCTCTGGGCAGTTCTCTCAACATTCGCAGACAACCCTGCTAGCACATAGGAGCCGCTCTTAATGAGTCCCATGTGCCCCCATTAATGGCGTAGAGCCTACAAATTGGCAGAATTGACCTCGTCTGAGTTCAAAGGAGAAAGTGGTAGCGGCGAACAGACTTGAACTGTTGACCTAACGGGTATGAACCGTGTTCCACCGATTTTTAGCTTGTTTCCAAGACGAGGGCTCTCACGCCCGACCCAGTCAGAATAGCACCTTATGCGTCCGATTTGAACCCCTCACAGGTTCAAAGTCGAGAAATAGCCGTTAGGGCGATTGGACTGCCCGTTAGGTCGATAGTTTAACTTTTCGGAACACGTCGGCACACCATCTGCG
>Ga0302319_10000470_pt1 | contig 90628 bp, 82 predicted proteins | sample Bog_T0_2_FD_203319 | JGI IMG/M metagenome (GOLD analysis project Ga0302319, IMG submission 203319) | Peat permafrost microbial communities from Stordalen Mire near Abisko, Sweden - Bog_T0_2 | ecosystem: Environmental > Terrestrial > Soil > Wetlands > Peat | place: Sweden: Abisko, Stordalen Mire... | reverse complement strand
GAGAAAGCGACGAACAAAATCAAGGATCAGCTATTCGAGGCTTATAAAGTCTGGTCTCAGAAAAGGAGCCAAATAGGAGTCGTCTGACACCGACATACCCCGAAAGACCTTTCGGGGTACACGACGATTTGAAGGGGGTCTGGCATTATGTGCCCATGCCTCCAACGATTATTACTGACGCAGAGATAACCGCTCAGGCGTCTCCCGAACAGACGGTCTATCCCGAATTTATACGACTTCCGAAGATTGGCACCCATTGCCGGTACACTGGGTTAAGTCGGTCAGGGATGGCCGAGATATGTGTGCCGTGCCCGCGGAATGATTTTCGTCCGGCTGTTCCGTCTAAATTGCTGAGGCGACAGGGCGCAGCCAGGGGGACGCGGCTGATTCCCTACGCGGCGTTAAGGGCGTACCTCAATTCGCTGCCGAGCCAGTGAATGCTACTGGCACTAATTCCGTAGAGCCCGCCGGCGCCGTCGGCCTTTGCGCGTTCACACCGCGGCAAATCGCCCGGCAAACCGCCACCCTCAAAATCTGGGAAGAGTCGCCTCTCGATAAGGGAAAGGTCGGTTACGCAGCCCTATGGGCCAGCATGTTGCCGCATTCGGATCCGGGCGACGTCCCTGCGTGGAGTCGGCGAGATGGCCATCGATCGGTCATCATTCGACCTGGTGCACGGGCCAATCCGGACGGCAGCATCACGAAGGGAGGGATACCCTTCGGTCAGCTAGCCAGAAAAATCTTAATTGGTCTCATCTCGACCGCCATAAAAACCCGGAACCCAAAGATTGCCCTTGGCCATAGCATGGCCGCGTTTCTGAGGGGATTGGGCCTCCGGACTGACGGCCGCTCGGGTTGGGGCGTGCGTCGGCAACTAATTCGACTCCTAGGTGCCGCCATCACGTACGATTACGCGGATGACTACCGTTTTGGAACGGAAAATATTTCAATAGCGGATGAGTACATGTTGTGGTGGAGCCCAGCAGCCATCAACCAGGCAACCCTCTGGGAAAGCCACATCACCTTAAACGGTCGTCTCTTCGAAGATATTCTGGCGCACGGGTTCCCGGTCGATTTGAGAGCGATTCGTTTGCTGCGTTCGTCGTTGGCTCTGGACCTCTACGTGTGGTGTGCGTGCCGCGTTTCTCGGCTACGCGAGCCTTTGCGTTTGTCCTGGCGGACCCTCCATGGGCAGTTCGGTGCTGATTATGCCTGCGCCGAAATCAACAATTTCCGGAGGCACGCAATTTCCGCTCTATTTGAAGTTGTACGTGTATGGCCCGGTTTTGAGTACGGCCGCGTAAGGGGCGGAATTGTTCTCCACCCGTGTGCCCTCCCGGTCCCGAGAATTTCGAACGTATCGAAAGCAAGAACAGCATAGCCAACCCAACGAACATTATGAACGACAACCAAGACCCAGCCGCGGCGGTAAATTCTATCGTCGGTCCGCTAACAAGCCTCGCCATTAACCCTCCGTGGGCCCTGGCCATCTCTAGTCCCCTGATTGCTCCGGTGACTGTCTGTGTTCGCCGGCAGCTTGGGGAGAGATTTTATCGCATCGGCTGGTTCACACGCTTTGCAGTAGTTTCCGCTGCCTTTGCCCCAGTGAATGCGTCGGCGCTCATAGCGTGGATGCTGTTTGGCGCGCCAATAGGTGTGCTCTGGTGGTTAGCTGGTTACGCTGTGAACATCGCAGCAATGGTATGGTTCTTTCGGTGCGATCGCGCGATTCGGCGCGAAATCGCCGAGCGCCGTAGGGCAAATATCCTGGTCCACAGCTTTTCGCGCGGGCTTCCTCGTTTTGGACTCCCGAATACTGCCCACGCTAATAAGATTCAGCTGCCGGCTAGGCTAACGGGAGCCGCGATTGTGGCGGGCATTTTCTCTTTCTCCTTAGGGGCATATCTACTTTTTTGTGCCGTTGGCACGTTCATGACCGAGAGCTATTTGGAGCATCGGGCCCGGCAGGACGCTTTGGACGCGGCCGATTTGGATGCCCCGCAAGTTGCATCTAACCACGAGGCCGTAATTGCCCGAGAGGCGCCGGGACTCATTTCTCGGAATCGGCAGTCATCGACGGACCCGCTAGAGGGATTCGAAGGGGTTCTCTCAGAGGACGACAACAACTAAGTCACCGATGAAACTATTTCATACGGCTAATCTACATTTTAGGCGAGAGGCTTTACTGTACTTATTCGACAGAGCCGAAGAAGAGTCAGCAATTCTTACGATCGCCGGCAACCTACTCGACGGGCACCGCGACGCGGATCTTGATTCCGAAGGCGAGATTCGACTGCCCACCCAGGCTGCCTGGACAATTGAGCAATTCGCGAGAATCCGGACACCCACATTCCCAGTGCCAGGAGAACATGACATTTGGTTGCCAAATGGTCCTGAAGACATCGGGCATAGCGGCCAATGGCTGCAGCGCGTACGGCGAGCAGGGATGGTATATGGGGCTGGTGACCGTGAAAAGGTGTGTGGATTCAATTTCGTGTGCGTACCGTGGGACGATTTTGACGAACTGGGGGCGTCGAACGATGATGGGGTACCCAGCGTGGTCATTTCGGCTGTTCCGCCGGCTGGGACGCCCATATCTCAGGAAGCGGGGGCCGACGTAGGTAGTCACGAATTTGCACGCGCCTTGGGTAGTTTCCGGCCTGGTAGCCTGTTCTTGACTGGGACCGTACACGGGGGGCTGGGGTACCAGTGGTGGGCAGACCTCGGGCATAATTCCCATGCGTTTTCACCCGGCTACAGTTTCGACTCCCTCATACCCAATTTCATCGAGATCGATACCAATACCGGCTTCGCATCGTACATGGTGAGGGGAAAAGCGATTGATCGCATGCGATTTGCGCCTGCACAGACTGTGGGCCACTGATAATGAACCGTCGGCGAAAAAAAATCATGCAGATCGCGGTAAGGCGCCAGCTAGAGGCTGGCCGGGCGTCGGCGAGCGAGGAGGCCGCTACCGCACAGCCAAAGACGTACATTTTCTATGTCCTGCCTCGGCCGTTCCTAGACGTAAGCCCTTACCGAAATGGGCGCGGCGCGAGAACTCAACTGACGCCATTGCCTGGGTCATAACATATGAGCATGGCACTGCAGACTCCTACCGAGGTAGATAGTAGCCCGCGATCATTCAACGATCATGCGCTACCGACATTTTCGGTCCTTCTTGGTTCTGGGATTCGGCACTCATGGCCACTGCACCTGTTGGTGAAGTGGACTCAGTATCCGCCTGCACCGATCGGTGGGAGCGGCATTGGCAAGGGAGAGGTCCTCGAGATTCTTATTGGTGACGGAGAAACTCTCAGGATTTACGGACGCTCTCTTGATGAGATAACCGAGGCACTTGACGGCGGCCGGGGTGGGCTAGTGAGCCAGCTTGACGCGCGTTATAGCTCGTTGGCCAAAAAAGGCCGGGCATTCGTGTCGGGCATCGAGCTCGAGGACGCCCAGGAGGTCTCGGAAATCTGAGCTTCGTTTCAACAAAAATTCTATGAAAAAAATATTAATGCTCCTCTGCCTTGCATTCGCGTTCGCCGGGAACTCGATGGGCCAGCCAAGCTGGCCAACCGGCCCATATCGGACATACACAATGTTTATATTCTCTCCGACTGTCTTCACAGAGACCGGCAGTCCGCAGGGACCAAATATTACCCCCATACCCGCAGACGCCACGTACAAGGTCACAGGCACGCCGAGCGCGACGGCCCCTGGTAAATATGCGCTCATAGTTACAGCGACGGGTGCCTATGAAGGTATGGCCGCGGTGGCGTGGTCGATCACTCCCGCCTATCTGCCTCCGAGCACATCCGTCTCAGTGGATCTCGACGCGTCGAGTCCGCCGGTAGTCGTTGCGTTTACCGTCGCTGCACCCGGGCGATACCTTGTGCGTGCCGTCGGGCCCGGTCTCGTTGGCTTGTTGGATGCAAAGACAGCACCTGGCCAGGCCAAGACTGCGCCAGTTCTTTCCCTTTACTCTGGGGATACCCTGATTGCTGAAAGTGGGCCGTGGGGAGGAAATCCCTCAGTACCACCTGCGAATGCGAATCAGGTGACTCTCGCCGCATCGCCCGTCTTTGAGTCCCTGGAAACAATCAACATTGCGACCGTTACCAGGCTGGTTGGCGCATTTCCGCTAGTTCCCGGTTCGAATGACGCTGCGTTAATTGTAACATTAACCCCTGGTGTCTGCGAGGCCCAAGTCGAGAACGGCGGCGAGACCGGACAAATATTAATTCAAATCTATCCCATTCCTGCGCCATAATCATTCGCCACTAACCGACAACATTCAAAGACAGAGAACCTACACACGACCGAACTTGCCCGACCAATTCGATGCTTAGAAACACCCATTTTCCATGAAAACACTGTTTGCCCCCATCCAATGCATTATCAAGTTGTCCGACAGAATATCCCCTCTGTTGGCCATTTCTGCCATCGCCGTGGTTATTGGGGCCCGTCTTCTATACGTGGCCATATCCGAGCGTGTTTATTACCAGGAGCCGCTTCGGGCCCGATTTCTCACTGGCTTGGTAGCTTTCTGCGGTGCCATCTTCGGCATTGCCTGCATGTAACAATCCTTCAATGGAGCCTATTACTCTAGAATTCCTTGCGCTAGTTTTCCTTGCAAAGTTTTCTATAGTTTCGAATTCAGAGTAAATCCGTGAGGATGACTGTACCAGGTGGCCGCGACTATCGCTTCACGGCGTCGGACCGAGACTTCCTCGAAACCGTTGCTAGGACTCACCGAGTCACCGAGGTCCTGAGCGGAGCAACGCGAGGAGCTGACGAAGAGGCAGAAGCCTGGGCTGCTAAAGCCGGTATCCCAGTGCGTCGGTTTCCTGCCGACTGGGGCCGTCATGGCCGGGCTGCAGGTCCGCTAAGGAACCGCGCGATGGCGGCCGCGGCCGACCTTCTTGCAGCGTTTCCCGGCGGTCGAGGCACCGCCAACATGGTTGAGGAGACGAAACGTCGGCATATCACTATTGTTGAAAGTCCAACCAGGAGGGGCAATCTGAGGAGATTGAAGATCATTTCTAAAACCTGATGCACTCGAGCTCACAGCGTAGGATGAAGCCCCGGCAATTCGTAAAGCTGTTGCGCCTGGCGTGCGACAAAGGCTCCAGCGCGCGCGATCGCGACTGGGCAATGAGCCAGATGAAGGGACATCGCGAAGAATTTAGATTCCAGGATCTCGCCTCGGTTATCAACGAGACCGCCTTGGACAACAGCCGCCGTCTTAAAGCGACAATGAAAAAGACCCTTGCGGGCCTATATGGCCGAACCCCCAATCGGATGATCTTGCCGAAGGCCGAGGCAATGGGAACACCTGCACGCAAGCAGACTTTGTCCCGGGGCCGCGATGGGCGGATAGTAGTGCCGCTGCCGGGTGCGCGGGTGGACGCGCTGTAAAGTATATAAAGCGTCTTACGGCCGTTCAGCGCGCCTTCGCCCATCCCGAGCGGGCGCTCAAACGGGCAGCAGGTGATAGTACCATTTTAAAGGTGCCAAGGTGAGTAACCGGACTTAGATATTCGCCGTCCATTAGGGTAACTCCAGCATCCATGAAAAAAATACTCCTTCCTATCATTCTTCTTTTAATAGTAGCGGGTCTGTATGTGATTAAAGTTCGTGCGGACAACAGGCGCGAACAGCAGACAGCGATTCTCTCCGTTTTTAACGAAGCCGATGCGGCTACCACACAAACTCGAGTATTTCCGAATGGGCGAACGGTCGTTATCCATTCAGGAAACAAGATGTTTTCGCGGGCAGAATTCGCAAAGGCTCTCAATAGGATAAACATTACTCAATGCCCCGTGGAATTTAACATAGCCTGGATGAACTTCGTTCAAACTGTGCAACGGAACCAAGAGCCCTTTGCGGGTCTTGGAGCCATGGGTGAATATGGTGTGTCAGTGGCTAAGACCTCTGCGGAAGGCACGAGAGATGCATTAGCAAGACTCGACCGCCTAAATGCTCCTGAGGCGTACCGGCACGTTGTAATGGTTGCTTTGAAATACGGGGTACAGATTCACGATAAGTGACGGGATTACTCCCGAACCAAGATTAGCTCTGGGGGATTCGGCCCCCATTTTGTACGAGGTCGCGGTAGCCATGTGAAAGCCCAATTCAGTCGAGAGGAGGGGCCTTGCAGAGGGAACTTGGAACATTATACAGGTGCGGAATGATCACCGATGAAATCAAAGCTCTTGCGGCTGCTAAGGCCAATTTTGTGCAACTCGAGCAATCGATTGCGTCTTCGTTGGACCGCGAGCTCGCCGCGTTGCCGGCAACATACGGGTTTAGCGACGTGGGTGCCTTTATCCGTGCCGTAAAAGCCGCCGGCGGCCGCCGGCGTGGCCGCCCTGCCAAGCCACCGATCGAGACAAAGCGCAGCAAGCGAATAAGGATCACAGACGCCATTCGTGCGCGGGTGAAAAAGCTAGTTATGGCTGGCAAAAGCGGCTCGCAGATCGCTAAGTCTGTAGGGATTTCGCCCCCAAGCGTGCAGAATGTGAAAAAGGCACTCGGGCTCGTACGCCCCCGTCAAAGGCCTCACAAGAAACCCTGGCGGACGGCTCCGAAACAGGTCGCAACCCCAAAGCTTCGCAAGATGCGCAAACCTGCAAAGCCGGTCGATTTCGAGGCAACGCTTAATGTCACACAATCCCGCCAACTCTCCACTGATGTGGTTACATCATTGAATGAGGATAACCGCGGCGACAAGTAATGGTAGGCACCGCCGATGCCGAAACCAAACGAATCACCAGGCGTTTCCATGCTAGCGGCTTCCCAATTCTTAGAGCATGCCAGCTAAATGGCGATTTTCGCATACTACGCCGGCAAAAGATGGTTTGCTTGGGATGTTGACTCTTTGCCTCAGGACATACGTGAGACGATGGGGACGACGGGTTTTTACGACTCAACGGATCCCTCTGCGACACGGCTCCATTTTCGTTCTTCGACAGAGCGCAAAGTGCGCCAAGATTTTGTGCCGGTACGGGCGGCGTTTTACCGCAAGTCTGGCGAAACCGGTGAAGGAGAAAGCCTCACGCACTTGCTATTTAAAATCGCATTCGAACGTGTATCGCGCGTTACCATCTTAACGCCCGGACTGTCTAACAGCGGTACTCCATTACAAATTGAATTCTTGAGGGTCGAGACCGAGGCGCCTGTCCATATTAGCCACGATAGGGTGCTCCGAATTGATGTTCTTGCCAGCGTGTCCGGGCCAAAGAGGCTGCTGGAATATTGGGGTGATCAGCTTGCGATCGAAGTATTCCATACGCACAAGACCGATGAGAATAAGGCACAGATCCTTTACCAGCGGAGAATCCCCTGCATTGAGGTAGAGATCCCAAAGGATTTCGTCATAGCGGACTCGGCTGAACCAACTGAAGCGGAGGTGGAAAATTACCTTCGCCTCCGTGAGGCTTGGATAAAGGCGAATATCCTGCACTGCGAGGTTCTGAGCCGCCCAATCCGGGAGGAATTCCTCGGCGCCAAGATCAAGGATCTTGATGGAAAGCTTACGGATGTCGCCAGCCAACTCAAGGAACGAGATGTGCAAGTGGCTGCCAGTAACAGTAAGATCCAGCTACAGCAAAGCATTGTGACGACTCAGAAGAAGGAGATCGATAATTTGCAGTCGGCATCGCGTGCCGCTCTCGTAGAGAATCAAAATAAGAACGACAGGATCAATAAACTTTTGTCGAGAAGCCTGTGGGCGCGGATCTGGAATTCACGTTAGATCATTGTAGTCGTCGTCGTCGACGACCTTGCGCAAGGAGTCCGGAACCATCGGTCAAATCCCGATCTTCGCCGGCGTTGGCGCCGGCGACGTGGAACGATGAGCGTCGGTTCGCGGTCGGGGACCGGGTAGCTCACCACCCGGGACCAGGCCAGACGCGGCGGTGCGCAGCCGCTTGTTTGCGTAGAGCGGGAGTTACTATGACCGTTGAACGGCCGTTCACGAGCGCAAGAGGTCGGGGAGAGCGTCGGCGCTCGTACGGCTACCTGAATCAAACCGATCCCTGACTGACCCTGCGCCTCTTAAGCCAGTTGGCCAAATCTAACTAGAGCCAAAGGGGATGGGAACGCCACGCAGCGGGAAGGCCCATTTCGGCAACGGGTATATCGGGGTATTCGTCGAACAACGCAAAGAGTCGCGTCTTCCAATTTGAGGCCGGGTTCACCTTCTGCAGCCAATGATTGCATACTGTGAGTAGTATGCCCACCCGGTCTGGTGCAAAACCAGGTGCGACATGCCATAGGGGGTTTTTGTTTTTCCCCGGTATAGATGGTTTCACACCAACAACGCGGTTCCACACCCTTGCGTGATGTGCGCAACTATTGCGAAGCGTGAAGATGGCCTTGGTCCAAGACAGCAGTTGTTGGTCAGGAAATCCGAAATCGTTGGCCGCATTTCTGAGAAGATTCGGCTCGATCGCTCTCGCCAGCATTTGAGTCGTTTCGCAGGTCATTAATTCGGCCGCCATCCATAGAGGCAGAAATTTGTGGGCACCTCCGTATTTTGTCTCAAAATGTATCACGAATTCATTTCTGGCTCTCGCCTTTTCGTTTTTCAGCTTTCGGATCCAGAATGTGAATTCGGGAGGTTTAGCACGCTCCAAGCGGGACCAATGTTTTAAAACTTTAGTCATTCTCCTGAATAACGATCTCTTTTTGAACCCCGGGAGATTTTTCTGTCTGAGATAGCCAAAAGGACCGTGCGCCATTACGAAGTGATGGACCACTCGACTCCGGACCGCTATTTCCAAGCGTTCGATCGCATCCAGGAGAAGCATCCGAAGACGGCGATCAAAATTATAGCGTCTCCAAATCGCGTCAAACGTGGTGCCCGAAATATAGGTGTCGTCCAGCTGACGGAACGGGTAAAGATAGCCGCTCAGTCGATAGTAATTTACAGTCCTCAAACGCTCTATTAGGACTGCGCGGTTCGCTAGCAACCCTCGGGCTAAAAGTAAGTCGGCTTGCTCGTCCAGTGTTAGAGCCTTCTTGTCGTATGTCTTTCCCATGCTGAATCTACGCGTACACTTCGCCAAATTTGGGCAAAAAAAAGACCCACCGAATTACGCTTGCCTACATTGCTGTAAGTAGAGGCGCGGCAGGTTTGATGCAAAGAATGTGTAGTGTCGGATTGGCTGAGTCAACTGCTATGGCTTAAAATTAACAGCCACGTTAAGAGCCTGCGAATCAAGCACTAGTCGGTCCATAAAGGCAAAGTGTGTAGTCGATTTCGATCGTGTTATGAAAACAATGCCCCTCACGGCCCCCTCTTTCCTCTCGGTCTCCTTCAAGATAGGCCCCGTGACATGTCACACCATACTACGGAAATCTCGCCGTCACAAGAATGCGTTAACCCAAGCGCCCAAATGCACTTTAAGACGTACCGGCGCTTTCGAAAGCGAGGTGATCGATCATCCTCCCTGTCGTTTATGCCGGTAAGGATGGCCCAATCCGGGACCCCGAGTTACTCACGTGAAAACGGTACCCCTTGGTACGTGAAAATGGTACCTCTTGAGCCGCCAAAATCACGTGAAAACGGTACCCCCTCGCCACGTGAAAACGGTACCCCATACCTATATTATACCTATAAAAGAACCTATAGGGGGCCTTGGGGCCCTCGCGGGACCAGAAGGACTTCGCCCTTGCGCTGCCGGCGCCTAGCGGCGCCGGGAGGTATTGCTTAGAAAGGGCAATTAGGGCGCTACGCGACGGCTCAAAGGGCTCGCCGGAGCTCGCACAGGCCGCCACGGGCCGCGGTAGCGGCCCTATCTGGGGCCTACAGGCCCCAGCCCCCTCAATACCGTGAGATCGGCCAGCCTGAACGATTCTAGCTGCCCTCGAGCGCTCCCAAAGCCGTATGCCGACCATTTAAGAAAGGCTTGAACGAAGCGCGCCGCCGGGCGCGCGTGGGCATAGCGGAGCGGTGGGGCCGAGCTCGGGGCGTCATCGGGATCGTTCCAGGCTGTAGCCGACGCGAGCCTTAGTGCTATAATTGTCGTCGAGGGACTTATGCCCCGGGCGCTGCTGGGCGATTCCGAGTGGGGTATTGTTGCGGAGGCGCCCTAATCCGGTGCTCAGTCTGAGCCGCGGCGGAATTGGGGCCCCGCGGCTGGCCGCAGTGGAGAGATATGCTTGCAACACCCGGCGGACACTTGAGTTCAATCTGCTGTTTGTACCACTGGCGATAACGAGGCTCGCGGTCCTGGAATGCTGCTTGAACTGGAGATCTTCCTTTTTCTTTAGTTCCGGGAGCGACATTGGCCCGTCCCATTTTTTGAAATCAGGCAGGCACACACTCCCAGGCGTTTGACTGCGCTCCGGTGTCGATAGGCTGCTGCGCCCCGCTTGCCGATCCTTTTGAGCGGCGGATTCCGTCCCTGTTAAAAAGTCCAACGCCGCGGGTCGATTCTCAATGGTATTCCCAATGGCTCCTATTACGGCCGCCTTGTCTGGCACATGGATCGACACCGCACGTCTCCCGCGAGAGGTCATTACGTTCCATAGCTGCCCCGAGAGCTTTCTGCCGGAAACCCCAATTACATCGCGGACCGTTTGTCCTTGTGATGCGTGGACCGTGGTTGCGAAACCATGCGTCAAGGTTTCATAGCTGTTTGGAATTGTCCGCACCTGGTCCGAGACTTTCCCATTCACGATGGGACGAAAGCGCACGTCACTGCCGACAAATCCAGCGACGACGCCGAGCGTTCCATTTGTCAGGCCGGACTTCTTGTCGTTGCCTTGAAGGAGAATCTTATCGCCCATCAAGAGCTCCAATTCCTTACGGCGCCCCAGCTGAATTCGATCGCCAATGTCGCCGAGCCTAAGGGAGCGACCGTTTTCGAGCGTTAGGGTACCCTTCTTCATTGCTTGGATTGTATACCACTTTCCAGGTTCTAATCCGGCGATCGGTTTCACCGTTGGAGAAATCACCATACCCTTTTCGTAATGGCGGCCCGATCGGCGTTCTTCTGGAGATAAACCAATTTCGTCCACCACAGCCTTCCGCATCGCTGGGCCCGCGATTTCGCCGGCTTCCTTTAGTTTGTTCCTCACAAGGTCATTCAATTTGTCTACTTCGCGCCAGGTGGGTGCTACCAGGGCCACGGATGCCGGTTTACCTTCCAGCCCGTTATCTTTCGATTTCCGGTGGTATTCGTCTGCGGCGTTCTTGAGGTAGTCGGGGCCGCCTTCCTTCACCCGTCCCTGATCGTCTAACAATTCGAGCGAGTTCTTCACTTTACCTTGTGCCATTAGCGCCATCGCGGCCCTGTAGCCCGGTTCACGCTGCCGATGGATTTCGGAGAGCTCGACGGTCTTCATCTGCGAATGCCGCTGCATAATTTCGAGGAAATCGCCTGCCTCGACTGAGGAAAGTTGTTTCTGGTCGCCAGCGTAAAGCACCCTCGCGCCGGCGGCGGTCGCGGCGGCCAGAAGATCGTGCCCGTCCCGAGTTGACTGCATGCCGGCCTCGTCCACGACGAGAAGTTTGCCGCTTAGATCTTGTGCCCCGGACTTCAGATCTACCTGAAGCCTGGCTACCGTAGTTGCCTTCTCAAACCCGTCGGATCGGAGCACCCCTTTTGCGGTGTGGGTAGGGGCCACATAAATCGCCTCACATGAGGAGGCGTTTGTGACCGCCCCTACAATGCGATCAAGTTGGGAGAGCGTCGTTGTCTTCCCGGTGCCTGCAGGACCACGCAGACACATAACCCCGTCCCTGCAATCCAGTATGCCTTCGACGGCGGCTTTTTGATCGGGACTCAGACCTGAATCCAGTTGGTACTCTGTGGCCAGAGGTTCGTGAGCTCCCATTTGGCTTTTCACTATTGCAACAGAATCCAATTCGAGGCGCAGGTTATCCACGGTCGTGAGCTTGGCGTGATCAGCCGGCGCCAGCGGATCATCCATTTGATGCCTATCGGGAAGCCGGACTACTTGGCCGCCCAAACCGGACGCGAGCATCTTCCGCCCGTTTTCGAAATCTATCTGGCCAGGGTATTCGCGCATTGCTCGGGTGAGCAACGCCTTCTCATCGAATACCGCTTCGGTGTAGGAGTGATGCCGGACTGCGGACTCGAGCGCTTCGCGGGTTTGCTTTTCATGGTGGCCTGCAAACTCGACTAATCCGATTGGATGTACCGAGTTGGCTATGGCCTTGGCCTGATCAAAACGGTAAAGGGCATCGGGGATCTCCTCATTAAACTTTGCGTGCTGCCCGGCAAGTACCTCTCCTTTTGAAGTGTGAGCTAGTTCTGATTTCCGTGTCCCAACTGCCATCTTGTGCGTTTCGGGAACGGTCGGTTCCCGGCCGAACGTTTTGACGTATGCTTCGATTTCCTCCTCGATCTGTGCGCGCCTGGTCGATTGCACCTTGCAGTCGGCGTCTGTGACGTGACCGAGCTCCCAACCCTTTATTTTGCCTTTCTCAAAGGTGGCTCGAATTTCATACCCAAGGTCGATAACTCGCTTGGCGAGCTCATTGAGATATAGCCGGCTCACCACCTCCCTGGCTTTGTAGAGCTCCACATTCAGGAGCGCGAACCACTTGCCCGTCCCATTATCATACGTCGCATTGGCACAGACCAGGTGCGTATGTAGCTGAGCCTCGAGCTCGCGACTGGTGTCATGCGTGAAAGCCGCGGCAGCCAAGTTCCCGGTAAACCGCAATTCCTCCTTATTTGCTTTGTCGCCTTCACGGTCCCGCCTGGCGGCGTGGCGCTCGAATTCGACGAAGGCAGCCCTCCAGGACTCCTCATGGGCACGCACGAGCCGATCATCCCCGGCCGTTATCGCTTGAATCGAGACCGACTTCGGGGCCGAAATCTGAAATTCGTAATAGGTTATTTCTCGGGTACGTTGAGTCAGCTTATCACCTGTGAAGAGGTGTTGATTTACCCTGAGCGCTTCGAATGCCTGGTCTTTTGGGCCAATCGCTGCGCCGCCAATTCCCAGGAGGGTGGCACCTTTGCCAACCCAAACGCCTGTTACGGTTTCGTCTTTGCAGTAATAATCGTTTGAGCACAAATGCTGGCCCAGGTACGTCTTGCCGCCTTTGAGTGCGTTTGCCGGGGTCAGCATATTTTGCGAAAGCAGCTCAGTTCAGTCCTGGTCATCACGGCCGCGGAAATTGATCCGCCATATGAGGGCGCGCAAGTGTTAACGTATCGGAAACAGCGTGACAACTGGCTTCGCTCCGCTCAGCAGCTTTTCTGATCCCGAAGGCTCCAAGCAGCCTTCAAAAACAGACGCAATATCCCTAAGCGCTTCGCGCTTGGGTCCATTCGTTCCGACGATACTCCGACATTGTCGGAGCTTTGTCGGAGGTCTTTCCCCGCACACTTGGTGGTCGCCAAATACCTCCGACATGACGCTGGCCTTCGAGATCAACCCGTTCATGCACTATTCGGGGTACAAGGCGTTTTGTGGAGACTGTGGTTTAATCACCTCGAATGAAGCCCGCAGACTCAACTGCCAGCGTTGGCGGCCACATTTCGACTGAGAAATCCTCCGACAAGAGGGATGCGCCGCGGAAAAATACAATGTTGCGCCGGCCATATCGCTCAATGCTCGTTCCATATCAAAGGGAGATCGGGCTTTGGCAGCGCCAGGACAAGAGCTATCGGGAGATCGCGGCGCTTCTCCGGGTCACGCATGGGCTCGAGGTTCACCACGACACGATTCATAGCTTTGTCCAGGCACGCATCCGATTGAGGAAGCGTAAGATTCTCCCAGCCGAGTATCTCGTAACCCCATCGGCACCTACTCCGGGAAGGCTTCCACATGCCATTGAGGCGGTTCGATCTGCCTCCGCGGTCGCCCCGAAATCAAATACGGCAGGAAGAATTCTGAGCACCGAAGGGAAAGAAATCTGCGGGGCTCAATATCCTCCGGTTGACCCAAACAACCTGTGATTTGTGAGCCCAGGAACAATGGCCATTTCGAAACGCATGAAAAATACACCTGCCTGTGAAACTGTTTTCCCATGGCTCCGAGCCAATCTCGGAAAGCACTGTCTTGCGCCATTGACTGGTACCGACCGCAAAGCATTAGAAGCTGCCGTCCAGATCATTTCACTTTACGCCTATGCCGAGGCACCGTCCGTAATCGAAGCATTTGGCATAGTTGTTCGCCGAATGCAGCCGAGCACGCAGGAGCTCGCCTATCACGCGATAGCACACGTCACGGACTGGTCCTATCGGTCAAGGATTTGGGTCGCCGCTGGTCTGCCCGAGTTCGCCCCGGCGCGTTGTGTCTATGAGTAACCAAACCAATTGCATTCGAATTTCCGATGAAAAACACCACAGAAGTACAAAAGACAAACAAGACCATAGTTCTCGTTGCCGGCGATAAGGGCGGAGTAGGCAAATCGTGCCTCGCCCGGGCGATCGCTAGCTACTTAATCGAAAACGGCGTGCGTTATCGCGGGTACGACGGGGACGACACGAATCCGACCTTTTTTAGGTTCTTCCCCGACGTTCAGAGGATTCACACAAAATCCCCAAAGGGATTCGAGGCATTGATAAACGGGCTTGAAGGGGACGAGCCCTGTCAACTTGCCGACCTTGGCGCCGGGACCTCCATTGTTCTCGGACAGTTTATCGATCAAACGGGATTCCTCGAGCTGGCGGCGTCGTATGGCAGCCGAATTGTCTTCGTATTTGTTCTTGCGCCAGGTGCCGACAGCGCCGGCCTGTTACAAATTCTTGCAGAGCGATACGGCAACAAGGTGACGTATGTGATCGCCCGCAGCAACGCGATCCCTGGCACCTGGGACTTGTGGGAGGGAAGCAAGACAAGGAAACGGCTCCTCGAGGACCTCGGCGCGGTCGAAATAGCAATTCCTGCGCTCGATGCTGAAGCGTTCTCACTTGCCGATCGCCATTCGCTTCAATGGACGGCCGCCGCGACCGACAAACGTCTCCCGTTAGCATGCCGTTCTTACGTTCACCGGTGGATTAATAAGGTCTACGTTGAATTCGGCAAGGTTCCAGCCCTTACGGGGCAAGCCACATGAATACGCGTCTGGCTCAAATCATTGCCCAATCACTAGGCGCGGACGGGAAGCCCGACCCTATGAAGGTTTATGATGCCCTCAGGATCGCACCCGACGATCCTATCGCGCTTATTATCGATGGCGTACTCGCAGCTAGAGAGGTGCAGTCGGAAAATCTCTCAGCGATTCAGGATGTGTTGAATTCAGAGCGCGTGAGATTTGCCGAGCTCCTCGCTGCCCACACGGATCGCGCCGATTCGTCGGCGCGGGCGCTGATGGCTCAAATCACAACGTTTGCGAACGATCGAAATCGCTTCACTCAGGCGATCGAAAGCCACGCTGAGAAGATTAGGGCCGATGCATTTACATTGGCTGAACAAGCGCGGCGAGTTGGCACCTCTGTCGAGGTATTCTCGAATCGAGCCTTAGTCTCTGTCTTTTGCCTGGGACTGGTAGTCGGTGGTATAGCCAGTTGGACAGTAATTCATTTCTTCCCGCAATTTTCCTTTTAAGCGATCAATCTCATGAGCATCACGAGTTTTTTAAGATGGGCGGCTGGCATTAGGCCGGCCGTCAATCCAGGCGCAGCGAGTCCGACTCCTCCCGCGTTGAGACCGGCGCCCACGAGCGTTGTCACCGGCTGGGACGACGACGAGGTGCTTTTCAGCTTTGGAGATCCCAATTGCGATCAGCAAACCATCCGGCATGCTTGTACTGGCGCCGTAGTCTTTGGTTCGACCGGTGCGGGAAAGAGCACGGGGCCAGGAGCCACGATCGCTCTTTCGTACCTGGGCGCAGGCATGGGGGTTATTGTATTTTGTGTTAAGGAAGATGAGGCGCGCACATGGGAGGCGTATGCGGCCGCGACCGGTAGGAGCGACGATATTGTGCGCTTCGGGAGTGATCCACGATGGGCCTTCAACTTCTTAGATTACGAAGCCCGCCGACCCGGCATAGGTTCTGGTCTAACGGAGAATCTGATTCAACTTTTTGTGGAGGTCGTATCGATAGGCGCAGGCGAGACTGGCGGAGCGAGGAATGAAGATCCTGTTTGGGATAACATGCTTCGCAGTTTGGTGCGCAATCTTTTGGATCTACTCTTGTTGGCTAAACGGAAAATAACTCTCGCTGATATGCTTGCCGTTCTTCGGTCGGCTCCGCTCGACCACCAGCAGGCCTCATCGCGCTCGTGGCGAGACGGATCTGTGTGTGCTCAGTTTCTGGACGCCGCAGAAGCAGCTACCAAGGGCGCAGCAAGAGAGAACGACTTTCGACAAACGCGTGACTACTGGACGAATGAGTTCCCCGGCATACCGGATAAAATGAGGGGAAGCGTCGTTACAATGTTCACTTCGAAGGTGGAACCATTACTCCGTGGAGACATGGCAACCCTCTTCTGCGAACGCACCACACTTATTCCAGAACACGTACTGGCCGGAAAGATTGTCATCATCGATTTGCCCGTGAAGGTTATGGGTGAAGTAGGGCGATGCGCCGGGGTCATTTGGAAATATTGCTTTCAAAAAGCGGTGGAGCGCAGACGAGATAATGCCGACTCCCGAGGGCGGCCAGTCGCAATATGGGCTGACGAGTTCCAATTCTTCATTACCAAATCAGATTTCCTCTTTCAGACTACTGCGCGCGCTTCAAGGGTGGCTACGGTCTATCTGACGCAGACCATTAGCGGTCTACTGGCGGTATTGGGAGGGGAGGGCAATGGTAAGGCCCGTGTGGATGCTCTTATCGCAAACCTCAATACCAAGATCTTTTGTGCCAATAGTGACTCCGAGACGAACAAATGGGCTGCTGACCAAATCGGGAAACAGCTTATCAATCTTTCCAATGATTCAACAAACAACGGCTATTCCGGGTCTCTAATGGGGCAAGGCTCTCTGTCGGTCTCCCACAATCGGTCGAAAGGGAGAAGCCAGCAGGTCGACTATTCAATTCAGCCAGGTGAATTCAATAACCTCAAAACCGGGGGCCCCCAGAATCATGGGATTGTAACTGCCATCGCATTTCAAACTGGCCGGATATGGAGTTCGGGGAAAAAATGGATGATCGCTTCGTTTCAACAGCCGCAGCGACTGTAAAGAGATTGGCTCCTCGCCCCCTAAGATTACGTCGATTCGCCGGCGTCGTTCACCGACACGTGGCTTAGTCAAAAAAAACCTGTGCAGGATCCTGTTTGGCATTAGTCGGACCATTGGATTGCTGTCTTTGACCGAATGATATGCGACCGACGGGTGCTGAAGTATTCTCGCTGACCGTCTCGGTAAAAGACATTTAAGCTGTCCTCAAAAAGACCTGGATGAAGGAGGATCTTGGCATTGGGGTTATGGAAAATCCAAATGCCCGTGGACCACGTTTCGCTTGCTACGCCGACTTCGGCCTCGTTCGAGAATCGGGATAAGGCCATAATTTCCAGGTCGAGTGTGGCGCCAATACGAGTTAGCTTTACCTTATGATCGCCGAATCCAGCGATCTTCCCGATCCTGGCAAATTTGGGCAGCGTTGCTTCGTTAGACGCGATCACGGCCGAAATATTCTCAGCTTCGGGAAGAGAGAAAAAGCCCGAAGGGATTGTCTTTTTTCCGAGTGTGTGGCTTTCCACTTTGACAAGGCGCTCATCCGGTTGGCTCCGAACTCCGTAGAGGTAGTCGTTGAGGGCCCAGATGGACCAGGTCATGGATCCTGGGCCATGGAAATCGTGAATTGCGATTACGAGAGGAAGCCCGGCGATCTGCGTCTGTTTCCAGTATTGTTTTCCTAACTTTGCCGTAAGGGGCCCTGCCCACTTAATTGGCATGTAGTCCCGGCTCAGTTCAAATTCCTCTGCAGTGGTTTTGGGCACTCGAGGAGCAACGCCCGGGGTAGGATTGACGGTTACCGCTTCGATGGCGATGCGAGCGCCGCCTTTCTCCGCAATGAAATCGGGCACAGGTTGCTTGTCGTCAACCCGGAACCTCTGCTCGTAAAGATAGGCATAAAGATAGATTTCCCACAGTCGTCCATCAAAGCCGGTGGTCTGAAAATCTTTCCGGAAATTCCCATCGCGGTCTTTGAAAGCGAACGAGAGTTCGGCCAGGAGCCCGCGGGCCGCAGAATAACCGGGGCCGTCGAGCAGGGTCTGGAAATTGGGATGTAGCTTCTTGGAGGCCACGCAAGGTACGAGGATCTCTTGCTTTCTGCGGTCATTGTCTCCCTGCGGAAACTCCTTCGCGTTTGTCGCGGAAATCGCTTCGATCCGGGTGTGCAGTAGAGCACGGGCTTCGTCCAAGGTCGGCACCGAGGCGTTTGTGTCGAATGCGCGGAAAACGCCGGTTTCGTCTCGCCCAAGAATTGCCCAAGAAAAATCGTGATCAATCCTGTCGAGCCCGAGCGTTGCGATCACGGTTTCGTCTGCATTGCTCCAGCGCTCCAACTCCTCGAAGACTAGTTCCACGAGAGGATCTCTTCGGTAAAGTAATGCCTCGAAGCGGGGCTTTGAAAGGGCGCGCACGGCGGACATACTGCGGGAAGGCGGGGGCCTGTGGTTTAGCTCACTGCGTCCTCTGCGGCTTCGTTGAGGTTCTGCGTTTCCTTGATACTATATTGATACTTTTACAGATCTTATGGTCCTTAAAGCGGCCACAAAAAACCTTAATTATTCACTGGTATTATCTTCCATAACCTGGCGTCCCCACGGGGATTCGAACCCCGGTTCTCACCGTGAAAGGGTGGTGTCCTGACCGGGCTAGACGATGGGGACATAGCGCGGGACTGGGCAAGCTAGGCTGCAGTGTTCCCCAAGCAAGAGCAATTTTCCTTCTGGACCCTCGCCTAAGGAGGGGAATTCTTGACTCATGACCCTTTCTGGAATCGAGGCTGCTCTTCCGAAACAGGCTGTGACCTCGATCGAGGTGCCGTATCCGAGGATCGCATCAGGTAAGGTTCGTGAAATCTTCGACTTAGGCGAGGAGCTACTCCTCGTTGCTTCCGACAGGCTGTCGGCCTTTGACGTGGTGATGCCCGACGGGATACCAGGGAAGGGCATCCTGCTCACACAGATGAGCCTATGGTGGTTTGGACGCACGTCAGACCTCATCCCAAACCACCTCTTGCCCGACCAGGAAGCGGTTTTTGACAGGTTGGGAATTGGCGATCGCGACCTGAGGCTTAGGAGCATGGTCGTGAGGAAGCTCAAGCCGCTCACGATCGAATGCGTCGTTCGAGGCTACCTCGCCGGAAGCGGATGGGGTTCTTACCAAAAATTGGGGTCGGTTTGCGAAATTCCACTGCCGGCAGGCCTGTGGCAGGCACAGCGACTGCCGAGTCCGATCTTCACGCCCACCACGAAGGCGCCGAAGGGAAGTCACGACGAGGCGATCAACGACGCGCGGGCCTCGGGAATCGTGGGCCCGGAACTGTACCAGAAGGTGAAGGCCACAAGCCTTGCGCTCTATGAGTTTGGGCACCGAGTGGCGCTTGGCGCGGGGATGATCCTTGCGGACACGAAATTTGAGTTCGGAACGGATTCACAGGGCCGCCTGTACCTCATTGACGAGGTCCTCACGCCCGACTCCTCGCGATATTGGCCTTTGGACAGCTATGCGCCTGGCGGTTCGCCCCCGAGCTACGACAAGCAGTTCGTCCGCGACCACCTGCTCTCCCTCGGGTGGGACCAGAAGCCTCCGGCCCCACGCTTGCCGCAGGACGTGATCGAGAGGACCCGCGAGAAGTACCTGGCCGCCTTCCGAAGGCTATCGGAAACCGGCCGGGCTACTGCATGACGCCCTGCTGCTTCGAAACCGAAACGGCACCGGTCTGCGCGCGGACTAGCTCACGGCGCAGCCAGTCGAGCGCGGAATTCACGGCGCGGCGCTTGATCGTCGCGCGGGGGCCGGGAAAGCTGAGCTTGCGCGACCACACGCCCTGGGGGGCGTGGAGGGCGAGGTGCATGGTGCCGACGGGGTTCTCATTCGATCCGCCGCAGGGACCCGCGAACCCGGTGATGGCGAGGCCATAGTCGGCCCCGAGCTTCTCAGCCGCGCCGGTCGCCATCGCCACCGCGGCCTCCGCGCTGACGGCTCCGTGCTGCATGAGCAGGCATTCAGGAACGTCCAGGAGCTGCATCGTGGAGTCGTTCGAGTAACAGACGCATCCTCCCGAGAAGAATTTGGCTGCGCCGCAGATCCCGGTGAACGCGTTTGCGAGCAGCCCTCCGGTTGCCGTCTCCGCAACCGAGAGCGTCTTCTCCTGGGAACGAAGGAGATCGGCGCAGACCTTGGCCAGCGAGTCATTGCCATAGCACACGAAATCCTCGCGCAGAAGATCGGCGCACTCCGCCGCAATGGCCTCGACCTCAGCGAAGCTGATCTCCCCTCCGGGCGAGCTTAGCCGGCAGTCCACGTGCCCCGAATGGGCGCAGAAAGCAATGCCGAGCTTGGAGCCGTGGCGGTCGAAGATGGGCTGCAGCCTCGTCTCCAGAAGCGATTCGCCGACGCCTGCCGTACGGAGCTGGACGTAGGCCTCGCGATCAAGGACGAGCCCAAGCCTCGCCAAGCGCGGCAGCACCTGCTCGGTGAACATGGGCTGAAGCTCGTTGGGAGGCCCCGGTAGCATGCAGAGAACCTTGCCATCCTGCTCAACCCATAACCCAGGGGCCGTGCCGTTGGCGTTCTGGAGGACGTCACCTTTCTCAAACCTCATCGCCTGCTTCAGGTTGTTGGAGGTCATTTTCCGGCCAAAGAGAGCGAATCGGTCGCGGATGTGCTGCTCGATCGCGGGATCAAAGACCAGCTTCTGGCCCAGCACGCTTGCCATCGCCTCGCGTGTGCGGTCGTCGCAGGTGGGGCCAAGCCCTCCGGTTGCAATCACCACATCCGTGCGCTCCCAGCTTTCCCTGAACTGTTGCGCAATATCCTCGGCATCATCGGTAACCGTAACATTGCGTCGGAGCTCGATGCCCCGAGCCCCCAGCTGGGCCCCTATGAACTCAAGATGCCCGTTGACCGTCAGGCCCAGCAGCAGCTCGTCACCGATAGTCAGCAATTCGTAGCGGATCCGCCGGCCTGGGGCCTTTGGGCCATTTGCATTGGTATCGTGTGAAAGCATGCTTGCGGACACAGAAATTAGGCTAATCTCTGAAAAATGCCAGCCCGTGACCCAGAAAGCGTAGTTCCCCTTACGCTCAAGGAAAAGGTGCGCAGGCTGCCGGACCGCCCGGGCGTCTACCTCATGAAGGACCGGCTCGGCAGGATCATCTACGTGGGCAAGGCGAAGGCGCTCAAGAGACGCGTGTCGTCGTACTTCCAGCCCTCGAGGGCGTTCACGCTTCATCCCAAAATCAGGGCGCTGGTCGAGATGATCGCCGACTTTGAAGTCATCGTCGTGAAATCCGAGCCGGAAGCCATCCTCCTTGAGGGTAAGCTGATCAAGCAGTGGAAGCCACGGTACAACACCGATTTCACGGACGACAAAAGATTCCTCATGGTCCGGGTCGACCCGCACGAGGAGCTGCCGCGCTTCCGACTGGTCCGGATAAGGAAGGACGAGACGTCCCGGTACTTTGGCCCCTTCGCCCACAGCGGGCCGCTGCGTAAGGCGCTGGCCCAGATGAGGCGCCAGTTCGGCATCCTGCTGGGGGACGCGACGCCGACCCGCATGCCCGACGGATCATGGCGGCTTTACGACGACGTGCGCGCCGAAATCTACGGTTCCTCGGGAAGCGTCACCGCGACTGAGTACCGTGAGAGGGTGGAGCGCGCCTGCGCCTTCCTGGAGGGAAAATCCCGCGAGTGGCTCGAGTCGCTTCGCTCGGAAATGGCCGCGGCGTCGGAGCGCCGCGAGTTTGAGCGTGCGGCTTCCCTGCGCGACATCGTGTTCGCCCTCGAGAAGACCGTGGAGAAACCGAGGCACTTTGAGCGGACGGATCCCACGGCCGTGACCGCGGAGCCCTCGGCCCTTCTATCGCTCAAGGAGGCGCTTGGCCTCGCCTCGGCGCCGTCGACCCTTGAGTGCTTCGACATCTCGCACATCTCGGGGACCTTCGTGGTGGCCTCCATGGTGCGGTTCGCCGACGGCCGCCCCGACCGGGACAACTACCGCCGGTTCCGGATCAAGGGGTTCATGGGCAACGATGATTTTCGCGCCATGGAGGAGGTTGTCGGGCGCCGCTACCGAAGGCTGAGCCGGGAAGGAAAGGCCTTTCCCGACCTCATCGTGATCGACGGCGGCAAGGGACAGGTCGGCGCCGCCCTGAAGGCGTTTGTGGCACTCGACCTTGCGCCGCCCCCGATCATCGGCCTTGCGAAAAGGGAGGAGACGATCGTGTTCCCCGACGGGCGGCCTGACCAGAACATGCCGCTGGACCACCCCGGCCTCAGGCTGCTGCAACGGCTCAGGGACGAGGCCCACCGCTTTGCAAACACCTTCAACGCCGAGCTGCGCTCCAGGAAGATACGCGAGTCACTTCTGGATGACCATCCGGGGCTCGGTCCCGTGCGCCGCGCAGCCCTGATGGAGCACTTCGGAACCATCGAGCACCTGCGTGCGGCGATGATCGAGGAGATTGGGCGGGTCCCGGGATTCGGACCCAAGATGGCGCTGGAACTCCACGAATTCCTGGCAGGCCACCGGAGTGAACCCGATAAAATTCCTTGAGTCGGACGCCGGCTCGGGCCTCCTACGGAGGCATCCATGCGCTCACGACTCCTACTTTCCTTGGCCCTAGTCCCGCTGGCGCACGCCACCCCGGTGCTCGCTCCGCTATTTCAGGACCATGCTGTGCTCCAGAGCGGCAAGCCCCTTCCGATTTGGGGCCAGGCGGCTCCGGGTGAGCGCGTCAGCGTCAGTTTCGCTGGCCAGACAGTGGGATCCATAGCGGGCGCAGACGGTCGCTGGAGCGTCTCTCTGGCGCCGCTGCCTGCGAACTCCACAGGCAGCGACCTTACCGTGGCGGGCAAGGGCTCCGTCACCGTGAGGGACGTGCTGGTAGGGGAAGTATGGATCGCCGCGGGCCAGGCCAACATGGAGCACACGCTGGAGGACACTCCTCCATCCGATCGAGTGGACGCAGCCGCGGCGGCTTCCGGGGGTGCCCGCTACCCTCTGATACGGCAGTTCAGGGTGGCGCCCCAGGCGGCCTCCTCACCGCAGGACGTCGTGGGGGGGGACTGGAAGGTGTGCTCACCGCAGACCCTCGGCCGTTTCTCGGCAGTCGGATTCTTCTTTGCCAGGGACCTCCATACGCGCCTTTCAGTGCCCGTCGGGATCATCAACGTCACGTGGGCCGTTGCCCCAATCGAATCCTGGGAGGAGGCCTCCTCGGCCCCGCCTGCGACGGGCGCCTCCCGGGCCACGCCGTCCGCCGGAGGCTCCTCGCTTGCCGCCGACCCACGGCAGGCGTCGGCCGTCTTCAATGGGATGATCCATCCGCTGCTGCCTTATGGCATACGCGGGGCGATCTGGTACGACGGAGAGGGTGACGTCGGCCATGCGTCGCAATATGCGGCGCGCTTCCAAGACGTGATCCAGGGCTGGCGTGCCCGTTTTGGCCAGGGAGATTTCCCGTTTCTTTGGGTTCAGCTTGCGAACTTCAGGCCCCAAGGAAGCGCAGGCGTGGGACAGTGGGCGTTAATGCGCGAGGCCCAGGCCCAGGCGCTGGCACTTCCTGCCACAGGCCAGGCGGTTGCAATCGACATTGGCGAGCCGGGCAATCCACACCCCGGCGGCAAGGCCGAGGTTGCCCGCAGGCTCGCTCTTATTGCGAAGGCGAATGTCTATTCGATACCGGAGGACTTTTCCGGGCCGGTCTTCAGGGATGCCCATCCCGAGGGAGGCGCCATGAGGGTCCACTTCCTTTTCGCGGGCGAGGGACTGACCGCCTCGGGCAGGCCGCTGCAGGCGTTCGAGGTCGCCGGCGCAGACCATGTGTTCCACCCGGCGACCGCGTCAATCGATGGCGATGGGGTTCTCGTGCGGTGCCCGTCCGTGGCCCAGCCTCAGTCCGTGCGCTATGCGTGGTCGGACAGCCCCGACGCGAACCTGTACAACGGCGCCGGTCTTCCCGCGGCGCCGTTCAGGAGCAAATAACCAGCCTGATCAGGGCAGTTCGTAGACTTCACCGAGCGCCCGGCCTTGCGAGTTGCTGGCACTCGTCACTTCGAACGTGTAAGCCCCGGGAGGGAGGTCTGTGACCACCGCGGTGTCACCGGTCGAAAGAGCGAATGCGCCCACAAGAGCATCGAGGTTGATGATGTTGGCCGAGTTCACCGTGGCCTGGTAGGGTCCGGAAACCACCTGCTTGGACCACATGAGATTCTGGGCGACCAGGTTTCCGTTCGAGTCGAAGACGCTGAGCACCGGATCGGTGAGCCATCCGGACACCCCGAATCCCGAAAGGCCGGGACCGACACCGCGGATGAGCACGCTCTTTATTGCGGATCCCGAGATCACAAAACCTCCGATGAGCGCTCCACTTCCCGAACTCACGGTGCCCTGGGCCGAGATGTTGGTCAGCCGGGCGGTGTCCGTCAGGGGGGTCGCGCTTGCATCGTAGATTTCGGTGAGGACGACGCCTCCCTTGCCCGATGCGTCAAAGACGTGGATGGTGTAAGCCCCTGGGGCGAGGCTGGTGACGATCGCCGCGTCCGCGCTGTTGGCCGGCAGCGGGAACGCGCCGACCTGGGTGAAGGTGGACGCCAGGGTGCTTGAGCCGCCCCAGCCGGTGTTCTGCGCGATGACCGTTCCCGAGTTTGAGTAAAGCTGCAGCTCGGGCGTGGCCAGCGTGCCGGATACGTTGAACGAGGAGAGGCCGGGGCCCACTGCGCGGATCAGGACCGTCTTTTGGCCGGTGCCTGTGACGACGAAGCCCGCCGCCAGCGTGTCGGTGCCCGCAAGTTGCGTGCGGCAGGAAATGTTGAGGATGCGGCCTGCGGCGGAGGTTGCAGCAGGCGTGTAGGAGGTCGCGCCGCCGGCGGTCGTGGTGATCACGAGCGTCGAGGTGGTGAAGCCCGAGGCGTTTTCGGCCGTCAGCGCAACCGTGTAGGTTCCCGCGCCGGTGGGCGTTCCAGAAATTACTCCCGAGTTCGCGTTGATTGTGAGGCCAGGAGGCAGGCCCGAGGCCGAGAAGAACGTCGGCGTCTGCGACGCGGTTACGGTGAAGCTGAACGGCGTTCCGGAGTAGGCCGTCACCTGCGAGACAGAGTTGATCAGCGGGATCGTCAGGATATTGACCGCGTGGATCGACTGGAGGAGGCCGGACGAGCTGTTCTGCGACGAGGGCACGACGCCTGTGGCGCGGATCAGGAACGAGACCGCCCCGGCGGGCTGCAGGCCCGTGATTTCCCAGGTGTTGGCGTCGACCGGGGTACCCTGGCCGGCCGAAACCCAGTGGGTGCCGTCGGTCGATTGTTCAAAGAGGACCGAGGAAAAGGTGGGGGCGCCGCCGGAACGCGACCAGATGATCGTGGACTCGTCACTGCTCGCCGTGAGGTTCTGCAGAACCGGAGTGGGCGTCGCCACGCGCGCAAATTCGTAGCGGGAAAGCCCACCAACCGAGGTGAATGCCCCGCCTATGACTATCTTCCCGTCGGACTGCACCATTATCAGGTGCACCGGAGCGTTCGGCTGGGGGTTAAAGGTCGTGTCGACGGCTCCGCTGGAAAAGAGCCTCGCTGCGTAGGGACTCTTCTGGCCGCCCACGGTCGTGAAGGAGCCACCTATGAGCACGCTGCCGTCCGTCTCGACCGAAACCGTGTAGACGGTGCCGTTTGCGCTAGGGGTGAAGGTCGAGTCAATCGTGCCGTCGGAGTTGAGCCGCGCGACTCCGCCCACAGCGGTCCCGTCGACGGTCGTGAATGATCCCCCTACGACGATCTGGCCGTTTTGCTGGAGGGCCACCGCGTTGACCGCGCCGTTGATGGAGGCCGTGAAGGTGGTATCGAGCGCACCGGAAGAGGCGAGCCTGGCTAGGGAGTTGGCGGTCTGACCGTCCGCCGTAGAGAAGCTGCCGCCAATGACGATCTGCCCGTTGGGCTGCATCGCGATCGCGTTGACAACGCCGTTGGTGGATGCGCTGAAAGAGCTGTCGACTGAGCCATCGGTGTTGATGCGTCCAACGTTGGCCGCGCCCGAACTGCCGATGTGGGCAAAGGCCCCTCCAACGAGCGTCTTGCCATCGATTTGCGGGGTGAGCGCATTCACCACCCCGTCCGCGTTGGACGTAAACGAGGCGTCGACGGTGGTGTCGGCGTTGAGGCGCGCCAGGTAGGGCGCGGGGTTGCCGCCGATGACCGTGAACGAGCCGCCGATTAGCAGCGCTCCGCCCACGTTGATTCCGGTGAACGAGCCGCCGATAAGCAGAGAGCCGTCCTGCAGCAGCAGGATCGCGGCGGCCGCGGAGTTGAGCTCTGGATCGAAGGAGGGGTCCACCGTGCCGTCGGAGTTGAGCCGACTGAGGAACAGGCGGTTTGTGGCGTAACTCGATGTTCCCGGCTGAAACGACGTGAAGCCGCCACCGACAAGAAGCTGCTGGTTAGGAAGGACCACGATGGTGTCGACCACGCCGTTCGGGTTTGGCTGGAATGTTGTGTCGATGGTCCCGTTAGTGTTGATCCTCACGAACGTGCCCGTGTTGAGGATCGTGGGCGCGGTCGATGCCGTGGCCAGGTTTGGCTGCATCGTGCTGAAACTGCCGCCCGCCAGGATCTGGCCATTGGGCTCGAGGGCAAGGGCGTACACGGGCCCGTTGGGGCTGGGGTCGAACGTCGTGTCGAGAGTGCCGTCGGAGTTGAGCCGGATCAGGCTCGCGTAGGATGAGACGGTCGAGGAGTAGTTTGGGTCGACGGTCGAAAAGTCTCCGCCGACAAGCACCTGGCCGTTCGAGAGTATGATCACGGCGCTCGGGGGGCCGTTCAGGTCGGGATTGAACGTGGTGTCGAGCGTCCCGTCGGTGTTCAACCTGGCAATATAGTTGCGCGCCGTGTCGGTCGTTGTCTGCGACGTCTCCATCGCCGTGAAATTTCCGCCCACGATGATCTTACCATCGGACTGGATGTTAAGGGTGTTCACGCTCAGGTTGGGCGCCGGCATGAAGGTCGTGTCGAGGGTACCGTCGGCGTTCAGCCTCGCGAGATAGCTGACCTGGTAGCCCGCGAGAATGTTGATGAAGCTGCCCCCGATAACGATCTGGCCGTTCGATTGGAGCGCGATGGCGCTGACCTGCCCGTTGAGCGACGGGTTGAACGCAGTGTCCACCGTGCCGTCGATGTTGAGTCGCACGAGGTAGCCGGTTCCCGTGGACCCCGCGAAGCCGCTGAACGCCCCTCCGATCAGGATCTTTCCATCGGGCTGCTGCACAACGACGCTCACCTCGCCGTTTGTCTGGGCCGAATACGAATAACGGACGGTGCCGTTTGAATTGAGCCACACGGCGTAGTTTGAGCTCACGCCAGTCAGCGCGCCGCCAGGAAGCACTGAGATGGCGTTCACAGGACCATTGACGTTTGCGTTAAGGCCGGAGGCTCCGCCGTTGGGATTAAACTCCGAAAGGTAACTGCCCGGGGCGCCGCCAAAGGGGCTGAAGCTGCCGCCGATGAGCAGCTGGCCGTCGGGCTGTATCACACCGGCGTTCACCTGGCCTGTGGCCGCGGAGCTCGCGCTCCCGGTAAACGAGGTGTCGAGCGAGCCGTCGGCCTTGATGAGGGCCATGTGCGTCGCGGGGATGGGGGCGGATGCGCCGTTTGGCTGGAGTGCCGTGAAGATTCCGCCTATGAGGAACTCGCCGTTGGACTGGGACTGGATCAAGTCGACCTCGTTATTGGGGCTCGGGTTGAACGAGGTGTCGAGCGAGCCGTCGGTCTTCACATGCCCGACGTAGTTGCAGAGGGTGCCCGTCGGGTTTCCATTCTGTGCGAAGGAAGTGAAGCGGCCGCCAACGAACATGCTTCCGTCGGTCTCGAGGACGATAGAGTACACCGTGGCGCTCGGATCGGGGAAGAACGTCGTGTCGAGGGTTCCATCCGCGTTCAGCCGGGCCAGGTGGTTGATGTAGATCGGCGTTGTTGCGCTCGTTCCCGCCTGGGGGACGGTGATCGTCTGGTACTGCTCGACCACGGTTGTCGGCGTCCCGATCTTTCCGGTCTGGGGCTCGAGGCCCGTGAAGTCGCCGCCGATGATGATCTGGCCGTTCGACTCGAGCGCCATGGCGTAGATGGGCAGGTTGGCCTCGGGGTCAAACGACGTGTCCAGGGTGTAGTCTGAGTTAAGCCTGGCGATGTACCCTCTGGAGGTCCCCGCGACCGAGGTGAACTCGCCGGCGATCAGTATCTTTCCGTCTGACTGGGTCAGCATCGCGTGGACGGTGCCTGACGGGTCTGGGTTGAAGGTGGTGTCGATGGTCCCGTCGGTGTTGACCCTGGCTAGGGAGCCAACGCCTGTCCCGGTAGTCGCCCCGTTAGGGGTCAGCACCGAAAAGGAGCCGCTGATGATGATCTGCCCATTGCTCTGCAGGTTGATTAAGCTTACCGAGCCGTTGGTATTCGGATTGAAGGGCCCGTCTAAAGATCCGTCGGTGTTCATGCGGGCTATGTAGGCGCGCGTGATCCCGTCGATCTCCGTGAAGGACCCTCCCAGAAGGTACTTTCCGTCGGTTTGCACCGCGATCGCCTGAACGGCCCCGTTGATTGTGGGCGTGAAGGTGGAGTCGAGCGTTCCGTCCGCATTGATGCGGGCAAGGAAGCTCTGGCTTACGCCGCCCATGCTGGTGAAAGTCCCTCCCACGAGTCTCTGGCCGTTGGAAAGGTTCGCCGAAGTTATGACTCCGCCCTGCGCGTCCGGAGCCAGCGTGCTGTCCATCGAACCGTCGGTACCGGTGCGAGCGATGAAATTGCGCGTCTCACCCTGTAGGCTCGAGAAGTAACCTCCGAGAATGACGTCGCCGTCGGACTCCACCGCGATCGCCTGCACGGCTTGGTCCGGGCCGGGGTCGAATGAATAGTCGACTGAGCCGTCCGGATTGATGCGCGCGGCGTAACTGATCGAGGCGGCGGCCGTGCTGTTGACTGCGTAAACCGACGTGAAGATGCCGCCGATCAGGATCTCACCGTCGCCCTGTATGGCCAACGCCGAAACGTAGGCGAGGGGATTCACGATGAAGTTGTTGTCGAGCGAGCCGTCCGTATTGATCCTGGCCAGGAAATCGCACTGGGTTGCCGCTGTGGCGCCGTTGGGTTCAAACGAGGTGAACTGGCCGCCGACGATGATCTTGCCGTCCGTCTGGATCGCGATGGCCATGACGCTGCCGCTGGCCTCGGGGTCAAACCCGGTGTCGAGCGAGCCGTCGGGATTGAGCCTGGCAATGCAGTTGCGCGTGATCGGCAGGGCCGCTCCGGTCGGCTGGAGGACCGAAAAACCGCCGCCGACAATGATCTGGCCATTGTTCTGCACGGCGAGCGACAGCACCGTCTTGTCCGTGTTGGGGTTGAAGTTGATGTCCAGGCTTCCGTCCGCGTTAATGCGGGCAATGTGGTTGCGGGTAACAGGGCTGGACGAGCCGGTGGGCTGAATACTGGTGAACGATCCACCGATGACGACCTGGCCGCTGTTTTCGTAGGCTACGGCGTAGACAATGGCGTTCGCATTCGGATTGAACGAGTTATCGAGGGTTCCATCCGCGTTGAGGCGGGCCACATAGTTGCGTGTCACTGCAGTGGAGCTGCCCGTGCCCTGCACGGTCGTGAACTCACCGCTGATCAGGATTTGGCCCGAAGGCTGAAGGACGATCGAACGGACGACACCGTTCGTACTCGGGCTGAACGAGGAGTCCACGGAGCCGTCATGGTTCAACCGGGCGATGTAGTTGTGGGTTGAAACGGGATTCCCGTCGGGCTGAATCTGCGTAAAATATCCTCCCATCAGTATCTTACCATCCGGCTGAACGGCCACGGCATTGACGATCCCGTTCGGGTTCGGGTTGAAACCATCGTTGACGGGATTGACCAATTGAGCGCGAAGATTTTCGCCAAAAGAGGCCAGCACAAGACAACCCGCAAATAGGATACCGCAAAGGCGGGTTCTGGGGAACGGAGGGATTAGCATGAAGGATAATGCTGCTTACAGAGAAAGCGCACAAATGCAATGCCAGGCAGCATGGGTTTCTGGCAGCTGTTTTTAGTCTGCCATGGATCTGAAAAGGTTCCGAAAAAGGGGAGGGCATTTGTGCGATTCCCTAATCCCAGCTCCCGCTTGCAAAACCGACGTTCCAAGGGGAGGGTGCCGCCGCCATGAAACTCAAGATCACCCCCCTATTAGCCGTCATTGCGGCTTTGCTCATGACCAACAAATCCAAGGCCGAACTCCAGGTAGGCGACAAGGCGCCCGAGGTCACCGGTATCACCGAAAACGGCCAGCGCATCAACTTTTCAGAAGTCTATGCCAAGCAGCCTTATACACTAGTTTACTTCTATCCGAAGGCGGACACTTCGGGTTGCACGGCGCAGGGCTGTTCCCTGCGCGACGCCTACGAGGAACTGACCAAGAAGGGGGTGGTTGTGATTGGGGTCAGCTTGGATCAGGTCGGGGCCCAGAAGGCCTTCAAGGACAAGTACCACTTCCCATTCACCCTGATTGCGGACCCGGATCGCACCGTCGTGAACGCCTTTGGCGTTGCAGTGAAGAGCCTGGGTCCCATCGGCTCCTTTGCCAACAGGGAAGCCTTCCTCATCAAGGACGGGAAGATCGTCTGGGCGGACTACAGTGCAAAGACCTCGAAGCAGGCCGAGGACGTGCTCGCCGTCCTTGCCGCCCAGAAGGGCTGAACCCCTCCTCCGGGCGCCCGGCTCAGAGCTCCTCGTCGGGCGCCGCAGGCAGGGCGTCCGCCGCAGGGTTCGCCCTGACCCGTTCCAGCCAGCCTGAAATCAGAGGCGTCTGCGCCTCGGGCCAGGGCCCGGCCACCAGGTCGATCACATGCAGGCGCCTGTCGAGGCCCCTGACGAAATTCCGGGCGTGGAGATCCGCGACAAGGTAGGGGTGCCCGCCCACGAACAGCAGTCTCGGGTGGTCGCGGTTCGCCCTCAGGAAGCGGGAGGGAATCTCGATCAGTCCCGGAGGCAGGTCGCGGGACATATCATCTCCCTGCGGCAGGGTCTCTCCGAGGGCCTGCTTTGCGACGAGGATTCCCTCATGGGTCACGCCCACCACCTCGGTCGCCATTCCCCCGATGAGCTGGATAATCAGCAGCTTCTCCAGCAAGGCCTGGTAGTCCCCCAGGCGTGCCTCCGCCAGCAGCAGGGTCTCGTCGCCGCTCTGGAAGCCGAACGCGCTACCGATCCTCTTTTCCTCGCGCGGGAGGTAGAACTTGTAGACGGACGAGTCCTCGGACTCGAATGCCCAGGCTTCCACACCCACGCCGATCCGCTGCATCCGCGGGTTCGCCTCCTCCAGAGGGTTTTCCTCGGACTCGGCAAAACCGAAATCGGAGAGCGACCTGAGGGGTAGCTTTACGCGCAGCGCGCGAATCGCCTCGCCGAGCGCCGCCCATTCCGCGCCCGCGCCCTCCAGCAGGCTTACTTCGTCTTCTTTGAGAAGGACGAGATCGCGGTCCGTATCTGCCCTGAGACCGCATTCGATTGCTGCCGCGCCAAGGCGAGCGAGCGCTTCCAGTCGTCGGCCGTGATCGTCTTGAATAGCGGCTCGCCCGGCCTCGTCCGGGAGGAGTGGGCCTCGGATGCGCGTGGGCTGTCCGGTGAAGGCGTCTTGCATTTGTCGGCCATGCTCGAAAGTTCGGGCGCCGCGGACTTAAAGGCAACGAGCCTTTGCCGACAAGTTATTCGCAGTCTCCCGGGGTCACGGCTTTGCCTTCGCGGCTTCGGGGGCCACCGCCGTGACCTTGAGCTTGTCAACGCGCTGCCGGTCCATCTCGGCAACCTCGAATTTCCAGCCCCCCCACTCAAACTGGTCGCCCGGGGCGGGTATCCGCCCGAACTGGGTGACGACAAAGCCGCCCGCCGTGCGGTACTCGGCCTCTGATTCATTGGGAAGCGCTGACGAGAGGCCCAGCGCCGACTTGAAGTCTGCGATCGGTAGCGTCGCATCGAACAGCCACGACCCATCCTCGAGACGTTTCATGGCCGTCTCGCCGCGGCGGCCCTGCTCAGGCAGGTCGCCGACGATTGCCTCAAAAACATCAATCAGGGTCACTAGGCCCTGGACCGCGCCGAATTCATCCGAGATCACCGCGGTGTGCTTGCCCGTCTTCTTGAACTGCTCGAGGAGCTGAATGGCTGTCATCGCCTCGGAGGCGATGAGCGGGGGCACCAGCAGGTTCTTCAGCGTCGTCGGCAGCCCGATTGCCGAGTGAGCCCAAAGCGCCTTGACCGACACCAGCCCGACGACTTGGTCGCGGTTGCCCTGGTAGACCGGAAAGTACGAGTGGCCGCTCGTCACGATCTTCCTCCAGTTGGTCTCCTCGTTGTCGTCGATGTTCAGGAACACGATCTTTGAGCGCGGCGTCATGATCGCCGTGACTAGAAGATTGTCCAGGGACAGGACGCCCTCGACCATCTCCTTCTTGGCCCTCTTGAACACGCCGGCGTGCAGGCCGCGCTCAACGAGCGCGCGGACGTCCTCGTCTCCTACAGTCTCCGCTACCGGCCTGGGTTTGAATCCCATCGCGCTCGCGACGGCGTCGCCCATGGAGCCCAGAGCGGCCGACAGCGGGCTCGCGACGCGCGAGACCGAGCGCATCAGCGGCCCGAGGATCACGGCCATCCGCTCAGGGTTTGAGAGCGCGATGCGCTTTGGCAGCAGCTCGCCGAGGAACAGCATCACGGAGGCCAGCCCCAGGGTTGCGGCAATGAGCGCCGCGAGCTCTGCCCAAGGTGCGGCTCCCGGCCAGCGCGAAAACCATGACGCAAACACATCTGCGGTCGAGGAGACGACGATCACGCCCCCGACCACACAAGTTAGCGTGAGAAAAAACTGCACAAACCCTAGGAATCGGCCTGGGTGCTCGGCGATTTCGAGGGCGGCATGCGCCCCCTCGCTGCCGGATTCCGCCATGCGCCTGAGCTTTGCCCTGCGTGCCGACACGAATGCGGTCTCGGCGGCGGTCAGGATCCCGTTCGCGACGATGAGGAGCCCAAGGATCAGCAGCTCGTTCGCGGCGTTTGGCATGGAATTAACCCGAGCTTGCGCCTTCCCGGGTTGGTTGCAACCCCTTGCCGCGCTGGCGGTCACGGGCAATGCCCTTTGACGAAGCCGGCGGTTGTGGTAGTGTGGCCGGATGAGGCTGCTTTCCCTGGCGTTTCTCGTGCTGCCGCTCGGCGCTCTGGCCGAGCCCGCGGTCGCGCAGCTCAACATACCCGCCCCGGAGGTGGAGGGGGCCTACCTCAAGCTCGGCTTCGACAGGCTTTCCAGCTTCAAGTTCGTTGCTCCGGAATACGACCCTGTGGCCAACCCGAAAGCGACCCCGCCGACGGGGGAGGAGCAGATACCCCCGGTGGTGAAGTCATGGAACGGGAAGAGGGCGATCATCACTGGCTTCATGCTCCCGACCAAGCTCGACAACGGCAAGGCCACCGAGTTTCTGCTGATGGCGAACCAGATGGCCTGCTGTTACGGCACCGTGCCCAACATGAACGACTGGGTGGTCGTGAAGTGCCCGAAGGGCGTGCCCGTCATCCAGGACGTCCCCATTTCATTCCGGGGCCAGTTCAAGGTCTGCGCGACGTTCGAAAGCGGCTACATGACGGGCATCTATGCCCTCGATGCCGAGGGTCCCGGGCAGGTCGCCGAATAGCGGCCGTTGTTCGGCTACCGGGAAATGTCGCTCTGCTGCAGCACCTTGAACCCGCGATTCGCCAGGGCTTGCGCTGCGGTCTCGGGATCCTCCGCGCTGATCGCCAGTGCCGCACGGTCCAGCGGCCTGCGGATGAAGCTGTAGACGTAATGCGTGTTGATCTCAGCCTCGAGCAGGGATGCCAGTACGCTCTTCAGCTCGGACTCGTCCGTGATCTCCACGGCGAGGATGCTGCTTTCGCTGTACGGGAAATCGTTGTTCACCAGCAGCTCTCGCGCCCTGTCGGGGTCGTCCACGACGACGCGGATTATCGAGCTGTCGGTGGTGTCCAGGACCGTGATCGCCATGATGTGAACATTACTGTCCTTGAGCATCGTCGTCAGGTCGTAGAGGCGGCCCACCCGGTTCTCCGCGAAAACCGAGAACTGCTTCACTGGGTCGTTGGGGATGGAACGGATCTGGGCGGCCATCGGGTGGCTCCACCATGGCCGCAGGGCTGGCGGGGTCAACGGCGAGGTGTTGAGATTTCCCGGAAGCGTGCCCAGCTTCGAGTCGCCGATGCCTGAGCAGATGCTTCCTCAACATGCCGCAATCAGGGATCGCGCCCAGAAGGGCGCGCGCCTGATAGCCCGCGGCATGGCGCTGAACGCGGTACTCGGCGTCGTCAAGATAGGCGGCGGGGTGGTGGGCGATGCCTACGCTCTCGTGGCCGACGGCGTGGAGTCGCTTAGCGACATCGCGATTTCCCTGCTGATATGGGGAGGCTTCCAATGGGCGGCGCAGCCGCCCGACAAGGACCATCCCTACGGGCACGGCAAGGCCGAGGCGGTGTCGGGCCTCTTCACCTCCATCGTCGTGCTGGCGGCCAGCGCAGGCATAGGCTGGCACGCGGTCGCCGAGATCCGCAATCCGCAGAGGCTCCCCCATTGGTGGACGCTCGTGATCCTCGCCGCCGCAGCCGCCGCCAAGGTCGTGTTCTCGCGGCGCCTTAACGAGGTGGGACGCGACACCGAGAGCTCGGCGCTCGGGGCGGAGGCGTGGCATCACCTTTCGGACGCGGTGACCTCGGCGGCCGCCTTCGTGGGGATCTCCTTCGCCGTCGTTGGCGGCCCCGCCTATGCCGCGGCGGACGGCTGGGCCGCGCTCGTGGCCTCAGCGGTGATTGCCTTTAACGGGATGAAGATCTGCCAGCGCTCGCTCAACGAGGTCATGGACATTGCCGTGCCGGCGAAGGTGGAGAACGACGTGCGGGAGCTCGCACTGGGGGTTCCCGGGGTGTCGAGCCTCGACAAGTGCCGGATCCGCAAGAGCGGCCTGAGCTATCTGGTCGAGATCGAGGTCCTCGTGGCGGGCGACCTGAGCGTCAGGCGGGGGCACGAGATCGCCCATGCGGTCAAGGACACGCTCTTGGCCTCGCGCCTGCGGGTGAGCGACGTGACCGTGCACGTCGAGCCCAGCTGAGGCTGTTGTTTCAGCGTTCTATCCAGCGGGCGAGCCTCCAGCCGAGGTATACGCCGACTATGCTGCCTATGCCGCTCGCGAGCAGCTCAACCATGATCCCAAGGTTGGAGCACAGATAGCCGGCGAGGTAGCCGCCCACCATCGTGCCCGCGAAGATGCAGAGCTTGTTCACGGCCCGGCAGGCGCACGCCGCCAAAAGCCCACCCGCCTGCCATCCTCATCCTGGTAGGTGAGGATGTCGCACCAGATGTACTCCGGGCCCATAGACTTGTTTACCTTGTCCCAAAGCTGCGGGGTGTCGCCCGGGCGGTACCAGAGGACGTAGTCGACTCCCTGCGCCAGCAGCCATTTTCCCGCGTCGGGCACGTTTCCTTCGTAGAATTGCGTGAGGCGGTCGTGGCGCCTGCGCACATCCTCGCTGTTGCCGCGCCAGAGGAGCTCGTGGCCCCACCAGCCCAGCCACATCCGCTGGCCGGCAAACAGGGGGATGACGGCTGAGTTGGTGAAGCCACCCTCCTTGTCGGGCCTCTCCACCACCACGCCCGGCTTCTCGACCTTCAGGCGACCGAGCATCAGGCGCGGAAACTGGTCCTTGGTCAGGTAGTTCGTGCCCTCGAGCATTCCCATCGAGTCCTTTGCTCCGCTGTGGAGGGGTTCCCAGAGGTCGATGATATAGAAGCAGGGATACAGGCAGAAGATGAAGCCGACGGCACGTACCCAGGTGCTCCGGGAGCGCTCAAGGACGACGGGCCCCAGCGTCATCAGCGTTCCCGCGGTGACCCACGGCCACCATTTCAGGGTCGTGTTGAAACGCTCGTACATGCCTGAGTATTCGTCCTTCACGAAGAAGAACTCGCTGAACAGGATGAGGAAGGCCCAGAGCATCCCGAGCCGGCGCCCCTCAGGGGTGCCCGAAACGAGCCCAAGCAAGGCCAGCGCGATTGTGGGAAGCATGAACAACGCGAAAAGGATCGGGGGCGTGTGCTCATTCCACGGCACGAACCTCAAGCCCACGTTGTATCCTGATGCGGAGGAAGTGAACGCCGCGAGGTACACCCAGGCCGCCAGCCAGACGAGTGCGGCACCGGCCGCGACCGCAGGGACGAGCCGCCGCCAGTCCTTCCAGTTGGCCGCGACCCATGCGCCCACGGCGATTCCCTGAAGCGGCAGGACCCATGTGTTCGCGAGGAGGGTCCATGTGAGAGTGCAGCCCGCGATAACCGCGTAGCGCTGCTGCCTCTGGCGCATCCAGAGCAGCATCGCCATCGCGCTCACGCCCATGAGGTAGTAGCCCGAGAGCGGCGCATGGTAGTCCCCAAGGAAGACCACGTAGGAGAATATCTCTCCCGGCAGTTCCATCCGGTGCGGCACGCCCTCTGGGTCGCGCACCGTGTATTTCCAATTGTAGTCCCTGAGCCATGTTCCGAGCGGGGCTTTGTCCATCTGTGCGCTGCCTATGTAGCGCATGCTCGTCCAGGGGGTGACGCTCTTGTCCGTGGCGTGGACGAGCAGGGTCATCCCCGTGCCGCCGACGATGAAGCAGGCTATGACCAGGGTCCTCACCCATTTCTTCTTGGCGATCAGGAAGACCGTCCCTGCGAAGGAGGTGCCGCCGAGAGCGACCAGGAGGCAATAACCCAGATTGTAGGCCGTTCCCGTTGGCAGCAGCAGCACGCGCCCCATCAGGGCGGCCCCGTAGTGCTGGAAGCTATAATACTGCGTCGAGAGGTACGGGTGGTACCAGACATCAGGCACCGGGATGGTCTCTCCCGTGTAGTAGCTGCAGATGTAGGAGAAGTCGGCGATCTTCTCCGACGAACCGTCGATGTTGGGGAAGGTGAACCGCCACATCAGGGTGTACAGGAAGACGAGGGTGCAGACTCCGAAGCAGCCGACCAGCTTGCGCGGCGCGAACTCGCTTCTCCATTCCCTGACAAGGGCCACGCCCCGTTCGCCGAGGCGTGGGGGCTCCGAATCCCCAAGGCAGAACGTGATGAGCGCCACCGAGCAAAGCGTCGAGATCACCTCCAGGCCTGGAAGCGAGGGTCCCAGGCCGTGGTGGCATTCGATCGCATAAAGCGCTGTGACGGCGAGCAGTGGCCCGATTGCCAGCGCAAACCACCTGTTCCTCCAATAAAGCCCCGTCGCGAGCATCAGGCCCCAGATGTTGACCGCGAGGAGGCTTAGCGTGAACAGCAGGCCCAGGTGTTGCATGAGGAGATCAGAGGGTAACGGAACCGATCGCCAACATGGCGGACGCGGCGCTTCCCGGCAAGATATTGTCCCGGCGTGACCCGCGGCCCGGGGGTTCTTCGACCGTTAGCTATGCGACGCCGCGAGGGGCTTCCTTGCCTTGCCCAATCCGATGTAGCGCCCGAACACCTCGCGCTCGGCCTGGATCCAATGGATGAGGTCGGTGCCGCGTGTCGAGCCCGAGCGCATCCATAGCTCGTCTGCACGCTGTGCAATGAGGATCTCCAGCTTCAGGAGGTGATCCACTTCGGCGCCTCTTGGCTCAAGGGTCAATGTGTCTGCTTTCATGGCGCTGCGGGCGTTGTAGGCTAAGACGCGAGTTGGGGGAAAACGTTCCGTGGATTACAGGCTTGCAGTGCTTCAGGCCCAAGGTGTGCAGGACTGCCCCTGTCATCAACTGGGCCTGCGTCACGATTCTGAAACTTTGGGTCCCCTTGAGCCGCTTGACAGGAGCACGCAAGGGCGCCGACGTATCGGCGTGCTTGAATCCTGCCGAATCTCTGTGAGGGCGACACCAAACGCCCGCCGCGACGAGGTCGTCGGCTGGGTGGGCGAGGAGCTCAAGGCGAAGGTGCGCGCCCCGGCGCTGGATGGCCGCGCGAACGAAGCGCTTTGCGAGTTTATTTCCGAACAGCTTGAATTGCCGAGGGGCGCGGTGGCCCTGGTCCGGGGTGGCAAGTCGCGTTCCAAGCTCATCGAGATCAGGGGCCTTTCGGCCGGCGCCGTGCGCGAACGCCTGTCCGGGCCGCGATAGGGCTCAGGCTACGGCAGCCGGCCGCCGTTCCCTGCTCCGCAGGGCGCCCGCCCTCAATGGGCGAGGGACCAGCGGGCCAGCGGGTAGTACACCGCGATGGGCCGGCCCAGGGCCTCCTTTGCCGGAACAAAACCCCATTCCCTCCCGTCGCCGCTGTTAGGCGAGTTGTCTCCCATGGCGAAGTAGCTGCCGGGTTCCACGTGGACTTGCGAGCCCGGCGCGAGAAGCCCGCTCGCCTCATAGCCGGGATACTTGCCCGTCTGACTTGAGTTGGCGGCGAACACATCCGATCCCTCGATGGGCGCGCCATTACGGAACAGGGTCGTTCCCCTGACCTCAAGGGTGTCGCCGGGGATCCCTACAAGCCGCTTGATGTAAAAGGTGTCGCCATGGTAACGGGCGATGCCGGGTATCTTCCCTGTGCTGAACACGAACCCGCTGCCTACCTCGGGCCGTACGAAATTGTAGCTGAACCGGTCGACCAGCACCTTGTCGCCCGCCAATTCGTCGAAGGCTAATAGCCGTTCGCCCGCCTTCACAAGGCGGCCCGTGCGGATGCAGTGCAGGGGTTCGCCGTCAACCACGAGGTCCACATAGTCCCCTGACTGCAGCTTCGCCCCGATCGCCGCTGCGAGGCGCTTGTGGGTGTAGGGCTCCCCTTTGCTGAAAAACCCGTCATAGACCGCCCAGTCGAAGTCGAAGTCCAGGGGCACGCGGGTGCGCACCTGCTCGCCCCCGACAATGAATGTGTACTCCCGTTCCTTCGACGGAAGAACCAACCAGGAGCGGCCGTTGACGGGAATGCAGTGCGCATATCCGAGGCTCCGGCTTCCGCCTATAGGGATCAGTATCTCGCCACCGGCTGGGGAATTCAGCCTGTGAGGCCACGCTCCGACGGCAAGGATGCGTCCGGCCTCCGACAGAACCCCTGGCTCGTCGGCCGGGGTGCGGAAGACCTGCGGGGTCATTCCGTTGTAGGTCGGCCACATCGAGTTCGTCGGTATGACGAAGTTTTGCACGAAGTAGGAGCGAAACCCGATGACGACGATGGCAATGAGAAGCAGGAACTCGATGTTCTCCGCCAGGGCGCTCTTGGGGTAGAGGTTGCCGCCGACCTCGCGCAGGGTCTTTTCAAGCGCCTCCGTCGCAACGGCCAGCTCTTTCGATTGCGCGCGTGAACCGAGGAGGAGGCGAAGCAGGTCGATCTGCCTGCGAAGCCCGTCGGCCTCGTGCGCCGGAAGCTGGTCGCTCCGGTAGTGCCAGACCTTCTGCGCCACCTCCAGGCAGCCTGCCGCGCTTGCGCGCGCCCTCCTTACCTCGCCCACGGCAAATCCGAACATGGTGCGAGGATTTTCAAAGGCTCGAGAAGCGTCCGGACGGGCATTCGGGCGAGTGGGTGTTCACTTAGGCATTCACGATGCGCGGCAGGGCACCGCACATCCATAAAAAAGAGACCGAAGAAATCCGGGGCTCATCGAGCATCCCGGAGGACTCATTAACGAAAACTGCGCGGAGCCCGTAGTCCCCGCGCAGCTCAAAGGGCTTTGCTCCTAGCGGAAGTGACCGCCTCCGCCGAATCCGTGACCCCAGCCGCCATGGCCCCATCCTCCCCAGCCAAAGCCGAGGTAGAGCGCCGACGGGTAGAATCCCCAGGCCCAGGCGTCGCCGTTCCAGTAATAGCCCGGATAGGCAGCTCCGTATACCGCGGGATCATAATAACCCACGCCGGGCTGCTGGTAGACGACCTGCGATTGCTGGCCAGCAACAGCCACCCCTGGGGGGGGAGTGTAGGGCGTTGGCATCCCTTGAGGGTACGCGGCGCCAGGCTGCGCGGGAGGAGCGCTCGGCGATTGCGGCGCATGCGCCACGTTCCATGCGCCGTTCACCCAAACCCACTGGCCATTCGAAGGGGCCCAGTGCCCCTCCACCCATACCGCGCTGCGGTTGGGGGGAAGGTCCCAATGGCTTGCCACCCATTTCCACTGGCCATTCACGGAATTCCAATGGCCCGACATCCACACGTACTCCGCGGACGGAGCGGGACCCGCAACCGGGTTGTCAACAGCCGGCCCGGCGTCCGGGGCGCCCGAATTGGCTGCAGGGTCGGCGCGCCCAATTGCGCAAGCCGCGATGCAAGCTGCTCCAGCCAGTAACATTCTTAGTTTCGAATTCATGATTTGTAGATCTTGCTGCCTTTGATCGTAATGTAGTTCGACATCCTCACCGTTGCCACTGTTCCAGCGGTTTTCTTGAGGAATCTCCGTTGTACAAGAGGCTTGCGGCGAAGGTCTACCTCGCAACAGCAAGACGCATTCCGCGGATAAAGGTGACGCCATAACGTGGGGCAGCGTCCGCGGCAGGATCCAAGGTGCAGGGTGCACAAAAAGGGCCGGGTCGCGCATTTGTCGCAAACCGGCCCTCGGAAGCATTCGCTTGGCAGCCTTAGAAGTGGTACGTCAGGCCGGCCCTGAGCCCAAGATCCTTGGAGCTATGCTGGTCGAGCTCAGCTGTGAGGGATGCGCTCCACTCGCGGGTGATCCTGTAGGTGGCCTTGACACCATACTCCCACTGGAAGTTCGTCAGCGTTGCGATTGACGGTTCGTGATCCCTGAGGCGGGGCTCGCCATCGTATGAAACGAAGGGGGTCAGGAACAGATCCTTGATGACTGGGAACTCAATGCCGCTAGTCAGCGAATATGCAAACGCGTTCGAGGTGAGGTCGGCTGTCTGCTGCGTCACCCACCCGGCGTCCGCAGTGATGAACGGCCTTCCCCAGCTCTCTACAGCGTAGGCGGTCGCGCCGAGCAGCAATTCGTTACGATAGTCATGGTAGCCTAGGGCGCCTCCCGTGAGGTAGTCATACGAAAAGTTTCCGTCGATGCCGAAGGCCGCATCCTTAACCACAGACTCATTGTAGATGAAGTTGTAGTCGTGGAGCAGTCCCGGTGTTGAGTTCTGCTTGTCGTAGCCCAAGCTGAACTCGGTGTAGCTATTGCCGACAAGTCCGCCGTCGGGCCCTTGGGCAGGAGCGCCCTGAGGCGAGGACGGCCCCGACTGGGCCGATGCGGAAATGGTTAGGCCGAGCGCGAGCGCAGCCACAAGGAGGGTTTTTTCAGTTTTAATTTTCTTCATTGTATCAGGTTTTTGGTTAAAGGCCGGTAGACCTTTTGGGTTTTCCGGTTTCTTGTTCGACCGCATGCGCGCGCAAAGTTCCGTGTTAGTGCCTTGCACAAGGCGCGTGTCGGGGGCGCAGCACGGCGAAGCCGGTGCGGAAATTAGGAACCGCCGCCGGACGAGAGAAGGCGCGCTAATAAAAACGCCACGGAGGCGTGCGTACGGAACCTTTTTTCCTCTCGTGTTTCTAAAAAAGCTTTCGCGTGCGGCGCTTAGCGTCGCGCGTTGCGGCCAAGACTAATCCGCATTGAAATCGATATGCCCCTTTTCAACGTCGGTGTGCACCAGCCTGACGCGCAGGCGGTCGCCCACCTTCCGGTTCTCTCCTCCCTTGACGAGCTTGCCCTCTATCGGCGGCTTGTAGAGGCGCACCCAGGTTCCCCGGTCCGTGACGCCGGTCACTGTTGAGTCGAACAACTCACCGATCCGGTTCTCGAGCAAGATTGCCGCTGCGGATTTGATCAATTGGCGCTCGACCTTCTTCGCCTCGTTTTCCTGCTCGGTGCAGTGCTGTGCTATCGCCAGGAGTTCCTCGCTCCTGTAAGGGAGGGGTGAGCCCGAGAGGGACGCCCTGAGAAGACGCTGGATGATGAGGTCGGGGAAGCGCCGGTTGGGGGCCGTCGAGTGGGAATACTCCTTCACGGCCAGGCCGAAGTGGCCTGGCACCTCGGCGCCCGGGAATTCAACAACGTATTCACCCCTGCCCAGAAGCTTGATGACGCAAAGGGACAAGTCGGGGAAATAGCCCGGGTCCCGCTCCCTTGCCTCAATGAGGAATTTCTCGAGTGCGATCCCGTCGGGTCGGCCCGGGAGCGTGGAGCCCCGCTCCTTGGCCATCTCGACTATGCGGTCCCAGTGAACTGGGGCGCGCACGACGCGCCTGATTGAAGGGAATTTTCTTCCGGAGAGGAATCGCGCCGTGACCCCGTTGGCGGCGACCATAAGCTCTTCGATGAGACTCTTGGCCACGTTGCTCTGGTCGGGCAGCAGGTCGTGCAGCATGTCCCCGAAGAAGACCGGTCGAGCCTGTATGGTCTGCAGTGAAAGCGCGCCGCGCATGTGCCGCAGCTCCCTGAGCTTTTCGGCGACACGGTGCTGCAGCAGAATGTTCTGGTCGAGGCCCCGGATCTCCTCGATCGCCTTCGGCGCCGGGGCTTGTCCGTCGATCCACGCCGCGACACTGTCGTACGCCAGCTTTGCCTTGTTCCGCACCAACGCCTCGTAGACGTTGGAGGCCCTCAGGGCTCCGTCGGCGCCGAACGCCATCTCCACCACCAATGAGCGCCGGTCTTGGTTGAAATTGAGCGAGGTCAGATCGGTGGACAGCCGCTCGGGAAGCATGGGGAAGACGCCCCCTGCAGTGTAGACTGACGTCGTGTTCTTTCGCGCATGCTCGTCCAGGGCTGAACCCTTCCTCACAAACGCGGTGACTTCGGCAACGGCCACGAGAATCTTGACTGAGCCATCCCTCATCACCTCGGCCACCGAGAGCTGGTCGAGGTCCCTCGAGTCGTCATTGTCTATCGAGCACCACATCAGGCTCCTCAGGTCGCGCAGGGATCCGGCCCCAGTGGCGGGAGGCCCGGAAATTGCCGCCAGTTCCTCGATGGCGGCATGCGGGAAATCGGGCTCAAGCCCGCGCTCCATCATCGCTCGTCGTGCGATCTCCTGCAGTCTATGTCGCGGATTCTGACTGGCGCCGTTCTGCATTTGGGGTTGCCGATAGAATGTTGCCTCAAGGCCCGAGGTCAAATTTCGCGTTGCGCCTCCAATCCCGTCTGCATTTCGTCTAAGATGGCACGCTGACCGCGAACCTCAATGGCCATAAGAAGGCACCTGCGAGAATACGGTTTGCCCAGGCTGGCGTTCGTGCCAATCTTCCGGGGCCCCGGAGCCATTTCGAATGAAAAAAAGAAACCCGGAACATCCACTGAGCGAGAACAAGCACCTTTTGAGGTGGGTCGACAAGATGGTCGACCTTTGCAAGCCGTCGGCGATCCACTGGGTGGACGGCTCCAAGGAGGAGTATGACTCGCTCTGCCAGCTGATGGTGGAGACTGGAACGTTCATAAAGCTGAACCAGAAGCTCTGGCCTGGATGCTTTTACGCCCGAAGCGACCCGTCGGACGTCGCCCGTGTCGAGGACAGGACTTACATCTGCTCCCACTCCCGCGAGAGCGCGGGCCCCACAAACAACTGGATAAATCCCTACGAGATGCGCCGCAAGCTGCGCGAGATGTACAGCGGCTCGATGCGGGGCCGCACGATGTACGTGCTCCCGTTCAGCATGGGTCCAGTGGGCTCCCCAATGGCGCAGATTGGCGTCCAGCTCACTGATTCCCCCTATGTCGTAGTTAACATGAGGATAATGGCCAGGATCGGCCTGCCGGTGTACGCGGTGATCGACAAGGGCGAGAAGCGAGTTGTGCCCTGCATGCACTCGGTGGGTACCCCTCTTGGTAAGGATGAAAAGGATGTTCCTTGGCCGTGCAACAAGGAGAAGTACATCGTCCACTTCCCGGAGACTCGCGAGATCTGGAGCTACGGCTCGGGCTACGGAGGCAACGCACTCCTCGGCAAGAAGTGCTTCGCCCTTCGCATCGCCTCCAACATTGCCCGTGACGAGGGTTGGATGGCGGAGCACATGCTCATCCTCGGCCTCGAGGATCCGCACGGTGAAAAGACGTATGTCACCGCGGCGTTTCCGAGCGCCTGCGGCAAGACAAACTTCGCAATGCTTGTCCCCCCAAAGGCCCTTGCCGCCCAGGGATGGAAGGTGTGGACCCTTGGAGACGACATCGCCTGGCTCAAGCCGGATGCCGAAGGCAGGCTGCGGGCCATCAATCCGGAGGCCGGATTTTTTGGGGTCGCACCGGGCACCTCGACGAAGACCAATCCGAACGCCATGACGGCACTGTCGAAGAACACGATCTTCACGAACGTGGCGCTCACCCCGGAGGGCGGGGTTTGGTGGGAAGGAATGACGGAAAAGGCGCCGCCAAGACTTAGCGACTGGCAGGGCAGCGAATGGGAGCCCGGCTGCGGACGGCCCGCCGCCCATCCCAACGCCCGCTTCACAGCTCCAGCGTCTCAATGCCCGACGATGGACCCGGAATGGGAGAACCCTCTCGGCGTGCCGATCAGCGCCATCATTTTCGGGGGGCGCCGGGCCAGCACGATTCCCCTGGTTTACCAGGCGTTCAATTGGAGCTCGGGAGTATACACGGGCGCCACGATGGGCTCGGAGATGACCGCGGCGGCCGCCGGCACCATCGGCAAGGTCCGCCGCGACCCCATGGCCATGATCCCGTTCTGCGGCTACCACATGGGGGACTACTTCGGGCACTGGATCTTCATGCAGCGCAATCTCAGCGAGACGCCGCGGATCTTCCACGTGAACTGGTTCCGGAAGGATTCCGAGGGCAAGTTCATTTGGCCCGGATTCAGTGAGAACATGCGCGTGCTCAAGTGGATCGTCGACCGTTCAAGGGGAAGGTCGCTCGGGCGGGAGACACCCATCGGATGGATGCCCCGGCACAGCGACATAGACTGGACCGGCTATGAGCTTCCCAAGGAGCGATTCGAGGAGCTCCAGTCGTTTGACCGGAAGGCGTGGAGATCGGAGCTCATGAACCACGAGGAGCTGTTCCTTGACCTCCACCACAGGCTGCCGAAGGAGATGATCTACGAGCGCGAGCTCCTCATTTGCCGGATGTGATCGGCTTCAGGCCGTAGAGTTCCGCGGCGTTGCGCCAGAATATCCTCTCCCTCCATTCCGGCGGGAGGCCTGCCAGGGCCATCTTAGGATTGTCAAAATCCCAGTGGGGATAGTCGCTGGAAAACATGACCATGTCCGGTGAACCGATCATCTCGAATATCTGGAGCATGTGGGCCGGGTTCTCCGGCTCCTCGATGGGCTGCGTCGTGAGCCGGACGTGTTCGCGGATATACTCGCTCGGGAGCCTCTTGAGCCAGGGAACCTGCGACCTCAGGCCCTTGTAATTCTTGTCCATCCGCCACATCAGGTGTGGCATCCACGCGATCCCGCACTCAACGGCCACGAACTTGAGCCCGGGAAACTTCTCAAAGACACCCTCGCAGACGAGCGAGTTCACGTGCGCCATCGCGTTTATAGGGACGATGTTGTGCCACTCAAAATAGCGCGTCGGCCTCCCGGCCGGCGTCGGCGTGTCCGCAGTGCCCGCTCCCTCGGTGCCGGGGTGAATCGCCACCGGCAGGCCATGGGCTTCCGCGGCCTCGTAGATGGGGTGGAAGAAGCGCTGGCCGAACAGACGGTTCGAGCCCGAAGCCATGAGCACCTGAACGAAGCGCTTATCTTGGGCGCAGCGCCGGATCTCCTTCGCCGCGGCCTCGGGGTCGGAATGGTTGATGATGATGGAGCCGCGGAACCGGTTGGAACGGTCGAGCCACCGGCCCGCCACGTTCATGTTGTAGGCGGTGGTCAAGGCGTTTCCCCAATCGGGATCAAAATGCACGGACGCACCGAGGATGTGGGATCCGGTCAGAACTGCGAAGTCGATCCCGTAGCGATCCATGTGATCTTTGATCAGGTGGTCTGGGTCGCTTCCCGCGATGCCTCCCGACGGGGGGCGGGCGTCTTCGCGCTGCACGCCGACGGGCGAAACATATCCGGAGGGGGGGACCGCGATGCCGTGCCTGTCTGCGAACTCCTGCCACAATCTAGGCAGAAAGGGCCTCAACTCCGCGCGCGCATCGGAGAAGGCGTTGTGGACGTCGGCGTCGATCAGGGGCATTTCGCTCGGCAGGATGGCAGGCCCTCAGCCGGGCATCAAGACGTACAGGTTGCCCTCGGCCTGCTCCGTGGGATACCGCTCAAGGCTTTCCGTCTCCACCACGATCTCCTTCAAGCGGTTCTCTGGGTCGACGATGTGCTCCCCCGTTTTCAGGTCGAATTCCCAGCCATGCCATGGGCACCTCAGGATCCGGCCCTCCATCCCATAGACATACTCGTAGACTTTGGACGGCATCGAGGTCCCGGAGATTCTCCCCGCACACACGGGCGCCCCCGCGTGCGGGCAGACGTTCCGGTAAGCGCGGATTTCGCCGGCCACGTTGAAAAGCCCGATTTCGGTCTTCCCGATGGCCACGATCTTTCGGCCACCGGGGGGTAGCTCGACCATCTTGGCTACGGCATGGCGCTTCATGGTGATGGCAAAATCGACGAATTGCATGCAAGATGGCCCAAGCAAGATGAGCAACATTCCTCTCGCTCGCCCGGCCAAGAACGCGCAGCCGAACGGATCCACCGCCGATTGCACGGGCCTGCGCTGGTCTGACGGGCGGCTCAGGGCGGCCCGGGAGCGCATCGTGGTCGAGGAGCCCCTCTGCGTGGAGGTTGCCTACGAGCGGGCGGGGCAGGAAGTCACGAGGGTCCTGAGCGTCACGATGCGAACCCCAGGCTCTGACGAGGAACTGGCACTGGGTTTTCTCTATTGCGAGGCGATTGTCGACAATGCCCGTGATGTGATCGGAGGGGTGCTCCTCGACGTGAACAGCCGGGGGCAAAAGATCCCCACGTGGAGGGCCCGGCTGCGCCGGCCCCCGAGCAGCCAGGAGGTCGAGAGAGTGAGCCGCGGAATTATCACCAGCGCCGCGTGCGGGGTCTGCGGAAGAACCTCGCTCGAAGGGCTTCGCGCAGCGCGGACCCATGGGTCTGCGTCGCAGGCGTCGATAGCATGCGAGGCGGTGGACGCTCTGCCCGAAAGACTGGAGAGCCTTCAGGTGCTCTATCCAGGCACGGGCGGCTGCCATGGGGCGGGCCTGTTTAACGAGGACGGCGTCGCCGTTTTCGTCCGCGAGGATGTGGGAAGGCACAATGCGGTGGACAAGGTCATTGGCGCCGCGCTGGCGGCCGAGATTCCCGCAAGCGGCATGACGCTGGTCTTGAGCGGTCGGGCCGGGTTTGAGCTCGTCCAGAAGGCGGCGGCGGCCGGGATCGGCCTTGTCGTCGCGGTCGGCGCTCCCTCATCGCTGGCGGTCGCGCTTGCCTCCAAATCCGCGATCACGCTCATCGGGTTCGCGCGCGATCGCAGATTCAATGTGTACACCCAGGCGGGGCGCCCGGTGTCCGGGTGACGGGAGCGATGATTGTCGTCCGACTCTTCCACTGCCCGGTCCATGTCTATTCCGGGCACCACGGGAGGGATCCCGGGGTGGCGCCCATGCAGGAGGCCTCGAGGATCCGCCTGATCGCCGGCCGCGGCGTAGACGGCGACCGATACTCCGTCCAGGAGGGCGCGCGCGGCCAGGTGACCTTCTTTGCGGAGGAGGTGTGGCGCCGGCTCTGCGCAGAGCTTCGCCTCAGCGACCGGGGGCCGGACCTCTTTCGGCGAAACGTGGTCGTCCGTGGGGTAGACCTCAACCTCCTCATTGGCTCAGAATTCGAAGTCCAGGGTGTGCGTTTCCGCGGGATCGAGCATTGCAGGCCCTGCTACTGGATGGACCGCGCGTTCGGCCCGGGTGCGCACGAGCTCCTGGGCCGTTGGCAGGCTGGGGGTCTGCGTGCGAGCGTACTCACGGACGGATGGATTGCCATCGACGGCGGGGAGGCGCAGCGATGCTCGGCGTAGTGCTCGCTGGGGGCGAGGGCCGCAGGATGGGCCGCGACAAGGCCTTCGTGGTCCACGGGGTCGAACCCCTTTGGAGGCGCCAGATCCGCGTGCTGAAAGGTGCCGGTGCGGAGCGTGTTGTCCTGATACGGCGCAGGGAGCAGGAGAGCCTCGATTATCCCGACTGCCGCCACGACGTGTACGAGCAGTCGGGTCCGCTGGCAGGCCTCCACGCCGCCCTTGGGGTGCGCGGCTACGAGTGGGTTGCGGTCCTTGCTGTGGACATGCCGGGAATTGATCCAGCGTGGTTCCTTTGGCTCAGGGGATTTTGCAGGCCCGGCATAGGGGCAGCAGCGAGGCACGGCGACGTGCTGGAGCCCCTGGCGGCGATCTATCCGTGCGAGGCGCTGGGCGAGGTCGAGGCGAGGCTCGGGCGCCGCGAACTCTCGGTGAGGCGCATGGCCCTGGCCCTTGCGGCCGCCGGCCGCCTCACTCTTGTGTCCCTGCCCGTCCGCTACGAGGGCAGGGTGGCGAGCCTCAATGAGCCGGTTTGACCCAGCGGGCCCCGAGGCGGGAACTTTTCACAACCGCATTGATGAACGCCATCCCTTCGACGCCGTCATCGATCGTGGGGAAATCCAGATCCTTAGGAATCGGACGCCCCTCCACCTCGGCTGAGATTGCGCGGAACGCCTCCAGGTAGATGTTCGCAAACGCCTCAAGATAGCCCTCGGGGTGTCCCGGGGGTACCCGGCTGGACCGCTTGGCCTGGTCGCTGTTGTAAAGGTTGCCGCGGCGCCAGAGCTGGCTCGGCTTGTCAGGGAACTTCAGCACGAGGTCGTTTGGCTGCTCCTGGTGCCATTCGAGCGCAGCCTTCGAGCCGTAGACCCGTATGTTGAGGTTGTTCTCGTCCCCGACGCAGACCTGCGAGGCATGCAGCACGCCCTTGGCGCCCCCTTTGTATCGCACGAGGACGTTTCCGTCATCGTCGAGCTTGCGGCCCTTCACAAAGGTGGTGAGGTCTGCGCAGAGCTCCTCGATCTCGAGGCCCGTGATGTAGCGCGCCAGGTTCTCCGCGTGGGTGCCGATGTCGCCCATGCAGCCAGCGGCACCGCTCCTCTTGGGATCCGTGCGCCACTCCGCCTGCTTCGGGCCCAGCAGGACCACCGCGCTCGAGAGCCAGCCCTGGGGGTATTCAACCACCACCTTTCGGATCGTCCCGACGGTGCCATTGCACACGAACTCGCGCGCCTGCTTGACCATCGAGTTGCCCGTGTAGTTGTGCGTGAGCACGAACACCTTGCCTGTCTTGCGGACGATCCTGCGCAGGGTCCTGGCCTGCGCCAGATCGAACGTTGCCGGCTTGTCGCAGACCACGTTGAATCCCGCCTCGAGGAAAAGGCGTGCCGGCCCGAAGTGTTGGTGGTTCGGGGTGACGATAACCACGAAATCCAGGCGTTTATCCTGGGGCATCTCCGACTCGGCGGCGGCCATCTCGGTGTAGCTTCCGTAGACCCGGGTGGGGTCCAGGAAGAAGTCCTCTCCTGAATCCTTCGAGCGCTTGGCATCGCTCGAGAACGCCCCTGCGACCAGTTCGGCGCGCCCATCCATGGCCGCTGCGATCCTGTGGACGCCGCCAATGAATGCCCCGCGACCGCCCCCGATCATTCCAAAGCGAAGTTTTCGGTGCATGGTTGTGTGGAGTGTTGAGATTGCCGGCCCGGGTTTGGCGCCATTTCCCGCGCAGCGGCGACTAGAACGCGACCGGGCGGCCAGTGCCCGCCGACTTGTAGGCACCGTCGACGATGCGCATCAGCGTCAGAGCCTGGCTTGGCGTATTCAGCGGCTTCTCATTGCCCTCCACGGTGCGCACAAAGTTCTCGGCCGACCTGACGCGGCCCATCGTCTCGTCCGCCGGCACCTGAATGGTGCGGTTGACCATCCGGCCGTGCTCCAGGGTGTAAAGCTCGCATGCGTCAACCGCCGTCTTGTCGATTCCGTCCGTGAGGAAGAGCCGGCGCACCATTCCGCCGGCCTTCTTGCCCTGGAAGGAAACGGAGACCTCTTCACGCTGGATCATCTCCGCCCAGGAGACCTGGAACGTCATGGCCTGGCCGCTCTTGAACGTGACAAATCCGTGCGCGGCAGCTTCGACGTCCGTGACCCCGTTGGGAACGTCCGCGATGCCCCAGGGCCCCTTGAACGCCTTGTTGTCGATGTGGTCGCGGTAGGTGCGGGCCAGGATGAACGCGGGCTCGGGGTATCCCATGAAATGGAGCCCGAGGTCCATCATGTGGAGCAGGTCGATGAGCGGGCCGCCGCCTGATAGGGCCTTGGTCGTGAACCAGCCCCCGAAACCCGGTATGCCAGCCCGGCGGATCCACTTTGCCTGGCAGGTGTTGATCGTTCCGACTTCGCCGCTCGAGATGTAGTCCATCATGGCGAAGCTCTCGGGACGCGCGCGGTTGTTGAAGTTGAACATGAGGACGCGCTTTGCCTTGGCGGCGGCGGTGCTCAGCAGCAGCGTCTCCCGAGCGTTCATGGCCGGCGGCTTCTCGCAAAATACGTGCTTGCCCGCCTTTAGAGCCTGAAGCGCCAGGGCGGCGTGGAACTTGTTCGGCACGATCACCGAGATAGCGTCCAGCTCGGGGATGCCGTTGAGCATCTCCGCGAGACTGCCGTAAACCCTCGATATGCCGTGCTTGGCCGCGGCCCGTTCCGCGGCGACCTTGCTGACATCGGCCAGCGCGACGACTTCGGCGCCCGCGCTACGGAAGCCAGCCACATGATATCCGGCCATTCCGCCGGCGCCAACGATGCCAATTTTGATGCTCATTTTAGTGCAGCTTATAATCTTGGGTTATGGAAGTACTTCACGCCCCCGTCGCAGGCCCCGATCCTTTGGGGTGGGCGGGGGGAGGGGGTCGGATCACTGGTTCTTCTTGTCGAACGCCGCGTCGAAGGCGAGCGAGCTCGAGGGGAAATCGACCTTGCGGACAAAGGCGGCCGCCTCGGTCGCTCCGTGGATGCGGTCCATCCGGATGTCCTCCCACTCGACCGACAACGGCCCGCGGTAGCCCACGTCGTTCAAGGCAACGATGATGTCCTCGAACCTGATGTCGCCATGGCCCAGCGAGCGAAAATCCCAGTGGCGCCGCGCGTCGCCGAAGCTCGTGTGGCCGCCGAAGACGCCGACCGAACCGTCGCCATGGCCCCACCAGACATCCTTCATGTGCACGTGGAAGATGCGGCTGCCGAAGGCGCGGATGAACTTAACGTAGTCAACGCCCTGGTAACCCAGGTGCGAGGGGTCGTAGTTGAAGCCGAAGCGCCGGTGCCCGCCGACGGCCTCGACGGCCCTCTTCGCGCTGGCAATGTCAAACGCGATCTCGGTCGGGTGCACCTCCAGCCCGAAGTTGACGTTGACCTGCTCGTAGGCATCGAGGATGGGCCCGAAGCGGCGGGCGAAGTCCTTGTATCCGTTCTCCCAGAAGTCCTGGGATGTGGGCGGGAAGGCGTAGATTGAGTGCCAGATGGAGGACCCGGTGAAGCCGTTCACGACGGCGGGGAAGTCCCCCCGGCTCTTTCCCGGGCTCGCGTCGAAGAACCTGCGCGCGGCCTTTGCGGTGTCTATGAGCTTCCTGGCGGCGCGTTTGCGCACGCCTTCCGGCTTTCCGTCGCCCCACACGTCTGGCGGCAGAATTGAGCGGTGGCGATCGTCGATCAGGTCGCACACGGCTTGTCCCACAAGGTGGTTCGACACGGCTGCGCAGGAGAGCCCGTGCATCCTCAGCAGGTCCCACTTCTCCCGGACGTATCCCTTTGAGGAAAGCGCCCTGTCGACATCGAAGTGGTCCCCCCAGCAGGCGAGTTCAACGCCGTCGTAGCCCATGGACTTGACCATAGGGGCGAGTTTCTCGAGGGGCAGGTCGGCCCATTGGCCGGTGAAGAGCGTGACGGGGCGTGGCATGGGGTTTGTGGGGTTAATATCCTTCTTTAGAATCGGGTTTCAAGCCCTGCCCCAAGCCTTCATCTGCTCAAGGCAGAGGCGGACGGAAACCATGGGGGCGTGGGTGTATTCCTCCTGCTCGATAATGAACCACTCGACAGCGCCAACGGAGTCGGTCGCTGCAAAGACCTGCGTGAAGTCAACGGGTCCGGCTCCGAGCTCCCTCTTGTCCTTCAGGTGAACGAGGGGGATGCGCGACCCGTGGTCCCTGATAAACTTTGCCGGCGAGTAACCCGCATAAGTCGCCCAGAAAACATCCACCTCGGCGCAGAGATCCCGCGGTTCGGCGGCCCCGAGTATCCACTCGAAGGCGGGCTTGCCTTCAAAAATCTGGAACTCGCTGTCGTGGTTGTGGAAACCGAAACGGATCCCGTAGGAGCGCAGGGTCCTCCCCACTTCCCCGAGCTGCTCGCCCATGCGCTCGCAGGCCGGCGCGCCCGTGAAGTGAGCGGGCGGCCACCATGCACAAGTCACATGACGGGTGCCCATCAGGAGGGCATCGCTCACCACCGCATTGAGGTCGCTCTTCAGGCTGGCGAAGGAGACATGCATGCCGGCCACGCGCAGGCCCACGGCATCGAGGGCCCCCTTGGCCCCCTTGGCGTCCAGGTTGCCGTAGCCCGCGAGCTCAACGCCCGCATATCCCATCTCGGCGACGGCGGCCACGGCCGCGGCAAAATCAGTTTTGACGTCCTCCCGGATGGACCAGAGTTGCAGGGCGACCGGGGTCTTCTTGCCGCCGGACTTGGCCTGCGGGGTGCTCATTTGATCCTTACCTCCCGACCCGTGGCCGCGGACTTGTAGATTGCGTCGAGGATCTTCTGCACGGCAAGGGACTGCGCCGGCTCCACATGAAGCTTGGCCTTTCCGAGCAGGCAATCGATGAAGTGGACCATCCTGTTGGTGTCGACGAACGTCGGCAGCGGGTCCACCGCCTCGGTGGTGTATCCCCCCCGCGTCTGCCGCAGCAGCTGGACCGGGGGAAGGGAAAGGCCTCCCTCAGTGCCGAAGAGCTGGGTCGCGTTGACGTCCACGACGGGAACGTGCGCGGCCCACGATGCTTCAAGGAGAACCGTCCGCCCGCTCTTCAGCTTGATCAGCGCGATTGATAGGTCGTCCACGTCGAACTTTGCCCCTGGGTCGATCTCGCTCCTTCCCCAGTTGCCGTTGCCGAGCCCGCGGGGGCCGAACTTCGCGAACGTCTTGCCCGACACGGCGGCCGCGTCGAACTCGCCCATGAGGTAGAGGCAGCGGTCCAGCGCGTGGACGCCGATGTCATAGGTGCAGCCGCCGCCGGCGAAGCGCCTCTGGGTGAACCAGGATCCGATCCTCGGTATTCCGGCACGTCTTATCCAAGAGGTCTTCGCATGGTAGACGTCGCCCAGCAGCCCCCTGTCGATTACCTGCTTCGCAGTCTGGGTCTCGGCCGCGAACCGGAAATTCTGGCCCACCATGAACAGGACGCGGCGCTTCCTGGCCTCCGCGACAAGCTTGGCCGCGTCCCGTGCGTTGGTCGCCATCGGCTTCTCGAGCATCACGTGCTTGCCGGCCTTGATGGCGTCCAGCGCCACCTTGGCGTGGAGGTAGTTGGGAAGGGCGATGGAGACGGCGTCAATGTCGCCGCGCGCAAGCAGCTTCCTGTAGTCGGACACGACCTCCGGTATCCCGAAGCGCTCGGCGGTCTCGCGTCCGCGCTGGGCGGAAACCTCCGCCAGCGCTACGACCTGGGCTGCGGGATGCAACCTGAAGCTAGAGATGTGGTCCTGGCCAATGGCGCCGGCACCGATGACGGCGACGCGGACGCTGGGCTTTGCAGATTTGCTCTTCATCTTGGATTGAGTCGGGATTGAAGGCCCACGTCTAGGCCTTCGGCGTGCTCTTGGCGAATTCTATTGGGAGCCGTGTCGCGGCCCCTAGTTGTAAAGCCAGTACCTACGGCTCTGCTGCTGGTAGATCGCCGCCCGGGCCTGCCAATCGCGCACGTAGTACGCCACGTCTATCGCCGCCCCGTGGGTTGCCAGGTCGTTGTAAAACTGCGTCGAGCCCCAGAGGATAAGAAACGACCTCATCTCAAGAGGTGTCAGCGATGCGAAGGGATTTCGCTTGTCGAACTTGCAGGCCAGCTTGGCCAGGTAGGCGCTCAGCTCGGTGGGGCGCCACTGGTCCCAGTCTGTGATCTCGACATAGAGCCCCAGCTCGGGCTTGCCGGTCCTGGTGTCCGAGACGCTCACCCTCCTGAAGCTGATCCCCGGTATGTTGAACGCGGCCAGTTCCTTTTCCAGGACCTCCAGCTTGACCCCGTGGAACGAGATGCCCCTGAACGGGTACGCACTCCCAATGCCGTTGCGGAACCCGCCCCGTTCGCAGCCGAGTCCCGTCATGGGAAAACCCTCGACGGCGGCGAAGTCGGGAATGTAAGTGGACGTAGGCACCCACTTCAGCCCAGTGTCAGGCCACCGCATGGAGCGGCGCCATCCCCGCATGGGAATCACGGTGAGCCTTCCGCGAGCGCGCAGGGCGTCGGGAATCTTGAGCACATCCGGGGCCTCTTTGGCCATGCGTGCGAGCTCGCCCATCGTGAGGCCGTGGACATAGGGCACGCGGAAGGCGCCGACGTAGCTCGTCCACTTCGGGTCCAGGGGGGGGCCGTCTACCTTGAGGCCTCCAAGGGGGTTGGGCCTGTCCAGCACGATCACCTCGACACCGTTCTCGAAGCATCCTTCCATGCACGCCTTCATTGCGCTTGAAAAGGTGTAGCCGCGCGAGCCGATGTCCTGCAGGTCGATGACCATGGCGTCGATTCCCTTGAGCTGACTCTTGGTCGGACGATTGTTGTTTGTCCCCGTGTAGAGCGAGTGGACCGTCAGACCGGTCTTGGCATCGACATGGTCACCGTAGTTAACGCCGGCGGGGTGTTCGCCGCGGAGGCCGTGCTCCGGTGAGAACAGCGCGACGAGCCTGACGCCCGGGGCGCCGCGCAGGATGTCGATCGTGCTCTCCCCATACATGTTTACGCCGGCCGGATGGGTGAGAAGCCCGATCGATTTGCCTCTCACTGCCGCGAACCCCTCGGACTTTAGGATGTCGATCCCGAGCATGACCGGGTGCTCGGGGTCGAAATAGACCTTGGGCGCGGCTGGAGCCGCAGGTTTCTGCACGACCGCGGTCGGCGCCGGAGCCTGAGGCGGGGTCGCGCTGCATCCCGCCAGCGCAAGCAGCGGGGCGGCGCAGGTCGCAAGGGTCCGGATCGAGAGGGACAAGAGGCTTTTCACCGGTCAGATATCAGCGAGCCCTCCGCGTCGGTCGAGCCGTTTTATCCGGTCACCAGTGCCTCGCGCACGGAAGCCCTTAGCAGGGCGGGTGTGCAGGCAAGGGCCTCCGCCAGCGGCATCCCCGGGGGCGTGATTGTGTGCGTGGAAAGCCCCGGAATGGGGCTACTGAGGGAGACCTGCCCGGCGAACAGGTGCACCTTCTTTCCAAGTGCGAGCGCCATGCGCACGACGGCCCCAGGACCCTTGCCGGCGAGAGAGGTGTCGTCGAAGCGGCCTTCCCCGGTCAGAATCACGTCTGCGCAGGCCAGCCTGGCCCTGAGGTCCAGCCATGAGCACACCAGCTCGAATCCCGGCAGAATGCGGGCGCCCGTCGCTGCCATGAGGCCGAAGGCCATCCCGCCGGCGGCACCGGCCCCTTTCTCCCCTGCGAGCCCCCTGGGGCGTCCGAAATGGCGGCAAACCATGGAGGCGATGCGTTCACCCTCCCTCTCAAGAACGGCCCCGTCGACTGGCCTCAATCCCTTCTGTGGGCCGTAGACGCTTGCGGCGCCGCGCGGGCCCAAAAGCGGATTATCGACGTCGCATGCGATCCTGATGGGGGGGACGGCAACATTCACCGTCCCTTCGATCCCTGCGAGTCGGTGCCAGTTTGCGGGGACGATGCGCTCGATAATCCGGCCCGTTTCGTCCACGAAGCGAATTCCCATCGCGGCCATGGCGCCCAGGCCAAAGTCGCTTGTCGCGCTTCCCCCGACGCCCAGCAGGATGGCGTCGGCGCCCGCCGCGGCCGCGAGGATGAGTTCCCCGGTTCCCTCCGAGGAGGCGAGCATGGGGTCGCGCAACTCCGGCTTCAGAAGGGCGAGCCCGCTGGCCGACGCCATATCGAGGACCGCGAGACGGTCCATGGCAGGGCCGAGGCCAAGGAGTTCCCGTGCCGCCCCGGGAATCGTGGCTGCCTCAACCACACCGAAACTGCACGGGGTCTGCGCCCCGCGCGGCCCGGTCACGGTGGCCGTCATCGTATGTCCTCCGGCAGCCCTCGTGAGGGCGTCCGCAAAGCCCTCGCCACCGTCCGACATGGGGCACGAGTCGACGCTCCACGCGGCCCCCAGGCCGGCGACGGCAACTGCGGCGGCCTCGCACGCCGCAGGCGCGGAGACAGAGTCCTTGAACTTGTCGAACGCAGCCAGGACGCGCATATCGGTCCTTGGTACACCGACAAGGAGCCGGTTTGCAATTCTTAGAGGACGGGGAAGAGTGGCGCATGGCCTTTGAGCTCCATCCGACTGCTGTGCGCTCGGTGCGCGTATCGCCGCTCAACATCGCCCTTCTCGAGCCGTTTGGGATCTCAAAGGGAACCCAGGAGCTCGCCGCCAACGTGCTCTTGGAGATCGAGCTCGCCGACGGCACGCTCGGCCACGGCGAGGCCGCACCTTTTCAGGCCTACAACGGGGAGACGCAGGCCGAGGCCCTGAGCCTGCTTTCGGGGTCCGCGGACTGGATGCCTGGCCTCAATGCCGCGGACTGGACGGAGATCGGCGCCGAGTTCAGGGCGCGGGCCGGTGGCACCTATGGAGCCGCTCTCTGCGCGCTTGAGACCGCGCTGATCGATGCCGTGTGCCGAAGCCGGCGCATGCCCCTCTGGCGTTTCTTCGGTGGATCCGGCACGGAGCTCGAAACGGACATGACTGTCACGACCGGGACGCCCGCGCAGGCAGCGCAGGCCGCCCGGCTAATCCGCGGCCGCGGAATCAGGATGATCAAGGCCAAGGTTGGCGGTCCGGGCGGTCCGAAGGGCGACCTCGCAAGAATCTCGGCCATCCTTGAGTCGGCCCCTGGTTCGCCCCTCATCCTTGACGGGAATGCGGGCCTCACTCGGGCCGACGCCTCCATCCTCCTGGCGGGCCTTGGGTCAATGGGCGCCAGGCCCGTGCTTCTCGAGCAGTGGCTGGCCCGCGATGATCTTGAGGGGATGAGGTTGCTGGCCGCCGAGTCAGGATGCACGGTCGCCGCGGATGAAAGCGTGACCAGCGCCGAGGACGCACGGCGTGTGGCTAGCGCGGGAGCCGCTGGCGTCTTCAACATCAAGCTTATGAAGGCCGGCGTCGCCGAGGCGCTCAAGGTAGCGTCGGTCGCGCGCAGCGAGGGCATCGGGCTCATGATCGGCGGAAATGTCGAGTCGATCCTGGCGATGACCGCCTCGGCGTGCTTCGCGGCGGGTCTCGGGGGATTCGCCTATGCGGACTTGGACACGCCCCTTTTCATGGCGGAAAACCCGTTCGCGGGAGGATATCGCCTCGACGGTGGACGGGTCTCGGTCGGGCACATTGAGGCGGGGCACGGGGTCGTCCCCCTCGGCCTTTTGCTTTGAACGCACGGCCCGGGTCGGATTGGCTCGCGCCCGATGCCATCCAACGGGGCCCTTGTCCTCTGCCAGTCAGGTTACGAGCAGCTCCTCGCGCGCGAAATGGAGGTTCTCGGCCTCGAGGCCGTCCAAAGCGGCCCGGGATGGGTGCTTGCGCCAGCATCGCCGCCGCAGGCGCCCCGGGCGTGCGCATTCTCGCACGCCGTGCTGGAGGACACCACCGAGGTCTCGGGCGAAAGGGTGAACGAGCTTGCTCAGGCGATACTGGATCTTTTCTCCAGGAGCATGATCGGGGAGCGCATGGAATCCGCCTGGCCCTGCGTATTTGCCGGTCCTCATGATATCCACGGTCTCGGGCGCCGCGTCGCCTCTGTGGAGGCGGCTTTCCTGGAGCTGCTCAGGAAACGGATGGGCAGGCTTGCAAAGCTGGCGTCCGCATCGAGACCGAGGGTGGGGCCGGCACGCGGGCTCTTCGTTTGGTTCACCGACTTTGGAAAGGCGTGCGTTGCGCGCTCGGCATTTATGTGCGGACCGTCCAGGATGGCGGACGATGACAACGCCCCCTCGCGCTCCTACCTCAAGGTCGAGGAGTCCTACGCGATCATCGGCCGCGAACCGGGGCCAGGGGAGGTGGTCTGCGACCTCGGCGCCGCGCCCGGCGGCTGGAGCTACAGCGCGGCCAAGCGCGGCGCCCGCGTTGTCGCGGTCGACAACGGCCCGCTCAAGGGAGGTGCGCTGGGAAACCCCCTCATCGACCACCGGCGCGCCGACGCATTCGGATTCAGCCCGGGCAAGGATGCCGTCTACGACTGGCTCTTCTGCGACATGCTCGAGGATCCCAACAAGGTGCTGGAGTCCGTCGTTGCTCCGTGGCTCAACGGGGGCTGGTGCCGGCGCTTCATCGTCAACCTCAAGTTCGGCAGGGTGGACCCGATTGCGCTCCTCTCCGTGCTTCGTTCACCCCAATCACCGCTCGCGACCCACGCGCCCGGATTCCGCGTCTCGCACCTCTACCATGACCGCGAGGAATTCACGGTGACGGGCACCCTCCAGCAATGAAACCGCCCGAGACAAGGATCTGCGGCCTTGCGGCCGTCCGAGCCCGGTTCAAGCGGGACGCGGCGTCGGTCTTGCGCCTGTACTTCGACCTTCCCACGTCGAAGAAAGTCGGCGACCTGTGCAGTGCCCTGGCGGGTGCACGAAAGGTATACCGCTGCGTGGAGCCGTCGGAGCTCGAGAGGATAGCCGACTCCGTCCACCACGGCGGCATCGTGGCCATCGTCGTGGACCGCGCGCCCCGCGTTCCCACGAGGGACGACATGGCCGCATGGGCCCGCGCGAGGGAAGGTCTCGTGGTGCTCGACCGGATCGGCAACTCCCACAATCTGGGTGCCATAGCCAGAACCGCCGCGTACTTCGGCGTTCCAAGGCTGGTGATCGCAGGCGACCTTTCGGCGGCCCGTCCGGGGCCGGCGGCCTACCGGGTGGCCGAGGGCGGCCTCGACTGCCTGGAGGTGTGGTCCGTGCATGTGGTTGCCCCTTTCCTGCGGGGCCTTGCTGCCGAGGGATACGACGTAGTCGGGGCTGCCACCCGAGGCGGCGTTGCCTCGGCGGGCGCCCGACCCGCAGGGCCGTGGGCCCTCGTCCTCGGCAACGAGGAGCGGGGCCTGGCCCCTGCGGTTGAGGCCGCCTGCACCCGCCTGGTCACGATTCCGGGAGGCGGACGGATCGAGTCGCTCAATGTGTCCGCCGCAGCGGCGGTCATGATCCACGACCTCGTCCGCCGCGGCGCGGGCCGCTGATCCCGCGGCGGCAGGGCAAATATAATTGCATGGGGCGCAGCCATGCAAAAGAGTGCCGCCTCCCATCATGAAGTTCTCCATCCTCTCCCTATCGCTTCTGGCCGTCGTTCTCCTTCGGCCAGTCGCTTCCGCCCAGGACGTACCCAACGCGCAGACCCAGTCAAGTCCGACCCCCGCGGCACAGGCCCCGGAAAAGGAGAAAAAGACGGAGCTGGAGCTGCGCATGGGGCGCATCGGAAAGGCCTACCGCAAGCTGCGCAAGCAGGTGTCCGACCCGTCGCAGAACGCGGCGTCGCTCGAGCTGATCGCGACGATACAGGCGGCGGCACAGGAGGCAGTCCAGTTCACACCGGCCAAGGCCGAGGATCTGCCCGAAGACCAGAGGGCCAAGTTCACGGCGGATTTCAAGGCGGGCATTAACAAGCTCCAGGACCTCTTTGCAAAGCTCAAGGACGCGATCAGCGCCGACAAGAATGACGAGGCGGTGAAGATCGTCGCCGACATTTCTGCGTTGGAGAAGGAAGACCACAAGCAGTTCAAGAGGCCCGACAAGGACTAGTGTTTCTGCCTGAAGGGATGCTCACCGGGGCGCTGCGGATCCGCCGGCCCTGGTGAGCGCCTGCCGGACCTCGGCGGCGCGCCCCCGCAGCTTCCCGATTTCCTGGGCGAGCTCGGACTTGGAGTAGGCGGCAGCGAACTCCTGCAGGTCCGCACAGATTGCGGCGAGCGCCGTCGCCCCCACCATCCGGGCATGAGCCAGAACACGATGGGCCTCGGACGCGATCGCCTCCCTGGAGCCCGAGTGCGCCGCGGACTCGAATCCCGCGATGCTCTCGTCCATGGAAGCCGTGAAACGCGCGAGCTCCCTGCCCATCCCGTCCGGGGTCCGGTCAGCCAGGTGGCGGATGACGCCCAGATCGAGGGTCAGATTGGCCTCGCGCTCATCCCCGCTGCCGGTGGCGCGCGGCATGGGGGCGCGCCCGGCCAGGGAGGCCTGTAGCTTCTCCGGGGTGATCGGCTTTGTGATGAATCCGTCCATTCCCGCCGCGAGGCACGCTTTCATATCCTCTGTGGTCGACAGGGCCGTCGTCGCGATGATGCGAGCCCTCACGCCGTCGGTTTCGATCGCGCGGAAGGACCTCGCGACGTCGGCGCCGCTCAGGCCCGGCAGATTGCAGTCCAGAAAGACGGCCTGATAGGAGACAGAGACCAGCTTCGCCAGCCCCTCGCGCCCATCCGCGGCAAACTCCACGCTGAACCCGAGCTTTGTGAGCATCATGCCGAGGGCGCGGGCATTGTACTCGATGTCCTCCACGACGAGGGCGCGCGCACCGTCCGCATGGAAACAGCCGCACGAGAGCTCGGTCTTCGCGGAACGCCGCATTTCAAGCCTTAGGAAGAACGTGGATCCGACTCCGAGCGCGCTCTCGACACCCACCGCTCCTCCCATCCGTTCGGCTAGCGCCCTGCACACGGCAAGGCCGAGGCCGGTCCCGGGCACTGCGGAGTTGCGAGCGGACTTGAGCCTGGAGAACCTGATGAAGAGGTTTCGCTGCTCCGACTCGGGGATGCCGACTCCGTTGTCCCTGACCTCGAACACCACCTGCCCGCCGTCGGCGCGGGCGGAGAGCCGCACCATGGTGGAACCGAACTTGAGCGCATTCGCGGCAAAGTTAACGAGCACCTGCTGTATCCGCGCGGCATCCCCTACGATCCATTCGGGCAGCAGCGGGTCCACGTGGGCCTCCAGCTGCGCGCCTCCGGTCCTCGGCTCGAGCATTTTAACAACGGAGGCGAGCAGCGCGCTCGGGCTGACGGGAGAGCTCACCACCTTGTAGGCGCCAGACTCGATCGCCGCGAAATCCAGCACGTCCTCGACCAGCGAGGCGAGGAACGATGCGCAGTTTTCCAGCGTCGCGACGAGCTTCCTCTGGCCGGGCTCAAGGGGCGTCTCCATGAGAGCCAGCGCCGTTCCGATGATGCCACCCATCGGGTTCCGTATCTCGTGGTTCATGCTGGCCACGAACTCCGTCTTGGCTGCGTTGGCCTTTTCGACTCCAGCGTCCGCCGCCTCACCATTGCCTCGAGCGCCGCGGCGCGGCGCTTGTGCGAGCGCTCGCGCAGGCGCAGGATGGCGAGGACGGCTAGGGTGCACCCGGCGGCCGAGGCGCAGTAGGCGTACGGAGTCCGCCACCACGGCGGCTATGAAACGCGTGAGGGGCACGGGGTGCGCAGGCTGCGCCCCGTCATCGGAATCGAAAATGCGCCTGATTACCGGGAATCCGGTATTCGGCGGCTGCAGCCCTCAGGGCGGGACTATCGCAACGGGGGTCTGCGAGGTGTAGACGGCCCCGCCTGGAGCGCTTGCGCGCACCTGGAGCACGTGAATGCCCACGGGCAGGTCGGCCGGGAGCATTCCTCTCCACAGGTGGTAGCAGACGACGGGATCGGGCAGCCGGGGCCCGGACGGCGGCCGGGCCGCCGAGTCCTGCGCCAGATAGGCGTCCGCGTATGAGGGATCCCATCCAAGGGTCCGGGTCAATGGGCCCCACGCGCGGTCATCCACCCGCGCCTCCACCCTCCACCCGTCATGGCCATTGAAGACATTTGCATAGAAGGAGACATAGCCCTGCCTGGGCGCCACCGAGCGCGGCGCGTGGATCTCCATCTGATGGCCCGGATCCAGGAGCGCGGGATAGTAGTCAAGGGAGACCGAGCCCTGCCCGAAACCCAGGACGGCATAGCCGGGAGGGGTCCCGTCCCACATGGTGGAGACCGGTATCCCGTCGGGCCCTTTGGGTCCGCCCCAGAAACCGCCGCAGGCGGCGGCAACATTGTACTCGTGCAGGGGCTGCTTTCCCTCCCATCCGTCCCCCGGCCCGTGCATCACATGGCGCTGGTAATGGGTGTGGCCCGAGAGGATCAAGACGTGGGGTCGGTCGCGCAGGAGCGAAAAGAGGCGCAGCCTGTCGGCCGAGCGGAACGTCTCCGGTCCCGTGGGATAGGGGGCGAAGAGAGGGATGTGCATCATCAGCACCACCCACTCATCCCCGGGCGTCACGCTAAGCAGGTGGTCCAGGAAATCGAACTGGTCAGCCCTGATCCCGCCGATGTAGCGCGGGCCGCCCATCGGGCGCACGTCGTCCAGAGCCACGAAGAGGGCAGGCCCGTCGTGGAAGGCGTAGGTGGACGGCCCGTAGACCGACTCGTAGGAGGCGACCGCAGCCGACTCGTCGGGCGTGCCGAGCGCGAGGTCGTGGTTGCCAGGCAGGCTGTACCAGGGCACACCCACGCGCGCCAAAACGGCGTTCACCGGGCCGAAGAGATCGGGCCTGTCGTAGACGATGTCCCCGAGAGTCACCCCGAACGCCACATTCTTCCTGCTCCCAAGCCGACCCACCAGCCCGCGGGACAGGTAGTCCACCTCGGTCGCAGACGAGGGCTGCGGGTCCGTGAGCACAAGCACCCGGAGGTTGTCGGTCTCGTCGGCCCGCACGAGCGGGAAATCCACGTTGGTGGAGCCCGGCTTCGCATGGAACTGCGGAAGGTTCACCGCGTCGACAGGGGGCCTCCAGCCCCGCGGCTTGATCACGAATAGGGGGGCGCCCGCCCGGTCAGGAAGGCGGTAGGCGCCTCTTGCGTCGGTCAACGCGACATCGACGCCGTTGGAGACGGCCACGGACGCGAGGCCGGGTTCGCCGGGTTCGCGGACACCGTCCCCGTTGCGGTCGTCGAAGACCACGCCCTGCGCTGCCCAAAGGTGGCCGGCTCCGAGGAGTGCCGCCGCGGCCAGAAGCCACAGATGGCGCAGGGACGGTTCTTTCATTTGTGGCCGGCAACCGCGTGGGCGACGTAGGGCGCCTCCAGAGCGGCTGTCTCCTGCGGCGTGAGCTTGAGCGCGAGCGAGGCGTACGCGTCCTCAAGGTGATGGGGTTTGGACGCGCCGATGATCGGAGACACAACCCCCGGCCTTGAGCTGAGCCAAGCGAGCGCGACCTGCGCCGGCGCGACGCCCCGGGCGACAGCGACCGACTGCACCGCGGCCACGACCGCGCGGTCGTGCTCCGGAAGGTCGGCTCCGTAGAGGCTGCGGGCATAGTCGTCGGTCCTCTCGCGGGCCGTCGCTACGGTGGACGGAGGCCGCGCAAGGACGCCCCGGGCTAGCGGACTCCACGGAATCAGGCCTATGGACCGGTCCGCGCAGAGCGGCACCATCTCCCGCTCCTCCTCCCTATAGAGGAGGTTGTAGTGGTTCTGCATGGTCACGAACGGCGACCACCCGCGCGCCCGGGCCACGTCGAGCATTTTGGCAAACTGCCATGCGAACATGGACGAGGCGCCGATGTAGAGAACCTTTCCCTCCCGCACGAGGTCGTTGAGCGCCTCCATCGTCTCCTCGACGGGCGTCTCCGGGTCGAACCTGTGGATCTGGTACAGGTCGACGTAGTCGGTCCCAAGCCTGCGCAGGCTTTCCTCGATGGCGTGCCGTATGTGCTTACGCGAGAGGCCCCGCTGGTTCGGATCGTCGCCCATCGCGTTGAACACCTTGGTTGCGATCACGACCTTGTCACGGCCGGGGCCGAAGTCCCTCAAGGCCCGGCCGAGCACCTCCTCGCTCGCGCCGAGCGAGTAAACGTCCGCCGTGTCGAAGAAATTAATCCCGAGCTCAAGAGCGCGGCGGATGAAGGGGCGGCTCTCCTCCTCATCGAGGACCCACTCGCGCCACTTCTTTGAGCCGTAGGTCATCGTCCCCAGGCAAAGCCTGGAGACCTTCAGTCCCGTTGATCCTAGTCTGACGTGGTCCATGGTGATGAAAGGGTTAAACTTTGGGCGGATTCCCGTGGTGGGCGGCATGTGCGGCATACGCGGCCGTATCAGAAAGCATGGCGTCGATCGTCGCGGCTAGGGGCTCGATCCTCACGAGCCCCGAAAAGACGGCCTTGTCGCCAATGGCGTCGGTCAGCACGAAGGCCGGCCGCTGGGTTATCCGGTGCGAATGGAAATCGGCGGTGCTTGCGTCGACACGGGCCCTCACGGCAGCCGACTCTGCGCGTGCGCGCAGCTTCCTCGCCGGTATGCCGCACGCCTTTGAGGCGACGGCGACGGCGACCGACATATCCCCGACCTTGAGACCATCGATGACGGCCGCATTCGCAATCGCGAGGCGCATTCGGTCATCCGAAATGCCAAAATCCCTACCCGCCTCGGCCACAAGGTTTGGGCTCGCGTAGAGGCCCTTCCTCTTTGCCTCAAACCATCCCGAATTGAGCATGTAAGGCGAGTGCATCACCGTGCCGCCGCTGCGCTGGTAAAACCACCTGCATTGCGCCTCCGATACCGGGAAATCCTCCTCGCGCATGAGGGCGATGCGCCACTCAAACTCCGCGCGCCCGGCATAGCGGCTCTTCAGCTCCGCCCATACCGGCTCCACCCAGTGGCACCACGACGACAAGATCTCCATGTAGTAGGTGACCTTCATGGGTAAAATGGAGCGCGAGCCCGTCCCGGCGTCAAGGTGCGCGACCGGGAAAATGGCCACAAACCGCCGTCTGCAGGGTCAAAGACGGCATTGTCACCGGCGGCCCGGGCTGCTTTGGTGCGCTCAAATGAAGGTCCTCGGAATTGATATCGGAGGTTCAGCGATAAAGGGCGCGCCGGTTGACACGGTCACGGGCCGCCTCCTTGCGGGACGATTCAAGATCGAAACCCCGCTGTTGCTGTCGCCCGCTGAGATGGCGGATGCCGCCGCGATGATCGTTGCCCATTTCCGCTGGCGCGGACCCGTGGGCATAGGATTCCCCGGTGTCATTCACGGCGCCACGATCCTCACCTCGGCCAATCTGGACAAGAATTTCATCGGGCTCGACGGCTTCCATCTGTTCTCGAAGTCGACAGGCCTGCCCGTGGCGCTCCTCAACGACGCCGCAGCGGCTGGCCTTGCCGAGATGAAGTTTGGCGCGGGCCGCAAATACCGGGGCAAGGCTCTCATGCTCACTCTCGGCACGGGCGTGGGCTCGTCCCTGTTTTTCAGGGGGGCTCTCTTTCCCTGCGAGCTCGGGCACCTGCGCGTCCGCGGCAAGGACGCCGAGAAGCGGGTCTCCGCGTCGGCCAAGCAACGCAAGAACCTCTCATGGAAGGAGTGGGGTGGGCGCCTCAACCGGTACCTGGGAATACTCGAGGACCTGCTCTGGCCCGAGCTGATCATCATCGGCGGTGGCGTGAGTGCAAAGCACGACAAGTTCTTCAGGTACCTGAAGACGCGCGCCAAACTCGTGCCCGCGGAGTTCCTCAACGAGGCGGGCATTGTCGGTGCTGCCCTCTGGGCCGAGAGGGAACGGCGCTCCTGAGAACCCGCCCGGACGGGGATTGGCGGAGTTCGGAACCTTGGCCGCCCGCCCATCCTCCGACCGATCCGCTCATCAAAGATTGATGTAACTTTTGCCCAGGGACGGGTGTTGTCGTGTCATGCGAAGGCAAGAAAGGCGCGGTTTAGGGACGATGGAACGCCACGACCGGGGCGGCATGCTGGCCTTTCCGCAGCCTGCCGATGAATCCGCGGACCCTTCGCAGTCAACCCCTTGCCCGTTGTTAGTTGTGTTGGCGTGGGGGGGCCGTCAGCGACCCCTCCACGCCGTTGTTTTAGATTTTCCTCATCCAGATGCGGCTTGATCGATTGACCCTCAACCATTTACCAGTGAATGCTTCTCCCATGACCGCCGCCCTTAATCCCGGAAATGCGTCCGTGCAGCCTGCCGTGGTGAAAGCCCGCAAGAAATCCAAGCTCAAGTGGTATGTCCTCGGAGGAACGCTGCTTTTCGTTGTTCTGGTCGCTCTGGCCATTGTTAAGAAGAAGAATGCCAACACAGGCATCGTCGTGACCACCGACAAGGCCATGGTGAAGACCATCGTCCAGGTCGTCACGGCCACCGGCAAGGTGCAGCCCGAGGTGGAGGTCAAGATCAGCCCCGAGGTCTACGGGGAGATCACGGCGCTCCCTTTCCGCGAGGGCGCCGCCGTCAAGAGCGGCGACGTGATCGTCAGGATAAAGCCCGACCTCTACCAGGCCGCCGTGGAGCAGCAGACGGCCGCGGTCGCTGCCGCCCGCGCGGGCGCGGAGAATAGCCTTGTTCAGCTGGTGAAGGCCGAGGCCGACCTGAAGAAGTATCAGGACCTTTACGACAGGAAGCTTGTGTCGGACTTTGACTACGTGGCCTACAAGACCGCCTATGACGGCGCCAAGGCCACGCGCCAATCCGCGCTCGCCCAGGTGGACGAGGCCGAAGGCATCCTCAACCAGGCCAAGGATTCCCTGTCGAAGACGGTGGTCTACTCCCCTATGGACGGCACCGTGAGCTCCCGCTCATCGGAGGTAGGGGAGCGTGTGCAGGCGTCCACGTCCTTCGCGGGCACGGAGATCATGCGCGTCGCGGATCTGAGCAAGATGGAGGTGCGCGTGAAGGTGAACGAGAACGACATCGTCAACGTGAAGGTGGGCGACTCCGTCAAGATCAGCATTGACGCCTACCCGGACCGGAAGTTCACGGGGACGGTGCGCGAGATCGCGGCCTCGGCTGACAACAACGGGGGCTCCGGCAGCGGAACCTCGTCCCAGTCCTCCGGCTCGGTGTCCGACGAGGTCACCAATTTTATCGTCAAGATTCGCATCGCCGACAAGGAGCTCGCCCTGCGCCCCGGCATGAGTGCGACGGCCGACATTGAGACGCAGACAGTCAAGGATGTCGTCGCCATTCCGATCCAGTGCGTCACGGTGCGCGACCAGGCCGGGCTAACGGCCGACGAGCTTGAGCAGAAGAAGGCCAAGGAGGTGCATGAGCGCTCGGGCAACGACATCGACGTGACCAACGAGAAGACGGACGTCCAGCGCGACCGCGACAAGCTCCTCAGGGTGGTCTTCGTTCGGAATGGGGACAAGGTGAAGGCCGTCCACGTGGAGACCGGCATCGCGGACAACTCGCTGATTGAGGTCAAGGCCGGCATCAAGGCCGGTGACGAGGTGGTGTCCGGCAGCTACGCCGCGATCAGCCGCCTCCTCAAGGACGGCTCCAAGATCCGCATCGAGAAGCCCAAGGCCGAAGTGGCCGAGTCCAAGTAAAGGCGCACCATGACGCCCCCGGCACCCGCTGAGTCGCGCGTAATGCGCCCGGTCGGCCCCCTGGTCATTTCGATCGAGGGCGTGACCAAGCTCTACCAGATGGGCGAGGAGACTATCCACGCCCTGCGCGGGGTCTCCCTTGAAATCCGACGCAACGAGTACCTAGCCATCATGGGGCCGTCGGGATCCGGTAAGTCGACGCTCATGAACATGCTCGGCTGTCTGGACACGCCGACGGCCGGGAAATACGAGTTCAACGGCCATGACGTAGCCCACATGTCGGACGACGAGCTCGCCGAAATCCGCAACCGGGAGATCGGCTTCGTCTTCCAGACGTTCAACCTTCTGCCTCGCTCGAACGCCCTGCGCAATGTCGAGCTCCCGCTCATCTACGCCGGGGTGAAGGCGAACGAGCGCAGGGAGAGGGCGACGCTGGCACTGGAGAGCGTCGGGCTCGGCAACCGCATCCACCACAAGCCCAACGAGCTTTCCGGAGGCCAGCGCCAGCGCGTCGCCATCGCCCGCGCCCTTGTCAACCGTCCTTCCATCATCCTTGCGGACGAGCCCACCGGAAACCTCGACTCCAAGACGGGTGTCGAGATTCTCGCGCTCTTCGAGGATCTCTACGACCAGGGCAACACCCTCATCGTTGTCACCCACGAGGAGGCCGTGGCCCGCCACGCGCGGCGCATCATACGCCTCCACGACGGCCTGATCGAGAGCGACCGTTTCGCGGAATAGGCACCATCCCAGATGGGCAGGCTAATCTACGAGTTCAACGAGGCCGTGCGGATCGCAGTGGCGCAGATCCGGGCGAACAAGATGCGCTCCGCGCTGACGGCGCTTGGCGTGATCATCGGCATTGTTGCGGTGACGCTGATGGGCACCGCCATAAGGGGAATCAACATCGGCTTCGACAAGAGCCTTGAGATGCTCGGCGGCGACGTCCTCTACGTGGATAAGTGGCCCTGGCTCGGGGCTGAGGACTGGTGGAATTACGTGGACCGGCCGTACATCCGGCCGGAGGACGTCATCAACCTGAACCGCGTTATCGACGCCTCGGACAACTCGGAGCTCGAATTCGGGGTCTTCTCAAGCTTCAGGTCGGCCACCATCAAGGCCAACGGGCTGAGCGTGAGCGGGGTATTTACCCGCGGCACCACGGCCGATTACGGCCGGATCCTGACCGCCGACTTTGCCGAGGGGCGCCTCTTCACCGACGCCGAGAACGAGGCGGCCCGCCAGGTGTGCATCCTGGGAAGCGACGTCGCTCAGGCGCTGTTCCCCAGCCGGCCCGCGCTCGGGTCGACCGTCATGGTCCAGGGCCAGCCTTTCCAGGTCATCGGGGTGCTCGCCCGCCAGGGGTCCTTCCTTGGGCTTTTCAGCTTCGACAACCAGATGGTGATGCCACTTGGCGCCTTCAGGAAGTATTTCGGGGTGCGCAATGACAACACCGAGATCATGGTGAAGATGCGTGACAAGACGCGGATCGATCAGGCGCGCGAGGAGCTCACGGGAGCCATGCGGCGCGTTCGAGGGCTGGTCCCGGGTCAGCGGGACAACTTTTCGATCAACGGTGGCGAAGCCTTCAAGGAGAAGCTCGACCCGATCAAGCAGGGGATCACGTTCGCGGGTCTCTTCGTCACGGGATTGTCGCTCTTTGTGGGGGCGATCGGGATCATGAACATCACCTTCGTCAGTGTTAAGGAGCGCACCAAGGAAATCGGGACCCGAAAGGCGCTCGGCGCTCGGCGCTTCACGATACTGCTCCAATTCCTCATAGAAGCGGTGTCGATCTGCGTCCTCGGCGGTATCATCGGACTCGGCGTCACCTATGCCATCTTCGCCGTCGTGAAGGCGACCATGCCCACTTTCCCAATCGAATTCTCGGTCATGCTGGTTGCAATTTCCATGCTCGTCTCCGTGGTCACGGGCGTCCTTTCGGGAATCGTACCCGCCTGGGGCGCCTCGCGTCTCGATCCAGTGGTTGCCCTTCGCTATGAATGAGATCCTAAAGATGGCGTTCGGATCGCTCGGGGTGAACAAGCTGCGCTCGTTCCTTACAATGTCGGGCATCACGATCGGCGTCTTCTCGGTGATCGGGGTGATGACGGCCGTGTCTGCGCTGCGCGGATCCATAGAGACCGGCCTGAGCTTTCTGGGTTCGAACATGTTCCAGTTCTCCCGGTTCCCGGCGTTCGGCGTGGGCGGACCCAATGCCCACAAGTACGAGGCGCGCCGGAAAATCACACTCGAGCAGGCCCAGCGCTACATTGAGATGATGAGGGGTACCGCAGACGTCGTGTGCCTCAAGGCGTTCGCCAACGGCAACCCCCTGGTGCAAGCCTCGTACGGCGGCCATAACACGACCAAGGGCATCGAGTTTGGGGGCACCAACGAACACTTCCTGGTGGCAAACCAGTTTACCATCGACACGGGCCGAAATTTCAACGCCTCGGACGTGGACCTTGTCCGCCCGGTGGCCCTCATCGGCCAGGACATCATCATCAAGCTGTTCCCATCGGAAAATCCACTGGGAAAGGTCATCAAGGCCAACGGGAGGACCTACACCGTCATCGGCACGTTTGCCGCAAAGGGAACGATGTTCGGCGGCTCTGAGGACGACTTCATTATGGTGCCCATCACCCGCTTCCTGATGGATTTCGGCGCCGAGCAGTACTCCGTCAACATTGCGACGCAGGCCCCGTCGCAGCAGGTCTACAACGCGACGGTGGACAAGGGCATCGGGGTGATGCGTGTCGCTCGCGGGCTCAGACCCGAGCAGGACAACGACTTTGAACTCTACTCGAACGACTCGCTCGTGGCGGCATTCGCAAAACTTGCCGACATTGTGAGCGCCGGCGCCCTTCTGATCAGCGCCATCGCGCTGCTTGCGGCGGGCATTGGCATCATGAACATCATGCTGGTCAGCGTGACCGAGCGGACCAGGGAGATCGGCATCCGCAAGGCTGTGGGTGCGCGGAAATTCGCGATCCTCACCCAATTCCTCCTCGAATCTGTCACGCTCTCCGTGTCGGGTGGACTTTTCGGAATCGTGCTGGGCACCATCGCCGGCAACATCCTTGCCGTGGTCCTTTCTGCGACGGTCGTATTTCCCTGGGGATGGGCGGCGACGGGGGTGATCGTGTGCACCGCGATCGGCATGGTGTTCGGCCTGTACCCCGCTTGGAAGGCGGCCTCGCTAGACCCGATCGATGCCCTGCGCTACGAGTAGGGCCTAGCCCCTGCGGATCTCGGAGCCGGTGAATCGGATTTGGATCCGGAACACCTTCTTCATGCGGCAGCGCACGGTGCCGGTTTTGAGATCCACGCTCTCCGGCACCTCGATCTTGTGAAGGTCGACCGCGGCGTGGTAGCCGCGCTCCGAGAAGATGTCGATGAGCATGGCCAGGGCCATCGGATCCTCGAGCACGGGATCCTCCGTGTTCACGAGAGCCGTCCCCGAGATGGCGTGACGGAGCACGATCGGCATGATCTTGCGCTCGATGAACGCCGCGACGTGGCCAAACTGCTCCGAGTGCTCCAACTCGTACGCGTCGAGCCTCCTGACGAGCTCCTGGCGCGCGTGGACGACGATTTCGCTCGCAACCGGTATTCCCCGCAGCCTGTCGACGGTGCGCGGATCTAGCTCGAGCGTGCTTTGGTAGTCGAGCTCGTGGATGATGTTGCGCTCGACCTCGGCCAGGGACCCCTGGGCGTTGATGAAGTGATAGTGGAAGATCTCCTTGAGCTCCTGGAGCGCGTCCCACGTCTGCTCCTTGAAGACTCGGTAGCGGCGCTGGGCGAGCGCCTTGTCGAAATCCGTCGCGCGCTCCTCGAGCAGCTCTCCGATGGCCGTCCTGCGCACCTCCTTGTTGTGTGCGCGGACCTCGACGCCGCGCTTGAGCTGGCGCGCGACGCTCGTGTTCTCGTCCACGAACAGGACCATGATGTGGATCGTCGGCTGGCGAAAATGGATCCCGAGGGGCGTCTTGTAGAATTGCCTGCGCAGCGCATGCATCTTGTCGACAAGCATCTTGAGGCATTCGACCTGGGTCTTTGTTCGGGGAAACCCGTCGAGGATCACGCCGTCCCTATAGCGGGGCTGCAGCAGCGCGTTGAAGAGAAGATCGATGACCTCCCGGTCGCCGACCATCGTGCCCGCATCCTTGAGTCTGCGCGCCTCGGGGGAGTCCAGCAGTGTGCTGATGACAATCGGGCCGCAGGTTAGACCCCGCGTCTTCGCGATGAAGAGGGTGTTGGTGCCCTTTCCGGCGCCGGGTGCGCCGCCCAGGAGTATTATCTCCTTGGGAAATCGCAGGTTCTCCGTTCCTTGCTTGGACTCAAGGCTGCTCCAAACAGCCTCGAAAATTATCTGTGCATCCTTGATCTCGAGGTCCGTCACCTTCGCCGAGGCGACAGCGCCTGTGGGAGGGAGGGGTGGGCGCACCTCCGGAGCCGATTTTACGTGTTCTTTCTGCATCTTGGGGCTTTAGCGACGCTCAGAGGCGGCGTCCGCTCTGGCAAGCTTTCAGTGGGAACCCCAATCGGGTCTATGTGTCAAAATCTCGTGCAATCTCGGTGGGTGAAAGCCCGCGAGAGCACTTAGTTGAAGCTGGACCTGGCGGGGCCGCGCAAGCGGCCCCGCCTAGGCTTTTTATGGGCCCGCGTCGCGCCTCGGGTCCCGGGGGGCGGGAACCGAGATCAGCTTTCTTTGTCATTGGCCCATCGGGGCTTCCGGTTCAGGATTCCCGCCAGGAAATCATGCGCGTTCTAATCGTCGACGATGAGCCCTCGATCAGGAGGACCACGAGGATAGCTGTGGAAACGGCCGGCCACACGGCTGCCGAGGCGCCGAACGCTGCGAAGGCGGTCAAGGCGGCGGAGGACGAGGGCTTTGACGCGGTGTTCCTCGATGTGAAGCTGGGCTCGGACAACGGCCTGGACGTGCTTGAGCGCCTTATGAAGGTGAGGCCTGCGCCGGCGGTTATCCTCTTCACCGCCTACGCCAACATCGCGACGGCTGTCGAGGCCATGCGCAGAGGCGCGTTCGACTTCATCCCCAAGCCCTTCACCCCCGACCAGATCCGCTCCGTGCTCGCCAAGGTGGGGAAGGCCCATGCGCTCGAGCGCCGCGTGGTTGCCCTCGAAAACGATCTGACGTCCGGATCGCCGCCAGTAGACCTTGAGTCCGCGGAGGCGGCCATGCAGCGCGCCCTTCAAATCGCCTTCAAGGCGGCAGAGACGTCCGCGAACATCCTCGTCCTCGGCCCGAGCGGTACCGGCAAAAGCGTCCTGGCCCGCGAGATCCACAAACGCAGCGCCCGCAGGGACGAGGCGTTCGTTACCGTTAATTGCTCGAGCCTCTCGCGTGAGCTCCTGGAGAGCGCGCTTTTCGGCCACGCCCGGGGCTCGTTCACAGGCGCGATCGCCGAAACTTCGGGTAAGGTCTCCGCGGCCGACGGCGGAACCCTGTTTCTCGACGAGATCGGCGAAATACCCCTTGAGGTTCAGCCCAAACTCCTGAGGCTGCTGCAGGAACGGGAGTACGAGAGGGTGGGTGAGGCGGTGCAGAGAAGGGCCGATGTAAGGGTCATCGCCGCCTCCAACCGCGACCTGGTGGCGGAAGTCAAGGCCGGCCGCTTCCGCGAGGACCTCTTCTACCGGCTCAACGTCATCGCGGTCACGCTCCCCGGTCTGCGAGAGCGGCGTCTGGACATCGCGCGGCTCGCCGAGGGGGCGCGCCGCTATTTCGCCACGCGTGCCGGAAAGGGTGCAGTCGCCTTTTCCAGTGCCGTTTCCAGCGCCTTCATGGCCTATGACTGGCCGGGCAACCTGCGCGAGCTGCGAAACGTCATCGAAAGGGCCGTGATCCTTGCGCCCGGAGACACGATTGAGATCAGCGACCTGCCAGAGGAATTTGCGGTCGCGATGCCGAAGACGGTTGCCGTTGGGGCGCATGTCAGCCTTGAGGAGCTCGAGGCAGAGCACATCCGCAGGATTCTGGCCCTTTCGCGAAACCTGGACGATGCCGCCCGCATCCTCGGCATCGATCCCGCCACGCTCTACCGAAAGAGGGGCAAGCTCGGCCTTCTCTGAAGCGCCCAAGAGCATGCTGCGCTCACGCCTTCTTTTCGGGCTCCTGCCCCTGGTCCTCGTGCTCGTCGTCACGGGGGTCTACGCGATTCGCGTCAGCCACCAGCTGTCCGGGCCGTTCCAGCAGGACCTTGTTGCCGAATACCAGGCCGCGCTGGGATGCCAGGACATGAGGGCGTCGGCGACGCTCATGTCGAACAGCGTTGCGCTCGCTCCCAGGGATCCGATCGCCGCCCGCCGCGCGCTGGATGGCCGGCGTGCGGCCTTCACGAAGGAGCTGATGACGCAGTCGGCCCGCTCGGCGGGAAAGCCCCGTGAGCGGCTGGTCGAGGAGCTCGATTCGGCATTCCAGGACTTTTCGTCGAGGTGCGACGCCATGATCGCCGCGGGAGGCTCAGGCTCGCTCGACGAGGCCCGCGCCAACGAGGATTCACTGTACCGGGTGTTCAGCGCCCTGGACCGGCTTTCGGCGAGCGACTATGCCGCCTCGCGTGAAACGGAGGCCAGCGCGGAGCAGCTTGCCGGCACGGCCGTGCGGGTGCTTTCGCTCGCGATAGCGGCTGCGGTCGTTTTCTCGGTCGCCATTGCATGGCTCGTGGCTGCCTCGCTTTTGAGGCCGATCAAGGCCCTGACCGCCTCGGCGATTGCGCTGGGGGAGGGAAATCTGGACACCCATGTTCCGGAGTTCTCAAGGGATGAACTGGGCAGCCTCGCCCAATCATTCAACACGATGGCCACCCGGCTTCGCGCCTACCGTGACGCCAGCCAGGAGAAGGTGCTCAAGACGCAGCGCACAATGGAGGCGACACTTACGTCCACCCCGGACCCGCTCTTCGTTGTGTCGAAGGACGGCGGCTTCGAGGTGAGAAACCCCGCTGCAGAGGAGCTTTCGGCCCTACCCGCATTCTCCGGCGGGCTGCCCGCGGAGCTTACCGGCCCGCTGCAGAAGGTGCTCATGACGGGCGAACATTACCTGCCGACCGACTACGGACGTGCAGTCACCTTTCGGTTGGGCAAGGAGGAACGCCATTATCTCCCCCGCATCCTCTCCATCGGCGACAAGCTCACGGAATTCAAGGGTGCGGCCCTCATTCTGCAGGATGTGACCCGGTTCCGACTCCTGGATGACGCCAAGACAAACCTGGTGGGCACCGTGAGCCATGAGCTGAAGACTCCTCTGACGAGTCTCAGAATGGCGGTGTACCTGCTGCTTGAGGCGACACTGGGCCCGCTCACACCATCACAGAGGGAAATGCTCGAGTCGGCACGCGACGATGCCGACCGACTGTTGCGGATCCTGGATTCGCTCCTCGACCTTGCGAGGATCGAGGCGGGCGCCGCGGCCCTCGAACGCAGGCCTGTCCCGGTCGATGACCTCGTTCGCGGCGCCGCCGACGAGGCGAAGGGATTGCTGTCCGCCGCAGGCCAGAGCCTAGAGGTCAGGGTCCAGCCCGCGCTGGGAACCGTGGACGTCGATGACGGGCGCCTGAGGCATGTCTTCATCAATCTACTCTCCAATTCCTCGAAATACTCGGCTCCTGGGAAAACCATAACCCTGGCCGCGGCTTTGGGCCCGGTGGGGTTCGTGCGATTTTCCGTCCGCGACCAGGGACCGGGGCTCCCGCCCGAGGTGATCTCAAGAGTATTCGACCGGTTCTACCGGGTGCCGGGCCAGTCCAAGCCTGGCGCTGGGATCGGTCTGGCCATTGCCCGCGAGATCGTCGTGGCGCATGGCGGGACCATCACATGCGCGAACCTCCCAGGGGGTGGCGCCGAGTTCTCCTTCCTGATCCCGAATAGGTAGGAGAGCCCACTGTTCAAGGTGTTTGGGTGCCGGCCTTACTTTGTCGACTCGGTCCCCTCCTCACGAAGGACCGAAAGGAACTGCTCAGCCCCGCGGCTCTGGTAGCGTTGCATATGCCGCAGGACCACGATCTCTCGAAAAGGCTCAGCATCTGCGAGCGAGATGTACACGAGGGCCCCATGGTCGTCCTCCGACTTTGCGCCGTTGGGCAGGATTGAAATACCCGCCCCGATGGCCACCAGCGCCTTTACCGTGGCGACTTGGGCGCACCGCGATCCGATCCGCGGCTCGAAATGATAGTCGCCACAAAATTGCTTTACGCGATCGGTGAGGGAACTCGACGAGCCCATGAGGATGAACGTTTCCTGAATGAGGTCCGCGCCTGTCACATGCGCCTTTGAGGCCAGGCGGTGTCCCTTGGGTACGGCTAATATAAGCGGTTCTTTCCAAAGAGGTTCCAATTGAATCATAGGGTTCACAACAGGAGCGGCAACCAAGGCCAGGTCGAGTTCCCCCGCGAGCACATCGTGAATCAAGACCTGTTTAAAATCTTCATGGATAATAATTTGAAGATTTGGAAAACGGGAGCGACAATGGGTGATTAGCTTGGGCAGGACATAGGGAGCCAATGTGGGGATTGCCCCGACTACGATTCGCCTCTCCAGGGAAGGGCTATCGCTGAGCTCCTTGGTGGCATCTTCCACTTCAAAAAGGATTCGTCGGGCTCGCTCGATGAAAACGGTCCCTGCTTCGGTGAGCACCGCCTTGCGCCCTAAGCGGTGAAAAAGTTTGTGGCCGAGCTCCTTTTCAAGATTTATAATCTGCTGACTTAAAGATGGTTGAGATATATTCGCCCGGGCGGCCGCCCGGGTGAAATTTCCGCTCTCGGCCACTGCGATGACATAGCGAAGCTGGTCTAGTTCCATAGGGGAAAGCTATGATTGTGATAGGCAACTGCAACTACCATTATCGAAGTTGTGGTGTACTATAGTGACCTCTCGAGCTGGTAAGACCCGGGAGAAACAAAGGAATACATCATATGAAAACCAAGATTATCTATGCGGCTGCCCCGGCGATTCTCGCCATAGCCGCGCTATTGCTTTCCTTCCGTTCCCTGAACGCAGACAACGTCTTCGCAGGTATCTTCTGCGCCGTCGGCTTGGCTGCGGTCCTGATGCTCGACTACCGAGTCAGCTTCAAACGGCTGATCCGCCGCTAAGGCGGCGATCAGATAAACCATTCAAGGGCCCGGAGAAATCCGGGCCCTTTTTTATGCCTGCACCGGCGGAACAGAGGGCGCGGACCGCTTGAGGAACGCGGCGATGATGAGCGACAGGATCAAGCCCATGAACAGTCCGAAGAAAAGCTGGGTGACCGACGCAACGCCCGGATTGGTGAAGAGCTTCGTGAACTTCTCCGCCTGGTCGAACTGGGCCCCGCTGATGCCCTTTGCCTGGAGCTTGTCCATCTGGAACTGGAGCAGGACGTCCGAGAAGCCGGGGTTGATGAAGCTCATATAGAGGTAGCTGAACACCGCTCCCAGCACGGAGGCCACGACCGTGATCAACACACCGGCCCAAAGGGCGCTGCCATACCCGAAGGGTTCGGACTCGGGCACCTCGGTCCGCCTGGCCCTTATGCCGAGCACCGTGCACGCGACGGCGATCGCGAGGCCAAATCCGCTGCCTACACCGTTTGCGATGCCCATCTTTGACGCGTCGGAATGATACCCGAGGAAAAACAGCACGAGAGTGACGAAGGCGGACGCCAGCGTCATGATGAATCCATACAGGGCACAGGTCTTCATGTTTTATTGGGGGGGTGCGGAAAGTGACGGGAGGGGGTCAGGCGTCGATCCCGTGGTCGGCGGGGGGTTCCGGGGCCACCGTGGGCGGCGGCGGCGGCACAGGGGCCGGTGTGATGGGCCCGGCCTCGGGCGCGATCGGCATCGCCTGCAAAGGCGCCTGCGGCACGGCACTGGGCGCGGGTTTCAGGAATGTAGGGGCGGGCTTCGCAGGCGCCTCGTCCATCGCGCGCTTGAACTCGTGCTCCACCTCGTTGGCGGCCTTCTTGAACTCGCGCATTGCCTTGCCCATGCCGCGGGCGAGCTCAGGCAGCTTCTCGCCGCCAAAGAACATGAGGACCACAGCGAGGACGAGGATGAGCTCGCTTCCTCCGAATCCGTCAAAGAATGCCAGCAGTGTTATGGGCGCGTACATGGAGCTATTCAGGCAGCAAGGATTCAACAAACCCGGCCAAGGCGCAATCCTATCCCACGGCCACGCTGACCGTGAAGGTCTGCCTCTCGCCTGGGGGGACCAAATGCAGGCCGACGCCGTGCTCGGGGGCATTGGCCGGGCCCATCCACGGCTCGACGCAGTAGAAGGGAGAGTCATCCGCCTGGGTCCAAGTGACGAACGTGGCCCCAGGCGAGGCAATTTCCTCGTCGCCGACGCGCACCGTGATGTCGCCGGGCTGCCCCTTTTCGCCAAAAACGACGTCCGGGCTCCGCAAGGACGTGTGGAACGTGTCGATGAGCGCCGGGTTGTCCAGGCGCTCGTTGACGGCGAGGTGGGGCCCCGGCACGAGCTTGCCCGTCGGATCCTGCCTGAGCCGCCTTTCCGCGTCTATGTGGATCAGGTAGTCGCTCCTCGATGCACCTTCGTTCCAGGGCAAACGAAAGTAGAAATGGTGCCCCGCGCACCACGGCAGCGGCTCGTCGCCCATATTCTCAAGGGTGAGTTTGCACGTCAGCCCCAGCGCGGAAAACCGGTACGCGACATGGAACTCGTAGTGGAAAGGGTAGGACACTTGGGCCTCGTTGCCCGGCACGAGCACCGCGTCGAATCCCGTGTCGTCGACCCGGGTGGCCCTGAACTCGCCCTGCCTCGCGAAGCCGTGCATCGGCATCGGTCGGCGTTCCCCCTTCGGGTCGCGCCAGAAACCCCCGTCGCCACGGTCAAACGAGCGGGCGCAGAAAGGGAAGAGGATCGGATTTCCCCCGCGCACCTTGTGAAAATCCGCCATCGACGCCTCTTCCGGCCAGTGGATGACGTCGCGCACGGTGCCGTCTCCCATCTCGATGTTCCAGTTCATCAGGCGCGCGCCCTTCTCGGGAATCGCCATGAACGTGGAACCGCCGACCTGCCAGCGCACCATCGTCTGCCCGTAATATGGAATTCTCTCCATGGCGCTATTGGAGACGCAGCGGCTGCGCGGGGCAACCGCCGTGGGCGTCCGTCACCGTATGTTAGAGAAATCGAACTGTATCCTGTCGTGCCCGGTGTGGCCTGTCGGGTATGCGCGGCCCTTGTACTCGATCTCGACGGCCCCAAGCTCGGAGGCCGTCAGGTAGAGGGCGGCATTGGCGTACTCCCTGCGTTCGCCCTTCTGCAGCGGCCCTTGGTAAAGCTCCACGCCGTCCGACTTGCGGACCACCTTGATCCGAACGGGCTCAAGGGCCACCACGGTCACGGTCGGGGCCGGAAGGGAGGACTCCGAGGCCTCGGTCATTGCCACCGATGAGGAGCGCGCGGGCGCAGGCGTCGTGCCAGTGGGCGCCATGAGCGACTTGATGATCCAGATGCCTGCAAGCACGGCCACGACTCCTAGGAGGATCTTTCCCGCCTTGAACATGAGCGCCGGGTCGATGGCCGGGCTCTTGGGCAGGTTTTCGCCGGGGCGCTGGAACCGCGGCTGGGGCCTCTGGAGCGCATCCGCTTGGCCGGCCTCGGAAGCCTGCTCGCCCCCGTCCGCAGAGGAAATCGCCAGATCCATCCGGCCGTACACCTCTCGGCTGGGCTGGCGCAGCCTGGGCTCGCCGCCGCGCAGCGCGCTATAGTCGCTGAGGATGCGGTCCGACGGGATGTGAAGGTAGTTCGCATAGCCGCGCAGGAACCCGCGTGTGTAGAGCTCCGCCAGTCCGATGTCGAACTGGTTGCCCTCGAACTTCTGCAGGTACTCGCCTCGAATCTTGGTCGCCTCTGCCGCCTCGCGGATCGAAATCCCCTTCTTCTTGCGGGCTTCCTCAAGGCGTTCTCCAATAGTCTGCATGTTCGATCAGTTGCAGGTTTTCAGCGGCAGGGAAAGACTGATTTGTCCGTTAATGGGCCTGTCCGTCAGAGCGTATCGAGGTCGGCGATGATCTCCCGGGGGCTCGAGCCGTTTTCCGGACCCACGATGCCCTTGTCCTCCATGATCTCCATGATGCGGGCGGCCCGGTTGTAACCGATCCTGAGCCGGCGCTGGAGCATCGACGTGCTGGCCCTGCGGGTGGACTTAAGTACGTCTAGGGCCTTCGAGTAGAGCTCCTCGTCGCTCCCGAGGTCGCCATCCTCGCCCTCCTCCTCGTCGTCCTCGCTGGCGGCCCGGTCTATCTGCTGCTGGACCGCCTGGGCGTACTGCGGGGGACCGTTCCTCTTGAGGAACTCGACGATGTCGTGAACCTCCTCATCGCCGACGTAGGCTCCCTGGGCGCGCACGAGCCGCGAGGAACCTGGGGGTGAGAAGAGCATGTCGCCGCGGCCGATCAGGGTCTCGGCCCCCTTGGTGTCCAGAATCGTCCGGGAGTCCACCTGGGAGGCGACCTGGAAGGCGATGCGGGACGGGAGGTTGGCCTTGATGACGCCGGTGATGACGTTCACGGAGGGACGCTGCGTTGCGATGATCAGGTGAATGCCCGCCGCGCGGGCCAGCTGGGCGAGCCTCGCTATCGACGTCTCGATCTCGGCCGGCGCCAGAATCATCAGATCTGCGAGCTCGTCGATGATCGCCACGATATACGGCAGGTGCTCGGGCAGCTCGATGTCGGCGCCGAGCGCGTCCATCCCCTCGAGCGCCGTCTGGGCCTCCGCATGTGCCTTGGCGTCCTTTTTCCTCGTGTTGAACCCGACGATGTTCCTCACGTTGGCCTTTGCAAAGATCTGGTACCGCTGCTCCATCTCCCCGAGGAGCCACTTGAGGGCTGCCGGCACCTTCTTGGGCTCGGTCACGACAGGGATGAACATGTGGGGAAGGCTGTTGAACACCTTCAGCTCGACGACCTTTGGGTCGACCATGATCAGGCGCACGTCCTTTGGGCTCTTCGAGTACAGGATCGAGGTGACGATCGAGTTGATGCACACCGACTTTCCCGAGCCGGTGGCTCCGGCGATCAGCAGGTGGGGCATCTTGGCGAGGTCCGAAACGAGAGGCTTGCCCGAGACGTCGCGGCCGAGAGCGATCGGCAGCTCCGCCTTGGCCGACACCCAGTCCTCGCTCTCGAGGAGTTCCCTCATGCCGACGGGGCTTGGGTGCAGATTGGGCACCTCCACGCCGACCGCTGCCTTGCCCGGGATGGGGGCCAGGATGCGCACCGACTGGGCGCGCATTCCGAGCGCGATGTTCTTGTCGAGGCCGGCGATCTTCTCGACGCGCACCCCAGGGGCGGGAACCACCTCGTATCGGGTGATCACCGGCCCCACGTGGATCTCGCCGAGCGAGACCTCGACGCCGAACTCGCCCAGGATTCGCAGGAGGTTCTCCGCGTTCTGGCGGTGCTCCTCGTCGCTGTTGCCCGATGAGGGTCTCACCTGCTCCTTGAGCAGCTTGACCGGAGGAAACTCGTAGTTGGCGTCCGAGGTCTGGGGCAGCACGACCTTCGCCTTCTTGGGCTCCTCGAGCTTGACGATGTTCAGCTCGATTTTTGAGACCGGCTCTGAGGGCGCGGGAATCCTGTCCTGCCTGGGAATGGAAAGAGATTCGGGCGCAGGGGCGCCCCCTCTTTGCGAAATGCGTGAAAAGGGGTCGTCGCCAGCCCTTGAGATGAAGATCTTCTTGGAGCCCGTCGGTCCAACGGAAGCCGGCGGGGGCGGCGTGGACAACGCGGCGGTGATTTCCGCCCGCTGTTTCGCCCTGTCATCCTTGCGCTTGAGCCGTTCGTCCAGCAACGCCGCCTTCTTGCTGGCCCTCGCCGCCTTCCAGGCCGCGATGTTGGCCATGATCTTTTCGAACTCGGCCCCGATGTCCTTGGTCACGACGAACAGCAGAGCGCAGGTGTAGACGGTCGACAGGAGCAGGAACGTCCCGAACGGCCCCAGCGCGTCGGCGAGCAGTTTCTGGTAAAGCACCTGGCCCACGAATCCGCCGAGGGCCTTGGGGTAGAGGTCGTCGGGCTTGTGGCTCTCGATCATCGACAGCAGCCCTGACATCGAGACGATGCCGACCACGACCGAAGTGACCCGCGTCGCAATCAGATAGCGCGAGTTGCGCACGGCGATGTAGCACATCCAGAACAAGGAGATGGGAACCAACCAAGTGCAGAATCCGATCGAGTAGCGCAGGATCCAGATGACGTCCGCCCCGATCCAGCCGACCCAGTTTTTCCCAGCGGTTGCCGTGGCCACCAGACCCCGTGTCTGGTCGGGCTCGTAATCGAGCAGCGCCCCTGACAGATAAGTGGCCGAAATGAAGCATACGACTGCGGCCGTCCAATTGGGACGATAACGGGGCCCTTGGAATGACGGACCGCCGTTTGGATTTGTGCTATCTAGTTTGGGCATCTGTGCTTCCGTGCGCAGGCAATTGCGGATTGGACGTTAGCAGCCGACGCGGTCAATTGTAAACCCCTCCCCGCCTTTTTTACAATAATCTCCATAACACTGACCATGCGAGAAGTTCTTCAATTCCAGCCTATTTACCAGGAACGTGTCTGGGGAGGGCGCCGCCTTGAGTCCTATCTTGGGCGCGAGCTGCCCTCCGGCCCGCCGATCGGCGAGAGCTGGGAGATCGTCGACCGGCCCGAGGCCCAGTCCGTCGTAAAGGGGGGGGCCTACAACGGCACCACGATCCGCAAGATCATGGAGCGCCACGGTGCCGAGGTTATGGGCCCCAATTGGCCGGCGGCCAGGCCGTTCCCCATCCTGGTGAAGTGGCTCGACTGCTCAGAGCGACTGAGCCTCCAGGTGCACCCGCCCAAATCCGTGGCTGCGTCGCTTCACGGGGAGCCTAAGACCGAGAACTGGTATGTCGCACACTCCACCCCTGGGGCGTCCCTGTTTGTGGGCCTGAAGAAGGGCGTCACAAGGGAGGTCTTCGCCAAGGCCCTGGCCGGAGGGACGGCGGAGGACTGCGTAAACCGGGTCCCGGTCGCCGCCGGCGACTCGATCCTGGTCCAGAGCGGCCAGGTCCACGCCATCGACGCGGGCAACCTCATCCTCGAGATCCAGCAGAACTCCGACACGACCTACCGCCTCCACGACTGGGGCCGGGTCGGCCTCGACGGCAAGCCACGCAAGCTGCACGTGGAGGAATCCCTCGCCTCCATCGTTTGGGGGGAGGGCCCCCCGGATCTCGTGAGGGCCGCTCCCACCTCGGCGACAATCGCGTCCTGCGACGAGTTTTCCATACGCCGCGTCATCCTGGGTCCAGGCGAGCAGCTGCGTTTCGAGGCCAAGCAGCAACCCCGAATCCTGAGCGTGTCCGCCGGCGGCCTCACGGTAGCCTCCGGAACCGCCCCCGTCCGCTCCCTGCCGCTCGGGCAGAACGTGCTCGTCCCCTGGTCGTCCGACGCCACATTCACGGCGCCCGAGTCATCCATCGTCCTTGTGACCGAGGATTTTGCATAATCGGGATGGCGAAGGCATGTCTTTTCCTTGTCGGCCTCTTCGCGCTCGCCGCGCTCGCGTGGATGGTGTTCCTGCCCGTGGTCGTCGAGCGCGAGCTTCGCGCCGTCACGGGTTTTGAGGTCCGTGTCACCTCGCTCGCGGCCAATCCCTTCACGGGGAGCGTGTCCGCCGGCGGGCTCATGCTGGCAAACCCTCCCGCGTACTCGGTTCCGGACTTCGTCGAACTGCGCGCGTTCAAGGCGGAGATCAACGAGTTCTCATGGGTCTTCGGCGACAGGCTGATCATCGACGAGCTCTCCATCGACGCTTCCAAGATTGAGCTGGTGCTGGAGCGCAGCGGAAGGTCGAACGCGGCGGAATTTGCGGCGGCCTTCTCACGGGGCCCCGCGCCGGCTTCGCCCTCCGCTCCCGCGCCTTCAAAGCCCTTCCGGTACCTGGTGAAGAGTCTTCACCTCAAGGTCGACCGCCTCGTGGTTGCCGATTATTCGGGTCTGAACGAGGTCGAGAAGACCTACGACCTGCACCTCGACCAGACCTTCAGCAATGTCTCGGACCCCAAGCAGCTCCTGGTGCCCGACGTCATCCGCAGCCTCTATTCCTTCGGCCTGAACCGGAATGCCTCCCAGCTGCTTCCCGGGGAGTTTGGCAAGGCGCTCGGCGATGCTGTGGGCGGCGCGGCCCAGATGGGCACAAAGGTGAAGGACGCCGAGCAGCGGGCCAAGAACTACGTCAAGGGCCTGCTCGACAAACTTGAACATTAGGCAAAGCCGTAGTTGAATGACCCCTTTGCCATGAACAGTCCCGACTCAAAAGACGCACCAGACAACACGGCCCCATCGGACGCGAAGCCCGCGGCCGGGCAGCCTGCGTCCGCAGAGCAGCCGGATCCTGCCGAGCAGCTTGCCGCCGCGAAGAAAGAGGCCGCTGAGAACCATGACCGCTACCTGCGGGCAATGGCCGACCTCGAGAACTACCGACGGCGCGCGATCCGCGAGAAGGAGGAGCTTCGCCTGTTCGCCGCCTCCCGCCTGCTGGAGGACCTGCTTCCCGCCCTGGACAACCTTGCCCTCGGTCTCGAGGCGGCCCGGCAGCCCGCCGCCGACGCAAAAGGGCTGGCGAACGGGGTCGAGCTAGTGCAGCAGCAGCTCAAGTCAGCGCTCTCGGCGCACGGTCTGAAAGAGGTCAACCCCGTGGGCCAGGCCTTCGACCCGCACCAGCAGGAGGCCCTCTCGCACCAGCCGAGCGCCGAAATCGCCGCCGAGCATGTGCTCAAGGTCGTGCGCACGGGCTACATCCTCAACGGCCGCCTGCTGCGTCCCGCCTCCGTGATCGTGTCCAGCGGCAAACCGGTTAAAGGGCCGGCGACCTGACGCATGACCAAGGAGGACTACTACGATCTTCTTGGAGTCTCCAAGACCGCCACAGAGGAGGAGCTCAAGAAGGCCTACCGCAAGAAGGCCATCCAGTACCACCCGGATAAGAACCCCGGAAACAAGGAGGCCGAGGAGATGTTCAAGAAGGTCTCCGAGGCCTACGAGGCGCTCAAGGATCCCGAAAAGAGGGCCGCCTACGACCGCTACGGACACGCCGCGTTCCAGGGGCCCGGCGCAGGCGCTCGCGGCCCCGCGGGGGCTGGTGGGTTCCACGATCCCTACGACATCTTCCGCGAGGTGTTCGGCCAGGGCGGCGGCGGAGGCATCTTCGACGAGATGTTCGGCGGCGCAGGAGGCGGGCGCAACGGGGGCCGCGACGGCGCGGACCTGCGCTACGACCTCGAGATCACGCTCGAGGAGGCTGCGCGGGGCGTGGAGAAGGAAATTACCTTCCGCAAGCTGATGACCTGCGAGCACTGCAGTGGATCCGGTGCAGAGCCGGGATCCAAGCGCGTGACCTGCCCGACCTGCCGCGGAGCGGGCCAGGTGCGCCGTTCTGGCGGAATCATCGTTTTCACGCAGACCTGCCCGACCTGCGGTGGCGCGGGCGTCAAGATCGACAAGCCCTGCTCGGTGTGCCACGCCGAGGGGCGCGTCGCCAAGACCACCAAGCTCAACGTCCGCATCCCGCCCGGAGTGGACACGGGCTCGAGGCTGCGCTCGGCAGGCAACGGTGAGGCGGCTGCGGCAGGCGGCTCGCCGGGCGACCTCTACATCGTCCTCACGGTCAAGGAGCACGAGCTCTTTGAGCGGCAGGGCGACGACCTGTTCTGCGAGATCCCCATCAAGTTCACCCTCGCCACGTTGGGCGGCTCAATCGAGGTGCCGACGCTCAGCGGCAAGGCGAGCCTCAAGATTCCGCAGGGGACCCAGAGCGGAACGACCTTCCGCTTGCGGGACCGCGGGATGCCCCACCTGCGCGGCGGCCGCCATGGCGACGAGCTCATCCGCGTCCACGTCGAGGTGCCCTCGTCGCTCTCGGCTGACCAGCGCCGTCTGCTCGAGGAGTTCGCTCGCGTGAGCGGCGACGCCCACGAGCCGACCTCGCGCAAGTTCTTTGAGAAGGCCAAGAAATTCTTCTAAGGTGGCCGTCCCGTCGCACATGCCCCGCACCCTGGCACTCATGCCCTTGAAGCGCGCGGTGGCGATCCGTCGGCGGCTTGCGCGGGACAAGGGCCTGTTCGTGCTCACCAACGGGGTCTTCGACCTCCTGCATCCCGGGCATGCGTCCTACCTCGAGCGGGCCCGCCGCCTGGCCGGGCCCAAGGGCAAGCTTTTCGTCGCGCTGAACGCCGACAGGAGCGTGAGGGCGCTCAAGGGGCCGCACCGCCCGATCATGGACGAGAAGGCGCGCGCCTACACGCTCTCGCAGCTCAGGTCGGTCGACGGGGTCCTTATTTTCAGGGGAAAGAGGCTTGCCCGCGAGATCGCCGCGCTCAGGCCCGACATCTACTGCAAGGCAGGGGACTACACGCTTTCGACACTGGACCCATCGGAGCGCTCCGCGTTGCTCAAGGCCGGTTCGCGTATCGTGTTCCTTCCCTTTCTTCGAGGGTTCAGTACGACGAGGCTGGTCGAGCGGATCCGCGCGGCGGGCTCGGTGTAGCCCGCCAAGCCCCCAGGGAACGCTACCATGCGCGTCGTCATCCTTGGCTCAGGCCGCGGCTCGAACGCACAGGCTGTCCTTGCCGCACAGGCCGCCAGCGGCCTCGGGCAGGCCCGAGTTGTCGCAATTTTCTCGGATGTCGCCGCCGCCCCCATCCTTGGCCTTGGCCCAAGGTACGATGTTCCCGCCTCCTTCGTTGATCCCGCGCCGTTCAGGACCAAGCTCGACGGCGATGGGCAGGCCCGGTTCATCGCCGCCGTTTCCGCCGCGCAGCCCGACCTGGTCGTCCTCGCGGGGTTCATGCGCGTGCTTAAGCCGGGGTTCATCGACGCCTTCAGGGGGCGCATCATCAATCTGCACCCGAGCCTCCTCCCGAGCTTCCCCGGATTGGATGCGATCGGCCAGGCATGGAGGAGGGGGGTGCGCATCACCGGGTGCACCGTCCATTTTGTCACCGAGGAGGTCGACGGGGGCCCCATCATAGACCAAGCCGCCGTCCGGCTGGAGCCCGGCGAGAGCCTCGAGTCGCTGGCCGCCAGGATGCACGCGGCCGAGCACGCCCTGCTGCCCGCCGTGATCGCCCGCATGGCAGGCGCCCCGGGCCCATGAATCTGTGGGAAACAAGGGTTGAGATTGCGGCCGACGCGGCCGGCGAGGTGGAGACGGCGCTGCTGGAGTCCGGCTGCGAAAGCTGGACGCTCCTCGAGGATGCCCTGGGCAGGCGCGCATGGATCGTGGGTATCTTCACGTCCGCCTCCGATGCGGAGGCCCGGTGGCGGGACCTGCTTGCGAGTCTCGGCTCCGCGCCGCTTGGCGCGCCTTCGACCCGGGAACTGCCCGATGCCGACTGGAAGAACAGCTACCGAGAGCATTTCCGGGCCTGGACCTTTGGGAGGCTCCACTGGGTTCCCGTTTGGGAGAAGCAGACGTTCAAGCTGCCGGCCGGCCACTCCGTGCTCTGGCTCGACCCCGGTATGGCCTTCGGGACCGGCAACCACGAGACGACCCGTCTCTGCATCGAGCGCCTGGTCGGTTTTGAAGAGGCCTCAGCTGGCAGGATAGTCCCGGGAGCGCTCTCGATGATCGATGCCGGCTGCGGCTCGGGTATACTGGCCCTTTCGGCAGCCCTGCTCGGGTTCGGCTTTGTGTATGGTTTTGACAACGACCCCGAGGCGATCCGGGTCAGTATCGAGAATGCCGAGCTCAACGCTCTTGCAGGCCGCGTACGGTTCAAGACGGCCTCGCTGCCTGGCGGGCTGGAGGGGGCCCAGGCGGACGTCGTCGCGGCCAACATCCAAGCCGATGTGCTGTCGGCCTTCCCGGGCAGCCTCGTCTCGGCCGTCGCCCCGGGTGGGATCCTGGCAATGAGCGGCATCCTGGCCTCGGAAATCGGGACCGTCAGGGCTGCCTTTGCGCCATTTACCCCCGGATGGACATCGGACTCCCGGGTGATGGGTGAGTGGTGCGACCTTTGCCTTCGCGCGCCGGAACCTAGCCCCAAAGGCCCCTAGGTGAACAGCTCCGGAGTCGTCCGCGAGAGGAACTCCTCCATGTAGGCCGTCGTCGCCTTGCCCTCGATGAACAGCGGGTCCGCCATGATGGCGCGGTGCAGCGGGATCGTCGTCTTGATGCCCCTCACCAGGTACTCGCTCAGGGCCCTGTAGGCCCTCTCCAGGGCCATCTTCCGGGTCGTCCCAAAGCAGATCAGCTTGCCGATCATCGAGTCGTAATAGGGGGGGATCACGTAGCCGCTGTAGGCATGGCTGTCGACGCGGACCCCGTGCCCGCCGGGCGCGTAGTATAGTCCGATGGTGCCGGGCGAAGGAGCAAAGTTGCGGGCCGGGTCCTCCGCATTGATGCGGCACTCGATCGCATGCTTTTCGAAGGTGATGTCCTTCTGGTCGAATTCCAGCTTCAGGCCGTTTGCGATGTGGATCTGCTGCTTGATCAGGTCGATTCCCGTGACCTCCTCGGTCACCGGGTGCTCCACTTGGATCCGCGTGTTCATCTCGATGAAGTAGAAGTTGCCCTTGGCATCGACCAAGAACTCGATCGTGCCGGCATTCTCGTACTCGGCGGCCTCTGCCGCGCGAACCGCCGCCTTGCCCATCTTCTTGCGCAGGTCGGGGGTCAGGAAGGGTGACGGCGCCTCCTCAATGAGCTTTTGGTGGCGGCGCTGAACCGAGCAATCCCTCTCCCCGAGGTGGATCACCTTGCCATGGCTGTCCGCCAGGATCTGGAACTCGATATGCCGGGGACGCTCGATATATTTCTCGAGGTAAACCCTGCCGTCCCCGAAGGCCTTTTCTGCCTCGTTCCGGGCGACGTGGTACTCCTTGGCAAACGATACGTCATTGTGGGCGATGCGCATTCCCCGGCCGCCGCCGCCAGCCACTGCCTTGATGATGACCGGGTAACCCACCTTGCGGGCAATCTTCACGGCCTCGGCCTCCGAGTCCACCGGTCCGTCGCTTCCGGGTACCGTCTGCACGTTGGCCTTCTTTACCGTCTCTTTGGCAACGGCCTTGTCGCCCATCAGCTTTATGGACTTTGACTTAGGCCCGATGAACTTAATGTTGCATGACTCGCATTGCTCCGCGAATTTCGCGTTTTCCGACAGGAATCCATATCCCGGATGGATCGCATCCACATCGGCGATCTCGGCAGCACTGATGATACGATCTGCCCTGAGGTAGCTGTCCGCGCTTTTGGGTCCGCCGATGCATATGGCCTCGTCCGCAAGCTGAACGTGCAGCGACTGTACGTCCGCCTCCGAGTAGACGGCCAGCGTCTTGATGCCGAGTTCCCGGCATGCACGGACGATTCGCAGGGCGATTTCGCCTCGGTTGGCGATGAGTATTTTTTGGATCATCTGGGTCGACGGCTGTTCCCCGGGTCGCGCCAGGAGCTCGGCCAGGCGTGATCGGCGGGATTGTTTTGGCTCGCTCAGCCCTGCTTCAACTTGAAGAGCTTCTGGCCGTATTCCACAGGCTGCCCATTCTCCACCAATATCTCGGCGATGGTGCCCTTCGCCTCGGCTTGGATCTCGTTCATGATCTTCATCGCCTCGATGATGCAGGCGACCGAGTTCTCCTCGATCTTGGTTCCGACGTCAGCGAAGGGTTTGCTCTCGGGAGACGCAGACCGGTAGAAGGTGCCCACCATCGGGGACTTGATATAGGTCACGCCGGCCTCCTCGGCATCTACGGACGACGCTGCGGCGGATTGTGAGGTGATCGGGGCTGGAAGCGGTATGGGCGGAACCGAGTAGGATTCCGGCATGAACGGCGACGCCGACCCTTTACCTGCGGTGGAAACAATGGGCAGTCCGTTGGTTCCCCTGCGAATCTTCAGCTTGAAGCCCTCTTCCTCGACCGCGAACTCGGTGAGCTCCGATCGTTTCATCAGATCGATGATTTGTTTGATTTGTTTTAGGTCCAAATGAAGCGGGGGTTGAATGCCGTGCGGCTCTTTTCTGTTAGTAGAGATTGAGGTTTCAGCGTTCAAAACGAGTTTGGTCAACACCCATTCGCTCTGCAAAAGCCAGTCAGATGCAGTAGCTCGTTTTTTGGCTATTTCCTAAGTTTTTGAGGCTTTTTCTACTCCATCGAGCTCTTTTTTTGACCAAAATCCCGCAAAATTTATACAACAGCTCTGTGCGCGCTTGGGGAGAAATCAGCGCCATCGCAGGCAAAATGCCTCCAGATCCCAGGTTTCATCGGAGGGGTAACCCCCTTTTTGAGCCCGATGCCATAGCCCCTTGGAAGGCGCCTTCGGCAAGCCCTGTATGACGCCCTTAACCCCCTTGCTCTCTCGCGGATCAAGGGTGGCAGGCGGATCGCAGAACGGGTCCCGAAGCATGCCAAAGGGACCATCAAAAACAGGTGCCCCTCGGGCCTAAGCATGGGCCCCTAAGGGCGCCAGCACGCTGCCGGGTGTAGTGCTGCAGTCGATACATTTTGCCCTTGGATGGGGCTCCATGGACGCGCCGGCCTTTGTCCGGGTTTCCAGGATGAATCGGAGGCTATTTTCATCGCTCAAATGTGTAGCGTAAAAAATTCTGGCCTAAGTACTTAAAGATCCCGTTATCACAATTCCAAGAAAGGTCTTGAAGCGGCCCGATGAAAGAGCATGTTCCACCCTCCCTTCGATTCGCGGGCTGCCGGCAAAATCCGGTCAGTGAGACGAACCAAGGTCAGCAAGCAGTCGTTCCTTCGTCAGATTTATTCGGTTTTTCCGCAATAGGTGTTGACGGAAGGAACACAGAAGTTCTTGCTGGAAATCTTTCCCCTATGGGGAGGCTCTTTGAAATTTACTTTGTGCGATTGATTGGGACCCCCAATCAAAATTCAAAAAGATGCCGGCTCCGGTCGGCATCAAGTTAGTAGTTCAAACGAATCACTAGGTTTGAACTCTCTTTTCGGAGAGTTTGATCCTGGCTCAGAATGAACGCTGGCGGCGTGGTTAAGACATGCAA
>Ga0302319_10000469_pt1 | contig 90877 bp, 86 predicted proteins | sample Bog_T0_2_FD_203319 | JGI IMG/M metagenome (GOLD analysis project Ga0302319, IMG submission 203319) | Peat permafrost microbial communities from Stordalen Mire near Abisko, Sweden - Bog_T0_2 | ecosystem: Environmental > Terrestrial > Soil > Wetlands > Peat | place: Sweden: Abisko, Stordalen Mire... | reverse complement strand
TGGCGCAGAGCAGCCAGCCGACGGATCTTGTCCAGCGAAAACTCAATGAAGGTCTGCCCGCCGAAGCCCGGATTCACGCTCATCACCAGCACATGGTGGACCATGGGCAGAATGTCGATCAGCAAATCGACGCGGGTAGCCGGATTCAGCACCACCGCCGGCTTCATCCCGTGCTGGGCAATCAATTCGAGCGATCGGTGCAGGTGCCGGCAGGCCTCGTAGTGGACGCTCACCCAGTCGGCCCCGGCCTCGGCAAAGGCGGGAATGAACTCGTCTGGATTCTCGATCATCAGGTGGCAGTCGACCGGCAGGGAGGTGAACTTGCGCAGACATTTCACCACAGGCGGGCCGATCGTAATGTTGGGCACAAAATGCCCGTCCATCACGTCCACGTGGATGACTGTGCCGCCGCCTCTCTCAGCCGCGGCAACCTGGTCGGCCAGATGGGCAAAGTCCGCCGAAAGTATCGAAGGCAGCAGTTCAACCATGGGGTTTTTGGGAGGCATCTCCTTGCAGGCTCAGTGTATCAGCGTGGAGGCGCGGTGGTCTGCGGGGGATCACAAGGCCCTCAGGGCGGCTTGGACAACAGACTCCCAGTCGCCGAGATTCGGCTGGCGAAAGAGGCGCATTGTCGGATACCACGGGCTGTCGACACGCTTCTCCATCCAGCGCCAATCGGCGGCGAAGGGCAGCAGCAGCCAGACCGGAAGCCCCAAGGCCCCGGCCAGATGCGCCGTCGAGTTGTCGATGGTAATCACCTGGTCCATGGCCGCAACCTGCGCCGCGAACCGGTCGATATCGGCAAACTGATCGACGGTGCGGTCGATGAGCAGGGGTGCATTGGCAGCCGCTGCCTGTTCTTCCAAAGCGTCGAAGTCTCCGTATTGCAGGCTGATCCACCGAATGCCGGGGAGCACGAGGAGCGGGGCAAAGCGTTCAAGGCCTATGGATCGTTTGTGGCCCGTCTTTTGATTTCGAGTGTGCCAGGCCAGCCCGATCAACCGCCGGCCGTCGCTGTAGCGGGTGCGAAAACGCTCCCGTTCCGCCGGATCGGCCCGGAGGTACGGCGAGGTCGTGGCTGCAAAATCAGCTTCGGTCGTCCGAAAGTGCCCTGGCAGACTGCCTGTTGGCATTTGGGTCGTGACCCGCTCTTCCTTGCGATCAACGCCTGCCAGTTGAGGTTCGTAGTCTCCCACCCTTTCCGCAAAATGCCGCGAAAAGGATGGGGCACCCAACGTCCCGGCTTCGGCTGGCCCGCAGCCTGACACCACCTCCACATCAGGAAACGATCGCGCAAAGAGCGGCTTGAGCCGTGCATCGCAATCGAGCACGATGCGGTTGCCCGTGCGCAGGGCCTCCGGAATCAGCCCCGCGAACTGAATCTCGTCGCCGATTCCTTGCTCGCCCCACAGAAGCAACCGGGCAGGCTGGGGTACTGGCCCCAGCTTCCCGCCGGTCCAGAGCGGCTGCGAAAAGGCGCGACGCGGCGTGTCGTGATCGGGAGATTGCCAGCGGCTTTCGTAGTTGCGCCAACCCTGGATGAAGTCGCCGTGGCGCAGTTGGGCCAGCGCCTGGCCGAAGCGGGCCTGGGGATAATCTGGTTTTATCTCAAGGGCGCGTGCAATTTGAACCAGCGCCTCATCCAGGCGGCCAAGGTCTTCGAGAACGCAGCCCAGATTATAGTGGGCCTCGGCGTACTCCGGTCTCAAAGCCAGCGCCCGCTCAAAACCAGCCGCAGCGGCTTCCAAGCGATCCAGTGCATGAAGGGTGTTGCCCAGGTTGTAGTGCGCCTCGGCCAGTTGCGGCTTGAGTGCAAGGGCGCGCTCATAGCAGGCAACCGCTTCAGGCAACTTGTCCTGTGCCTGGCGCAGGTTGCCCAGATTGTAGTGCGCCTCGGCATAAACCGGCTTCAGTGCCAGAGCCTGGGCGTAAGCGCATTCCGCGGCTTCCAGTTGACTCAGTGCCAGCAGTGCGTTTCCCAGGTTGCCGTGGGCCTCGGCCATTCCAGGCTTCAGGGCGAGCGCCCGCTTGTAGCCGGCCACCGCTTCGGGGAGCTTGCTCTGAGCTTGAAACACGTTTGCGTAATTGAAGAACGCCTCGGCAAACTGCGGATTGAGGGCGATGGCCCGTTCGTGACTAGCCCCCGCCTCATCCAGCTTGCCCTGGGCTTGCAAGATATTCCCCAGGTTAACGTGAACCTCGGCCAGGTCAGGGCGCAGCGCCAACGCCCGCCGGAAGCGCGCCTCGGCCAGTTCGTGTTTGCCCTGGGCCTCAAGCACCGCGCCCAGGTTCATCTGCGCCTCGGCCAGCTCCGGGTTGATGGCCAGTGCCCGCTCATAACAGGCAGAGGCCTCGTCGAAGCTTCCCAACGCCTGAAGGGCCGTGCCCAGGTTAGAGTAATAGGCTGCCGGCCGCTTGTCTGCCGCAATCGCCTTGCGAATCAGCTCGACGGCAATCTCGTCGCGGCCCACCTGATGAGCGAGCACTCCCAGCAGGTGCAAGCTGTCGGCATGACAGGGATCAAGTTCCAGAACGTGGCGGTAGATCCGCTCCGCCTCGGCCAGTTGCCCATGCTGGTGGAACTCGATGGCTTTGGCGCACATGCCCTGAAGGTCCACAGGCGGAGACCGCCGCGAGGGCCGACTTGGCACAAGGTGCAGAGAGCGGTTCATGGGGACAGTGTAAGTGTGAGAGGTTGCTCATTGAGCGTGAACCCTGAGCGGTTCGGGAGAGTGTTATGCGCGAAGCTTCCCGGTACGGGAGTCTCCCGATATGAACTCGGTGAACCTCCTGGCTCGCGCCGATTCCAATTGCTTGAGCAGCATACGCCCGCGCGCCCGCATGGCCGGGGTTCCCGAGCGGCTGTGGATTTGCAGGAGATCAATCACCTCCGGCAGCAGCGAGCCATCCTGCCGGGCCAGATCGGCCAGTCCTTGCAGAGCGCAGGTCTTGACGATCGAGCTTCGGTCCTCAAGGTAGGATCGCAAAGTTTCGGCCACGCGTTCGCGCTCTGAAACCGTCAACGCAAGGCGTGGCACCATCGCCGCCAGAGACCAGCGCAACTTGTTCTCAGTGGCTTCAGCGAGCAAGCCGATCAACGCCGGCTTCCACGAGCGCTGAAGCAGGCCGAGCAGTGGTTCCCGAGCCGGATCAGGGGTGTGGGGACATAGGCGCGTGAGTTTCTCCAGCGCATCGGCAGCGCGCATGGCCACGGCGGGCTCTTCGTCCCAAAGGCATTCGAGCAACTGGGATGCTCTCTTCGGATTTGCGCGGACAAGCTCGACTACCTCAGCCGTCCGGCCGCTCGAGTTGCGATGGCGGCCGGAGCTGAGCATCGAGCGGATGGTCTTGCGGGCGGGCATGGGCTTTTCCCATCAGCTTACTCTGCATGGCCCCCGGCCGCCAGCATCTTGGCCGCGACTCGCCCAACTCCGCGCAGTATCGCCTTCAGCGGCCAGCGGCCTTCGGCGTCGGGGAAGAAGATCTCGCCGCTGCGACGGGCCTCAGGGCGGTAATACCAGCGCTTGAGCAGTGCCAGATGGCCTTGGCGGAGCGTGGCTGATGGGGCCTCGGAGCGCTCAGCCAATGCGTCCAGGGGCTCCTCCATGCGGGCCTCAAGGACGCCACGTGCGAGCTTGGTTGGCGCTGCGGACTCGGCTTTCGAGCTGGCTTCCGATGGAGCATCCTCCGCACTTGGAGCTTCGGGAATCGCTTCAATCGCCATCGGATGGGCAAAGAGTGAGGTCGAGCCGGATTGCTCGTTCTGGATTCTCATGCCCAGCGTCGAAAAGCCTTGCGGGCCGCGGAGGGAGCCGTCTTCATAGAGGAAGATCGCCACCTCGCCGGGCACAGCCGCAGCCTGCAAAACAACCGCGCGGAGTTGCGAGAGCGGACGAACCAGCTCAGGAGCCAGAGCATGGATGCTCTCGACGCGCTGCACTTGCGAGTGAATGGCCGCGGCAGCCTCGAATTCGAGGCCTGCCGCGGCTTGGTCGCGTTCGGTGCGGAGCGTGACGAGCCGGCTCTCGCCGCGCGTTGCCAGAAACCGCTCAACCGCGGAGGCCTCTTCGCCATACCGTTCATCTGAGCAGCCCTGATAGCAGGGCGCAAGACACATCTTCATCTCGGAGTAGACGCAGCCGGGATGGCTGGGATTGGGGTCAAGTTCCTCGGTGCAGCGGCGCAGCAGAAAGAGCTTGAGCGCCTCATCGGCGTAGCGCTCCGCCGCCGCACGTGACTGAAACGGTCCATAAGCCCAATCCGCCTCGCGCTGGCTGGGGCGATGAGTCACCGTGATGCGCGGGTAAGCGTTGCTGCCCAGGAAGCGGACAAAGGCTGGGGCCCGCAGATGCATGCGTTCGAGGCACTTCGTGCCGTGGACCTTCTCCAATAGTTCAAACTGAATCAGAAGCGATTCAAACTCGGAGCCGGTGAGCCGCCAGCGAATCTGCCGCACGCGCCCGGCCAATTGCAGCCGCCGCGGATGCTTTGCCGAGGGCAGCAGCAGCCGTTCCAGTCTTCCGCGCAGGTTGGGCGTGCGGCCGATGTAGGGCTCGGCGTGAACCTCGGCGCCGTAAAGCGCAAAGACCGCGGGGCTGGTGGGCAACTGATCGAGCGCTGCCCTGGGGTCGGCTGGGTCGAAGGCGAGAGTATCGGGCTCAACCGGCACGGCCATCTCTTCCCTCTCGGAACCAGTCCGGAAAGTGTGGGCAAGGCCGCTGAGCCGCGGAACCGCAAGCCTTCATCGACTGGCGGCTCAAAGCTATTTCCCCAAGGCTTCCGGCTCTTCCGCAGTGTCGGCTGCCGGAGTCTTCAGCGTTCCCGGCTCGTCGAGCCACAGCCAGACGATCCACCACAACAGCGCGGCCACGTAAACCACCTGGTTGGCGTTCATCAGCTTGCCCAGCAGGCCGACGGCGTGATCATACTCGTACTGGGTCTTGGGATGGACCGTTCTGACGATGGACTGAACCACTGCCTGTATCGTCAGCAAGGTGATGGCCACGGTCGAGAGACCGATGACAATTTGCTGAGCGTGGCTCCGCCAGCCGGCCTTGAAGCGGCGGCCAAAGAGCGCCACCAGCAGCCCCAGTTCCACTGTCAGCAGGGCAACCAGTGTCTCGCCCTTCAGCGCCACCAGTTGCATCATCCGCAGCTTCCCTACCATTGAGCCCAAGGCCAAATCCTTGACCACCGGCCAGGGTCCCAAGAAGACCAGCACGCTACCGGCCACCACCAGCAACCCAACGGTGTTAACGATCCACAATGGACGTCGCGCTCCGGCAAAGGCACGCCGCGCCACCTCCACCAGCACCAGGAGGCCCACAATCGCCCCCAGATCACTCAAAGCAAGCAGGATCTCTTTATAGAGAAGCGTCGCTATACGGCCCGCCAGAAGCTCCTCAGCCATCAACTGCAGGGCCACCAGCATAATGCCCGCCGTGAACCACGGAAAGCGCCGCACACGATCGCGGCCCAGCAGAACCACCAGCAAGACCAGTTGCGCGGCAAAGTTCAGCGTCCAAAGAACCTGGTGCGCCGAGAAATCGAGATTGAGGTGCATTTGAGCCCCGTCCGGGAGAGCGCCTGGAAAGCCTCGGCTGCCCCATTCCAGTCTAAACTCACGCAGCGGGAGCGCGGCAGGCAAAGCAGCGGCCGTGTCTCAGCCCGAGCTATTTGTTGGCGCGCGCAGTCCACGCGGCCAGGTAGATCGCTTTGGACGGATCGGCGGCGACGATCGCCCGGTAGTACGCAACCCGCTCGGCCTGGAAAGCCGCCTGGAGCGCCACCGGATCGGCCGCATTCACGGCGCCCAGCGTCATCGGGCCCCAGCCGCCGTCCTCGGCGATAGGCGCTTCGCCAGCGGCAAGCAGACTATTCGCAGCCTGCTGCAGACAGCGCACAGAGACTCCGCTGCCGCCGTTCACCGCGAAGTCGAAGACTCGCTTGCAAACCTCGTCCGACACCACCTGGGCGAACCATGTGTTCCAGAAGTGGTTTTGATAGAACTGCTGGACCAGCGGCTCGCGTTGCTCGGGGGCAAGCGCCGCGATGGGTGCGAACTCGGCAGGCCATGCACCTGAGTTGATGCCGCCGATCGCGTAGCAGGGTCCAGCGACTCCGCCCGGGCAGGGGTCCGGAACCAGTGCGCACGCACGGGAAGGATCCTCGAAGTCCATCATCCAGTTGCAGGCTGTATTCCAATCTGCCACAAGTCCCTCCATACCGGGAATGATGAAGATGAAAGCAGATCGAGCGGAGGGGTGAATCGATGGAGATTTATGGTGCGCCCGGAGAGATTCGAACTCCCGACCTAACGCTCCGGAGGCGTTCGCTCTATCCAGCTGAGCTACGGGCGCACATGAACAGCATATCGTACTTTCGATTCTACCGGACTGCAAAGGCTTCAGCGAGTAGTGGGTCAGTTTGAATTTGCGGTCGAGACACGTCCGGAGTATGAGCCCTAAAGGCGGTGCTTCAGCCTAGAGTTTCGCTGAGCACGTCTTCCTACCGCTAAGTTCGTTTCGCCACGGCCAACTTGACGCCAAAGCCGACGAATACGCAACCGGTCAGCCGATCAAGGTTCCGCACGACTCGTGGTTTAGACAGGAAGCGACCTAAAGGGACAGTTAGAGCAATCAGGAATGAGAACCATACCAGAGTAATCAGTACATGAATACCAGCAAGCAGCAACGAAAATCCTGCAACACTCACTCCCTGCGGGATGAATTGCGGAAGAAAGGTCACATAAAACACCCCAACCTTGGGATTGAGTATGTTGCTCAGGAAACCCCTGTAAAACGCACCCGTGTTTCCCTTGCTCTTGGCAGGGCTATCTAGCGACGCCCTGTCCACAGTCAACGAGGCTCGCGGCTTCGCGAGGAGCTTGATGCCGAGATAGACAAGGTAAGCCGCTCCCGCCCACTTCACAATGTCGAAAGCAAGCTCGGAGGCTGCTAAGAGTGCCGTCAAACCGAAGGCCGCGCCCATTCCCCAGGCAAGCAAGCCCAGGCAAATGCCGAGAGACGCTGCTGCCCCATTTCGCGGTCCGCATGAGGTCGAGGTTCTCAGCACCATTGCGGTATCTACGCCAGGCGTCATCGTCAGCAAAGTAGCGGCGGCGACAAAAAGGAGCATGAGTTGAATCATCAACAACTGCCTCCTCCATGGAGAATATCTCAGCAATGCCCAGAGCCGATGGATTCAATATCCCCCGCAGCATCCTTCATAGGGTCTGTGGATTCAAACAGCCCCACTTCCCCCCAGCGGCGAGCTTTCTCTTCTCGCGCTTTCCCGCTGAACGCGCAACTCCTCCATGACCGACTGAATCAGCGCCTTGGCCCCATCCATGCCGCCGAGAACCGCCTGCAGATCAAGCGCCGGCTTGGTCGGGTTGCGGCTGGAGACACAGTAGACCCCATGCTGGCCCACCAGAATCAGCGAGTCGGTTAGCAGATCCAGCGCCACCGCCAGCCTGCCTCGCTCCACGCCCATCATGAACTCGAACTTTTCAAGCTCCGCCCGCTTCTCGTCAAAAATGCTCATCTGCCCAACCTACTCCCAGCCTATTCCTACCCTACTCTTCGCCCCGCTCGTCTTCGAGATTGTCGAGGACGGCCAGAGCTTCGTCGGGCACATCCCACTGGCGGAGGATCTTATAGATGACGCCGGTCGAAAATCCGGCAGCGACAAGCCGTCGCATGATCCGGGCGGTCTCTTTCTCGTTCTGCGGCTTGCGCAGGCGCCTGCGTTCCAGGTGTTCCCGGGCCAGAGCCTCTTCGTTAGTCTGGCCGTAGCGGGCCTCGAGGGTTTCGGCGATCAGCTCCGACTCGACACCCTTCTGCTGCAAGTCCTGGCGCACGCGGCGAACACCGAACTTCTCATTCTCCTGGCGCAGGCGTGCGTAGGTCTCGGCAAAGGCAGCATCGTCCAGGTAGCCGTGTTCGCGGAGCCGTGCAAGCGTGGCCTCGACGGCGGCATCGCCACGCTCGCCCGGCTCGACGCGCGCCTTCATCAGCCGCCGCAGATCGGCCTCAGTGCGCATCGCCCGGCCCAGCGACTTCACCGCGTAGTCGTAGAGGCCGCTTTCGTTGAGAAACGCACGCGGCTTGGCGGATTTGGATTTGAAAGGCAGCTTCTAGCCTCTAGCTTCTAGCCTCTAGCTCTTGCTGATGAAGCAGAAGCTGCTGGAGACAATACTGACCACTGTTCACTGATCACTGAAAACTGTTCGCCGTCCACTGATCCACCCAGTCGTTCACCGTCTTGTACCACAGGCGCGAGTTCTGCGGCTTGAGCACCCAGTGGCCTTCGTCGGGGAAGTAGAGCATCTTGCTCGGGACCTTGAGCCGCTGGAGCGTGGTGAAGAGCTGGAAGCCCTCGCTTACATCCAGTCTGTAATCGAGCTGGCCATGGATGACAAGCGTGGGCGTCTTGAAGTTTTTGGCCGAAAGCGCCGGAGACCACTTGCGGAATGGGTTCTCGGAGTCGGGCTTGCCATAGTAGTCCCAGGGCCTGCCCTTGAACTCCCACTCGTTGAACCACAGCTCTTCCGTACTCCCGTAGGCCGATTCGGGGTCGAACATTCCATCGTGGCTGACTATGCACTTGAAGCGGTTGCTGTGGCCCAGAATCCAGTTGGCCATGTAGCCGCCGTAACTGGCCCCCAGGGCGCACTCGCGAGACTTATCGACAAAGGGATAGTGCTGCTCGACGTAGTCCAGGCCGGTCATCAGGTCTGTATAAGGCTTGCCGCCCCAATCGCCGTTGACGCCATCGACAAATGTCTGCCCGAAGCCGGTCGAGCCGCGGGGATCGATCATCACGACCACGTAGCCGTTTGCGGCAAAGAGCTCCGGGTTCCAGCGGTAGCTCCAGGAGTCGCCCCATGCACCCTGCGGACCGCCGTGGATAAGAAACTTCACAGGATACTTCTTTGCCGGGTCGAAGTCTGGAGGCTTGATGAGGAATCCCTTGACGTCGGTGTGGTCCGTGGCAGAGAACCAGAAGGACTCCATTGGGGGCAGTTCCAGTTGGCCGAGCAGGGCATCGTTCAAGTGCGTGATGGCGTACATCTTCACACTCAAATCATTGGTAACAATGTCGTATCCGGGCACAGCCTTGGTGTACCAGGTGTATTCGATCCGTATGATCTCGGCTGGCTGTTGAACCTGCACAGAGGTGACGAGAAGAGCCTTTCCCCCATCCACCGGGTGCAGGTCGCTGAACTCTCCCTTGTAGGCAAACTCATGAAAGACGCCGCTCAGGTTGGTGATGAAGATCGGCGTTTCGCCGCGCTTGTCTTCGGTGAAGAGCAGGCTCTTTGAATCCGCCGTCCAGGCAAACTCCTCCACCCAGTTGTCCAGCGTGGCGGGCAGCAAATCCTTGATCTTCTTCGTCTTCCGGTCGTAAAGGACGAGTCTGAACCTGTCGCTTTCATATCCGGCGCGGGCCTGGGAGCGCCAAGCCAGATAACTGCCGTCGGGCGAGTAGGCTGGATTGAAGTCTCCGCCCGGCGATGTGCTCACCCGCTCTGGTTTAGCCGCCGGATCGGACAGATCAAGCGTAAAGATGTCGGCGTTGACGCTCGTGGCCGGCTCTTCGTCGAGGTTCTCGGTGAAGGCCAGTTCCCTCGAATCCGGCGAAAAGGCGCAGCCGCAGCCGCCGCCCTCAAGCGAGAATGGCGGAACGTCGCGCGGAACGTTGGGCGTGAGGTCGCGTAGTGCGCCGCCCTCTAACGAGACCAGAAACAAATGGCTGCGCTTGCCGCCGGTGTAGTGGTCCCAATGGCGATAGAGCAGGTGAGTGAAGAGCTGCGCCTTGACCTTGTTCGACGCAAGGGCGGCATCGCGGCGGGCATTGCATTGATCGCCTGTAGTCATGTCCCCGGCCGTGATCGCCGGGCAGTCTGGATAAACGGAAGAGGTAAAGACCACGGAGTGGCTGTCGGAGGACCAGGCGGCGCTGTCGGCTTCGGTCGAGATCGCGGTCAGCTTCTTCGGGTTGCTTGCCGCGCCGTCTGAAGTGTTGAAATCGGCCACCCAAACCTGTTGCGAGCCACCGCGGCCGCTCAGGAAGAGAATGTGCTTGCCGTCAGGAGAGAACTGCGGGCCGTGGTCGCCGGCCTGAGCCACGGGAAGCGGCTTTGGATCTCCACCCCCAACGAACTGGATAAACAGCTCCGCCGTTTTTGAGTTCTGCTCCAGATTGACCGTGGTCACAGAGTAGGCCAGCCACCTGCCGTCCGTGGAGACGGCGGTCTCGCCCAGCCTCCTCATCTGCATCAGGTCCTCGAAGGTCATGGGGCGCTTGGCGAGTACGGTCTGTGATGTTTGGGCGGTCTGGGCTGTGCTCGGCAAAGCCAGGACGGAGGCAAGAGCGAGAGAGAGAACGAACATCGGTCTGCGCATGGTGTCTTCCTATTTCGCGCGGGGAGAGTGCAACTTCAGCGCGAAGGAGAAGTTTACACCGGCAAAGGGTATATCGAGCAGGGGTTCTTCGATTCCCATGCCGGGCACCAAGTAGATTGACGCTGGCAAGCTGAATCAACTAATCTTGGCCACAAATTCATCCTGATACCGAACGAAGGAGATCTCACCATGAAAATCGTGGCGTCAGTTGCCGTACTGCTCTTCGCGTCTGCCTTGGCTTATGCGGAAGGACCAAAGCCCTGTGAAGAGCTGAAGTCCGAGATCCAAAAGAAACTGGAAGCAAACGGCGCGAAGGCTTACACGCTGGAGATCGTGGCGAAGGACAAAGACGCGGAGGGCAAGGTGGTCGGCAGTTGTGAGGCCGGAACGAAGAAAATCGTTTACAGCAAGACCTCAGCCCCGCCCAAGACCCCAGCGCCTGCGGCAAGCAAGCCTAAACCCTAAGACGCCTGGCAACGCTGCGAACGCGGTTAGATCGCACAAGGGATTTCTTTGTCTCGAATGTGTGCGATTTTGCAGGCCACAATCTTCTCGGCAGCGGCAACAACCTGTTCCAGCGTCAAGCGGGTTGAATTCAGCAGGACAGCGTCCGGAGCCGGCTTGAGGGGCGAATCGGCGCGATTGCGGTCGCGCTCATCGCGGGCGCGCAGATCGCGAATCACCTCTTCGGGCTGCTGGGCGGGCTCGGTGCCCAACTGCTCATAGCGCCTCATGCCCCGCACCTCGGGTGCGGCGTCCAGAAAGATCTTCACCTGGGCCTGGGGAAAGACGACGGTCCCGATGTCGCGGCCCTCCATCACCACCCCGCCCTCGGCGCCCATCTGCTGCTGCAGGCGCACCATCCAGGCGCGAATTGCGGGAAAGATGCTGACGCGGGAGGCGGCGTCAGTAACAGTTTGGTTGCGGATCAGGCCGGTCACATCTTCGCCGTCGAGCAGGACGCGGTTTTCTTCCACACCGGGTTCGAGACGGATAGCCGTCTCCGCCGAAAGGTGCTCAAGGCTCGTGCTCTCATCCAAAGGGAGACCCGCGCGCAGCGCCTTCAGGGCAAAAGCGCGGTACATGGCCCCGGTTTCCAGGTTCAGCAGGCCAAAGTGCCGGGCCAAATGGCGCGCGATGGTGCTCTTTCCCGCTCCGGCGGGGCCGTCAATGGCGACGATGATCTTCCGGGCGGGATCGAGAGAACTGCTAGAGCTTTCGTCCGCACTCATCCGCGCTTCTTCGTCCCCTGCTTGGGCCGGGCCGTAAAGCCGAAGCGATTGCTGTTGCCCGCCTTTGAGCCAGCGGCAAGCGTGGGCTTGCGGCTGGCGCCGGTGCGGTTCGCACTAGCGCCACGAGCCGGGCTGCCGCCGTTGCGCGAACTAGCGCCGGGCTTGGCAGCGGTCTTGGCGCCGTTGGAGTGGGCCTTGAGTTTACTCCAGGCGGGCGTGGCAGACTTGGCGGAGTGCGTGCCGGAGGCGCCGTTCGTTGGGCGAGCCACCAGGCGGCCTTTTCCGCTGGTGCCGTTTCCGTTTGCGGGAGCCGTGCTGGAATGGGCGCCGCTGCGCTTGCCGTTTGTGCCGGCGGCCGGCTTGGGGCTCCAGCGAGCGGCGGAGGCAGGCCGCGCGCCGTTAGCCGTGCGGGAACTGGCTGGCCGTGACTCACCACCGGCACGCCGGGATTGAACAGGCTTGCGATCGCGGGAGTGTGCGGCCGGACGGCTGAAATGGGGCCGTGCCGCAGCCGACTTCCCGCTCGCGGCCGGTTTGCGCGCGGCAGCCGTGCGGGGCGCGTGAGTCTCGACAGCCTTGCGCGGGGGGGCCGGGGCCGGCTCAGCCTGCAAACTCTGCTTCTCGACAACAGGCTCCGGAACTTCTTCCTCGCGGTCTTGATTGCGCATGAAATACGCCGAGGCCGGTATGGACGCGCTGGCATAGACCGTGGGTGGAGTGGCGAACTCCGGCAACGTGCCGGCAACATAATAGAGCGGCGCGTGCCCCAGCGAAATGGTGTGGACCTGGCGCGTGGCGACCAGGCCGCGCAGCACCTCGCGCACCTTGCTGCGGGCGGTGAGCGGAGCCAGGAAAAGCTCGACCTCTTCCATGCTGGCGGCGATCACCGCTTGCAGATAGATGGAGGCGAGCACCGAGATGGCCGTCACCTGAGAGGTGGAGGCGCCTTCGGCAATTGCTTTCTGGAATCGCAGGCGGAGCAGTTGCCACTGGGCAACCTCTCCCGGAGCGGAGACAACCGGAATGATGCGAAGCTGTTGCCAGAGTTCTGTGATGGCGCGCAATACGGCGGTCTCGGTGACCTCCCTGCCCAAGGAACGAGTGAGCTTGGGGATCGTCGTGTCGCCCAATTCCAGCAGCTTGTAGGCCTCGACCGCCAGTTGCGAAACCTGGCGCGAACCGGTCAGTTGCGGGGTGCGGCGCCAATCGCGGTCGCCGCGCAGGGCGTAGACGTAAGGCAAAACCCAGCTTGCCACCACGAAGTCGGGCCGCTCGCCGGGCAGGCCGAGCAGGTTCAGCCGCACTGCCACGCCGTCTGTCTCCAGGCGCACCAGCAACTCTTCTGCAAGAGCAATTTGTTCAGGGCTGGGTGCGGTCTCTCGCTTGCCGACGACCGCTTCGGCAAAAGACGGCGCAATCGACGAGGAAAACTGCCGCTTTGGCAGGAAGAGGCACAACCCGGTCTCTTCGATCCACGTCCGGGCATCCTCCAATGTGAGGACTCCGTTTCCGTTCAGGCGCATCCTCTCGGAGCGCGACGCTTCCAATTGCTCAAATGTCAAAGAAAAACCTCGCTTCCAGGCTGGCGCTTAGGCCGGGCCGCCCCGTCCCCTAAGAGGAGGGCTGCCACCTTCCACCAGTTTCAGATTCGATGGAAGGCCCGCTGGATCTCCTTCCAAGAATACATCAAAGCTATTGGACGTCCATGGGGACAGTTGGTTGGATGGCTGGTTTTTGCCAACTCCAACAGTAACCATTCCATACGAGCCAGGTCAAGAGCAGTATTGACCTTAATGGCCGAGTGACAGGCGATGGAGGCGGCGATGCACGTCCGGAGAGCTGTAAGATTCTGATTCTGCATTGGTTCATCGGACGAATCTGTACTGGATTGCTCAATCACCTCGGCCAGCATCCGCTCCAGAGCCGATCCCTCCAGTCCAACCGGAGAAGATTTTACCGCAAGTGTATGAGGACCAAAGGGTTCAACTTCGAAACCATTCCGTTCCAGCTCCTCGGCGATGTGCGCGAAGGTCACCATTTGTGATGCCTTAAGTTCTACGAGAAGGGGCATTAGTAACCTCTGACGCTGGACTTTTTCCACTTGACGGTCTCGAAGAATTTTTTCAAAAAGTATCCTTTCGTGCGCCACATGCTGGTCAATAATCCACAATCCGTCGTTGCCGGTCGCCAAAATGAACGACTCGCGCAACTGCCCCAGCGGTCGAAGCGAACCCAGTTGGTTGAGGTTGGCGGCGGCCTGCTCGGCCTCGACCCGCGCCGTCTCCGTAGCAGGATTCAGCCCGCTTGCGTCGCCAGGACCCGGGTTTGCATTGCCGTAGCCAGCGGAACAGTCGCCAGCCGCCGGCAGATCGGCCGGCTGAAAGAGCGTTGCCGCAGCCTCGCCCCACGCCTTCTGGTTCTGCGCGTCGCCAGGCCAGTTGCCGGCAGGGTTGCCATTGGCAGCAAAGGGCAACTTGCCCGGCACGGGCGTCAGTTGCCGGGGCGTCAACTCAAAGGCCTCGGCCTCGACGCGGTCGCGCTGTGGCGGCGGTTCGGAGTCCGGCGCGCCAGGCAAGGGAGATATGGCCGGAGGCATCAGCGAAGGGCTGGCGGCGGGCGCCGAGTCCAGTGCGGCCAGGAAGCCGGCGGCGGGGCGCGCCTTGATCAGAGCCGTCCTTAAGCTGTCGCGGACAAAGTCGTGGACCAGGCTCTGCTGGCGAAAACGCACCTCGGTCTTCGCCGGGTGGACGTTTACATCGACTTCTTCGGGCGGCATCTCCAGGAAGAGCAACACCACTGGGAAGCTGGTCGGAGGAATCACGTTTCGGTAGGCTTCGGTGATGGCGTGCAATAGCAGCCGGTCGCGAATAAGCCTCTTATTCACAAAGATATAGATGGAGTTGCGGTTGAGCTTCTGCAACTCCGGCTTGGAGTAGAAGCCGCTGAGCCGCAGCGCGCCCGGATTGCGTACGGGCTCGGCTGGATCCCGTTTCCAGGGCGGCGCTTCGGGCAGTCCGGCGCGCTCCAGCGGGATCTCAGCGGCCACCGGGAGCAGTTCGGCCAGCGTGTCCTTGCCGAAGATCTGGTAGATTCGCTCAGCGGTTCGCGCCACCGGCGGAGCGGAGAGGATGGTGTGCGTAGCCGAGAGTAGTTCAAAGTGCTTTTCCGGGTGCGCCAGGGCGTAGTGGGTGACAAGCGCCGTCACATGAGCCAGTTCGGTGCTCTCGGCGCGGAGAAACTTGCGCCTTGCCGGAGTATTGAAAAACAGGTCGGCGACGGCCAGCGTGGTGCCGCGAGGCAGTGCTGCGTCGTCCACATGCAGGATCTTTCCCCCGGCAATCTCCATGCGCGTCCCGGCAGATTCTTCGCCGGTCGCCGTCTCCAGCGTCACGCGGGCCACGGAGGCGATGGAGGGCAGCGCCTCCCCTCGAAAACCCAATGTCGCGATAGAGAGCAAGTCGTCGGCGGTCCGCAGCTTCGAGGTGGCGTGCCGCTCAAAGGCCAGCAGGGCGTCGTCGCGATTCATCCCCTGGCCGTTGTCGCTGACCCGGATCAGCTTGCGCCCACCCGCCTCAACCTCGACGCGAATCCGGTTGGCGCCGGCGTCCAAAGCATTCTCCAGCAATTCTTTAACCACCGAGGCCGGCCGGTCCACCACCTCGCCGGCGGCGATCTGGTTGGCAACCTGGTCGGGAAGTACGCGGATGCGGCCCATAGTTCCTTAGGGTAACGCAGAAAATAGAGATCAGAGATCGGGGGTCAGAGATCAGACGCATTCAAACTAGCACGAGCTGAGTAATCGATGAGTACAAAGAAATCTATTGCACTCATTCTGTACTCATGCAATACTCAAACTGAATTCGATGCAACCTTAGAGGGTTCGTCGGATGGAGATAGGAAAGGTAAGGTGCGTCAAGATGAATCGCCAGATTGGTAGAGCTCCGAGATGGGGACGTTCTCGGAACAACCGAGGAGCAACATGCACGCAGCTGATGCAACAAGAACCACAGCGTTCTCCGACGACTCCATCGAGGAAGTTGACGTAGTAGCTTTCTCAGAGCTTGAGCTGATTGACGAACAAGTGGCTCTGATTGAGAGCTTTTCGCAACCGTTCCCCCTGCAGGAACGTGATAAGACCGTCATGGACGGAGAGATGGATTCATATGGCTAAGACACGGCTGCAATTTGATTTCTCAGATGAATCGCTGGGCCAGTTGGATGAGCTCAAGGGCGCTACCGGCGCCACCAACCGCGCGGAAGTGATTCGCCAAGCTCTGCGTCTTCTCCAGTGGACAATCGAGCAGACACAGGACGAGAAGGCAACAGTGCTGGTAGAGAAGAACGGGAAACAGCGCGAGGTGATCTTCCCCTACCTGTCAAACCGAAACACGGCGAAGACTGGGGCTCGCGCGAATGGCTGATCTTCCGCAAGTTACTCCCGAGGCCAGATCGGGAGACAAGGAACTCGCCGCCTCCCAATCTGCTGAGGCCCTGGGAAGCTCTGGCGATCTTGAAGAGGTTGAGACTCCAGATCAGGCGCCAGGGCCTCGATTCTCGAACGATGAGCACCGCGCCAAAGCCACCAAGCTGCTCGCCCTCTTGCTTTTTGGGGCGCTGATCAGCAGTTTTGTCGCGCACATCGTCTGTATCCTGTGCCTTGCCCATGATAAGCCCAATTCTGTCGAAGAGATCTCGCGCGTCTTCAACACCTGGATTCCAGTTTTTTCCGGGCTCTTTGGATCGGCAGCGACATTTTACTTCACGCAAGGACACAAATAGTCCTCAAGCTATACCTGTACTGATACAGAACGACCGTACTCAAACGCGTATTTAGGACCGCAGGCCTTGGCCTTGTTCCTTTACCCGCCCAGAATCTCCGCGACTCTCCATGCTAACCTGAGCTTTCACCCTCAGGGAGACTCCGTTTGGAACAGTCCGATCTCATCAAAGCGGTCGTCGAATTCGTAGTTCTCATCTTTTCTCTTTCCGTGCATGAGTGTTCGCACGCCTGGACCGCTTCGCGACTGGGCGATCAGACCGCCCGCCTCGAAGGCCGCATCACGCTGAACCCCATGTACCACGTGGACCCCATCGGCACCCTGCTTTTTCCGGCGATTGTGATCTTCGGACCGTTTATCGGGTTCAATATGTTTGGCGGGATGCTGGTAGGCTGGGCCAAACCTACCCCGGTGATTACGCGCAACTTCCGCAAGATCGTCCGCGACGACAACCTGACCACCCTGGCCGGACCGGCCTCGAATCTGCTACTTGTGCTGGTCGCTTTTATCGTTTTGCTGATCGACGCGAAGATGATTCCCGACGGCCGCAATGTGGTCATTGGATCATTCTTTGCCACTCTACGGCCGATCGAAGGCATCACCCCGCAGCCGCTGGTTCTGCTCTGCGCCTTGGTCATTCTGATCAATCTCATGCTCTGTATCTTCAACCTTCTGCCAATCCCGCCCCTCGATGGCAGCCGCCTGGTGCGGAACATGCTGCCCTATAACGCCGTGCAGACCTACGACCGGATTCCCTTCTGGGTCAGCTATCTGTTAATGATCTTTGTCGGCGGAACGATTATCCGCGCCTTCGTCACACCCGCGATCGGGCTGGTGATCTGGGGGCTGATGCACCTATAGTCCGCAAATGGAATGGTTCCCTGCTGCCGTTACAATGGAATGAGCCGTTTTTCTCTCATTTTCCGAAGATCGGCGACATTCTCTCGACAGCACCCCGGAATCGATAAGCCTCATGCCTGAATCCGTACCGTCATCCCTTTCGCACCCATCAGACCACCCGCACGCTTCGAGCGCCGCAGGCGCAGTTGGCCCCACCGCAGGTGGCCGACCGCGCGTTTTGAGCGGCATGCGCCCCACTGGCAAGCTCCACCTCGGCAACTACATGGGAGCGCTGGCCAACTGGGTCAAGCTGCAAGACTCTGCCCAGTACGAGTGCTACTTCTTCATCGCCGATCTGCACGCGCTGACCACCGACTACGCCGACACCTCGAAGATTGCGCCAAACACACTTGAAGTGGCGCTGGACTTCCTTGGCGCCGGTCTCGACCCGGAGCGCTCCACTATTTTTGTGCAGAGCCATGTGAAGCAGCACTACGAACTGCCTCTGCTGCTGGGTATGATCACGCCGCTCGGCTGGCTGGAACGCGTACCCAGCTACAAGGAGATGCAGGAAAACCTCGCCAACAAGGATCTGACCACCTACGGATTTCTGGGCTACCCGGTGCTGATGGCGTCGGACATTCTGCTCTACCAGACGCAGTATGTTCCTGTTGGCCAGGACCAGCAGGCGCACGTCGAGTTGACCCGCGAGATTGCGCGGCGGTTCAACCAATACTATCCAAAGGTACACAACGAGCCGATGCCGATGGGGACGTTTTTCACTGACGTTCTTCCCGAGCCGAAGGTAGTGCTCACCCCTTCGCCAAAGCTTCCCGGCACCGATGGCCGCAAGATGTCTAAGAGCTACGGCAACACCATCCAGTTGACCGACCCTGAGGCGGAGGTCCGCAAGAAGCTCAAGACGATGGTCACCGATCCGGCGCGCATTCGCCGCACAGACCCCGGCGACCCCGACAAGTGTCCGGTGGGCGACTTGCACAAGGTCTTTTCGACGCCAGAGACGATGGCCAAGGTCTATGACGGCTGCCGCTCGGCCGGCATTGGCTGCATCGAGTGCAAGGGCTGGGCCGCCGATGGATTGATACAGGTTCTGCAACCGATTCAAGCCAGGCGCGCCAGCTTTACAGAGGGCCAGGCAAAGGAGATTCTAGAGGACGGCTCAAATCGCGCCCGCCTCCGCGCCGAGAAGACCATGGTTGAGGTGCGCGCCGCCATGCACTTGCCCCTGGCCGGCAAATAGCCAACGCGAGCAGTTCAGCCAGGGATTCGCACTTACGGCAGTGGGTCAGTTTGAGGGGTATGGGCTTTCACTGGCTGCGGAGAAAGGCCGGTTGTTAGGAACACGGCCCGAGAAGCATACCTCAGGGGCTAAAGCCCTGCCTCTTTTTGTTCGGCTTGCGGCACGACTGAAGTCGTGCCCTGACTCTTGTCGCAGCTCAGCAGGGGTTTTTCCGCAGCCTGTTCAGCCCGTAGATAGGTTCTACAGAATCCGATGGTCTCTAGCCCCTGGGGCGCAAACTGCCACAGGACCTTCAGAGGCGTTTCATTTTCGGCTGAGGAATCAACTGCGCCGGCCCTTGAGTGCACGCCATGGCAATCGCATAAAGAAATTTCGCAAATCAATCCCGGCATCCTGCTACCCTGAGACCAGGTCGTCCGTATAAGGCGGACCAGCCCGGATCGCACTCCCTTTATGAAAACCAACCCCTTGGGGTCCGATTCGATCTTTGTTCATTTTTTCCCGTGAGATCTGAGATTGGCCAACGAAGGCAGCCGCGTACTCGTACTCAACCCCGGAGGGACGTCCACGAAGATCGGCGTCTATACGAAGGATGGCTCCGAGTGGGTGCGCACGATCTGGCACGGAGATGAGGAAATTGCGCGCTTCCGCGGGCGGTCCATGCTGGCGCGCCTGGACTATCGCGCGGGGCTGGTCGCGGAGGCCCTCGCGGAGGCAGGATACTCGCTGGCAGGGTTTGCCGCGGTGGCCGGGCGGGGCGGATTGCTGCCGCCGCTGCACTGCGGTACCTATCTGGTGGATGATGCGATGGTGGAGGAGTTGCGTTTGGCGCGGCACGGTCAGCACGCATCGAACCTGGGGGCTCTGCTGGCGCTCCGATTTGCCCAGCCGGGCGGCGTGAACGCCTATATCGTGGATCCGGTGACGGTGGACGAGTGGGAGCCGTGCGCACGTCCCACTGGTTCGCCGCTGGTCGAGCGGACCTCGGTTGGCCATGCGTTGAACGCAAAGGCCGTGGCCCGGCGGTACGCGCGCGATCAAGGACGCCCTTACCGGGATCTGCGGCTGATTGTGGCGCACCTGGGCAGCGGAATCACCGTCTCGGCGCACCAGGACGGAAGAATGATCGACAGCAATTCCATCGAGGAAGGCCCCTTCGGCGTGGATCGCTCCGGAGGGCTGCCGGTGCGCGCGATGATCAACCTTTGCTTCAGCGGCAGATTCACCGAGAGCCAGCTTGACCGCCAGGTCTTCGGAGACGGCGGCCTCTTTGCCTATCTGGGCACACGCGATCTGATCGAGGTGGAACGGCGGATCGACACGGGGGACCGCGAGGCCGCAACGGTCTTCGATGCGATGGTCTACCAGATCGGCAAGGAAGCCGGAGCGATGGCGGCGGTGCTCAAGGGCAAGGTAGACGCCGTTCTGCTGACCGGCGGAATGGCGCGTTCAGACAGAGTGGTCAAGCTGCTGCGCAGTTATACTGAGTGGATCGCTCCGGTGACGGTCTATCCCGGCGAAGATGAATTGCAGGCCCTGGCCGAAGGGGTCTTCCGCGTGCTGAGCGGAGAGGAGCAGGCAAAGAGGTTGGGGGCGTAAGCGGTGCTAGCCTATTCAACGAGCCGCAGGAACCAAAACGCTGCCTTCCGAATAGGCGCGGCAGCCAAGCGGGACCACTCTTGACGATGGAGTGCGGTTGATATTCGGCCAGGGAGGCTCATGTGGGTGTTACAACGCAACAAGAACACGAGTTTAGCCGCGCACATGCAATAAGTCAGCGCGACCGCATTCTGAACTCAGATGCCGTCGAGAAGGTCCGCAATGATCCCGGCTATGCTGAGAAGGTCGCTGTTATCGAAGCAGCCATCTCGGGCACACAGGATTGGATCTTAGACTTAGGCTCCAGCACGTGCGGCGAATCCGAGTATCTGAACACACTGGGTTACAAGATCATCTGCAGCGACATCAACGAGATGGCCTTGCAGCTGTCGCAGGAGCGATGCGCTCGTTTTGGGCGAACGTCGCCGCGTTACCTGGCCTGCGACGCGCAGAATCTGGAGCTGGATAACGAATCAGTGTCGTTTGTCGTGTTCAACGAGAGCCTGCACCACATGCCCGATGAGGCGCGGGCGCTTGCTCAAGCCGCTCGCGTTTTGAAACCGGGCGGCCGGATGTTTCTTTACGAGCCATATAAATATAACCCGTATCGCCGCCTGTCAGAGGTGCGCGACTACTTTCGCGGGACCGTCGAGAAGAGCTTTGGCATAAGAGAACTCAAGGGCCTGCTCAGCGATGCTGGCATGGAAGTGATCTCTGTCGAGCGCCATGTATGCGCCGCGTCCTCACGGAAGCTTCAGACCTTCGGCCCGGTTCATCGGATTCTCCGTCGCCTGTATGTGGCTGTTTCGAAGCGAATGTTGTGGCTGTTTGGCAACGTAATGGTCGTTGCGCAAAAACCGGCCGCGACGCAAGGCCCAATTTCAACTCCAAAAGCGCGCGCGTAATTGCGACTTAGTCTAAGGGTTTGTGCATTGCAGATTGAGGCCGTGGCCATCGGCGCCAGCCAGTTGGTTGGAGAGGCGCAAAATCGGCGGAAGAGCACAATGAAAATGTTCACCGGCGCCGCCGGTTCGCAGCGGCTGTCACGATGGAGGTATTTCGTCCGCGACAGCATCCTTCAACGAGTTTGCCGGCGCCTTCTCCGAATCGCGATTGCTCGCGAGTAAACCTCTGTCAATAGGCTGTAGTTGATATCCGCGGTGAATCGGCTTAGAAACAGGGCGCGGCAATTCGCGCGCATTTGCTCATACTCGCCGCCGCCAGAGAAGCGATGAGCTCCGGATATGAGCGCATCTACATGCCCCGGCGCAAAGCGATAGCCGGTTACACCTTCTACGACTAACTCTCGGACGGCTCCAAGATCCGCCGCGAGAACTGGCGTGCCTTGCGCAAATGCCTCAACAGCAGTAAGCCCAAAAGTCTCAAACCACTCTGACGGAAAGACCAGGAACTTCGCCTTCGCCATCTCGCGATAGACCGAGTCCTGTGGCTGCGCCCCGAGATACTCGACGCCGGCGTTACCTGCCGAGTAGGAGCGCACCTGGTCTGCCATTGGTCCATCGCCGATAATTTTGAGTCCCAAGTGCATCCTGCCCGTCTTCCATGCAGAAAGCAGCGTCCCGATACCTTTTTCCGGCGACAGCCGCCCGACAAAGAGCGCAACGTCTTCCGCTTTTCTCTCTGCCTTCCAGGTGTCCAAGCCGACAAAGTTCGGCTTCACAACCATTCTCTCAGCAGGCAAACCGCCACGAACCAGGATCTCCCGTTCAAAGTCAGAAACCGCAATAAAAAGATCGACGCGATCCCAGGTGTGCGCGAGGCGGTGAAAGGCATAAGCTGCCGTCACGATCGCACTGCCCGCCCGGCTGCCGCGATAGCATCCATGGACGATGCCATCAAGCGGAAGCATCTTGCCGACACAGTCTGTGCATACGCCGCCATCGCGATAAAGCAGCGCGTTCGCGCAAAGCATCCTGAAGTTATGCAAGGTCTGCACAATAGGTACTCCCGACTGGTCGGCCTCCAGAATGACCGACGGCGACAACATGGGAAACCAGTTGTGGACGTGAAGTATCTCCGGCCGGAAGTCCTGGATCGCTTGCTTCATCCGTTCTCGCGATCGCGCAGAGTAGAAAACCGACGTGGCAGCGATAAGCTTACCGCGAAGGCCTTGAATCGCGTCATTATCCTGTTCCAGAAGCTCTACGCTATGGCCACGGCGCCGGAGCAACTCGACCTCGTCCCGCACGACGGCGTCTTCGCCGCCGCTAAACTGATAACTGTTGTGAGTTAACAGAATTCTCATGGGGTCACTATGAGGCCGTTTTCATCGCCTCGTGAAATGTCACTCATACGAGGCAGCATACCGAGCGCGGGCGGTAACAAGCATTCTTGCAGATATGCCAAGAATGATTGCGATGATGATGTCCTGGATGTAAAACTGCGCCTTTAGCGGAATCGAGAAATCCGCAGCCTCGGTTGCGTTTGCGCAGCAATAAACAAGCAAAATCATCGCGCATCCGAGCGCGTGACGCGGCGCGCTGATTGACGCCAATGTTACTAGCGGGCTCTTCTTCACGAAGCGCCATCCCAGGAGAATGATCCTGACCAACATAAGAATATAAATCGCCAGGGCCAGCCAACCGGCATCTGCCAGGACCTGCACATAGACATTGTGAGCGTTCCCGAGATAGACAAGGTTGGAATCTGCTCCGATAGCAAGAGTCTCTCTCAGGCGCATCCGAAAGCCCACGATGTAACCCATTCCTTGCGGGTGCGCCAAGCAATATTGATATACAAATTGCCAGACAGGTGTTCTGCCGCTGGCGCTTGCGATGCCTTCAGCGCTTTCGCCGCGATTGAAAATGTACCATATTCGGTCACCCCCGAATACACCCAGAACCAAGGCGGAAGACAGCATCAATGCGATGAAACTGGAGATAAAGAAATACGCGGGACGTTTCCCCGTACTTGCCCATCCCGCTCCAAGAACCGCAAGAGATAGGAGCAGTGCGAGTTCAGCTCCTCTCGACTGTGTGATCAATGTGGATGTCAGGCCTACGAACAAGAAAAGAACAGATCGCCCCCTGGACTCCAAACCATGCAAAAAACTGTATGCGGAAATAATTGCGATGATCGGGCAGATTACAGTCACAGGAGCCACCGCCCCTCCACGAAGGCGGATTCCCGCGACATCCTCAATCGAAAGAACGAGGGTCGGATCGAAAAGAAGGGTAAGGAGAGTGAGACCGAGTAGCAGGAGCGCTATCAACCTGAGATGAAACAGACATTGTATCCAATCCGGAGGATACTTATAGACGTCCGCAATGAACTCCACCATGCATATCAAACCTAGAAAGTACAAGAAGGAATATGCCGCCGAGACAAAGCGGCTGGGGGAGTATATCGCCGATGCCAGGAATAACAGGCCGAGCAAGAAGGCCAATTTCAAGATGGATCGAACCTGCTTCGGAATAAGGATTGACTCCGCGGAAGCCAAGCGATACATCGCGCGAATCGCAATCGCGGCGAGTAAGGCAACCTGAAAAAAGCTCCAAACATCGATCACTCCCTTGGTTGCATCGATCCCCGCGTTCGATCTGAATACCGGCGGACCAAAGGCTAGAAGGAAGATGGGGTAGCGAAAAAGGAACTTCAGAAACGGATAGCGTCCGCGGCGCCTCGCTGCATGAACCTCGTATTCGTTATCCTTAACCCATTGCGCAGACTGCTCCATAGAGCCGCTTGATCCTTTTCCAATTCCGTTAACATTGCGACGCCTAATGATCGCCGTCTTGGCATTAGGTTAGCATGCGGTGATGCGTTCAATAAGCCTGGTCCACAATAGCTCAATTGCCCTTGCGATAGCTCCCATCGAAAGGCGTGCCATCTCTTCTCGTCTTCCCGCCATATTCACACTTCTCCGTGCACGGACAACCGATAAATATCCCTCAGAAGATTCCCTTTCTTGTCCCAACCAAACTCATCCACAACACGGCGCCGTCCCGCCGCCCCGAGCCTATTCCTCAGAGCTGGATCTGCGCTGAGCTTCTTAAGTGCATCAGCAAGATCGCCAATCACCTGGGGCAAAGTGACGGCCGACAATTTGATTCCGCATTCGGCTGTGACGACTTCTGACGCTCCACCAAGGTCAAGGCAAATTATCGGCCTGCCGACCGCCATCGCCTCCAGGAAGACCACAGGCGGGCCATCATGGAAGGTAGGCATTGCGAAGACGTCACAGCGAGCCAGGCGGCCGAGGACAACCTGCCGGTCGGACAAACGACCCAAGAACTCCACCGACTCCTGTATGCCAAGCTCCCTGGCTAACTTCCTAAGCCGACTCTCCTCTGGACCTTCCCCGCCGATCCACACGGTGACCGCACCTCCATCGCGGCGGTATTGCGCGCAGGCCTTCAGGAGAACGGAATAGCCTTTCCAATGAACGAGGCGACCTGTCGTAAAAACTATGATATTCCCTCCAGTGGCACAATGATCCGCGGGTGCATTGTACCCTCGCAGATTCTGAGGGAGCTCATCCAGCGAAAGGCCGACGTTTCCCAAGGCGAACACTTTTTTCAGCATCGATCGAGGAAACCCGGCCACTGCTCCTTCTGACATGGCAATGATCGAACGAGCCCTCTTTCTGGTGAGCCAGACAAACGGGTCGATGTACCGCCCGGCAAGAATTGCCACTGTCCTTACCGCCTCGTAGAGAACTCCGCGAAATCCGAACTCTTTCCAGAAAACTACGGGCGCCCTGTGGGTGCTGCCGCCCACGGGGCCCCAGACAAAAGGGAAAGGCAACAGGCAAAGAAAGCTCGGAAACCAGTCATTGACAAATGTTACGTGTTGTCCCAAATCAAAGCGCACTTCTCGATGCACCCTGCGCGCAGCAAAATAAGCGCATATCTGCCAAAGGTAGTAGTACAAATGGATCCCTCGAGCACCTTTCTTCCAAAAACCTAACCAATGCGGGAGATCCACATAAATAAAGTGAACATTAGGCCTGGGCTCCGCTGCCATGTTGCGCTCGATTGCCGAACGGTTATTTGCCCGAGTTACCACCCACACTTCGTGGAAGCGCTCGATCTGACGCACCCAATTCCAGCCAACACCCGGCTCCGACCCTTTATTGGGTTCACATGCGTAGGCTGAAACCAGAACCTTCAAACGTTCTCCAAGAATTACTTTGTGCTATCCATCGCTTTGTGCTCCGGCTGCTTCAACATAAGGTCGCCTAAGATGCCCAAACGGCGACGCCCTCAAAGAAAGCGCGCTGTCGAAGGAGAAACTCGTTCCAGCTCATGGAGCCAAGCAGCACCTTCATGCACATGCGCAGTTGCAGCGCCGGGAGGTAAAAGAGACAGCGCATCACGCCAAGGTTCTTCAACATGAAGTACACGTGGCCCCGCGCGTTGTAACGAATGCTGAACGGGGATTTGGATCCTCCCGTAAGCGCACTCACTTTGTGGAAGATACGCGCTCGGGGCGTATAAAACATTGTAAAACCAGCTCGCCAGGCGCGAAACAAAAAGTCCGAGTCCTCGTGGTAGACGAAGTATTTCACATCCATCATTCCGATTCGTTCAAAAACCGTTCTGCGAACTAATAGACAGCAGCCGGGCGCGCTATGAATGCGCAAAGGTACCTCATACTGGCCCGCATCTCTCTCCCCCTCGCCCTTGTGAGAGCCAAGATAGCCCTTGAAGGCGTTGAAGGTGCCGCCGGCCGACCAGATGCGGATACGATCCTCGAAGAGAATCTTCGGGGCGAGCAGATCGCAGTTTAGCGTATTGAGGTCGGCGACCAGGGTTGCGAAGGTCTCTGGCTCGAAATCTACGTCGTTGTTCAGAAGCAGCACATAATCGCAACCGTCGGCAAGCGCTGCTTGTATTCCTTGATTGTCCCCTTCGGCAATGCCGACGTTCACCGCATTGGGAATCACTTGAAGTCTTTCATCTGCCCACGCTTCGAGTTGTGCTACGGAGTTATCCTGTGATCCGCTGTCTACGGCATAGAGGATAAAGTCTCGATAAGTCTGCGTCGCCAGCGACTGAAGAAACTGGCCAAGGACGCCCCCACTATTATAGGTAACAGTAACGACCCCGATTGTCCCTATGCTACTCATGGGAGTGTTCATGTTCTTTCGTCGTTTGCTGGGATGATGAATCTTGTCTCATCACGACAACAAAAGAGTCCTGATCGATAATTCGGAAACCCAGATCAGCCAGCTTCTTCATCATCTCACTATGCCTGGCCTCCCCGATCAGCCGGGCATGGGTCTCCAAAATGAGTGTGTCTACTCTGTCAAGCATATGTGGTTCGCGCTGCACCAGTTCGTACTCGTGTCCCTCGATGTCGCAGATCAGATTGAATCGATCATATCCTCTTTGTGTCACAATCGAACCGAGGGTCGTCGTGGCAACGGTGACAAGCGGCGTCTCGAACGAGCGGTTGACATTCTGACGAAGCGAGGTGCCCCGAAAATCCGATGAAGGCGAAAATGTCACTGACGGCTGATCGTAAGCGATCGCTTGATTAAGTATCTCGAACTCGCATTGATTGATATCCCGGTTCTTTCTCAAAACTGAAATGATGTTGGGGTTGATCTCAACTACGACATGCGCTTTTGGAACTTTTAGAGCGCAATTTGTGACGCAAGCGACCACACCGATGCAACCGCCCAACTCGATGACGGGGTACTCGGGCCGTAAATACCGAAGAACCGCATGGCGTTCAAATCTCTCATACTTGCCTTTCAAGAGTGAAACCTTCATTGCATTGTTGGGAATCGCTTCCAAGGTAAAGATGCACCCATCGATCGTGACGCTCTTGACCCTCCTGGCAGCATAGCACTCGCGCCACAAGTATGCTTTCCGCCGCACATGAGCCAAAAGCCCACTTACCCCCGCATCCCGAAGAATTTGGAGTGCGATGGACGCCTTTCTCGTTATAACCTGGTTTTTCAACTCTACCCTATGTCTGCCGGAGCAAGTGGCATACGTGATCGATAGTCTGGGCGTAAGTAACCAGCACAGGATGCTCGGTACATTTGCCCCCGTCGGCCAATAGATAAAGAGTGCAAAGATTGACGAAATAGGCCAGCGATTGCATCTCAGCGTGATGACAGCGTTCTTCTCCAAACCATTGCCGGCATAGTTGCAGAGTCCGGTTCATTGCCCGGATTATTCTAACCGGCGGATCGCGCCGCAACGCCATCGGCATCAGGACAAAGTGAAGCGGGTCAAAGAGGGGAAACTGCTCGTCGGCGGCATATTCCCAGTCGAATACGGATGCCAGGCTTTGCTGTACTCGAATATTCCAAGGGGTAAAGTCGTTATGCGCCACCACTAACTGCACAGGTGAGCGTGAGAGAGACTCCTCGATCCGCCGCGTAGCCCTATCGAGGCGAATGGACCATACCTCGGACAGCAGGCCGCTTAGGCTCTTCAGGCGCAGGTTGAGAGTTCGGTAGAGAAGGGTATCTTGATACCGCATTGATTGGAGAGAGTACGCTTGAAGCTTTTGCAAGAACTCGAGTTGCGCCTCTCCCAGGCTGAAATCGAGCTTGCCGAAAAGTGGGGATTGAGCGACGAAGCAGAGATCCGATCCCGAGCGGTGGGCGACAAACTTTGGAATGTGATCGGCAAGATTCGCCTGACTGCGCAGCCTTTGAAGCCAGTTAGCTTCATTCTCGATCAGGGCATCGACAGCCTTTCCTGTTCCAACTTTCACGATGAACACGGGCCTTGACTTGCTATCCAAAAAAAGAATCGTATCCTTCGACCAGACGCCTCTGGCCCCGGCGCGACAGCAAGAGAGTCCAGCCTCTCTGCCCAGGAACTTCCTGACCGTGACTAGATTCTCTGCCTCCACGCAGCTTACCGTGCCGAAGAGCCGCGGAAAACGAGCTGCTGCACGCATGGGGACCGCGAGTCGCCCAGGGCGGAACACGCTCCAGCAGGCCTCCTGAGCGGATTTCTCGCGTGGAATGGTGAATCGCACTCGTCCATTCCACCGCAGCGCAAGATGTGTTCCAATCGTATTGCTTTCGGTATTGTAAAGACGGGCTATCTCATTCACGATTCCCTGTACCTTCGATCGGCGCCCCGATAATGGCATGTGCCACATCCGCTATGACTTTATCCAGCGATCGCGAAGCATCGACGATCAAATGATTTCTCTGTTTCCGAACAAAGACCATGTATGCATCGCGCTGCCGCGATGTTTCCTCCCAAGGAACCTCGTGCTTCCGCGCTTGCAACACATCAGGAGGCGCATCCAACAGGATCCACATGTCTGGCTGTGGCATCAGCTGGCCGACCAGCTTGGCGGCCCAGGCCGGGCCCCCATAGCGATAACGAATTGGATCAACCAGTAGGTCATGATAGTAGCGGTCACAGATGAGTAAAGTCTCCCTCTGATCCTGAAAGAGGTTGGCATACCACTCTTCCAACAGCCAGACCAGTATCTTTGCAAGAGATACAAGCGCTGAGCGTCGAGGTTTGCCATGAGGATCAACGACAATAGTGACCGGATCGCCTGGTCGCAGCTTCGCGAGGCGTGGCTTCAGGTGGCGCATCTTCACAACAGGCCACCCTTCTTTCAATCTAACTATTAATCCCTGAATGACAGAACTCTTGCCTGCCCCATCAGGGCCCAGAATCACTACTTTCAGATTGACGTCTTCCTTTGCCCGCAGATTTACGACTGTCACTCAATCATTTGTGTTATTAACCTGCCCGCTTTCCCCCGCAACCGGGTCAATCGGGTATTACCAGAGTGGAACCATAGCCTTCATCCCGGATTCATTCTCAGAGTCATGCGGGCTTTCGTTCGCAGTCGAAGGCTCTGATCGCATTAGAAACGGCGCCTAAGTGTTTCACCCGCCCGCTGAGCGAGTGTATCGACAATTGCAGCATACACTTCTTCAGCGACGATGGGAGCCGGCCTACACGCGTTCAGGCCAATGTAATACTTCCGAGTCTTCAGAAAGGGGGTGTGGTTTTTGAGTTGTGTGGGCGATTCCACACCTAGAACCTTTTCTTTCTCAGATTCCATTACTCCCCCGGCTCCGTCAAGAAGTACCCAAAGGTCCAAAGAGGGAAGCAGATTTCCAATCAGTTTTGCAAACCACCTAGATATTCCGTTGCGGTTCTCCCGTGTATCGATTAGTAGGTCATAGAAGCAGCTTTCGCCGATCCAAAGCGTCAAGTTGTCTCTCTTCATGAATCGGCTAATCCACTCTTCGAACACGCATGGGATCATCCTTGCCATGGAGACCAAGGGTCGGCGTCGATCTTCTGCCCACGAGCTTTCACTCGCATCACTTTGCGATGACCCGCAGCCGATTTTCAACTGAGAACAGGAATTACGCCTCTCCACCAGCTTCGCCGAGTTACGAAGCATCGGAATCAGGCCTGCAAGGATGGTCTCTCTGCCACATTTGTCCAAACCCGATATGCAAACGGTTTCGAGAGTCGCCGGTGTGCAGCGCACCGCGAATTCCCGCACGTGATATCTGGCAACGGCGAAGACGCTGTGAGCTGTCCGATGCATCAGACTGCGCCGAACCAGTGAGGTGCGAAGTGGCCTGACGCAGCTCATCATCTCTTGCCGGTTGCCGGCGATCGCCGAATCCACCAACCGCGTTGCGGCCTTTGTCCCAAACTTCGGCGACAGAGCGGCAAGCACAGCGAGCCTGCTGCCGGTGAACGTCGGTTGCACTTTGGGAAAGTACTTCTCCTTCAGCCACCCGCCAATCAGCAAGGTGGATAACAGCGAAATAATTGCCTCATGAACCGGTGACGGTACAAGAAAAGTCAAGTCGCCAGCGCGCCACGGCATCGCTGCTTGCAAAACGGCGTCCGTAGGCAGGTACTCCAGTCCCTTCCAATTCAGGCTCCAGATAAAATCGAGTCCCAGTGCGCGGATTCCCGGAGCTGAAGAGACGCCTTCCACAAACAGGTGTGCCACATAGTGGCGCTCGGCATAGCCGACAATTCGAATTCCAGGGAGGGATCCAAGGGCGCGGATGATGCGCGGTAGTTCTGACCGGCGAATCAGGAAATCCACATCGCTGCCAACGTTGCTGGCCGGAAATTCCTCATAATTTCGTAGGACGCAGGGCCGCAGCCCTTCTTCGTCGAAGGATTGAAACAGTGCCGTGAGAAACGCGCTAAACGACAAAACTTGCGGTTTCAATGGTACAAACGAAGTCTCTTGCATACTTCTACCTGTCTAATCCCCTCAAAATCAGCTCAAGGCGCTCGATCAAGAAGCCCGATCACTGGGCAGCTCTGCAAAGGGCTCTACATATGGGCGAGATAACGCCATATGCGTCCGGCAATCTGCGAGGGATTGAGCAGCACGGATGCAAAAAGATGGCCAGCAGCAGCCAGATAGTGGCCATCCAAGTATCTTTGGCCCGCGGTTCGCAAGTGCAGCTTGGCCGAATCACTGCGATATCGGCCCCAACGGGACCAAGGATCATTTGGTTGAGCAAGCATGAACTGTTCAAAAGTCAGTTCGGGGATGGATTGCGAACGCCGCCAAAACGAGTCTCTTGTCCAGCGCGCCTTCTTCCACATTTGAGTAAACATGCGGTATGTATTGGCGCCTGTTTGAAAACGGTAGGCGATCAACGGCTCACGCAGAATCAGCACCCTGCCCGCTTGTGCCAATCGGCATTCCAAGTCCCAATCATCTGACGGGTAGTACGACTGTCTGAAGCCGCCGATGGACTTGAGTGCTGCCGACCGGACAAACATGGTTGAACAAAGCAGGCAACCGTCTTTCATCGGTTCATACTCCTTCAATTCGCCTGGCGCCATGACTGTTTTATCCGCATTCGACCAGCGGTGTTTGCTCCCGAACTTGGTGCTGTAAGTAAAGAGACCAAGTGCGTCCGGGTGATCCGTCATGACTCGTAGTTGACGCTCAAGCCGATCAGGAAGACTGATGTCATCCTGATCGCTGCGAGCAATGTAGGGAGCCATGGCTTCTGCAATTCCGAGATTCAGCGCCTCGCAAAGTCCACCATTGGCTTTTTGAATAAGGCGCACTCGCTCGTCCTTGATGGAGCGAACGATATCGATCGAGGCATCGGTACTTCCGTCATCGACAGCAAGCAACTCAAAGTCTCTGAATGTCTGGGACAACAGGGAATTCAGCGTTTCGGCCAGATAGGCCGCACCGTTATAGATCGGCACAATGACGGTAACTTCGGGTTGCTTCATAGTTGATCGAGCATGCTCCGCTGGTTAGACCGGAGTGGTCTATTGTCTTATCGGTAGATCGCTACTTGACGTTTGGGGCTCGAGTACGTAGATACTCCACATTCTGTCCGATTCGCGGACTTCATCAACCTTCTTGTAATTCGGGCTCAAGCTGCTCTGGTAAACATCGCCGGAACTGAGCAGCATCACAGTCGGGAATTCGCCCTTGCGCAGCAAGCCTTCAACGCACCCGTTTTGACAACTGGCCCGAGTGGCATCATGGAACAGGGGATCGAGAACCAAAGCAGGCGCGAGGTTGCCAGTGGAAATCCATGGGAGCGAAAAGATCTCGTCCGTGGTGAAGATCGGCTTTTTCATTGACGCCAACCGGGCGCGCATTGCCTCAGCATCTGAATACTGGGCTGCCGTGGCAATTCCCACGGTTCCCAGCAAGTGCTGATGTGGTCCGCTTTGAGTCGCCGCGAGTTGTATTGCCGGCTGTACACAGCCGAAGAGAACGAGGGCATTCAGCATCCGTCCCGGCGTGGCAAAGATGGCTATCTGCAGCAGAGTCGAGCCCGCGACGAAGGCCTCAAGAAGGTAGTGATCCCAGGAGCCGACCTTGGTCATGCCTGCCAACCCGCCGACCAACGCAACGACAAGAACCGTGGTGAGAAGGCGAACGGTGTCATCGACCCGCTGTTTGCCCGCCGCGAGCAAAAGAGCAATGGGAGCTAGAATCCAATATGCGTTTGCAATCAGGGATTTTGTCGCGATAGGGAGGGCCCACATGACGCTCCATGCGATGAGCCGTGGCGCGACAAGGATGTTGAATCGGTAATTGGGGGTCCCAAGGAGAATTGTTGCAGCCGTCAACACCGCAAATACCGCGGCCAGTACAGACAGATCGCGCCACCGCCTGTGAAACAGAAGGAAAAGGCAGACTCCGACGAGCGCCAGAACCTCGGACTGCTTGAACGACCACGCGAGATAAAACAACACGCCCGCATACGCAAAGCCGAATCGCGGTTTCAGCACAACCAGGAAAAGGGCGATCATCACGAGGGCGCAGGCTGCCATGTCAGGTCGTATGGTAATCGCCCACTGGCGGACGATCGATGCGCAGAACCAGAGGCCTAACGCGAAGAAGAACGACAGGGCGCTGCGGGCTCCGCGCAGGTTGCAATGAGTCTGCACGAGTTTCCACTGTGCGATTGCGCCCAGGATCGCGAATACCGGTGTGAAGACGCGGCCCCAAGTCATGATCCCGGCGCCATCTGCGCCAACCAGCCTTAGAAAGAGAGCGTAGGTGTCATAGAAAAGATAGTTATACATCGCAAGAGAAAACGGAAACGCGAGCGGCCACTCGTAAACGGGCAGGTGATGAACTGCTTTCCAGACGGGATAGATCACTAGCGGCTCGCCACCGGTGGTGGGGAATAACGCGCCATAACGCCATACGCTCATCAGACGGATGAATAAGACTGCGAGATTCAGGATCACGAAGACCAATACGGCGGCAGCTCTGAGGTCCGAGATGTCGATTTCTGCGTCTTTTGATGAATACTTCATATTGGTTGCCTTACTTAGTCACAAAGGGGGATGGTGGTGCGAGACTAGCTTCTTTTCTAATGCGACGGGGCTTCAGGGCCTGGGATACGTCGTGCTGCGTCTTCGGTGCAGATGCTAAATCGCTGTCCCACGATTGCCTTTGTGCGCCGGAATCCCCGCGGCCGCAAGAATGCATACAACAGGCATTATCGGACAGCGGTACCGCGCCGATCCTGTCGATCCAAATCCCGAGACGGCGATAAAGTAGAGCGATATTCCCAGTACCATCCATAAGCGTGCATTTCGCATGTCACTGCGAAAGACTCCCCGCACCGCAAGCAGGTACAGTCCCATCATGACAATTCCAAAAGCGGCTTTCTCAGCCGCAATCCATGGATATGTGATAGCAAGCGCGCTTAGCTCGTGTGCCAGACTCCGGCCTTCCCTCGATCCAAGTACACGCGTGGCGCGATTCGGATCCAGCAGAAGATTAAAGGACCCCTCGCCTAATTCAAATAGCGTCCTAAAGATGGCTTTCAAACATATGCCCAGGTAAACCCCGTAATGCGCTCGGATAACATCGATTGCCTGGGAGTGCATGAACGCCAGGCGCTGTCCCTGGTTCCATTCGGATTGCTCAGGATGTCGCGCGAGGTATTGCTGGGAAAGATAAATCTGTCCGCTATTAAGGAGCCACAATTCCGTATAGTTAGAGTCGCCTACTAGGTCATTGCGCACGTAGACATAACTCCGGTGCTCCGCTCCTTCTGTCACAAAGGGGGCAATATAGAGGTATAGATTTTCATCCGTGACGCTCGAAAACCCTCCATAGCCGGTTTCAACTCGATTACGTATCTGCCAGGCGGCGAGCCACGGCGCCACGCAAATCAGGAGCACGGCGGGCGCCTTCCAGCGAAGGAAGGGGTTCCCGGCGACGGGTCGTTGTCGATGGGATGCAAGGCCGGGCTTGCGCTCGAACACAAGAAATAATCCTAAAGCTAGCGCGATCGGCAGGTAATAAGTGATCGGACGCACAAAAGTCGCTGCGGCAAGCCAAAATCCAGCCGCGGCAAGTACCCGCAGACGGCCTTCGAGCAAAAACACAGCTAACCGCTCCATGCTAAGCAGTAGGAGCACGAGGAACAGCGGCTCCGCCAGAAGAACGACAGACCAATTGACCGAGATCGGCTCGAAAGCGAAGATCCAGGCCGCACCGAGCGCAACCCGATCGTTGCCGAAGACCGCCCTGCCCAGTCTCCAGACCAGGACCACGGAAAAGACCGAGAGAATCACGTTCGCCAGAGCTGCTGCAGGCAGGCCCGCAAGGCTGGTGACAGCAAGAAAAAGCGGATAACCCGGTGTGCGAAGTACGTTCGGCGCACCATCCGAGAAAAGGCGACCATGCAGCAGAAGGTTGCGTCCGGGTTCGAGAAAACTGGCTGTGTCGGGATCGATCAGTGAACTGATCCCATTTCTTGCTAGTGCGGTGGCCAAGAGCGCCAGACGAATGATGGTGGCTCCGATGACCGGTCCGGCCAGCCGCGGCGTCCACCACCCGGCTTTGTAGCTCGGACTTGCGGTCGAGCCATTCGATTCGATTTTCATGACGGGCGGGTTATAGGCTGAAATACTGTCCTCCTGTCCAAAATAATCTCTCCTGGCGCCCTGCATACATCGAAAACCAATTCACTCGACTACAGCCGGAGGGAGGTGCGTTAAGGTCGCTTGCTTCGCGACGAGGCGTGACTTCAGAAGCAGAGCTGCGCCGACGATGCCTTGAAACAAAATCTGCGATGCGATAAGTCCGAACAGTGAACCGCTCAATCCCAGCCACTTTGCCATAGGAACCGCAAAGGAGAATGCAAAAGCAGTCATTGCCAAATAAGACCAGAAGATCGGTATGGTGAACTCCAAGGCCTGCAAGCCAGCACGCAGCGGGCCGCCGAGAAAGACCACGACGTAAAGCAAAGCATAAAGCCGCAGGATGTAACCGTATTGAGCCATCTCGGGCCCATAGAGCAGCCGCAACCAGAAGGCAGGCGAAGCGGCTATTACGATTGCGAAGAGCAAGGTCAGCCCACCCCACTTCATTAGTATGGACCGGGTGTAACCAAGCATGGACCGCACCCCGCCTTCGCGGAGGCGCCGGGCGGTCTCCACTGGAACGACATTGTCCAGTCCTTGAAACCAGACATGAGTTACTCCCATCAGGTTCTGCGATGCCTTCAAGACTCCGGCGGCGGCGGCTCCGTAATAGACCGGTGCGGCGATCACAAAGAGATTGCCGGAGGTCCACTGCAGCAGGGCCGAGGCCGAGAGCCAGCGTGAGATTCTCCAGTGCCTGCGGGAGATGGCCCTGATCCACACCCAACTGAAGTCGAGTCGCTCCATCCAGATGAATCCCGGCAGCAGCCCGAGGAGCGAGGTTCCTGCCATGGTCCATAGTGCTGTCGCGCTGTTCAGATGCCCCGCTCGATGAAGAAATAGCAGGATGGGCAGTTGGGTGAGGTAACTGAGAGCGTCATCGGCAAGTGCGCGCCGGCTCTGATGCGTGGCGAAAAAATAGCGCCGTAAAAAGTCCTGCATTTGATAGGCAAATGCAGAGACTGCGAGCGGGAAAGCGAGTTGCCTAATCTCAGAAAACCGGACGAAGCTGCCTGAGACTTTCAGTACGGAATAGACGAGAACAAAGCAGAATGAAACAAGAACAAGCTCCTGAAAGACTAGAGCGCCGAAGTAGGAAGGCCGGTCCTTTTCCTCCTGTTTGGGACCTATGCTCATCATCGGAGCGACAATGAGCGCGTTCTGAAGGCTGTTCACAAACAGCACGGACATCCACGCGAGCGCGAAGACTCCAAATTCGCGCAGGCCCATGGAGCGGGCAAGCATTACATTGGTTAGAAAGTTTGTTGCACTGACAATAGACTGGTCGGTCAGCGCCCAGATTTCCCGGCCCATGAATTGCCGAAGCAAGCCATCCAGAATTTGCTGCCGGAGTGTCGCGTTTGCGCTCATCCTGCCCCCAATTGCACTTGTGTTAGCGCAAAGTGACAATAGCCGATGAGGCAGCGGCTTGAATGATTCCTAAAGTGGATGACAGCGCGGCCTTGGCCTTGCTCATGGGCACGTAGACGATATCCTGCGCCTGAAGTTGAAGTGGTGTTTGGGTTCCTTTTGCAATGCGGTTGTAGGAGAGCGGAAAATCCAATACGGTCCCGTCCGGATTGCGCCGAACGACCCGTAGACCGCCGGTGTCGGCCTGCAAGAGCGTTCCTCCGCTGAGTGCCAGGGCTTCGGCGACATTCAGCCTGCCATCTTCCTGCATCACATAGCCGCCAGGCCTGTTGACCGCGCCCAACACATAGACGATGCCCGCGCGCGGAACGAGGACCGAGTCGCCGGGACGCACCAGAATCGCGGCCGTCTCTCGATTACCCTGGCTGCGGGAATAAGGAACCTCATCTTCCGGCGCAGCGTCATCGGCGCCGTGACGAATCTTGATGCGTGTTCCGGCCAAGGGAGTAACGCCGCCGGCTTCGGCAAGCACTTCACCGAGCCTTGTCGGGGCGATCAGTGGCACACGCCCAGGGCTGCCAACTTCGCCGATTACAGTCACATATTGGCCGGCATACTGCACCACGTCGACATTCACCTGCGGCTGGTTTAAAATCTGGCCGTCCTTGAGAGCGGCTTCCAGACGCGTGGCTGCATCGGGCAAAGTGAGCCCTCGAACATGCACCTTGCCGCAAAGAGGAATCGTCAGGTCTCCCGCAGCGTCCACGCGGTACGAATTGCTGAACTCGGGAGCGTCGTAGACATTGACGCTCAGCAGGTCTCCAGGCTGGATGCGCAGCTCGGAGAAATCCTTGGGAATGATGGTCGGTCCCTGACTTTGACTTGTGTTCCCGGTCTTGCCGACCGAGGAAGCCATGCCTGGCGCGGAAAGAGACGGGGGGGGGGACGAAGCCTGGGCATTCCCCGGCACAGCGGCTATCTGCAACTGCAAGGCAACACCGAGCAGCAGCGGAAGGCCGCGGCTGAGGGCGATCCTACTTTTCGCCATAGTAACTCTGCACGTTGTAGCCATATACACTCCGATACTCTGTTGCAGACATGTCCACCGCTTCAATCACGATGCCGAGAATATGAATGTGGTTCCGGGCAAGGGTCTGGGAAAAGCGGCGCAAAGCCTTTCTTGAGGTTCGCCCCGCGCGCAGCACACCGATGGTTCCATCGCAGTGAGTTCCAACAATGATCGCGTCGGCAACCGGCAAGACCGGCGCGTTGTCAACGAGTGCCAGGTCAAACCGCGCACGAGCTGCTTCAAATACCTTTCCGATCTCGCCCGATCCCAGAAGCTCGGAGGCAAGCGGGGATCGACGGCCGGCGGTCAACAGAGTCAGATTCGACTCCACGGGATGCGGGACCAGGACTTCGTCAAACGATTTCTGGCCAGCGAGAACATCCGTCAGACCATCCTCCTCCGGCACGCGGAAGAGGGCGTGCTGCCGGGGACGGCGAAGATCGGCATCGATGATGAGCACCCTGAGGCCGGTCGCGGCAAAGGCAAGTCCGAGGTTATAGACAGTGTAGGATTTGCCTTCTCCGGGAAGAGCACTGGTGATGGAGATAACCTTCAGCTTGCGCCCAATGCCGGAGAGAGTCAGCCCCGACCGCAAGCTGCGGAAGGATTCAGCCGTTGCGCCTTCCGGAGCGACCAAGAAGGAACTTGATTCCGCGGCCAGGGGGCCCTCCCGCGGTCTGGCTTCCATGCGGTGAAAGGGTATCATGCCCAGTACTGGGAGGTTCGACACCGTTTCCACCTGGAAACTGTCCGCGACCGTGTCATCCTGGCTCTCCAGCAGGTAGGCTACGCAAATGCCCAGAAAAAGTCCGCCCCAAAATCCGAGAAAGACAAACAGAAAGGGCTGCGGCATATAAGGGTCGCCGGGAGGACGCGCCGGATCTGCGACGGTTACATTCGTCGCACTGTTGCCCGCGTCCATATTCGCTTCCTGCAGCCTGGCGTACAGAATGTCGTAGAGGTCGCGGCTGGAGCGCGCCTGCGCCATGAGAACCCCCAACTGCACGACATCGTCATTCATCTTGCTGGTTACAAGCTTTTGCGCCTCGAAGGCGGAACGCAGCGCCTTTTCGTTCTGCTGCGCCAGCACAAGATCGTTCTTCGCCCGTTGCTTGATCTTTACGATCTCGTTTTGAATCTCACCGTTCAGCGTCTTGACTTGATTGGCGATTTCAGTCAGATGGGGATTCTTGGGGCCATATTTCGTTTCTGCGGTGGCATAGGCCACACGCGCCGCGGCCTCTTGCTGCCGCAAGGAATTGAGGATTTCCAAGCCTCCGCCCTGAGAGATGACGGTCGAATTGGAAATGCCGGGAAGAGAACTGGAACCGAGCGAGGAGATCAGATCTGGATTTTCCGTTGCCGTAAGACGATAGATCGTCTCTTGCCCAACGCGTGCCGCCTCAGCCTGGGTCACCTCTTCGTTTAACGCGGTGAGACGCTCCAATTCCGGTATTTGCACGCCGCCGCTGCCGCCACCGCCGCCAGTTGCAGATCCAGATGACCCGCCTGAAAGTGTAGCCAGTCCCAGCATCGCGGAAGAGAGATTGTGGGTGCGCTCGAATTCTGCCACAGCCTGCTGGGACTTCGTCACCTCGTCGGAAAGGTCACCCAGCTGGGCAGAAAGCCACTGCGACACCTCCTTCGATGAATTGAAGTTTGAGTTGAGGAGATAAGATTTGTACTCGGCGGCAACCTGGTTCGCAATCTTTGCGGCTTCGACTGGATCCCTGCTGGTGTAGGTAATGGCGATGAGGCGCGAACTCTCCACCTCTCTAACTGTCAGATGCGCCTCGAAATTGCCAATCAGCCCTTCACGCTGCGTCGCAGGCAGCGCTGATTCAATTGCGACCGGCCCTGGCTCCTTGCTGAACCGGTCAGGATTCTCAAGACGGAGCATCCCCATCTTGCTCATCACAGCCAAAGCGATCGAGTCATCCTTGATGACCGCGATTTCGGTCTGGACCCTGGTTTTCAGCTCATCCGAGTCGCCTGTTGCCATCGAAGCCATGCTGGAGAGCATGTCAGCCCCGCTGCTCTTGGCCTCATTGAGCTCGATCATGGCGGTGGCTTTGTATTTCGGGTGCATCAAGTAGCAGACGAGAACCGCCAAAAGCACACAGAAAGCCGTACAAACGATTACAACTGTCTTCCGTTTCCAGGGAACCAGCGCGATCTCCCTGAGAGAGACCTGGTCTTCGGGATCGAAGAAGCGGCTGCTTTCGGCAAATCGGCCTCCGGGGCGGCCGGTCTGCGTTTCATTCTGTTCGGTCAAGTGGCTTCCTCTTCTCCGGTCCTCGGCGGGCGCTCCAAGGAATCGTGCTTAATACCGCTGGCTCGAACTCGGTGAATGCAAAAGAACCGAAGAGTATCTTGCATTAGCTACCATAGTGCTCATCTTTCGAGCAAAGCTTCGCTATCCTCACTTGGATGAGGTAGTTTCCACAGACCGTTCCCGCCGGAAAACGACGCAGCGCTGCCGGATTGTTCGCAGGATGAAAGAACGGGCCTTCATCTCGCACACGGTAACCTGCCTCATCAGCAGGCACTCATAGCCCATGTGTAGACTAGCAACGGCTTGTGCATCAGTCAACCTACGAAACGGGTAGATTCAGGCTGCCGCGCGGGATGATCGGCTGTCTGGCTCAGACCGGCGAGGCCCGGGCCTCATTCGCATATCTACTTTGTTTTTAAAAGGTTACGATTGTCGATCGATCGGTTGCAACAAACCGTGAGAATTGGCGAATTCAAGTGCGAGTCGAGACTCCATCCGGTCGTCCAGGATAAGCAGCGTACCGGTGTCTTTGGCTGTCTTCGGGATATATAAACGGCGGCTGGGCTGCTCACAGAAAGGCCTCGGCGTGCGCCGCCTTGCCCCGTCAGGGTGATGAAAAGCCGGAAGCCTGGGCTTTGCCGGGTAGGCCTCTTCCCCGCTTTTCCTTTACACTTACCCCCAGGATGCCGCACGCCCTGGCACAATCCGTGGCGACTCTGACCACGGTGCTGGCCGTGGCCGGGATCGGGTATTTTCTGGCCGCGATGATTGCGGCAAGGATCTTTTTGGCGGCACGGCGCAGCCCGCAGGCGGCCTTCGCGCCCGGCGTCAGCGTGCTCAAGTCCCTCAAGGGAGTGGACCCCGGCATGTTGAACGCCTTCCGCAGCCACTGCCATCAGTGCTATGCGGGCGAGGTCGAGCTGCTTTTTGGGGTTTCTTCGTTGGCCGACCCAGCCGCGACAGCCGTCGAGCAACTGCAAGCCGAGTTTCCACATCGGTCCATCCGCCTGATCGAGTGCCCCCAGCGGCTGGGAACGAACGGCAAGGTGAGCACTCTGACGCAGCTTGCCCCGCACGCCCGCTTTCGCTTTCTGCTCATCAACGACTCGGACATCACGGTTTCGCCGCACTATCTGGAGCGGGTGATGGCCTGCTTCGCTCCCATGCCAGAGGCGCAAGGCAAGGCCGTGCAGCAGGTTGGCCTGGTCACCGCGCTCTATCGCGGCCGGAGCTACGGCACGTTGCCGTCGAGGCTTGAGGCGCTGGGCATCGCCACCGACTTCCAGGCCGCCGTGCTGCTGTCGAGGTGGATCGAGGGCGGTCTCCACTACGGTCTCGGCTCCACACTGGCGATCAGCCGCGAGGCGCTCGACAAAATCGGAGGACTCGAAGTCCTCGTGGACCATCTGGCCGACGACTACGAGTTGGGTGTCCGCGTGGCAGGGGCCGGTTATCGCGTCGCGCTGAGTCCTGAAGTCGTCGAGACCGGCATCCCGGCCTATGGCTGGCGCGGCTTCCTGGATCACCAGTTGCGCTGGACGCGCACGGTTCGCGACGCGCGGCCGTGGGGCTACATGGGCCTCATCTTCACCCATGGCCTGGGCTGGGCGCTCGTCAATGTGCTGGCCAGCGGAGTGAGCCCGCTGAGCCTGTGGCTGTTGGGATCAAGCTTCTTCTTGCGCCTCACGCTGGCGATGACCGTGGGCGCCGAAGTGCTTGCCGACCACCAGGTTCTACCCAGTTTGTGGCTCTTGCCGCTGCGTGATCTGATTGCGATGGGTGTCTGGGTGGCTGGCTTTGCCGGCAACACGATTGTCTGGCGCGGCGAACGATTCACGCTCAAGGGAGGAAAGCTCGAAAAGGCCCTGCGCTGAATAGTCAGCGACGAGAAGGCCTGGAAATCCTTACTTCGCATCCCCGCCCGGCGCGTAGTACCCTTCGCGTGTGACCACAGTCAGCTCGTCCTTGTTGGCCTTGAGAGCGATCTTGTGGTAGCCGCCCTCCTTGTCCACCAGGTCCGGCGTGTAGGTCAGCAGGTACTGGCCGCGCAACTCCTCGGCGATCTGGCCGTAGATCTCGTCAAGGCTGTCTTTCTTCTTGGCCTCGAAGTACCGCCCCCCGGTGCGAGTGGCGATCTTCTCCATGATCTTCTTGCCGTCGACTCCCGTCTCGCTCTGACCGCCACCGCCCCGTCTTCCACCCCCGCCCGGATAACCACCGCCACCACCGCCGGGATAGCCTCCGCCACCTCCGCCGCCGCCCGGCCAGCCCCCGCCGCCATGGTGCCCGCCCTGGCCGGGAATGCCGCCCACGCCGCGCTCCTGTTCGCCTTTGAAATAGATCGTGTAGACGGCCACGCCGGCACGATCTGCCGCGTCGACCGCGTCGTTCAGCGTATCTTTGCTGCCCCGGTCCACGCCGTCTGAGAAGACGACCAGCGCCTTGCGGCCGTCCTTGGGCTTCATCAGATCATCAGAGGCCAGAAAGATCGCATCGTAAAGCTGTGTGCCGCCGCGGCCGCCGCGACCCTGGCCTTGAGTTCTTCCGCCGCCGTTATCGTCCCCGCTGGTCTCCGGCCCCTGGCTCGAGTTCTGCGCGGCCCGCGACGGCCCCATATCGTCCAGCTCATGGTGCAGTTTGTCGCGTGAGGCGGTGAAGTCTTCGAGCAGCTCCACCTCGTGATCGAAGTGGATGAGGAAGGCCTGGTCGGGAGTGGCGTTCGGTTTCTCGGGCAGCATCGTGTCGACAAACTTACCCGCCGCCTTGCGCTCCTCCTCCATCGCCCCGGAGACGCTGTGGCTGGTGTCCACCAGCAGGCCCAGCCGGAAGGGCAGGTTGGCCTCGCGCGTAAAGCTCTTGATGGTCTGCGGACGGCCGTCTTCGGTCAGGGTGAAGTCGCTGACTTTGAGGGTTGCGACCAGCGCGCCCTTCTTGTCGCGCACCGTAACCGGCAGCACAACCTCGCGCGCCTGAACCTTCAAAGTCGCGACAGGTTGGCTGGAATCAGGCTGTTGGGCTGGGCTGGCTGCTGGCAGGCAGGCCAAGGACATCATCGAAACCACAAGGGGAAAAGCGGATCGAATTCGCATAGCGGTCAAAGTGTACACCTTCATTGCGTTAGACGCCGCTACCAGCAGACAGTTGACCGGCTTTCGCTGCATTGAACGGTTCATCTCGACGCTCGGCCTGTGGAAGATACTATCCTAGCCTGATCGAGAAGAAAGCACGGTTTTTAGTGCAACGTGACTTTTCCAGAATCCTTAGTTCTGCGTCTGTAGGATTCGGCAGCTTTTCAAGCCGAAAACCCGGAGTTAGAGCATCTAAAGATCTGCCCTGTCAATATGACATGAACACCTCAAAAACCACGCGCAAATCCTCTCTTGACATATTGTACTAGTTGTATAGTACATTGATATTGTAATGATTCAGCAACCCAAACCGGCCCCTATTCGCTTCCTGCTTGACCTGCATAGCGGCGTACCTGTGTATCGGCAGATCATCGATCAGGTTCGCGGTGGCATTGCGTCAGGCGCGCTGGTCGCTGGCGATCAACTACCTACTGTTCGCCAACTAGCTGTTGACCTGGCAATTAATCCTAATACTGTTGTCCGCGCCTATCGCGAACTGGAATTGGGCGGGTTGCTTGAGACACATCAAGGGACGGGCACGTTTATCAGCACCCAGAAGATGAATCGGGCAGGCGCTGAGCGGGATCGGCAATTGACACAAATCGTGGGAGATACCGTCTCGCGCGCCGGGGCGGCTGGGTTCACGGTTGACGATTTGATCGAGGAGTTATGCGAATTGGCTCAAGGCCAACGCAAAGGAAAGGAAAGATCATGATGAGAGTTCAAGCTGTCCCAAGGAACGGAGTGGCAGTAACGTCCCTTATTTTTTGCATTGGCGCGGGAGTCGCTGTCAGTGCGGGCCTGCGCAACCCAGCGCCGATCTTTGTTGGAACACTGGTGGGCCTCTATCTTCTGTTTGCAATTCAAGTCATCAAGCCGTGGGATAGGGTGGCCTTGATGCGCCTGGGTAGATACGTCGGATTACGCGGACCGGGGTTGTTTCATATTGTTCCGATCTTTGAGACGTTGAGCCAGAATGTCGACCAGCGCGTTCGGGTCCACAGTGTGACGGCGGAATCCACGCTGACCCGCGATACCGTTCCGGTAAGCGTGGACGCGGTGTTCTTCTGGTTGATTTGGAATGCCGAGAAGGCGATTCTTGAGGTGGAGGATTTCAACGAGGCGATCAGTATGAGCGCACAGACGGCGCTCCGAGAGTCGATCGGACGACATGAACTGGCGCAGATGATCACCGAGCGTGAAATGATGGGGCACGAATTGCAGCGTATCCTTGACGAAAAGACCAATCCCTGGGGTATCTCCGTACAATCGGTCGAAATCCGCGACGTAAGAATTCCGGAGACTCTTGAGAACGCCATGTCGCAGGAGGCGCAAGCTGAGCGCGAGCGGCGCGCGCGGGTGATTCTGGGCGCGGCCGAGGTGCAAGTTTCGGAAAAATTCGCGGAGGCCTCGCGCGTCTACCAGGACAATCCCGGCGCACTGCACTTGCGCGCAATGAATATGCTCTACGAAGCAATCAAAGAAAAGGGCGCGATGGTCATTGTGCCATCCACGGCGGTTGAAACCATGGGCCTCGGCGGAACGCTCGCCACCACTGCGATGGCCAAACAACAGTGAAAATCAACCTTGAGGGAGGGAGAACCCGTATGAAGCAAAAAGTATGTACTTTCGCCCTGTCCGCCCTCGCGCTGATCATGTGCGCGGCCACTACACTTATCTTGCCTGCTCAAAGCAGTTCGAGCAATGCAGCTTCAACCGCAAAGCCGGCGCCTATATCTGCGCAGCAAAAACCAACCATCGCTGGAGACTACGCAGGAAATCTCGGCGGCCTGCACCTTAAGCTTCATATCAAGATCGACGTCGCGAACGCTGTTACCGGCACTCTCGACAGCACCGATCAAGGCGCAATGGGCATTCCATGCGCTGAATTTCATCTCGACGGGCAAGCCCTTGCCTTTTCCGTTCCCGCTGTCCACGGCTCTTGGAAGGGAACCGTCTCCGCAGATGGGGCGTCGCTTGCTGGAACGTGGGATCAGGGAAATCCCATGTCCCTCGACTTTGTCCGAGATGGCTCTGCTGCGGCAGAAAAACCTTTCGTGCCTGCGGACAAACCCTCGCGCGTTGATGGCATCTGGCTTGGCACACTGCAAGCCGGTAGTATTTCCCTGCGTATCCAGCTTCATGTCAAAAGCGACAGCGGAGGCCGCGAGTATTGCACCAACGACAGCCTCGACCAGCACGCCATGGGCCTCGAATGCGCCAACGTTGTCTTTTCGGGCAACGACTTTTCCTTCGATGTTCCGGTGGTGCACGGACACTGGAGCGGCAAGCTCTCAGCAGACGGAAATGCTCTCGCCGGCACCTGGAGCCAGGGCAGCCCCTTGCCGTTGAACTTTGCCCGCCAGCCCGTCGCGCTGGCCGCCAAGCCCATGTCACCGCCAGATCCGGCCCTTGCGCCAGTCTCCGCCAGTGACCTGCAATCCGTTCTCGACAAGGATCTCGCCGAAGCTCTCAAAACTGGCCAACTCGCTCCCTCCACTGGCGCTGGAGTTTCCATCGCAGTGGTCGAGCATGGCGTCAGGCGGGTCTTCAGTTATGGCGCCGCCAAGCCGGACTCTATCTTTGAAATAGGTTCCATCACCAAGACCTTTACCGGCCTCATATTGTCACAGATGGTCGAGCAGGGCAAAGTCAAGTTCACTGAGCCTGTGCGCGAGTTACTGCCTCCTTGGACCGTTGCCAAACCATCGGGCGATGAGATCACCCTCCTCGATCTCGCGACTCAGCACTCTGGCCTCCCGCGTATGCCGGATAATTTCAAGCCCGCCGATCCAGCCAATCCCTATGCCGACTATCGTCAGGCCAATCTCTATGAGTTTCTAGCCAAACAAGGCGTTGCCAAACCCGCCACTCCCGGCTTCCTCTATAGCAACCTCGGCTTTGGCCTGCTTGGCCAGGCCCTTTCCGTTCGCTCCGCTCTCTCGTATCCAGCTCTCGTCAAGGAGGAGGTCATCGATCCGCTTGGCCTCAAAGACACCACCATTTCTCTTACCCCCGAACAGCTAGCGCGCTTCATCCCCGGCCACACAGGCGATCATCACCCGGCACATGCCTGGGAACTGGACGCCTTCGCCGGAGCGGGAGCCATTCGCTCCACCGCCGGCGATATGCTCACCTACCTTGAAGCCAACCTCCATCCTGAAGCCCTGAAGCCAGCCGCCAAATCCACCGCCGCATCCACGCTATCCGCAGCTCTCACCCAGCAGCATGAACTGCGCGCCGACGCTGGGCCCGGAACCCGCATCGCACTCGCGTGGCTCTTCGAATCGGAATCGGGATACTACTGGCACAATGGCGCCACCGGCGGCTACAGCGCGTACGCCTTCTTCAATCCCAAAGGCGACTACGCCGCGGTGGTGCTGTTGAACACCACTCTCGGCAGCACCGGCAGCTTTGCCGACCGCCTTGGTCAGCACATCAGCCAGCGCCTCGCCGGCAAACCCGCCATTTCTCTTGCCGAGTAGCCGCGCTCGAGAACGTCCCTCTTCGGGCAAAATCAAAGCCCGCTCAATGGGGCGGGCTTTGCGAATCTTAGCTGGTAGCGCTACCGTCTCCCGAAATATGGGTGTAAGTAATTGATAACAGGAAACATTTCGTATTTTATTCGCCAAACTTTGCCCCCACGTTGCCCCCATATCGTTTGGTCTGACGGGTGCAATTCCCCAATGTCGAGCAAAGTTCAGTGCAGTCGCATTTGGGTCCTGTGGGGAGTGGTTTATTTTGTGCTCGGCTGCCGCCAAATCCACCACCAAGGAAGCCAGGCAAATGGGACTGAGCTAAAGAAAACCTCCACTCAAGTCCCTGTCTGAATTTCCGGTATCGGCTCTCTTCCTTGTGGCTCTCCAGTGGCACGCGATTCTACCAACCAGAAACAGCTTCGGGTATACCTCATTTTGCCTCGGCAGCCAAGCCGGTTTTCGGAGTTTCGAATCTATCGTGGATTCGATTCATACCTATGCCGTGACAGCGAGTCGGAAGCGTGTAACTTTATGAAACTAAACGCCACTGATGGCCTGTTTTGGCGCTAAAAGGAGGGGTAAGGAAGCGTTATTGGACCCTTAACAGACCCGCGACCTCTGCCCTATCGACCTCTGCCCAGTTCCAATTTCCGGAGAAATTTCTGGTCGCTTCCCGGTTGACTTGAAATGAAATCAAGGCGAATATAAGGAGAAGGAGTGGGCGAAACTTCTGCCGCAGATCGGCAGAGGACATGGGTTCAAATTGGAAGGCGGCTGCACTGACGGCAAGTGGCAATCGGATAACTATCCCTGGAGGTGAACAATGCTGATTCTCGTCCCCTGGAAGCCATTTGTTTTCGGCTGGCTCTTACTAACGGCTATGATCCTCACGGGATACGCCGTGTATTGCCTGCAGGAAGGTAGGAGTCCCTTTTCGGTTGAGAAGTACCACTTGCATCGGGTTCATACGCACCACGCTGCCGGCCTCGGTTCCACGGAACGGATGCGCACCGCAACTGTAAGCCGACGGTCGCGTCACAATCAGGCCGCTCGCGATACGGATTCTGGATGCGCCGTTTCCACAGCAACCACTCTAAACGTTCAAAACCCGTCATATTGAACCCCTCACCTCCCTTGCAGTTTGCATCATTGAAGGTATGGGGCTTCCGTGAGTGCTGCAACGTTCACACAGACATCGTTCTCCTTTTTCATTTCAGGCTTGCGGGTGAATGATTCAGATCTTCCAGAAACTCTGATGCTGGAACAGTGCTTGTCACTAAGAGATGGTCACGGGCGCGGGTGCATGCGACATAAAGTAGGTGACGCTCGGTGTTAAAAACATCCTCAAGGTCGGCCTCATCGGTCACAGTCTCAATCCGTTCCTGTAGGGGAATGACCTCATCGTCGCAAGCCATCACCGCGACTGCCCGGAATTCCAGCCCCTTGGCCAGATGCATGGTGCTGATAGACAGTCGTCCAATCGGCGTCGTGACGTTTTCATCGAGAACATCGAAACTGAGCGCGGCGACGTTTGCCGCGGCCTTGGCCCGGTCCAACTCTGCCTCTGATCGAACGAAGATCGCAATTTCTTGCGGCGGAATTCCTGTCTTCGTTAGGTTCGCAATCCATTGGCCTACGGTCTTGATTTCGGCTTCAACGGTCGCCAATACTTGAATGGCTGGTGCAGGTCCGTTGAAGACTGAGATTGTTCCCTTGCGCTCTTCCGTGTTGCCATCTACGTCGGCAACCTCAGTCCCAAGCAGGCGGTCGGCCTGAGAGCGAATCTGATGCGATGTACGGTAGTTGATCTTGAGTGTGGTCGAACGGCCGCGAACATCCACTCCCATATGGAAGCTTCGAGAACCATTGGGGACTTGGTGATAAGTTCTTTTTTGTTTCGTTGTCTCGATGAGATCTCGTCGAGCTCCCAATCTCAGTTGTAGACACGTTGAATCATCGGGCCTAGACTTGTTCTTATCATTTGCAGATCACTTCAGAAGACCCGAATGCCTGCCTTGGACCACCGGTCAATGACTATAGGGAATTTGTCATACGTCGTAAATCTCATCGCAAAAGCATGAGAAAGAGGATTTATGCAACACACACAACTTTTACCGGCTCTTCTTGAGGAATTGAAGACAGCCTTGCAAGAGAATCTTGCATCAGGTGGACTCTTGACGCCCGCGCAGATTGAACAACAAACAACGCTGTTTAGTGAAAGCTTCGGCCCTGTTGCACTGCGAGCGCTGGACGGTGAAGCCTTGCTGCGGCTGATGCACGGTCGCGAAAGCAGTGGGCCACGATGCCTTGCCTATTGGTTGGAGTTCAAGGACGATGAGGAATTTGCCGGCAATCAATTCGGAAAGATCGGCGGGGGCTCGGCCCTGATGTACGGCGTCTACCAGCGTCAAAGCGACGGAGCTTGGATGGCCGGGACGCCCAGGTCACAGCACATCCTTTCGATAGAAGAAGCAATAAACATTGCTCGGAAGCAGCGGGACGAGCTGGTTGCTGGCGCCGAGCAATTGAGTCATCTCGATAAGGAAGTCAGGTCAGATGCTGCGTTTGCGCAACTGCAGACGGCAATGGAGAAGGCTGCACCGGAACTAGCTCGCTCTGGCTGGGCACATAAATACTGGTTCCTGACGAATCCTGATCGAATTGATGACTGGCACAGCCCGCGCTATCAGCGCTTTAATCTGTTTAAGCTGCTCCAAATGCCCCCGGACTCCATTGGCATTTTGGATCCTTATGCGCCTCGCTTTGTCTGTGCCGGAAGATTCATTGAAGCAGCTCGCGAGCTTGGAGTCCCTGTTTCGACTCTCATCACAATTTTGAAACGCCGCGATGGCGGTTTCCATCGTTACTGGAAGGTAGGAACTACTGAAGGAAGTGCCGGGAAAAGCTACTGGACGGAGATGCGCGAGGGCGGATTTGTTTCCATTGGATGGTCTGAACAGGTTCCAGATCTTTCCGACACTATCGGTCTTGACAAGACTATGGCAAAGAATCGGATTCGGGATTGGCTAATTCCGATTTACGAGGTTAATTCATCGACGGCGACGCGCAAAGCCGGCGAGATTCTCCACTTTGCACAGGACTTCGCTGAGATGGATTTAGTACTTGCTTGCGAAGGGCAGACTGTTCTTGGAGTTGGAAGGGTGCGCGGATCGTATGAATATGATGGCGGTCTTGTGTTTCCGCACAAACGCCCCGTAGAATGGCTATCACTTGAATCATGGCGAATGCCTGAACTGGAAGGGCCTCGCACGACAGTTTACGAACTTGGCAGAAGCGCAGCCAACCTACTTGAGACTGAGCAACGCTTATTTCAAAGGGAACCTCCGTCCGGAGCAGTTCCTGTCGGAGACCCCACAGGGATTCGGATGACTCCGTTACCCCCGCTCGATCCCATTGTGACGCGGGTTGAGAGTATTCTTAAGCGCAAAGGCCAAGTGATTCTGTATGGGCCTCCTGGAACTGGTAAGACATACCGGGCTCTCGCCGCTGCTCACGAACTGGCCGCTCGTTATTCATTTTTGAAAGCATTCGGTGATCTTTCCCCTTCTGAGCGCACTTCAATTGTGGGAATCGACGGTTTCGTACGCATTTGCACTTTTCATCCAGGGTGGGGATACGAGGACTTCATTGAGGGTCTAAAGCCGATGACAACGGTCAACGGCCAAATGGTGTTCGAGCCACGAGACGGCATTTTCAAGCGTCTATGTCTTGATGCAGTCAAGCAGCCCAAGAAGAAGTTTTTCCTTGTGATAGACGAGATCAATCGCGGCGACCTTCCTCGCATCTTTGGAGAGTTGTTGACGATAATCGAGGTTGACAAGCGCGACAAAGAAATCATGTTACCTGTCACCGGATCATGCTTTGCTGTTCCCAAGAACGTATTTTTGATTGGCACAATGAATACGGCCGACCGTTCGATCTCAATCCTAGACACGGCACTTCGGCGACGCTTTGGATTTATTGAGTTGATGCCAGATAGTTCGCTTTTGGCGGATCGAACGGCGGGGGGACTGCTTCTCGGGGCTTGGCTGATTGCGCTGAACACGAGACTCCGTAAACATCTCAAGCGCGACGCCAGAAATCTGCAAATCGGGCATGCCTACCTGATGCCCAGTCAGCCTATAACATCTGTCGCTGAATTTGCTCGGGTATTGCGCGATGACATCATTCCATTGCTTGAAGAGTACTGCTATGACGATTTCGCAGCACTGAAAGAGATCCTTGGTGGACAACTTGTTGACGCGGAGGCTGGGTGCATTCGAGAGGAAATATTCGGAGTGAATCGGGAGGATGACCTAATACAAGCAATGTCCTTCGAAGAGATGCAGCCATTCGTTATTCATCAAGAGCCAATCGATAGTGCGCTGACCGGTGAGCCGTCAGATCTTCAAATTGACGAGGGTGACAATGAGGCTGAAGCCAACTCCGCTTCCTGAAGGATTGCCTGCGTTGCGTATTGAAATGTCCGAATGGATGAGTGTTGGTCCTTCTCAGAATCCATCATTAAAGGGCTTTTCTCTGAGACCGGATATGCGGGTCGCGCAATTGGCCGAAACGCTACGCGGGAAGTTGGATTTACGTGAGGGCCTCGACGGGCTTGAAATTACAAGCACATCTTTCGTTGGGCTCGTTGACTTGGGACCGCTTCGTATCTCTGTTCGGCCAAAGCTGCCGAATATGCCTCTCGCGCAACTTCTGCGATATGCCTATGGTTTGCGCGATGTAAAGGTACACGGAGAAGCGCAATCACCAACCATACGCTACGGCCTACATGATCTCCTGATTTCGTTGCTTGCTGAAGAAGTTGAAGAGTTATTGCACCGTGGTTTATCTCGTCGCTACGTTCCGTTATCTGCAGACTTGGAAAACCCTCGTGGCCGCATCGTGATGAATCAAATTGTCCGGAAAGGTGGAGTTCGAGAGGCAAAGCTCCCTTGCTTGTATTTCGAGCGGCAGACCGATTGGCATTTGAATCGAGTATTGCGTTCCGGACTTGAAATCGCAGCCAAAATGACCGAAGATCGCGATCTTCGTTTTCGTTTGCATCGTCTCTCAGCGATGTTTTATGGTGTCGACTTCAATGCGAAACTCACGGCTGACGATGTTGAGTGGGCACAACTCAGTCTCACTCGTCTCACTGCCGCCTGCCAACCTGCTCTTACGCTCATTGGACTGCTTCGCAACATGTTGGGACTTTCATTCGATTCTGCGCAGAAGCCGAGTCGCACACCTGGGTTCTTATTTGATATGAACATTTTCTTTCAGCGCCTGCTTTCACGGTTCTTGAAGGATAACCTGACTGATGCGCGAATTGATGACGAGCAGCCTTTTCGTGATCTCTTTGCGTACGCGCCGGACGCCAATCCGAGGAGACGCGCCGCGCCGGCACCCCGACCGGACTACGCTATCTCTCGCGGCAACCACCTTAGCGGTTTTCTGGACGCGAAATATCGTGACGTTTGGGACAAAGGCCTTCCAGCGGAGTGGCTGTATCAGCTTTCAATCTATGCACTCGCATCACCGTGCAACGTTAGCGTGCTTCTTTATGCTTCAATGGCTGCAACTGCACGGGACGAACGAATCGAAGTCCGTCAGCCAGTGGCCTCGCCGCAAGGATTTTCAGCCTCTGTGATCATCCGCCCAGTTCCATTGAAGTACCTCGCCGATATACTAAATCCAGCTAACTCTCTCAGTTCGCGCCTCGCGCGAAGTAGGCTTGCAAATCAACTGGCAGTTACGACGACTCAACAGCTCGATTTGGCGGCTGGCTGAAACTTGGCCTTATTGTCTTTGCTATTCGAGCCATCAGGGGGTTCTTTGACAACAGTTTTGTCATCGCTGTTGTGAATTCACGCAAGAGTGGATACCAAATGTGTTTTTGGCGATCAACCGGAGAAGGTCTAACCCAAGACACTTATCTCAGTGCAGAATTCTTGCGGCCATCTGAGGTTCTTCCAAGGTCAGAGAGGTGAGGTTATGCAGTACCCGGTTAAGTTGACGCCTGATGGCAAGTACCTTATGGTGGGTTTTCCCGATGTTCCCGAGGCACATACGCAGGGCACAGGGAAGAAAGATGCGCTCCGCCATGCGTTGGACGCTTTGGAAACGGCTTTGAGCTTCTATATCGAAGAAGGAAAGCCGCTCCCCACGCCGTCCAAACCCAGGCGCAATCAACCCGTGGTGGAGTTGCCTGCCAGTTTTTCAGCCAAGGTGCTGCTCCTATACGAGGTCAATGCACAGAATATTCGCCCCGCAATGCTAGCGAAGAAGTTGAAATTCACCCCTAAGGCAATTTCCCGTTTGCTCAACCCGTACCGAAGATCATCAATTGATCACATCCAGTCTGCACTCAAGGTCCTGGGGAAAACCTTAGAAATTCGCGCCATTTAACCGCTTAGCTGCACGACATACTGTCAACGATGACACGCAGAGATCAAATTCAAACAGAGGTGCAGCCGTGTAGCCACATTGAGAAGGCCGGTTGAGGTGCGTTAGCATTCAAGTCGGATAGAGCATAAGAGCCAATACTCTCGGAGGTGTAACAGTGGCTGACATCACGGGTGTCATGAAGACAGAACAACTAAATCTTAGCGAGAAGTTCACAAACGCAATCGACTATGCGCGCCGCATCCACACCGAGAGGCGGAAAGGAACCGAGATTCCCTATATGGCGCATCTGCTCGGAGTTGCCGCGTTGGTGATGGGTGAGGCCGGCCACGCATGGTGCCCTGTCACCGAAGACATGGTAATTGCCGCCCTCCTGCATGACGCTGTTGAAGATCACGGCGGAATGTCGAGGCTCAAGGACATCGAGGCTAATTTCGGTCCCGATGTGGCGCGAATGGTCGAGGGGTTGTCGGATAGTCTTGCCGAGAACGCGGGCGAAAAGGACTTGTGGGAAGAACGTAAGCGAAACTATATCAAAAAGCTTGAAGACGAGCCGGCCGATGTCCGGCTCATCTCGGTTGCCGACAAGCTTTACAACGCGAAGGCGATCCTTGATGACTATCGCGAAATTGGACCCGCAGTTTGGAAACGATTCAAGCGCGAGCGCGACGATCAGCTTTGGTATTTAGATGAACTGTTAATGACGTACAAAAGATTTCCAGAGATTCGGATTGTTGGAGAATTTCGGTATGTGATAGCCGAGCTTGATCGCCTTTCAACAAAAGATGCAAAAGGGAGAAGTGATCCATTTGCCACCGATCGGTGACGGGCTAGATATTCGCCATATATTCTTCTGCGCTCCGAGAATATTCCACGGACCATCGACACGCACGTCTTTCGTGGCCACCTACCGTTCATCCGGCTTTGACCTCCGTCTCCCGCTTTCTGCAGATCAAGCATTTACCAAGAGGAATAAGAGGCTTGATTGCAAGTCCAGCAGTCTGGCGAAGCCTTTGGTTCCCCGTTCTTTTGCATAAAGACGATTTCCTTCCACGCTCTGCGGTAGCGGACAATCAGTTTTGGCAAAAAGCAGTGATCTACGCCGACCGGCGTTCGACGGAACGCGGATTTGTTGATCTTGGCCAAGTCGGTAACAAGACGATACTCGTCGAAGACGCCAATGATCGATTTAACGGAACGCTTCCGGCGGAAAAACTCGGCATAGAGAATCAGTTGCGACGAATCCAAGTTATTGAACGATTTTGAGGTCTTGTGATCGACGATAATGAGCGAGTCGCCACGCGAAAGTACGAGATCGGGCACGCCTATGATAGGGGGCAGGCCGGGAGCGAGATCCATAAAGAAACAATCCTCTACGGCAAGAATGTCGTGTTTCTCCCATTGGTTTTTTTGAAGCAATTTCAGGGCGTTGCGCAACATGAGCAGGGTCTCATCTGGCAAGGAGTTGGCGCGAATCTGCTGGGCGGAAACTGCCGGCTTGATCCGCTGACCGTTTTTCAAGGCTGCATAGAATATTTTGGCCGCATGGTGAAAAAGAGTGCCCCGGCGCAAGGCGTCGGATTCCTGCTTCTCGCCAAGAATGTATTCGCGGTAGTAACAGCGTGGGCAACTTTCAAGGCGAGTAAGTTTGCTATGACTCAAATACGGGATGCCAGAGCGGTCGAGCCGGCAAATGAATTGACTCCAGTTTTGCGGACGATAGCGCTGCCATGACTCTTCCAGCGAACGCGCCGGCTGGATGGCATGTGCGGCAAGCTTATTGGGCTCACGGTGCCGGGGTGCAACCTCCTTGATTACAACTGGCTGCTTGCTCGCTTGGCGCACAGGGGCGGCGCCCTTTGGGGCTTCAGTCGCGTCGGCGCCATTGCTGTTCTCATCGACCGGGCGCCTGGGGTACTTAGGAACACGCTCCTTAACGCTGGGCTTTTTGATCTGGATTTTCTTCCTTGGTGCCATGATTATTTCTTCTCTAAGGGAGTTCACTTCGCCGCTCTTACGATTTGAAGTGGAACTCCCAGCCGAATGTCTTCGAATGTGCGTGACAGCCGTCCACAACCTGAATAGCTCCAAACGCGTACCCATCGGGGAGCGGCTCAGCCTTTGCCTCTTCGAATGAGTCGAACAAGACGGGCTCTGACTGCCTTCCTACCTGCCCTTTGGTTTTGTGTAGGAACGCTTCTGTGGAGTAGATTACGCTAACGCTCATATAGGACTCCTGTCGATTGCTAGCTGTTTAGTTCGGCTTTCGAGTCGATCTTTTTTGGGGTAATTTAGCCATTATTTCAGCGAACTTATGCCAATCCCCGCGATGTGCATTAACCTTGTTGCTTTCTGGCCACCACTCGACTGTTCCACGCCCAACGACGAGCGTGCCTATCTTTGTTGAGCCGTCCTTGATCTCAATGGTTAAGGAGTTTTGGCTTGTTCGCTTAGTTATTTCGACCGCAGCCGGGAGATGAGCGACGACGACAAAATTCTTTTCAGCCATTTCAATATATTACATCCGACAGGTAACTGTTGTACTCCATAGCACGCTTGTGGTTGCTTCTGTGACCTTCATAACGATCGGGTCCCGGAACCTCACCCACAGGAACTTCGAGGCCCCCGACAACGCGTTTTGACCTTACACGGATTGAAGCGATCGCGCATAGTTCTCTACAATTGCCGGGACCTCGTCTTCCAGAACATCCCGTATCGTCAGAAGTTCCTTGCAAGCAGTTTCAAGTCTATAGGGCTCTTGAATTTTCTTGAGGTTGCGAATCACACTGCAGTATGTCCCGACCTCGACAAGGGTTTTAGCGCAAGCAGTTGCCTCGGCTTTATCGCTGCCCTCAGGGCAAAGAGCAGCATGAAAGCGCTTCTCCCATCCCAGCCAATCATTGATATAGCGGTGTGCTGCGTATTTGAATTTTTGCTCCACGTCGTTTTTCCTCCAACAATGTTAGGAACGGCTCAACCAGATGCTTCGATGCCTAAACGAAGCCCTCTTCAACCAGCCGGGATCCGCTTTCTGTGATTTCGTGCCGCTGACCGGACCCCTCGCAAGCCCTGCTCCAGCTCTCGACCATCAATTTTGCGGCCGGACCGTCGCTTACGATCCAATAGGCGAAACCGCCATACATTCCCGGAACGGCAAACCAGAATCTCGCCGAGACAAACTCAAGTACGTTCTCAAGCTCAGGCAATCGCATATGATCTTCAGCGATTAACTCACTGGCTCGGCCGAGAATCACTTGATGAAAGTTCTGCTGAATTCGAGTCAACTCATCCGGACGCACGCGATGCTCAAATACGGGATCGAGAATGCTGAGGAGGTGTTTATGCTGACGGTTGTGGGCTATGTCAACCGGTCGGTTCCCCTGAGCGTCCCTGAGGGTCCTGAACGCCCCGAGTTTCAGCAGGTCCCGGATTGTCTGCGTCGGCGCTCCACCATACGCGGCATAGTGCAGTGGGGAATACAATGCCTTACCGTCCGGTCGAGTGGCGTTAACTATGCTGGGATCTTTGGTCAGAATCGAGAGCAATCCGGGCCAATTACCCTGCTTTGCACTGTCGGCAACCAGATGTCGGATACGTGCTTCGTCTGGGGAGAGATTGCTGGAATTGGTGATGCCGTCCCAGAAGGTTTCCTGCGGCGTTACTGTCACTTCTCACCCCTCCCTTGAAATTTGGGCCCTCGAGCGCCGGCCAATTTTGTTCGGGCACGATTCATGTCACTCCGCTATGGTGTGAGCTGTCACCGTTGCGCTTGGGTAACATTTTGAAGAGCAATTTAACGCAATGCGTCTTGCAGATACCGGGCTGTGTCGACGGGAAGGTCGTCCAGACCTTTCAACCATTTCATATAGTCACTCGCGGTCCGGGCTACCTCAACTAGTGATTTCCCACAATGCTTCCCCTTCGCGAAGAGCAACTTTCCACCGCGCTTTACAAACCAACGACCCGAGTCTTCATATTGGCTGTTGCCGCCGTTACCAACCATCGCCAACTCAGAGACGGTAGTGGGCAAGTCAGCGTATTTCAAAAGTTGGGCTTCCAGCACTTCAACAGTTGCGCGTACGTCCGCAAGCGCGGAATGAGCGTTTTCTATTTCCTTATCGCAGAAGAATCGAAACGCCGCTGAGAGGTCTCTTCTCTCTTTGAGGTGAAATATGCTCATGGCGTCCACGACATCTCGACTGCCTAAGGCTTTTACACCGGCACGTTCCAATTCGCATTGGAGCATTGGCATGTCGAATCGTGCGATGTTGAACCCGGCGACATCGCTATCAAGAAAAACTTCGCGAATCTCTCCGAGCGAGTCGCGGAACGTCGGTTTGTCCCTTACGTCCTCGTCGCGTATCCCGTGTATTTTGGTGGCTTCTTCCGGTATCGCCATCTCTGGATTGAAACGCCACTCGTATTCGTTTCGTTTTCCATCAGGCCACAACTTGACCACGGCAAACTCGACAATCCGATCTATCCCTAAAATCGTCCCGGTCGTCTCTAAATCAAGAAACACTAATGGTCTAGCAAGGGATAGGCTGCGGTGTTCAGAGGATGCGGCGGTTTGAATATTCATGCTCTCTAAGAAAACTCCCACGACTGCCAAGGAAATTGCCAGGGTTAAATTGGGGTTCGGTGTTTTCCTTGTAACGCCGATTTTCGATACCGATGCGCCGTTTGTACCTAGTCCTAGGGTACTCCTTGGCCATTGTTGTAACACACACCAAGTCCAACTTGAGCGGGGGCGTCACCATTCTCTGTTGCCTTGCGGTACCCGCACGCAGCCGAGAACGTCCGTACTTCGCGGTCAGAAGGAAATGCCCTGGAACACCGACTCCGGATGTCGAATATCGCAATGCTGAAAATCTCCATCCGCATTCACTCACCCGTGATTTGCCCGTTCTAAGCGTATTCCGACGTATTTAGGCCGCCCATGAAATCATGTAAGTAGTTGGAAATACGAGTTATTAACGCCCCGAAGAGACCGACGTCGGCTGGAGTGACCAGATCGGTCCCCTGAAACGCCCATTGCAACTGGAGCCCTTAACCCTGAGGCGGACGCGACATCGCAGTCGGCATGGCGGCCTGGCGGGATCTATCTGATTCCGGACCAATTGCGGACGTGCAGGCGACCGTCCCGATATCTTCGAACGCAAGGAAGCGTACCATTATCCTACAAAGGAGAACTATGAACTATCTTCAGAATTGCGACAGCAATGAGAAGGCAGGTCAGTAAGTGGGTGTATGGATGATACCGCTTTACCTGCTGCATGCATTAGTCAGTCAGGAGAAAGAACATCCTGATGCTATTACAGACAGTAAGCAGCCTATAGGCGGCTGGAAACCAATGCCGCCAGTATTCCCATACGATCGAAGTAAGAGCTTCTGGCAGGACCGTTTGTACAACTACGAAGATCCCACCTATTTAGCTGAGCTAAAGGCGTGGGAGCTTCGTGGAGGAGATTCTACGTGGGTGAGCATTAAGCAACCCAAGTAGGTGATCGGACCTAGAGGCTGTGTTATGAGCGGAGCCTCGAATCCGCTCATTATGGGGGGTATTCTGCTGGTCATGCGGAGCCAATTGGTACAAGAATGAAAATGAACGTTCAAGACGGCGCGAATCAAGTCCGTCGCCTGATCAAGGAGATTGGCGATAAGGCGCGCGATTATCTAGCCGACAGCTCAGAAACCACGGGACCAACTGCGGGCGAATTATGGGACAGGGTGTCTCCCCGCGTCGAAAAAGCCCTCACAATTTACGGCAAGATGGAGTCGCCGTCCACACGCGATTCCACATGGATTCCCTTTGTCGATTCGAAGGAGAATTGCCAGAAGGAACTCGACGAAATCCTCGATGCGCTCCTGGAGGTCCTTGAGACGTGCGGGGCAGCCGGATACAGAAGGCGCATTCGGGGACTTCAGGCTGACATCGCGAAATCGAAAAGCGACGTCGGAGAGTACCGGGAACAGGTTCTCGGGGCTCCGTCTGACGCTTCTCTGAGTTTCGTGAATGGACTCTGGACTGGGAGCCGTGAAGGCTTCGAGGACCAAATTGCCGATGAGAATGTTCGTACGGCGGAAAGGGAGGCGCAAATCGAAAGCCTCAAGGACGCTTTTCGCAAACATCTGCAAGAGATCGATATTCACGTTTCGCCAGAGGTGGCCGACTCATTTATATTGCCCGTTGAGGACGGCATCGTTTCCATAGCAGCGGTCATTACTAATATCGGACGCTTGACGGAACAATTGCAGCGTCTGGTCGATCAAAGCGGCGAGAGTCCGTCGCATACGAAGCGGTACTATGGCGTCTATGTCCTCTTGGTCCTTGCTGTCGACCGAATCGAAAAGCACTTTGTGATTGATGTCGACGAGGTCTTCATTCCGAAACTCCGCGGGTTCGAAGAGGAAGCCAGCCAGAATATCGCAAATGCCCAAATGCTAATCTCCAGCGGAGGGTCAAAGGAACTCCTGTTGGCCAACATCTCAACAGGCGAAAGTACCATCGAAGCCTGCCGCTTTTTTGCCGACACGCTCCGGAGCCAGGGGCGCGCAATCGCAGATAGAAATAGAGAAACGCAGCGAACGCTTGCAGATGCAGCACACACTTACAAAACCGTACGCTTGAGTCTTGACGTTGTCGGGATGATAGGCCAGTGCCAGGCCGCGTTTCAGGCTCTGCGAGAACTGAAGCTCCCGCAACTGAGAACATTCCAAAATCTCCAACTCAAGGGCGAGCTGGAACGGTTGGCTGAGCGTGTGGTTGAAAAGGAGTGATCGATGGGCTGGTCCTTTAGAAAATCATTTCGACTTTTGCCGGGGATTCGGCTCAGTCTTTCGAAGAGTGGCCCGCGCCTGAGTGTAGGTGTTCCCGGCGCTCGGGCCAGCATCAACATGCAGGGTAAGGCAAGGATTTACGGCGGAAAAGGACCACTTCGGTATCAGAAAACCGTATCGATTGGAGCGAGTCGTCAGTCCCAGCAAAAGAGCGTCACCTTGTTGAAACTGGTTCAAAGGGTGTTCGGCATACGTTAAAGCTTTGGGGTGATGTAGGCAAACAAATCGACCTAAAGTATTTCTCTGAAGAGAGTCGTCCCATCGCCCAAAGCACCATTTAATTTAGGCCCATTCGTTTGGCCAGATGGAAGGAACCAATGTCCTCAATCACCGCCTCTCAGATTTCCACTTCTCTCGTGTCAGCTTCCAATGAAGCGTTCTCAAATACTCTCGCACTAATCGAAGATTTAAGCTTATTCAATCTTGCTTGGGGAAGTGGCGCCGACCTAGTCCAGAAAATTGATAACAAGGTTAACCGTGGCACTTGGTCGATCAACTCGAACAACTTTGCCGAAAAGGTCGCAGCTAAATCGGAAAAGTTCTCGGATCTCTCCTCCGGCGAGCTCCTATTGCGGACGATTGGTGGCCTGCAGAGACTTGTTGATGCAGCTCCTCGCGACCTTCGCACGTCGTTTGATTTAGAAGAAGTCGTCGAAGATATCTGCATGGCCGCTGTCAAGATACTTCGTGAGGATACGAAGGACAAGAAGGTGAATTCTGAGAAATTCACTGGACTCGACGTTGGGTCGATGATCGAGTTCCAGATCGCCAGGATATTTACAGGCTTAAAAATCAACATGGAGGATCTTTCGCCTCAGCAGCGGGAATGCTTGGTCCAACGCACCCGCGACTTCCTGCGATCTCTCCCCGCTGATCAACAGCGATTCATCATGGACAAACTTGGTGCGACCGATATGTCTGACGCTGCCATCAGAAATGCGATTGCCACCGGAGCGATTTGGACGGCCTTCGCAGCAGCCGTGAATGTATTCGGATTCGCCTTCTACATGGCAGCTTCTCATCTCTTGGCGGTTCTTTCGATAGGGTTACTCCCTTTCGGCGCATATGTTGGTCTCAGCTCGTTTATCGCGGTGCTCGCCAGCCCATGGATGGTCCCAGTTTTCGTTACGTTTGGGACTTGGTTCTACATTCACAAGAATTCCGCAATGCGCCGATCGATGGCTCCCCTCCTCGTTACGAGTCTCTGCCTATCGGGCATCGAGATCCAGGGAAGCGATACCGCGCAGCAAGGTGCCACCGTTGAAGATGCACTCGCTTCGTGGGGCACTGCACGTAACATTCGAGACGAGAAGCGTTCGATTTCTGAAAGAGCGAAAGCTGTCCGCGACCAAGCACAGGTCAAACTGACTGCAACGGGCGGTCAAATCAAAAGTGCCAGAGCACGAAAACAAGGAGCGAGTCGTGAGCGAAAAGCCTTGAACGAGAAGCTGACCGGTTGGGTGATCCATTCCAAGGGCGACATTGCCAAGGGACAATGGGGCAGCGCTCTAATCGCCTCAGCCGCAGGAGTGGAAGAGATCGAGGCGCAAATCTGCACTGCTCAGCACAAGCGGGACCAGACATCCGGATTCTGGGATTCGATCGTCGGTCATGCAGAATACTTCTTGAGTACGGTGAGCCTCAATGCACAGCTTACATCTGCAAAGGAAGCGCTCGTTCAGAAAGTCCGGAATACTTGGCAGAAAGCGGGAAATGCATTCCCTGAAAACGCGGCGGCTATATTGCAGAAGATAGAAGAAAAAACGTCAGAACTTTTGGCAAACGAGGTTGAAATCAACCGCCTGACAGTCCAAGAGCGCGAGGAGTCTGCATATCTTGACCGCGCCAAAACAGAGGCACGGAAAGCTGCAGTGGCATTAGATGAAGCAGAGAGTCGTTATTACGGGCTTGGGAGAGTGTAGTGGGCAATTTCATAACTAACCCCCAAATTGACGCTCTGTTGAAGCAGGGCCGGGTGGAGGAAGCTCTGCTTCAGCCCATTAAGCAACCCATTCCCACGCAAAGCGGAATTGCCGCATTCGTCCAATCGCGTGCGCCCGGCGAGAATCTCCTTGCTGAAGAGTTTGCTTATGCAGGATTGACGCTCGGCGACTTCCTTTACAACTACATTCGCATCGATCCTGAAGTTGTGCGAGGGGTTGAGTTCGCTCGCTCCGCCGATGTGGACGGAGTACTGAGCTTTGCACACTTCGCCGACACGAAGGCAAATCTCGCAGGAGAAAGCCTAGATGGCCTACATTCACAGTTGCAGGGCTATGTGGCCGAGCAGATCGCAGCTCAGCACCTAATCGCACAAGGACACGACGTTTTCTTTCCGGAAACTGCCAACAATCCTGGATGGGACATTATGGTCGATGGACACCCCTTTCAGGTGAAGTGCCTCGTTGATTCCGGGGGCGTAATCGAACACTTGCACCGTTATCCGGATATTCCGGTCATCGTCAACGCCGACCTGGCACATCAGGTTGGCAACCACGCCGGAGTCTATGTAGATGCGGCGCTTCACCACGATGCAATCCGGCAAGCCACCGAGGACTCTCTCGATCGGGGTCGAGACATGGCTGACTTTGAAATCCCCTGGATATCACTCGGTGTATCTGGGGCATTCAACCTGTACTACATGGTCGCAAATGGCACTGATGTCAAATCGATGTTGACCTGCACTGCAACGGACACCATCGGTAGAACAATCGGCGGGACAGCAGGCAAGTACGCTGGCGCGGCGGGAGGCCTCCTCCTATTTGGTCCGGCCGGAGCGATAGTGGTAGGAGCACTTGGCGCGATCGGAGGTGCTGGCGCTGGGCGGCGCCTTGTAGTGATGGGAAGGCATTGGCTCGTCTCAGATGAGGACGCCAGGGTTCGCTTTGCAGGTCATCGTGTTGCAGAAGCTGCCGAAGATACAATGCCGAGAAAGATCCAAGTGTGGACGGAGAAGTCAGAATTGATGATTGACTGCCTTGCAGGCTCAAATGCAAATCAAGCCAAAGTGCAGCGCGCCATGAGCGTACACATGAGCGACCACATTGATTTTTGGAAGCAGAAAAGGAAGGAGCTTCAGGTCTTAACAAACGATCGAAGTGACGACCCACAGAGCCTTTTCGAACGACTGCTCACCCTGATCCGGAGGGCCGGGATTCATGCTCATCACATTCAAGAGCCTTTGAAGGAACTTGGGACAAAAATGCAGGAGTACGTGGCAGAGTGCAAGAGATTCCGTCTGACGTGATCTAAACGCATATCTGTTCGAACCGAACTGCCCAGCATTTTGAAACGTGCTGTGGATTTTCGGAACGGTTGCGCGCATTCGAATTCAGGATCGAGAGAAAAGGCCGTTCATTGAGGAAGTTCCTCAACAGCTCTGGGGTCTTTTCAAGGTTGGGTGTCTGGCGTCAACTACTTTTTCCGGTAGTTCTAATTGTCGCCCGTCAGTTGGGGGAGATTACAGGCGCGGCACCTGCATTACCTACAGCTATCCTGCGATAAAAGCATGGGTTTGGTGCCGCTATCTCTGAGGCATCCTCACCGGAGCATTCGAAGATTCGCTAACCTGTTGGACATCGCGGCGGCGCTCACCTGAAACTTCTTCGCCAGGAGGCTGATGGCCTCATCGTCATCTAAATCTAGGTCGTTTCTTTTTATTTCCTGCTGCACGAGGCCCTTGGGCATCAGTAGAGCCGCGCCGAGTTGGTTGGCCTCCACCTCGTCGTGATCGACGCCGGCAGATGAGTTCTCATCGCGCCTGAACGTCACGCTTTGATCAATAAATAGCTGCGCCTTTTCACCCTTTTTGGCGTGCAGCAAATAGTGCGCAATTTCATGGGAGATGGTAAACCGCTGTCGTACACGCGGGTGTGAGGAGTTATACCCGATCGCGCCTCGCTTGCCCATGACAACAAGCATGCCGGAGACCTTCTCCCCTAGTGGGGCCGCCGACATGGTCAGGTTCAAGCGCTGGGCGACGATATCGATGGCGCAGCGCACCGGCAGCGTCCCCCGGTATGCATCAAGCGCGTTCAGAATCCCACCGAGCTGATCCGGTTCCGTAATCGCCGCGAAATGCTCTGCATTTACAGGCGGCAGAGCGCCCCGAAGATCGCCAGATGGATCACGCTCGGCACGTGCTGAAGCGACCGCATAGCGAAATACCTGTCCACAAGCGACAAGGGCACGGCGTTCCGTCTCCCGCACGCCCCGCTTCTCGATCCGCCGCAAGACACTCAACAGTTCGGGTGCTGCAATTTCGGCAATCGGTCGTTGCCCGATCCATGGGAAGATGTCGCGTTCGAAGAGGCGAATCTTTCTTGCGGCGTGCGCCGGAGCCCAGCTCGGGGAGAACTTGGTGAACCACTCCCGCGCTACCTCCTCAAAGGAATTTGCAAGACGGTCGTCTTCGGCGGCCTTTTGCGCCTTGCGGTTCTGGCTGGGATCGATGCCGTTGGCCAACTGCTTTCGCGCTTCAGACCGGCGCTCGCGAGCATTGCTCAAGGTCACGTCGGGATAAACGCCCAGCGAAATCCGCTTCTCCTTGCCGTTGAAGCGGTATTTCAACCGCCACCATTTCCGACCATTGGGATAAATCTCCAGGTAGAGTCCACCCATGTCGAAAAGCTTGAAGGATTTGGCGGTCGGCTTGGTGTTGCGGATCCTGACATCGGTCAATGGCATGGGGGCAACTCCTTAGGGGCAAAAGTCCAGTTGCCCCCAAGTTTGCCCCCAATTGCCCCTGGCTGTCAACGTACCGAGATGTATCTCGATGGACTGATCGAGGGGGGTAAGTTATTTATTTTAGCTGTTTTGTGGACTTTCTTAGATATTCTTGGAAGTCCATGGAAGATCGTTTGGTAGCGCTACCGGGAATCGAACCCGGGTTTTAAGATTGAGAATCTCACGTCCTAACCCCTAGACGATAGCGCCTTTATAATCAATCACTTAAGCAATAAATGAGAGTCTATGGACTGGATAGCTAGCGGATAGCAAGCCAGCTTTTCAACCTGTTCAATACCAATCGCCAGACATCGCCCGCGAGCAGAGATGCCGATCAGGCTGTTTGAACAAATACAATGCTCTCAATTTCTTGTGGAGACTTTCGGCTGCAGTGATTCTTTCTGCTCGGCCAGAACTAGTATCGCTGAATCGCGCGAAAATGGCAATTCGCTGCCCAATTTCAGTCTAGGGGGAGGACGTCAGGTTGTAACTCTCGCAAAGAATAGCTGATCGTAGATCTGTTGAGACAGAGGTGCTGGTTCCGCCGGCCGGTGAGCCGGTCCAGTCAATGATGGCGTGCAGTATCGCGGTTGATTTCAGGCTGAACAGCGGCCGCTGTGTTTTGGTCTACTGAATGGTCTCGAATGTTGAACAAAAGCGGTTGCACATCCAGCAACGTGCCGGCTCGGGCGTCTTTGAGACGCAGCCGCAGACAGGGCGAACAAAAAAATCGACGGGCGTGCTAGCCAAAGAGTCCGTGTCAACGGCTCCCATCTGCCCGATCCCCTCACTGAACAAACGCGCATTCGTTCTTTCTGCTTCAAGCGCCCAAATAAGTGTTTGGGCAGCAGAGTTGCCGGTACTCCGGTTCTGCGCGAGAAACCGCGGATACATCGAGTCGATTCCGTAGGCTCCATTGACCAGTGCAGCGGTCAGATTTTCCAGGGTGGTCTTTACTTCGACCGGTTGAATCTGAGCTTCGAGTTCGCCGCCTAACTGCCGGATCACACGGGCATTGTTGCCGGCTTGGATCTGTTCGGAGCGAGCGGTGGCCCGGAACAGACTGGCTGCTGCGTGCAACCCGTCGGAATCCGCTTTTCCGGCGTATGCAGCGAGCATCGTGTGAGCATTCGATTCACTCTCATACGCTGTCAAGAGGTTCTTGAGTGTGACTTCGTTTTCTGGAGCTATCTGGCAAACTGACATCAGTCTTTCTTCGAAACCTAATCTCAAGGCATGTGGTCCATTTGGCTCAGCGGTTTCTTTTAAGCATGTAGCTTCCGGTTCCATGTAGTTTTCGGTTCCTCATTCATCAGATTCAATTTGGAAGGTTAACTCGATCATAGTCTTATTTCCTATCTTCAACCGAGATAAGGGAAACGCCTCTCAAATGAACACGTTGCGGGACAAGCTGCGAGCCGCGAAGAGAAAACGCGCAGACGGGGACGCAATGCTGAGAGGGAACGCGACTGCATTCGTGAAAATGTCGTTGGTGAGGGCACAGCCAACAGAGCAGACGGTCGATTGGCAAAGTTGCGGCCCGGCAACTCCACAGGCTGATTTGAGCTGGACCGAGCGCAGACCGCTCCCACCGCCCCAATGCAAAAATGGCTCGAAAGCATGATTAGTGGGTGCTGCGTTGGAATTCGCGCCCTTTTTGAATCAATGGCTTATGGATGGCGGCAATTTTTATGAAACAGGCTTGAGCAGGATCGAATTCGATCAAGTAACTAATGTGTTAACTTGTCTTTACACCTCAGCTTCCACGAGGAGTAGGTCGAGTCCGCGGGCTGAGGCGCCGAATGATGGCGATCCCCCGATTCCAAGCGCGGGCCGCAAGAGGGTGGATGGGAATACAAGTTGCGCTGAATCACCGGACTTGCTACCGGTATGAAAAAGCGATATCCCTTGGTCCACAGGTTATCCAGTTGCGCCCCGCGCTGCACTGCCGCACGCCCATCCTCAGCTACTCCCTTGATGTCACTCCGTCCGAACACATCCTGAACTGGCAATTGGATCCCCACAATAATCGACTGGCGCGTTTTCTCTTTCTGGAAAAGACGCAGGAACTTCTGGTTGAGGTAAACCTCGTCGCTGAGCTCTCGCCGTACAATCCGTTTGAGTTTTTCCTGGAGCCGGGAGTTGAAGAATTTCCTTTCGCGTACACACCGGGACTGGCCAAGGATCTTGAGCCCTATCGATCGGTTGATCCGTCCGGGCCCTTGCAGCAAGCATTTCTTGAGAGTTTTGTGGGCCGGAGGAGCGGAACGCTCGATCTTCTACTGGACCTGAATCGAAAGGTGCGAGACGAAGTTGGCTATGTCACGAGGTTGGCCCCCGGTGTTCAGACATGCGAGGAGACCCTTGAGAAGCGCACGGGGTCATGCCGCGACTCTGCATGGCTCCTGGTCCAGGCGCTCAGAAGCCTGGGCATCGCAGCACGGTTTGTTTCGGGCTACTTGATTCAACTGGCAGCACAAGACGGGTCGTTGGAAGGCGAGGGCGGAGGGCCGAAGGTGGACTCCGCGGATTTGCATGCCTGGGCAGAGGCGTTTTTGCCGGGAGCCGGGTGGATTGGATTGGATCCGACTTCGGGTTTGCTTGCCGGCGAAGGACACATACCCCTGGTCTGCACTCCGACTGCCTCGCAAGCCGCGCCAATCGGAGGCACTATGGAGCCGGCCGGGGTTGAGTTCAGCCACTCCATCTCTGTTCGCCGTCTCAATGATCCGCCACGGCCTTCGATGCCTTTTACAGATGCGGAATGGTTGCGCGTGAGACAGGTCGCTCAAGGCGTCGATGCGGAATTGAAAGCCGAGGATGTACGCCTGACCATGGGCGGCGAGCCAACATATGTCGGCATCGACGAGCCAGAGAGCCCGCAATGGAATATCGATGCCCTCGGATCGATGAAGCGAGCTCGCGGCCTGGCTCTCATCCAGGGCCTGCGCGATAGGATGGCGCCGGGTGCGCTGCTTCACTATGGGCAAGGGAAATGGTATCCGGGAGAGCCCCTGCCGCGTTGGGCGTTGAGTTGCTATTGGCGCGCCGATGGCGTCCCCGTTTGGAAGGATACCGACCTCATTGCACAGGGAGATCATGACTGCAAATCTGGTACGGCCGAGGCATTGAGGTTCATGCAGTCGCTGGCGCGGCGCCTGCAGGTGAGCTTGGAAAACATACTCCCTGCGTTCGATCCGGAACCCGAGTCGGCTGAACCAGCCGGTTACATACTCCCTGTCCGCCGGCGGCAACCAAATGGCCAAATCCGTTGGTCGAGTCAGTTGTGGTTTCCTCGTCCGGAACGTCTGGTGCTGTCGAAGGGCGATTCGCCGATCGGCTATCGTATTCCGACAGGGTCGATGCCCTGGGTCGCGCCAGATGAGCTTGAATACGAGTTCGATGTTGAGCCGTTCCGAGATCGTGCCAAGCTCCCAACGCAGTCTGTGCTCCCCATAGAACTCTTCGAGATGGATCCGGAGGCCGATCCGCTTCCCGCAGTCTTGCGTGAGGACGAAAAGGCGGATGTACTGATCCGGCCATCGCTCTGCGTGCAGGCTCGGGACGGCCGCCTGCATGTATTTCTGCCCTATGCGCCGATTCTTGCCGATTATCTGGGCCTTGTCTCCGCAGTCGAGGATACCTGCCAGTATCTCAAGATGCCGGTTTGGGTCGAAGGTTACGCGCCGGATTCCGATCCGCGGTTGCGGTCGTTCAGTGTCACTCCGGACCCCGGCGTGCTTGAGATAAACCTGCCGCCGTCGAGCAGTTGGGTCGAACTCGAACAGATCTACACAGTGCTCGACGAAGAGGCCCGCCACAATCGGCTGACCGCCGAGAAATTCCAATTTGACGGCGGCCATATCTCTACCGGCGGGGGAAGCCATATCGTGATCGGTGGCGCGACCGTGCTGGACAGCCCGATCCTGCGCCGTCCGGATCTGCTGCGCAGCATGCTGGCGTTCTGGCAGAATCATCCTGCGCTATCGTTTCTGTTTTCCGGAATGTATGTCGGACCGACGAGCCAATGTCCTCGCGTGGACGAAGCACGCCTGGACACCCTCTATGAGCTCGAAGTTTCCTTTGGCCAACTGCCCTCGCACGATTGTCAGCCGTTCATTGTGGATGGGCTCTTCCGCAACTTGCTTGCCGACATCACAGGGAATACTCATCGCAGCGAGTTCTGCGTTGACAAACTCTTTCCGCCGCGAGGTTTCGGGTCACAACTCGGCTTGCTTGAACTGCGAGCGTTTGAAATGCCCCCGCATGTGAGGATGAACCTTCTGCAGATGCTGCTGGTTCGCGCCTTGGTATCTCAATTTTGGAAAACTCCATTCCAGGGCGGACTGGTCCGCTGGGGTTCGACACTCCACGACCGGTTCATGCTGCCTGAATTTGTCAAACGCGACCTTTTCGAGGTGCTCTCCCATTTGCGCCGGTCCGGCTGCGACTTTGAGGAGCAGTGGTTTGCTTCGCATCTGGAGTTTCGTTTCCCGAAGATTGGTTCAATCGCCGCAGAAGGAGTCGAACTGGAGCTGCGTCAGGCTCTCGAGCCATGGAACGTGCTCGCGGAAGAGAGCGTTTCCGGCGGGACAGTACGCACGGTGGACTCTTCGCTGGAACGGATCCAGGTGAAGGTGTCAGGGATCACTGAGGACTCCCGCTTTGTAGTTGCCTGCAATGGGCGCCGCGTTCCGCTTCAATTCAACCATGAAATCGGAGTCGCCGTCGCAGGCGTGCGGTACCGAGCGCGCAGCTTGTCGGCGACCCTGCACCCTACGGTTCCTGTTCATGCTCCGCTCGTCTTCGACCTTATCGATTGCTGGAAGGATCGTTCAATCGGCCAATGTGCTTATCATGTTGTGCAACCCGACGGCCGTCTATACACAACTCGGCCAGTCAACAGCGCCGAGGCGGAGATTCGACGTCATCAACGTTTTCAGGTCACGAGCCCTGCGTTCAAACCGATGACACCGCCTGAGGAGGAGGCTAACCCGATCTTTCCTCTGACGCTGGATCTGCGCCTGTCACCCCCCAAAGGAACGGCCCAAATCGAGATGCGGGGGATCGAGCCATGATTGTCGATCTCTATCAAAGTCTCCTCCCTTATGGGAATGCCTATAACGAGGCATCGGCTGACGGGGTGACTCCTCGCCTGCACTGGGCAGGCCTGATGGAGTCTCTTCGGGATATCGGGCCAGAGGAGTTGGAGCGGCGCTGGGGGCGGGCCGAGCGCCGCATTCGCGAGAACGGCATCACCTACAACATCTACAGCGATCCGCTCGGCACAAATCGGCCCTGGAAAATCGATGTCGTTCCATTCCTCATCGCAGCCGACGAATGGCGCATGATCGAGACAGGAATCATTCAGCGCGCCCAGTTGCTTAGTCTCGTTCTCGAGGATCTTTATGGCTCGCAGAGCCTGGTTGCGAACGGCCACTTTCCCTCCGAGCTCCTCTATGCCAACCCCGCATTCCTTCGACCCCTGGTGGGAGTGAGAGTTCCCGCGAACAGTTATCTGCATATGCTGGCGGTCGATCTAGCCCGCTCTCCGGACGGGCAGTGGTGGGTTCTTTCCGATCGAACACAAGCTCCGTCAGGCAGCGGCTATGCCCTCGAGAACCGCACCATCGTGTCGGGCGTTTTACCCGATCTCTTCCGCAATTCGAACGTGTTGCGCCTCGCTCCTTTCTTCCGTGCGCAGCGCGAAGCACTTACCGCCCTGGCCGAGTGCGACAATCCGCGCATCGTGATCCTGACCCCCGGACCGCTTAATGAGACCTACTTCGAACACTCGTATATGGCGCGATACCTTGGATTCACCCTGGTCGAAGGAGCCGATCTGACGGTGCGCGACCGTTGCGTGTTTCTCAAGACCGTCGATGGGTTGGAGCAGGTCCATGTAATTTTGCGCAGGGTTGACGATAGCTTTTGCGATCCTCTCGAGTTGAGGAGCGATTCGCTGCTCGGCGTGCCTGGCCTGGTCGATGCAATCGTCGCTGGAAACGTAAAGGTCGCAAATGCGCTGGGCAGTGGCCTCATCGAGACCGCCGCGATCATGCCATTCCTTCCCGGCCTTTCCAGATACCTCACAGGAGAAAAACTGAAGCTTCCGTCCGTGGCGACCTGGTGGTGCGGGCAGCCGTCCGCGCTTGACTGGGTTCTCAACCATCTCGATTCCGTCGTGGTGAAGCCGGCGTTCCCATCGCGTGGCATGGAGCCGGTATTTGGGGCCGAACTTGAGCAAGGCGAAAAGGGCAGGCTTACCAAGCAATTGCAAGCGCGCCCTCACGAGTATGTGGCGCAGGAGCAGATCGCTTTGTCTCATGCGCCGGTTTGGGACGGCGGGAACCTCTTCTCACGCGGCGTGGTTCTGCGCACCTACGTGCTAAACACCGGCAATGGGTGGACTGCGATTCCCGGAGGATTGGTACGCGTTGCCGAGGTGGAGGGATCTGTCGTCTCCATGCAGAGGGGCGGACACAGCAAGGACGCCTGGGTGCTATGGGACAGCCCGGTGGATACGTTCAGCATGCTTCGCCCTCGCCATGAGCCGGTTGCGTTGCGCCGTGAATCGCCCGGTGTGCCAAGCAGCGTTGCGGATAATGTGTTTTGGTTGGGACGATACGTCGAGCGTTCCGAATCCTTAGCGCGAATCGTGCGTTCCCTGGTCTCGCGTGTGCGGCGCGCCAACCAGGCTGAGCTCGGGTGCCTGATCCGGCTCCACAGCTGTCTCGAGACCCGTCAAAGCAAGTTGCGAAAGACGAAAAGAAAGCCCACGACTTCGCTTGAATTAGAACTAGAATTGATCTCTTTGATCTCCGACACCAGACGGACCGACAGTCTGGTTTCCACTTTGTCCGAGGTGTCTCGTGTTGGCGGCAGCGTGCGGGAACGGCTATCTTCCGATATGGTGTTTCTGATAGGCCAGCTCCGGGATTCAATCCGAAGTGAGCCTGGAGCGCCATTTCTCGAGTATCCCGCGATGTTGACCAATTGCCTGGAGCTTCTCTCTGCATTTTCCGGAATGGAGCGCGAAAACATCAACCGCGGATTGGGCTGGCTGTTCATGAGCATTGGCCGGCGTCTCGAGCGCGCAGTCCATCTCACCCGGCAACTTCGCGAGATCACAACGCCACTCGGTGAACAGGACTGGCCGCTCCTTGAATGTCTTCTCGAAGTTGCCGACAGTTCCATGACCTACCGTTCGCGCTACTACACCACGCTCCAGCCGCTGGCGGTGCTGGACGTGTTATTTGCCGATGAGACCAATCCCCGGTCTTTGCACTTTCAATTGACCCATCTCGCGCACCTCTATCAACAACTTCCTCGACATCTGCCCGAAGACTTGAACGCAATGCGCCAGGCGCTGGCCTTGTTACGCACTTTCGATCTACAAAAAATGAGTTACCCACTGCCGGGCGCCGCAACGACTGCCCATGACGTCGATGGTCTTTCACGCCTTGAGAGCTTCCTCAGAGGTTTGGAGTTACTCCTTCCTTCGTGGTCAAATAATCTATCGAGCAGGTACTTCAGCCACGCTCGCACTTTGCCGATCACGATAGGCCTATGATCTACAAAATCGTTCATCGATCCACTTGCAAGTACAGGCAAACGGTCTCGGTCGGGAAGCATGTTGCCTGCCTCAAACCGCGAACGCTGCCTCGCCAGCAGGTGTTGCGAAGTGAACTGCAGGTTCAGCCAACCCCGGCTACCATGACGGAGAGAATCGACTATTTTGGAAATCTCCTCTACTTCTTCACGGTGCAGGAACCGCACAAGGAACTGGTCGTGGAAGCGCGGAGTGAAGTAACAGTGCTGGACGATCCAGCTTCGGGAGCGCAAGACTCCCCTGCCTGGGAGGAAGTCGTCAGGCTGCTCCCCGCCGATCAGAGTTCCGCGGGACTCGAAGCCTACCAGTTTAGATTTGAGTCGCCGCGCATCAAATTGCGGCAGGAGTTTGCCGCGTATGCGTTGCATTCGTTTCCTCCCCGGCGGCCGATGCGAGAGGCGCTACTCGATCTCACCGCTCGTATCCACAAGGATTTTCGCTTTGACTCAAAGGTTACGAATGTCCGCACGACGACCGAGGAGGTCTTTCGAAAACGGCGAGGCGTATGCCAGGATTTCGCACATTTTCAAATTGCCTGCCTTCGCTCTCTGAATCTCTCGGCACGATATGTCAGTGGATACCTTCGAACTCATCCGGCTCCAGGGAAAGCCAGACTGGCCGGCGCTGATGCATCCCATGCGTGGGTGTCTGCTTATTGTCCTGGAATCGGCTGGATTGACCTCGATCCAACCAATAACCTTATCCCCTCGAACGGTCACGTCACGCTCGCCTGGGGCCGGGACTACGGGGATGTAAGTCCTCTGCATGGCCTGATTCAAGGCGGTGGAACCAACGATCTCTCCGTCTCCGTTGATGTCGAAGCGATGGAATCATGATGGTCAAATGCGCCGAACTACACCTTTGAATTGTCCACTTGGTCCTTTGCGGGACTACCACCTATTTTTCAGTCGGCGTTGCCGCCTCTTCCTCGGTCATTACGAAGAAATGACGCAGGTCGGCTGGTCCAAATGAAGTGGTCATGGCTACATCGGAAGCATCCCGGCCTGTTGCCATGAGAATGCGGCCGAGCCTGGGCTGGTTGTTGCGGGCATCGAAGGTCCACCATCTGCCTTCGAGATAGACCTCGAACCACGCGCTGAAGTCCATGGGCAGGACCACAGGGACGCCAATGTCGCCTAAATATCCCGTCGCATAACGAGCCGGAATGTTCAGCGCACGGCAGAAGGTGATCGCGAGATGTTGAAAGTCGCGGCAAACACCGACGCGTTCAGTATAGACATCGAGAGCAGTTTTTGTAGGCCGGGCATGCTGATAGTTGAACGTCACCTTATTGTGGACCCAGTTGCAAATTGCCTGCACGCGGCCCCAGCCGGGTTCGAGGTTTCCAAACAATTCAAAAGCAATGTTTGAAAAGCGATCGACTTCACAGTAGCGGCTATTAATCAGGTAGCCGAGGATCTCATTCGGCAAATCACCCACGGCCAACTGGCGTGCGGACTGGTTAACCTCGTCCGGAGTGTCCGAGGCTCGAATGAGTGTGGAGTTACTCAGCCGAAGAAGGCCGGGAGGCGCAACGAACCTGGAACAGCGATTTCCGAAGGTGTCGACGTAGTTGGCGACCTCAAGCCGAGGTTCAGTCTGCAATTCGTCCGGTTCCAGTAAATCGGGAACACGTGAAGGGTGCACGTTGAGAAGCGCAACCATGGCGACGGGCGCCGGGATTTGGAATTGAATGTCGTATTCAAGCCGGATCAACATATTTGAGCTTCTTCTCTTCCGGGTACGTGGGTTGGCTGCGAGCTTGTTCGAGGACGGGAGCAACCTGACGATACAGCCATTGTCTCATTTGTTTAGATGCATTCCATCAGGTAGACGGCTTGTGAAAGATGATTAAAGGAACATTTTGTGAAAGACGATCGATCTCGAAGATCTCAATGTGGGCGCACTCCAAGCACGCGATGCAAGGAATGAGTAGGATGAGTGTGCAGGGTCTGCTGATCGCACCAACGCCAAACCAATGACCTATAGTCGTCGCCGTGAATGGACGAACGGAAACACTCAGATAGTTCTATTGGCTCTTGAAGTTCAGTGCACAGTTCGACGGATCATGGATGTTGAGAATTTGCCATTGCATGTGGGGGCGCAACGATGTGCAGGATGATCGCAGCAGTCGGAAACATCGACGTCGATTGGATGATCAATGCTGCAATCGGGATGAGCGATGGCATGAACGCATCCCATGAGCTTTCCTTTACCTGTCCAACGAATCCGGGTTGTGGAATCCGTCACCTGGATGGATGGGGGGTAGCATTTCTGCGTCCTGGCGGAAGTTTTCATTGTCTGAAAAGCGCGCTCCCGATCGGAGAGGATGCCTTGGCCGATACGATTCGATCAACCGAATGCACTGCCATGGTGATCCATGTGCGTTGTGCGTCACGGGAGGACCAGAAGGGGCCTGAATACGTCCACCCGATAGAGTTTGAGGAGGGCGGACGCAAATACTACTTCTTTCACAACGGCTACGCGCCCGATGTCCATTCTCTGGTAGGCAGGAGTGAAGGCGGATGGGATAGTGAAGACCTGATGGCATGGCTCGGGCCTTCACTCTTCGCAAAGTTCGATCAGTCCGCTTTACGAGAGCGACTCACGCTGCTGCCGGCGTCAACGGTGGCTGCCAATTGCATGTGCCTCGGACCGGATGGAATTACCGCTGTCAACTGGTTCTCCCAGAATAGCGGGTCCCCGCAGTACTATACGATGCATTCTCTTCAAAGCACTGACGTACAGATCATAGCGTCCGAGCAAATCCGTTTTCGTGATGGAATGGATGCTTGGCGTCCTCTTGGAAACGGCTCAATTCTTCAAATCCCTCACGCGAGGGTCTAGGGCATTTTCGGAAGATGAATATGAAGCTAGCTCAGCGGAAGGCCCATCCCAGGCCGAAAGTGGTGGCGCAGAAGGAACAAAATCCCTCAGGGGCTAAAGCCCACTTCTTTTTGGTGGCGTTTATGGCACGACTGAAGTCGTGCCCTGATACAGAACCTGCGATGCCCATCGTTTTTTGGAAAGCCGCCGGAACGGGCTTGATATTCATTTTCCGAAAATGCTATAGCTGTATTTTCTCGCGTGCGTTGCTTGGAATTGTTCGAAAGATTTCTTCAGTAGGGCAACGGTTGTGCGTTGACCAGAATTGATTCCTGGATTTGGGTGTTTGGGTTGCTTCTTGAGTGCTTCCAGTTGCGGCGATCGAGATGAAGAGGGGTGACCGGCCAAAGACCATCCACAAGAAGGTCGAGGTCTATGAACCCGAAGAGCTCAAGCCACTTTTCGCTGTCTGCAAACCGGAGGATCGGCTCATCTTTCAAGTCTTCCTCTGCATCGGTTTCCGCGAGAGGTCTGCTACAGGCCCACTTCAGCTTCGTCCGATTGTTTGACCGGTTCAGCAGGTTCGGCTGCTTCCCTGGCTGGGTCGATCGTATGGAAGCCTTCGGCCTTGGCGGCTTCGAGCAACTGCGGCGAGGCAGAGACAAAGATAATCTCAGTGCCCTGGAACATATCGCGGGCTACCAGCGCGGCGGCAAGCTGCAGAGTATCCGGCCAGCGCAGGGTGGTGCGGTCGAGGAGTTGTCGCGCGGCTTCAAGCACGGCCGGATTCAGCGGTTCCTGGACCATGCGCGCGGCTTCAAGGCGCAGGCTGTCGAGCGCGGCTACAGCATCTTCCTGGGAGATGCCGCCTGTGCGCTCGCGCCGGCGGATGGCCGCGTAGACCTCGAGCGGCGTGGAGGCGGAGATCAGCTTGCGGTTGTCCTCGACGGCCTCCATGAGGCGGATCAGGGCGTCGGTGCCCTGATCCTGGACGAACAGCTTGGCGAATGCCGTGGCTTCAAGGTAGTAGCAGCTCACAGGTTCCCCCGTTCTTCTTCAATGGCCTCTTCAATGGAGTCGCCATGGACCGCGACCGGGTGGAAGCGCTGCGCCTCCTCGGGAATGCCGGCCTCGGCGCGGTTGAGGCGAATGGTGGTGGTGGGATAGGCGGGAGTCTTGGGGTTGGCGATCTTGCTGGTGAGCACAACGCCGCGCTGGATGGCCTCGGCCAGCACCGACTGGCGCGAATCCGGATGCTGATTCCAGCGGAAGGCCTTGCGCGGCAGGAAGGAGTCGCGGAACCACTTGAGGGCGATGAAGGCATGGCCGCCCCGTTCAGCCTCGGCCAGCGCGGCACAGAGCTCTTTTACGCGGGCATCCAGGTCGGCGGGGATCACGGCTTCCTGCCCGTCCTCGTCCTCGTCGAAAGCTTGGTCTACAGCCGCGCGCGACGCCCGCATGGGACGCGGCGCAGGCTCGGCGCCGTCGATGCGCTCGAAGTAGACGCGGACCTCGTCCTCCTCCGGCGACCAGCTATCGGCTGAGGCGTTGCGGCGCTTGCTGCGGCCATTTTCGCCGCACAACTCAACAATGGCCTGGTAGCCCGGAGGCGCCAGGAAATACAAGGCTCGCGCCAGGCCGGGGTCGGTTGATTCCCCTAGTTCGTTCAGGGCTTCTTCGATGATCTCTTCCGCGTCGGGAATGCTCAGGCTGGCAACATCTACGCTACTTTGAACAGCTTTTGTCGATTTCATTCTTTCTTCTCCGTATGCCGCTCTTTGCGCCCGCCTGCTCCCATCGACATCCGGCAGGCTTTATGGCCTTGTTCCGGGGTCCGGCCTCGCGCGAACAAAGAGCAGCCTTAGTTCTAAACTCCACTCATATCGAAAGAGGGTTGGCTTGACCTTCACCCTCCGTTGCGGGCGGCCTGCTGCGCAGCCCAGCAATGCTTCGAGTTTCTGATTGGTCCATTCAAAGGGCGTCGACCTATATCAGGCAACTGGATGCCGCCCTTGGCATTTCATGATGAAGTTAAAGGTCGATGGTTCTTGAAGGGCTCTTTGCCTGACTCAAGATCATCTTCCCCTTGTCTCTTCGACCACAGATGAATTCGCAAAATACTTTAGCTGATTCCTCTGTTTGAAGCTATACATCCCAAGTGTACCCGATAATACAGCCTGGCGGTCTAAGGCCCACAATGAGCCGCCAGCACCGAGGCTAACCCCCGTGCCCTATTCGCCCGGAGGAAGTCTGCCCTCACGCGATCATTCTAACTGCCCGGTTCGCTCCTTACAATAGAAGACATGCGCCGCTGCCTTCCTCTGTTTTTGTTTTGGTGCCTGGTTTCAACCGGAGTCCATGCCGATCCTGCCTTTGACCTTAGCGGACCGAAGGTGGATGTGCGGGTCAAGCGGGGGGACGTAACGCTGCCGATCGGCGAGACACCCAACCTGCTGCCTGGAGACCGGCTCTGGATTCACCCTGATTTGCCTGAGAGCCAGTCAGCCCACTATGTCCTGATTGTCGCCTTTCTGCGCGGGGCCACGAATCCGCCGCCGCCTGAATGGTTTAGCCGCGTAGAGACCTGGATCAGCGGCGCGCGCGACGAGGGTGTATTCGTGACCGTACCCGAAGAAGCCCAGCAGGCACTGATCTTTCTGGCTCCGGAGACGAGTGGCGGCTTCAGCACCCTGCGCGCCGCCGTGCGTGGCCGCCCCGGCGTCTTTGTTCGTGCCGTTCAGGATCTGCAGGCAGCCAGTTTGGACCGGATGCGTCTCGACGCCTATCTGGCCGAGGTAAAGGTTACCTCCCAGAGCGACCCTGCTCTGCTTAAGGAACGCGCTGAGAGGGCTGCCCGCAGCCTGGGCGTCAAGCTCGATCAACAGTGCTTTGACAAGCCCAGTGAACAGCAGGCTCCGTGCCTGGTGCAGCACACCGAAGGCCTGCTGCTGGACGACGCCAATGTGCAGTCGCGGGTAGAACAACTGGCCAATGGATCGACCGGAAACTTGATGAATCAGCTTAGCTACTCGCCGATGGGAGGAGCGGGGGTTTATAGCGCCTATGTCGGCGCCATTGTTGATACGGCCAAGATCCTTGCCTCGTTGCGCACGGCGCATTTCCAGTACATTCCCGCGCTGGCCCTGCCGGTCAGGGATACGCTCAATCTGCGGCTGAATGTGCCCCCTTCGTTTCGCGATCCCAAGTCGGTGGTTGTTGTGGCGCTGCCGCCGGTGGGCGCGTCCAAAGCGCCGCCGCTGCATCCGGTGAATCCAGTAGAGAGTTTTTGCGCACAAAAACCCAGCCTGGTGCTACCTGCCGAGGGTGCGCCGCTGGTCTTTGCCACAGAACTGGCGCACGATCTCACGCTCCGCATCACCGAGACTCATGGCGATAAGAAGAATCCGAACAGCCCGGTGGATCTGGCGGTCAAAGCCGATGCCTCGCAAGGCGGCCTGGTGTTGGTGCAACCCGCTCCCCACCTGCCTGCGGGAGATTTGACCGGCGTGGTGCGCGGAAAGTGGGGTTTTGACGACTGGGAGGGTCCTCACTTCCAACTGCGTGCGGCTCTCGCCGGCAACTGGACGGTGGCCGCGGCCGACCAGTCGGCCCTGGTTGTGGGCCGCGACGATACGCTGCACATCGAAGGCGAAAACTCGTTATGCGTCGAACGGATCGAGGCGCAAACGGCCGCCGGCAGCACGGCCAAGCTCACCTGGAAGTCGCCCAAGCCGGAACTGCTTGAGGTGGCCGTGCCCATGAAGGACGCTGCTCCGGGGCCGGTCAACCTGGAGATCTATCAGTTTGGACTGGAAAAGGCGGATGAACTGGTTCTCAAGGCCTATGCGGAGGCCGCGGCCCTGGATCGCCTTACGCTGAGCGTTGGCGATACGGAAGCGATCTTGAAAGGCAATCGCCTCGACGAGGTGGCCAAGGTCAGCCTGGGGGAGATCACCTGGACTCCCGCCGCGCTGAGCCGGGTACAGGACTTTGATCAGTTGGCCCTGACCGCCGGCAGCTCGACCTCCGCCTTGGCGCCCGGTACGCGTTCTTTTGCCCGTGTACAGTTGCAGGACGGCCGCGTGTCGCGGGTTCCGGTGACCATCGAGCCGCGCCGCCCACAGGTGACGCTGCTCAGCAAAGGCACCCAGGACGAGGCATCCGCAGCGCCCTCGCCTGTGCATCTGGGCAGCCCCGACGATCTGCCGGTCGAGCGAAGGCTGGTCTTCTTTCTCCGATCCAGAGAGCCGGAAGACTTTCCACGGGATGAAAGGATTGAGGTGGCCGCGGTCGACGGCAGCTTCCACACCGTGCTAGCTCTCGCCGACGGCAGCCTGATGCTTGAAGATGCAAAGACTGCCCTGGGCGTCGTGGAACCGCTGACCCGCTTCGGCTCCTCGGCCTTCGGCCCGCTGCGGACGCGCGCACTATCGGCGGACGGAGTCGCCGGCGACTGGTTGGCGCTGGGAACACTGGTTCGGCTGCCCGGCTTCAAGGAATTGCATTGTCCCCACTCGGTAGCCAAGCTCTGCACGCTGAGCGGAACAAATCTCTTTCTGGCCGCGTCCATCGCCGCCACATCGGAGTTCGACAACGCGACCGATGTGCCGCTGGAGTTTACCGGGACACAGCTGAGCGTTCCCCATCCGGCCAATGGCACGCTTTACCTGAAGTTGCGCGACGATCCGGAGACGGTGCAGACGCTCACGCTGCCGGTGATGCCGATGAGCGCGGCTGTGGCTTCAGCGGCTCAAGCGCAGGCACCCGCGAAAGCGGAGCGGTGAGAATGGTGGAATTTCGATTTTTAATTTGGGAGCGTATACGATCCCACCCTAGCCGCAAAAACAGGAGCGCGGCGAGGGTGGGGCACCCATGACATTGTACGATCCGGGAAGATGCTCTAGTTGAAGTAGGCCTTGTTCTTCGCTTCGAAATGCGCCTTGTTGGCCGGCAGATCGTCGACCGAGAAGATCGCGCTGGAGGGGCAAACAGATGCGCAGTTGCCGCAGTCGATGCACTCGTCCGGGTTGATGAACAACTGGGAGACGCCGGCAGCGGCAGCATCGCCAGCCGAAGCGGGCGCGATGGCTGCGGTTGCGCACTCGGGCGCGCAGATGAAGTCCTTGGTGCAGGCATCGGTAATTACGTAAGCCATGATGGAACTCCTGGGTCGCTTGGGCGCTCCGGGCGCCTGCGCCAACCTATTCAGGGTAACGAGTTCCGGCCCGCTAGCTCCGTGACTCAGATCACACTTCGGCCACGCATTCCCAATTGCGGGACTCGTCTCTGCTTTGCGCGAAGGGTTAGGGTTTGAAGGCTTAGGAAAGCTCGACTGGTTTGAAAGGGCACGACTGAAGAGGCTGCGGAAAAAACTCGGGGATTCGGACGAGAATGGCGAAAAGTATCCCTCCGGGGCTGAAGCCCACATCGATTCTGTTGGCTTTATGCGGGGGTTGAAACCCCCGCCTCCCTCTGCATCGAGTTTTTCCGCAGCCTGTGAAGTCGCGCCCTTTCAAAAGCAAGGAACGTCTGCCTCACTAAAATCCGGCCTGCCTCGCGCTCAACTCCACCTCTGCCACCTGGACCCGCGCCAAATCAACCGGTTCTCCATAGTGGCCGGCCACGAACGCGGTAGCCTTGACTTTATCCAGATAGGGGCTCACGGCGGCCAGCTTGATCGTCGATCGAGCGGCCATTCGTGCCACGGCGGCCTTGCTTGAGATCGAACTCACCAGCGAGAGAATGGCAATCACGATGGCCGCCACTCCATTGATGGCGTTCAGCACGTGCGCCTGGCTGTTGGGGTTGGCAATCCTCGCCGCCGACAACAGTGAGGCATTCACCTGCTGCTCAAAGATGACCACGGCATTCTGCAATTGCGCGAGTGCGCTGGCCGTCGGATTGGCCAGATAAGCCTTGGCCTGGGCCACCAGCAGATTCGAAGCCGCGTCAAACCCGGCCGTTGCCTCGGCAAAGACCGGTGCATCTGCCGAGGCCAGCAGCGCGGCAGTCGAATCCACTGTTGCTACGGCGCTTTCGAGCGCCGGCGTCCAATTCACGATCTCCTGCGCCACGGTCCTTGCCGAGCAGCCGCTCATGAATGGCAGGGGAAGCAGCAAGGAAATCAGCGCCCAAACGCCCAGTTTGACGGTCGAGTTCGCTGAGTTGGTGTTGACGCCGGAGCTGGCCGGATCGCGGGCAAGGAGGCCGAGCAAGGCGGTGGCCAGTCCGCTGATCAGCGTGACGACAGTGCCGTTGCCTGCCGCGCCCAGCGTAATGCCCTGCTGTGTGAGTGCGCTGGCAATGGTGACGACCGCAATCAGCAGCCCTGCGGCCGACGTCTTTGGATGGTTCCAGATATTCGAAATGGAGTTCATGGCGCAATGCTCCTCGCAAATAAAAAAAAGCGGCCGCGGCCGCCCTGGTTACTGATTGAAATTGGAAGGTGCAGGAGAGACTTGTATGCTTGTGCCCAATGAAAATCGAGACCAACAGCTGGCGCCCTTCCGCGCCAATCGCTGGTCTCGATTTGTCGTATCTCCCCGAATTCGAGCGACGCCGTGGTTGCAGCTCAAGCCCGCGGCGGAGAGCCGCTTTTTTACCGACTCGAGACGGCCCCTTGCCCCGGAACCCATCCGCTGAGGGAGGGCGAAAACCTTCTCCGGGCCCGGCACTTCCGTCTCTTGTCTGGCTACTTCTAAGCCTATGTTCGTTGCAGATATTATCGGCAACAATCGACAAGAGTTGAATCGTTTATATTTCAACGACTTATGAGACAACGGAGAACAGCGCCACCTTGACAGTGAAAAAAGTTGTCAGAATCTCTCATTCGATCCCGACTTCCGCAACACATTTCCTCAGGGGCTAAAGCCGTGCCCTTTCAAAACATTAAATTGATCGGGGGGTCTTACGAGTTTCGTTTCACAAACTGCCGTCCGCGAATCTCATACTCTCCACTGGCCACGCGGGCGATCGCCTCGGTGTAGGCGAGGTGTTCCTCGGTCAGAATGCGCTCGGCCAGCGAGTGCGCATCGTCGCTCTCGATCACTAGAATTGCCCTCTGGACGACGATCACACCGTGGTCCAGATGCTCATCGACAAAGTGCACCGTGCAGCCGGCCACCTTGACGCCGTAATCGAAGGCCTGAGTTTGCGCATCGAGGCCCGGAAAGGCCGGCAGCAGCGACGGGTGAATATTCAGGATGCGATTGGGGAACGCGGCGACGAACTCTGGCGAGAGCAGGCGCATGTATCCGGCGAGACAGACTAGATCGACTTGGTGCGCGCGCAGGCAGGCGATGACATCGGCATCGTGCTCGGAGCGCTTGCGGCCCTTTGAGACAAGCACTGCGTGCGGCAGACCTTTTTCCCGAGCGGCCTGCAATCCGCCAGCCTCGGCCACGTTCGAGACGACTATGGCAATCTCTACGCCCTTCAGGCGCCCGGCGCGGATTGACTCGGCGATGGCCAGGAAGTTGGAGCCGCGACCGGAGAGGAGGATGCCGAGACGGAGGGGCCGGTCTTTCGCAGCGAATTCCAAGAGTTTCCTCAGGGGCTAAAGCCCCGGTTTTATTTGCGAGGCTTGCGGCATGACTGAAGTCGTGCCCTGATACACATTCCAAAGACGGAAGCAGGTCCTTCGACTCCCTCCGCTACGCTCCGGTCGCTCAGGATGACAGGATCAATGCAAGCTCAAGAATGACGGCGTGAGCGCAATATCTTATGTGTACTGCACCCGGCGATCGCCCTTTACGACGCGGCCGATGACATAGAACTTTTTCTCGGCGCGGTCGAGCAGGTTTTTGGCCCGTGCGAACTTGGCCGCCGGAATCGCCGCAATCAGCCCGATGCCCATGTTGAAGGTGCGCATCATCTCGTCCTGCGAAACCTGGCCTAACTCGCGCAGGTGTTCGAAGATGGGCAGCACCGGCCAGGAGCCGATCTCGATCTGCGCCCCTATATTTTTAGGCAGGATACGGGGCAGGTTTTCTGTGATGCCGCCGCCGGTGATGTGCGCCATGCCGGTCGTCATGCCCGCGGTCACCAGCTTTTGAATGACATGAAGATAGCTGCGATGGGTCCGCATCAGCGCCGCACCGGCTTTTTCCCGGATTGCGGTCACATACTGCGTGTGCTTGTAGCCGGCCACCTCGAAGAAGAGCTTGCGGGCCAATGAGTATCCATTGGTATGCAGCCCAGTCGACGGCAGCCCGATCAGCACGTCGCCGGCCTTGATGCCCGCGCCGGTGACCATCTTGTCTCGATCCACCGCGCCCACGATGAAGCCTGCAAGATCGTATTCGCCATCGGCATAAAAGCCGGGCATCTGTGCCGTCTCGCCGCCGATCAGCGCGCAGCCGTTGGCCTTGCATGCCTCGGCCAGCCCGGTGATCACGCTTTCGGTGACCTCGGGATCGAGCTTGCCGCTGGCCAGGTAGTCCAGGAAAAACAAGGGCGTGGCGCCCTGGACGGCAATGTCGTTGACGCAGTGGTTGACCAGATCTACGCCGACCGTCTGGTGCAAACCCAGCTCGAAGGCCACCTTGAGCTTGGTGCCGACGCCGTCGGCCGAGCTCACCAGAATGGGGTTCTTCCAGCGCTGCATGTCGAGCCGGAAGAGCGCGCCGAAGCCGCCGATGCCGCCCAGAACATTACGGTTGAAGGTCTTCTGCGCCAGGTACTTGATGCGTTCCTTGGCGCGGTCGCCACTGCTGATATCGACGCCAGCATCGGCGTAGGTCACGGACTTGGTTTTGGGTTCGTTAGGCACGGTGCGGTCTTTCTGCGGATGGGATTGTTGAGTGGCGCTGCTGGCCGAAAGGTCGATTTTAGCAGGATTTCGATGTGACGGCTGTGCATCGCTTTCCTTTACCAGACTCTGCACTGGAAATAACGGTGGAAAAGAATGGAAAGCCGACTTGACAAAGAATCTCTCCCGCGCTACTCTGAATTGGAAAGCCAACTTTACATGACGCTCAAGATCACAAACCGGGTAAAGGATCTGCGCGCCAGCCGCGGGTGGACCCAGGAGCAACTGGCGCTGGCCGCCGGCGTCTCCCGCCAAAGTATCAACTCCATCGAGCGCAACCGCTACGTTCCAAGCCTGGAACTGGCGCTGACGTTTGCGCGGCTTTTCGAATGCTCCACCGATCAAATCTTTCAGTTGGAGGAGAAAGCATGATCCATCCTGTTCTCAGCCGCATTCTCATGCTTGACCATGTTGCCGACGAGCGTTTTCGCGAGCATCAACGCCGCTCGACCAGCGCCGCGGCCATCGCCGGAATACTCTTCACCTTTGTCCTGCTGGAATACCACCTGCTCATCGAGCACAGCGTCCCGTGGGATCTAATTGCCGTGATCTATGCGATGGGCGCAACAAAAGTCGCGCTCATGCTCTGGTATCGCTTCAAAAACTAGATCTTTCGGAGGAATTAACCCATGTATTTGCGCCGCCGCCAATTCAATCCCGAGACCCGCCGCATCCGGGCCGCCGGTATTCTTTGCCTCTCGTCCGGCCTTATGCTCACACTCTTAGCCAGAGGCTTCACTTATCGCCACCCAGCCATCTATGACACCCTGCGCCTTCTGTTGATGGGTTTGGGGGCCAGTCTGCTTTCCTGGTCGGCGCGCCGCGCCCAAGGCTTCTCATCTCGCCATTGAAGGGAACATCCATGTCTCTGATTGATACTTGCAGTTTGAAGAAATCTCTGCCGGTCCTCTTTGCACTGCTCGTCGTTGCTCAAGTCGATCTGGCCAGTGCCGCTGGCTGGCCGCAAACACTCTTGTCGTTGATCCATCTCACAGCAGCTCACGACGATCTTTGCCGGGGTGCTTGCGCGGGAATAGGCTCATCGATCGATGTAATGGTGGTCTTCCAGCTCGCCCGGATCTTTGCCAAACGTGCCATGCAACCAGGTCGCGATTGAAGCCAATTCCCAACAGAACTACCACAAAGGAGGAACCTACAATGTGTCTCAATCATCGCCAACTCGATCCCAAAAGCCGTCGCCGCATGATCATCGCTAACGTCTCATTTATTCTTGGCATTCTGCTGTCGAACTCCGAGCGCTGGGATTGGGTGCATGGCCTCAGCCAGTTTGAACTGAATTGGCTCCACGCATTCTCGGGCTTTTTCCTCGGCCTATACATAGCAATCATCCTCTTTGGGCTGCGGGGAGCTCGCCGCTGCGGCGCCACCAGTTCTGTGCAGCTATAGAAACCGCGTGCGCTCTTCGGCGGTGGGCAGCGGACAGCTCTTCAGCCGCCCCCAGATGCGGTAACGCCAGCGAGCGATGAGCCGATAGCCCAGGTCGCGCACTGGCCGTGGAATCCAACGCAGCACGGCGACAACCGGCGGCCAGGGGCGCGGCAGTTCGCGCAGCATCGCCAATGCCGCATCCGAACGAATCAGAATCTCCTCTCCGGCCCCGCCGAAGCCTCGCACGACAAAGATGGTGTTGGGACCAGCCTCTGCATTTGCCACGCTGATTCCGTGCCGAGCCAACAGTTGGCCCCAACCCGCAGCATCGAAGTCGGCAAAGCGCAGCCGGTCTCTCCGGTCGCGGCGAAGAAACCACCGCACCGTGCCGTTGCACAGCGCGCAATGGCCGTCGAAGAGGACCACGAGCCGGTCGCCGAGTTTTGCAAAGCCGCTCACCATCCAGGGGATGCGGGCTGGAGGCAGCGAGATTCAATTCGCCTGATCCACAGCGACTTCGCCCTCTATACTGAACCCACTATGAGTTCCAGGCATCCCGTACCCGTTCACACCCGATCTCAAGAGCTGCAAAAGCGCGCCGAGCGCTTCTTTCCCGGCGGCGTGAACTCGCCCGTTCGGGCCTTCCGCGCGGTGGGCGGTGCGCCGCCGTTTGTCGAGAGCGCGCAAGGGGCATGGCTTACCGATGCCGACGGCAACCGGTACGTCGATTATTTTGGCTCCTGGGGGCCGATGATCCTGGGCCACGCTTTTCCGCCGGTGGTCGAAGCCATCGAGAGAGCAGCCCGCAACTCGGCCAGCTTTGGTGCATCGACCGCCTCTGAGGCCGATCTCGCCGAGCGTATTATCGCCTGCTTCCCGGCCATCGAGAGGCTGCGCTTTGTGAGTTCCGGCACCGAGGCTACGATGTCCGCCATCCGCCTGGCTCGAGCCGCTACTGGCCGCAAGATCATCGTCAAGTTCGAGGGCTGCTACCACGGCCACGCCGACGGCCTGCTTGTGAAGGCCGGGTCGGGTGTGGCGACCTTTGGAATCCCCGGTTCGGCAGGCGTGCCGGAGGAGACTGCACGGCTGACCCTAGCTTTGCCTTATAACGACCTCCCCGCCGTCGAAGCCGTTTTTGCCGCGCATCCCGGCGCGATCGCTGCCGTGATTCTGGAGCCGGTGGTTGGCAACGCAGGCTGCATCCCGCCCGCTCCCGGCTATCTGGCCGGCTTGCGCGCACTCACCACCCGCGAAGGTGCGCTGCTGATCGCCGACGAGGTGATGACCGGCTTCCGCGTGGCTCTGGGCGGAGCGCTGGAGCTTTATGGTATCGATGCCGACCTCGTCACTCTTGGCAAGATCGTCGGCGGCGGCCTGCCGGTCGGTGTCTTCGGCGGCAAGCGCGCTTTCATGGACATGCTCGCGCCTCTCGGTCCTGTCTACCAGGCCGGAACGCTGAGTGGCAATCCGCTGGCCATGGCCGCCGGACTCGCCACTTTGAGCTACCTGCAGGAACACGCCGGCGAGGTCTATCCGCAACTCGAAGCCACTGCAAAAGCCATCGCCGAGGGCGTAGCCGCCGAGGCAGCTAAGGCGGGCGTTCCGCTCACTCTGAATCGTGTCGGTTCGATGTGGACTTGGTTCTTTACCGGGAATGAAGTCACCAATTACACCCAGGCCGCTGAGTCGGATACCGCCGCATTCGGCCGCTTTCACAATGCAATGTTGGACCAGGGCATCTGGCTGCCGCCCTCGCAGTTTGAAGCGGCATTCCTGAGTACGGCCCACGGCGAAACAGAGATCGCCGCCACCATCGCGGCGACGAGAGATGCATTCAAAGATGTGATGGAAGTAAAGGTGTAATGCTGCGAGAGTTCCATCTGCGAGTCCGCATTGCCTCAGGGGCTAAAGCCCTCATGATTTTGCAGGCTGTATGTACGGGCTGAAGCCCTTACCCTTCAAAGCCGTTAAACGATCATTTGCGCGAGACATACCACTAGATGCCGACTCCGAACTCGCCGATTTCGCTTTCGCCGGCGTGAGCGTAGAAGTCGTAGGGAGTGCGGCGCTTGAACTTGTAGCGGCTGCGCAGTTCGTGGCCCACGAAGATGCTGATCGCGGCCACCGTCATCCCCAATGAAAGCCAGCCGATCACCCGCAGAGCGCCGAATTTCCTGGTTTCTTCCGCACTCGCTTCCGCGGCAGACATTGCTTCGGGATCAGTGGACATGGGCGTGCCTCCTGCTACGCGACTTTTGATAACTCGGTTTTGTCTTGGGAATATGATACCGCAGATTTGGCTTTTCGGGATGGCTTGTCTACTTCGTCGCGTCGATGCGGAAGAGCAGGTCGATCTTGGCCGGGGTGGGAAGGAAGCTGGCGTGGATGGAGTTGGCGGCCAACTGGCGGAGTTCGTCGCGGGTAAAGCCATGCTCGGTGTGGGCAAGCAGATACTCGTTGGCAAGGTCCGAACCGAAGAATGCCGGGTCGTCGGAGTTCAAGGTCACCAGCAGCCCGGCTCTGAAGTACTTCCTCAGCGGGTGATCGGCTAATGAGGTGCAGACACCGGTTCGAACGTTCGAGGTTGGGTTCAGCTCCAAAGGGATGCGGCGCTCCTTCAGTTCCTCCATGAGATAGAAGTCCCTGACAGCGGAGAGCGCGTGGCCGATACGTTCCGAACCGATTGACAGAGCCTCGCGAATGGCCTCGGGGCCGGTCGTTTCGCCGGCGTGGTTGGTCAGATGCAGACCGGCCTGCGCGGCCTGCGCATAGAGGGCGCGGAATGGCTCGGAGCCGGCCTGGCGCTCGTCGCCACCCAGACCGATGCCGATGATGGAGGGGTGCGTTGGCTTGAGTTCCGCGGCCTTGAGGAAGACACGCTCGGCCTCCGCAACAGTGAAGTGGCGCACCGCGTCGAAGATCCAGTAGACGGTGAGGGCGAGATCGCGCTCAGCGCGCTCGCGAGCCCTCTCCAAGCCGGCGAAGATGGGTTCGAAGGCCGCGGGGTCGTGGTTGCGCCACAAATAAATGACACCGACCGAGACGAAGACCTCGGCATGAACGACTCCCTGAGCGGCCAGATGCTCCATCATGCGCCAGGCGGCCAGTTCGTAATCGTCCGGTGTGAGCAGCAGCCGGGTGACAGCCTTGAAGGCCTCAAGAAAACCGGAGAAGTCCGTGAAGTGGTAGAGCGCCCTGGCCTCGGGCAGTGTGAGCGGGCGGGCGTCGTGGCGCGCGCTTAGCTCGACCAGCGTCGAAGGCGTGATGGTGCCTTCGAGGTGCAAATGCAACTCGGCTTTGGGGAGACGGCGAATGAACGCGGCGATATCAGGCACTTCTGCCATTTTATCGCGGCGGTGCGAACTCCGACCGGTGGCGGCTGTACAGGAAGTAAATCACCAAGCCGATCACCAGCCAGATGATGAAACGGAGCCATGTGATGATGGGCAATCCAGCCATGAGAAGAAAGCAAAAAATCACGCTCAAAGCCGGTATGACGGGGCCGCCGGGAACGCGAAAGCCGCGGCGGCGCTCCGGCTCGCGGATGCGCAACACAATCACACCAATAGAAACCAGGACGAAGGCAAAAAGGGTGCCGATGTTGGAGAGGTCGGCGAGGGTGCCGATGTCGAAGAGGCCGGAGGGAATGGCCACCACGAATCCCGCGACCCATGTGGAAAAGGCCGGCGTGCGATAGATGGGATGCACATTGCTGAAGACCTTGGGCAGCAGGCCGTCCCTGGACATGGAGAACCAGACGCGCGATTGGCCGAGCTGGTAGACCAGGATCGACGAAAGCATGCCCATGATGGCGCCAAAGAGGACAACAAGCCTGATCCAGTGGAGCGGACGTCCGCCGGGAAGGATGGAGAGCTTTTTGAGCGCGTTGACCACCGGCGCGGCGTCGCCGACCATCGACTTCCACGGCACCAGGCCGGTGAGGCAGACGGCCACGGCCACATAGAGCAGCGTGCAGACAGCCAGCGTTGCGATGATCCCGATAGGCAGGTCGCGCTGCGGGTTGCGGCACTCCTCGGCCGCCGTGGAGACCGAATCAAAGCCGATGTAGGTGAAGAAGATGATGGACCCGCCGGTCAAGACTCCCGACCAGCCGTTGGGCATGAAGGGGTGCCAGTTGGAGGGATGAAGGAAGCCAATCACCGCGAAGACGAAGATCAGGATGGCGATCAGCTTGAGCCCGACCATCATGTTGTTGGTGCTGGCTGACTCGCGAATGCCGCGCACCAGAATCACGGTGAGCACGAGCACGATGAGAAAGGCGGGGATGTTGAATCCGACGTGCCAGCCGGGGTGGTAGAGCCAGTTGCCGGCAAGATCCTGGAGGCCTTCCGGCAAGTAGGCGGGCGAGAGCCAAATAGGCGAGGGATGCAGGCCGAACCAGTCGAGCAGGTCCACCACATGAGCGGCAAAACCCACGCTCACGGTCATGTTGGAGCCGGCATATTCGAGGATCAGATCCCAGCCGATGATCCAGGCGATCAACTCGCCGAGGGTGGCATAGGTGTAGGTATAGGCCGAGCCGGCGATGGGAATCATGGACGCGAGTTCGGCGTAACAGAGGCCGGTGAGTGCGCAGACGATCGCCACGAGAATCAGCGAGACGGCGATCGCCGGACCGGCACCGGGCCTGCCGGCCATGGCGGTGTGGTGGATGATGAAGTCCGCCAGCGGCGTGTTCACTATGCTTGTGGCGTCAAACTGCTCGCCGGAGATGGCTGTGCCAATGACCGTGAAGATGCCCGATCCGATCACAGCCCCGATGCCCAGCGCGGTCAGCGACCACGGCCCCAGGGTCTTCTTGAGCGCATGTTCGGGCACTTCCGAATCCCGGATCAGCTTATCGATCGACTTGCGGGCGCCAAGTTGTCTGAGCAGGGCAGTTCTCCTGATGTATGGAGGCGATTGAGGATCGAGGTTTCCCACCCATTCGCCAAAAAAGAGGGCGAATGGATGGGGCACGGAGCCTTTTGGAGCATCCTGGCCGTAACTCCGCGCGGCGAGTCGCACTGCTCAGAAAGGCAGAATTGATCGAGCACGAAGCATTTCTTGAGCGTCCAGGCGATTCACCTGAGCCCGCAACTCTTGGGGGTGAGTTGCGGGCTCAGAATCACGGTGGAACCAGGGCACACTACACTTCTTGGACTCGCGTTCCGTTGATCAAGGTGGTCAAAGGCGAGCGCTTACCGCTTGGAGACACCGCGCGCAAGCTTCTTGACCTTCTTCTTCGCGGAGCCGCGCGGCTCGGTCCGTTTCGCCTTGGGAGCGGCCTTCTTGCGGGCGGCGCGCTTCACTTCCTTACGTGCCTCTTTGTCTACGATTTTGGTGGTATCGGCCACTTGGTTCCTCTTTCGGTGCAATCTTTTCTGGGATTCCCGCAGATGGGGTGATTCGACGTTTATGTTAACAGGGATTTCACGGCGGCGAAAGCGACACGGAGGCGTGATGAGCGGCGTACCGGCTGTTTCCGGCGTACAATGGAGATAGCGCTGAATCATCGGACTCGACTTTTGAATCAAGATAGCCTGCTCGGCTGTTGCCGTCCTACCGCTTCTGACGAGCTCCGCACCCCACGCAACAATCACCTGTTGACCGGAGTCAAGTCATGCGTTCCGACAAGATACACCGCGCGCTCGCGCAGGGAATGAACCGCTTTGAAGTCTGCCAGTTGGTCTCCAAAGGGGTCAAGGCCACCCACAAGACCGGCGGGCGCTTTGAAGATTCTATAAACGACGTTCTACAGTATCTAGGCACCCATGTGACGCTGATGGAAAACCTTCACCCGGCCATTCCCCAAGTTAGCGTTAAGAGCCTCAAGCCTGCCGCATAAGCATTTCTGCACGGCTTCAACCCGCAGCGCAAGATCCAGCCAAACGCAGAAGAGGGACAGCAGATTCGCTGTCCCTCTTTGTTTGAATCCAAACCGGTTGGAAGGGGGTAACCCTTAGACAACCTGGACGTTCTCTGCCTGCCAGCCCTTGGGTCCCTTGGTCACGTTGAACTGGACGCGCTGGCCCTCTTGCAGCGAACGGAAGCCGTTCGATTGGATGGCGGTGTGATGAACGAAGACGTCTTCGCCGTTTTCACGGCTCAGAAATCCAAAACCCTTGGCGTCATTGAACCACTTAACTGTGCCTGTTTCCATTGTGTTGCTCCTCTGATACTGATTTACCGCGAACGCAATGTGGAAGTTTGCGAGTAGGCGGTAACCGGAACAGGCAAAAACTTCAGATCGAATTCTACGATTGAATAGAGTGTACCACGGATTTGGCAAACGGGCCGTAAAATTCTAGAGCCTGTTATGAACTTTCGCGTGGGCGGCGTTGCGGACGAAAATCGGGCCAGACCGGGGCCCCCACGGACAGGTCTTCGTCCGTGGGGTGGAGACGAGGCGGAATCCGAAGGCTGTGGCGGGTCCACAGTCGAGGATG